>SMTZ1_10013357_pt1 | contig 18556 bp, 22 predicted proteins | sample DeeMarSWOR136_30_FD_25667 | JGI IMG/M metagenome (IMG submission 25667)
CGGTGCTCAACAGGGAGGGTCCCGGCTACGCGTTCCTACAGGTTCACCCGGGCACGCGCACCCCCGAGCTGGAGGAGGAGATGATCACAGTCGCCGAGGAACACCTCGCCCACCCCGACAGGGAGGGGAGGCTCAGGTTGGCAGTCTGGGCAGACGAGGACGACGAGCTCCGAAGGAGCATCCTGAGGCGCCGCGGCTACACCGTGAGCGGGGCGCCGGAGTACAAGCGGCGCAGGGAGCTGTCGGCCCCAATCCCGGAGGCACCGGTCGCGGAGGGGTACGAGGTCCGCCCCCTCGGGGGTGTCGAGGAGCTCAGCTCTCGCAGCTACGCCTCCTGGACCGCCTTCCACCCGGACGCCCCCGACGAGGAGTACGAGGGCTGGGAGTGGTACCTCAACATCCAGCGGGCGCCCCTCTACAGGCGGGACCTGGACGTGGTGGCTATCGCCCCCGGCGGGGAGGTCGCCTCCTTCTGCACCATCTGGTTCGACGATGTGACTAGGACGGCGTATTTCGAGCCCGTGGGCACCGCCTCGGCGCACCAGAGGAGGGGACTCGTGAGGGCTGTGATGTGCGAGGGACTCAGACGGCTCAAGAGGGTAGGGGGACACGGGCCTTCGTGGGCTCCTACGTCCCGGCCGCGCACGCCCTGTACGCCTCGGTTGGTTTCAGGGAGTACGACCTGTTTGAGCCGTGGGTGAAGGAGATCAAGCAGTAAAGTGGGACAGGGCACTGAGCTGACTGACTAACTCGATGAGGGAAAACATAATCCGTCGGGTCGGCCACTGGATCCCGTGGAGCCGTGACAATGTCGCGCATTGGCCTTCTTCTGCCCTCGAGCAACACGACCATGGAGCCCGACTTCTACGGGATGGCCCTTGTGGGCGTCACCGTCCACTCGGCCAGGATGATGCTCAAATCGGTGACGGTCGGGGGGCTCGAGGAGATGGCGGGTGAGGCCCTGAGGGCCGGCGCCCTCCTGGCGACCGCCAAGGTGGACGTCCTCATCTACGGCTGCACCTCGAGCTCCCTCATCAGGGGCGTCGAGTGGGAGAGGGAGCTCATCTCCAGCATAGAGGCTGAGACGGGCGTCCCCACAGTCTCGACTGCCGGTGCCGTCGTCGAGGCGCTCAAGGCCCTGGGCCTCAGGCGCGTCGGTGTGGCGACGCCGTACACGGACGACATCAACGACCTCGAGAGGAGGTTCCTAGAGGCACAGGGATTCGAGGTCGAGAACATCCACGGGCTGGGGCTGGTGGACAACCACGAGATAGCGGCTGTTCCCCCCGGGAGCATCTTCGGGCTCGCTGAGGAGGTGGCCGCGGGCTCAGACGGGGTCTTCGTGAGCTGCACCAACCTGCCTGCAGCCTCTCTCGTGAATGAGCTAGAGGCCAAGCTGAGTCGTCCCGTCGTCACCAGCAACCAGGCCTCGATGTGGGCGGGACTGGGAGTGCTTGGGCTCGGGGGTTTCGAGGGCTACGGCAAACTCCTGGAAGGCCTGCTGGGGAGGCGTCTATGAACCCGTTGGTAGGAGCGTTCGTCGAGGCCGGTATAGTCCCAAAAACTGAGGGGCTCTTCAGGGGCGCATTAGGTTGATGGAGAAAGCGTGGACCTCGGGAAAAAGGCTGTTGCTGATGGGGAGCTCGGCCTTCAGGGCCAATGAGCTGCCCGGAGAAGTGGCCGAGAGGCTGGACGAGGCGATGGGCAGGGGCATGACGATCATCGTCGGGGAGGCTCGGGGCGCCTGCAGGCGGTTCCAGGACTACCTGGAGTCGAGGGGCTACGGGGACGTGATCGTGGGCCACGCCAGGAGCATCCGCTACAACGCGGGCGGCTGGAGGACGGTGCGCTACGGGGACGACCTGAAGGAGAGGGAGAGGGAGATGATAGAGGACTGCGACTCCGCCGTGGTCATCTGGGTGGACGGCAGTGGCCAGATAGCCCAGAACCTGGAGCTTCTCAGGAGGCTGGGGAAGCCCACCTACGTCTACGAGTGCTCCAACAAAGGGGGCAGGGCCAGTTTCGGCATGATCGACCCGACCAGGGCCTACGGCCGCCCCATCCGCCGTCTCAGGGCTCGCAGGGAGATCGACGCCGACAGGTTGAGCGAAGTCGTGGACGCCTTCCTGGCGTCGGGCGAAGAGGAAACGGTCGTCGAGGGCGAGAACCCGAGTCTTACGGGGTACTACCTGAACAAGATGATCATGGAGAGGGAGCTTGCAGGAGAGTTGAGGGTAGAGGTCAAATCCGGAGCCTGCCACCTGAGGCGTGTAACGGAATGATCGTATTTCCCTTAGAATGCGCATCATTTGAAGGTTGATTTAGGCTTTTCCGAGTTACCGACTCCATTCTCCTACCACACGGAGGGTGCCTCTCAACCTCTGCCCCGTGAGCCTAGGTATACTGGTGGTAGCCCCACCTCACCCCGGGGTCGAGAATGTTCCTGAGCCGCCAGACAGTCAACCCGGCAAGCTCCACCTCCAGCCCAGGCACGTAACCCGCCACAGAGCCGTCGAAGAAGACCAAGGCACCGCAGCCCGTCTCCTCGTCCCCCCTCCACAGAGCCACGGACACAGGCACCCTGGGCAGAGGCCAAACCCTGAGGGAGAGGTCGCCCAACCCGAGCCTCTCACCGATGAAGGGGCCCGAGGCTCTGAGCGCCTCCAAATCGGATTCAGCGTACTCCAGTAGTTGTTCTGCCTCCTCGCCGTCCAGCTCGAACCTCTTGAGCGGACTTGAGCCTCCGGGGGCCGCGGGCTCACCCGTGAAGGGCCGGTCCTCCGCCCCGGCGTAGGCGTAGAGTATCATGTAGATCTCTGGCACGCCGCTGTAGTTGTAGGGGATGGACCGGGGGTCGACGGCCTCCGCTGGGTCAAAGACTACGGCGCCCCTGTACGGGTCCACGAGGCGTCCGTCCTCAGAAAGCTCGTAGCCCAGAGCCCACAGCCTGTCCTGGTAACCCAGGCGGCCCCTCAGTGACAGCACCCTGTCTCGGCACCGGACCCAGGTCCACCTCTCATAGGCTCTAAAACTGTACTCAATCAACTGGGGATGTTGAGCCTCGGTGGAGCTCGAACTGCTGTACTTAAATTTGCTGTCAAATTAATGGTTCTTGATCTGAGATGAGCTACATCATAGGTAAGTGTCCTAAGTGCGAGGAGATGGTCTCCAAGAGGGACCTGAGCGTGGTTCAGATTAGGACGACGTTCTGGAGGCCCCACTACGCCTACGTCTGCAGGAAGTGCGAGACAATAATAGGCTTCGGCTCGAACGCCCCCTGGTAGGGCGGATCGGGCGGCCCGGCTAGCGCCTCTTACCCTCTGTCTGTTTCTTCTCGAAGAAGTAGTTGAGCCAGCCGAGGACCAGGGAGAGGTAGCGGGAGAGGGTCCTCCTGGCCTTTCCAGTGAGGCTGTTGGTCTTGGAGGGTATGGTGGTCAGGAAGCCCCTGTTGAGGAAGTCGAGCATCCTCTGCAGCTGGAACGCGATCCAGCCGCCGACGCGAGTCTCGTAGACGAAGTACTCGGGGGCGGAGAACAGTATCTTCTCCACCATCGGCTTTCCCTCCTCGTAGCCCTCTGGGTTGTACTCTCTGGCCATCAAATAGGGAGTTTTTGAGAGGGGTTATATTTCGTTATCGCTCCATAACGCAGATCTGTGATTATTTTAAGTATTTTTAATATGTTTTAACGATATATTTCATCTCGCTCAAGGGTGAAAGGCCGCCTGTCGTTTGAACCTAGGGATCTGCGGAGACGTATGGTGGAAGTCGCTTGAGGAGCATTCACTTTGTGCGATAAGGACCGGCAGGGGCCTTCTCGGCCACTATCTCCCGGATCCTCCCTATCCTTCCGTCCTCGAGGCGGACCTTGATTCCACGGGGGTGGCTGCTCGACTTGGTGAGTATGTCCTTCACTTTGCCGCGCGTCAGCTTCCCCGTCCTCTGATCTCTCTTGAGGACTATCAGGACCTCGAGGCCCCTCGTGATGTTGCTCCTTATACGACCGTCGGCTTTCATGGCCCACCCTTCTGCAACCCCGCTCCCTTATAGACGCTTCGGCTATGGAATTCATAAAAGGGAGGCTCTAAGCCCCACAAGGGTTGTGAGCGCTATACGGACTCCACCAGCTTCCTGCCCAGCTCAGCGCACTGCTCTATGACCTGGGGGCTCGGAGCACCGTGGCACCCGACTGGCTCGCCCACGAGGTCGCCCACGAACTTGAAAAGGCCCATCATGGCCGACCTCACCTTCCCTCCTCCGCCGTGGGAGTAGAAGAGGGCGTAGGGCTTCCCCTGGAGGCCCTTTACGCCCCTCCTGACCCGGGCGACGTAGTGGTCGTCCATGAAGGTCTTGAGGCCCCCGGCCACGTAGCTGTAGTAGTCGGGGGAGCCAAAGGCGACGCAGTCGTAGTCCGTGAACCCGTCGACGTTGAAGCGCCCCTCGTTGGTGTTGTGCGTGTCGACCTCGCATCCCGCCTCCCTCAGACCGCGGGCGACGGCCTCCGCCATCTTCCCGGTGTTTCCGAACTCCTGGGAGTGGTAAAGCACAAGTGCTCTCATACTTAATCACCCGGCTCTAGATATCTCGCTCAGGACTTAATTCTTGTCAATGACCTGAGTACCGTCGAGCGACTATGTACGAGGAAGAGGCTGAAACGACCTCCGTGTGCGCAGATTCTCATAACTGTCGTGAGCACCGCAAGCCAAGAGACAATCCTTTAATCCTGAACTAAGGCTAATAGGAGGATCGGAATTTTAGGTGATACGATGGTGCGCCCAAGGGACGAGACGAAGCGCGCGCTGCCCTCACTGCTCATCGCCCTCACGCTGGCTCTCGCGTGCACTGGCGTGGGGGCCTCCTCATCGGACTTGGAGCACGCCTACCCCATCTTCGAGGACGACTTCGAGGGTGGCTCCCTAGACAATTGGGAGATGTGGACCCCGCAGGACGCCGCCGGGGACGCCTCCTGGGCCGTGCTCTACGAGAACGGCAACAACTACATGAGCCTGAGGGGGCCCGTCATCGCGAGGACGGGGGGCCACCGCTGGGTTAACTACACCCTGGAGGTGAGGGTGAGGTTCGGAGAGGGGACAGAAGAGGGCCACATCAACGTCCGCATGGGCGACCCGGCGCCCCGGTACTTCGTGAGGCTCCCCCAGGAGGCCATCATACTCGCCAAGGAGTACATGGGGGAGTTCACCGACTTGGCTGAGGCGGAGTTCGAGCGCGACGTCGGCGTCTGGCACGAGGTCAGGGTGGTCTGCGAGGGGCCCATTCTAAGGGTCTACATCGATGGCGAGCAGCTGATCGACTTCGAGGACATGAAGGATCCCCTTATCAGCGGCGGCATCGGCCTCGAAGGGGGGCCCGACACCGAGATCCTCTTCGACGACGTCAAGGTCTACGTGGAGCACCGGGTGCTCGTCGAGAAGCTGCTGAAGGACGCCGAGGACGCGATCAACGGCGCCAGGCTGATAGGGGCAGACACGCGGGGCGCCGAGGGGACCCTGGAGGAGGCCCGCGTCAAGCTAGAGGAGGGGGACATGGTGGGGGCGGAGGCCCTTGCCAGGGAGGCGGCCACGGAGGCCGCAGCGGCGAGGGAGGCCAAAGAGTCGGAGACCGAGAACCCGCCGCCTGAGTCGGGGCAGGGACTGACCTGGTCGGTGGAGCTTGTAGCGGGGATAGTGTCAATAGGCGGCGCCGGTCTGGGCCTCGCGGGGTGGCTCGCGAGGACCCGGAGCGCCAAGAGGAGGGGGAGGATCCTGTTCAGGAAGCTGCTGGAGGAGGTGGACGACGCCTACGGCAGCTTCAAGATGAACTCCCGGAGGTGCGAGGGCGAGCTCCTCAGGCTGAAGGCCGAGGTCCTCGCCGGCTTCAAGGAGGGGGTGATAGAGGAGGGCGACTTCCACACCCTCGACGCCAGAATTGACACCTACATCAGGGAGGTCAGGAGCGAGATAGAGAGGGAGGACGCCAGCTCTCCCAAGAGCGCCTAGGAGGTTGAGGTTGCATGGGATTCAACGGCCTCGATCCCCCATTCATCGACGCCCTTCTACTGCTCCACGGGAGGCTGGAGGGCTCCGGTGTGAGGTGGGCGGTCATGGGCAGCGTCAGCCACGCCCTCCGGGGCCTCGACATACGGCCGAGGGACATCGACGTCTTCACGGACGAGGAGGGCGCGTACGAGATCGAGAGGCTCATGGGAGAGTACGTCAGTCGCCGGGTGTCGTTCAGCCGGGAGGGGCGGATCCGCTCCCACTTCGGGGAGCTCAACGTGGGAGGCGTCAGGGTCGAGATAATAGGGGACATGGAACTCCTGTCCGAGGGCGGAGGCTGGAGGCCATTCCTCGACGACGACCAGATCCAGTTCATCGAGCTGGAAGGGGCCGAGATACCTGTGCGCTCCCTGGAGCAGGAGGTGGAGGCCAACATGAGGCTCGGCAGGCACGAGAGAGCCGAGCACCTCAGGGCACTTATCGATCGCAACCGACCCGTTTCAACCTCGACAAAAAATGCGGATGAACCGTAGCCTTGAGTTAGAGGAGTGACGCCTGTAAATCGAGGGGAGGCGCGACTCTTGATCTCCCCCCATCGAATGTCTGGCAACCCTTTTTAGAGTTAGCCCTCATTCAGAATTGAAGTCCCATGCAGGCCAAGCTCCTGGACATCTTCGGAAGGCTGAGGGCGATCCTCAAGAGGTACGAGGACCCGCTGAGGCCCAAGTTCGATCTGGAGGGAAAGTACGATCTATGGTCCTTCAAGGAGGTGGAGATCGCCGGGAGGAAGAGGAGGGAGGTCTTCTTCGCCAGCATCATCATCCAGAGCAGGTACGTGGGCCTCTACTTCATGCCCGTCTACGCCGAGGAGTCGCTGAAGGAGTTCTTCCCGGAGAGGCTGCTCAAGTTGCTGAAGGGGAAGTCCTGCTTCCACGTCAAGGAGCTGGACGAGGAGCTGGAGCAGCAGACAAGCGACGCCCTGGAGAGGGGGTACCGGCTCTACGTGGAGAGGGGCTGGATATGAACAGGCCCTGACCTCAGAGGGCGGACCATACGAGAAGAGAGGCCTCCCCCACGATTCGGAGCCCGTATCGAGTCTCCTCAGGATAGGCCTCTCCACCATTTATTTATCAAGCTCCTGCAATGAGTTCTATCGAGGTGTCACCGGTGGCAGGCGGCGTTACCCGTTTCAGCGTCTCTGTTGATCCCGAGCTGCTTGAGGAGTTCGACGACGTTATCCGCAGGACGGGATACAGCAGATCCTCCGCCATACAGGCGGCGATGAGGGGCTTCCTCGCGGAGCATAAGTGGTCCACCGGGGAGGGGGGCGTGGCGACTGGGGCCGTCACCATGATCTACGACCACCACGTGAAAGGGCTGGGGGACGCGCTGACGGAGATACAGCACGGCTTTCTGGACGTCGTCTCCTCATCGATCCACGTCCACCTTGACCACGACAACTGCCTCGAGATTCTGGCTGTCAGGGGTGAGATCGACAGGATCAAGGAGCTGACCAGGGCGCTGAGGGCGTCCCGCGGGGTGAAGCAGCTCAAGCTCTCCATGATGAACGTCTGAGGGCGCTCGCTCCCCGTGAGACGGGAAGGTTTTTAATCGAGTGTTACGAAGTTTTTAGATCGTAATACTGGTGTTCCTATGGTGTACTTCAACTCTCGGGAGGTTGCCGCGGTCTCCATCTCGGCCGCCCTCTGGGCTGTTTTCAACTGGCTCGTCTCACCCATCTTCTGGCAGCTCACCCACCTACCCATCCTCTGCGACATGGTGGGGGTCGCCGTCCTGGTCTTCACCGTGTGGTGGACGCGCAAGCCGGGCGCGGCGTCGGTCATGGGGTTCATCGCGACGATCCTCAACTTCATATTGAGGCCGACGGCATTCCACTTCCTCGGGTTCACCGTGGCCTGCCTCTTCTTTGACGGCGCCTCGTACATAGCGGGGTACGGCAGGGTGCTCGATAGGGGTGTGATTGGTAGTGTTTCTCTGGTGGCGCTCTCGACGGTATCCACGGTGATAGCCGGGTTCATCATCGGCAGCTTCTTCATGAATCCTGGCCTCCTCTCCACTATGTTCGGGGGCGTCCTCGTCTTCGCCGCCATCCACGGCGGGGGCGGCCTCGTAGGAGGAGTCCTGGGAGTCGTGATCGTCAGGGGGCTGGAGAGCCGCCAGGTGGTTCCTGGAGCGGGATCAGCGACATGATGCGCGTCGAGGAGCCCAAGGCGAGGAAGCTGGAGCCTGGGCTGATGGAACGGGCCATCGAGTTCCACGGCCACGGCGGCCCCTTCATGGTTGTGGGCCTCAGGATGGGCCTCATGGCCCTGGAGAGGCTCGGCGCCCGAGGCTGGTTCGACATCAGCTGCAGGGCCAGGCTCCGCTGGGGGCCTCCCGACTCCTGTGTCGTTGACGGCATACAGATCTCCTCGGGCTGCACCACGGGGAAGCACAACATGGAGGTGGAGGAGGCCGAGGGGATCCAGGCAGAGTTCACCGTGGAGGGGGCGAGGCTGGTCGTGAGGCTGAGGACGGACACCCTGGAGAGGATACGTGACGCCCTGGCATCTGGAGATGAGAGCGTCATCAGGTCGCTCATGTCCGAGTTGGCGGAGGCCCCTGAGGGGGAGATGTTCGAGGTCACCCGCGTGGATGCGTGAAACCCCTTGGAATGCTGCAGCGTTGGTGTTGGGGGCATCCAGCTCAGATCAGTTGTTTGAGAGCCTCGTACCCAGAGCCTACATGCCCTTTTATGAAAATCCACCTGAGGATGCAGCTCTTCATTACCACAGTAGAGTAGTCTGATCTCTTCCATGTTGACATCGGGATCCATGGACAGACAGACGCGTAATACCACCCGCTTCGCAGCATTACCTCCGGGCGGAGACATCGGTCGTGAGGGTCTACTGGGTCGATGCGTATAAGACTCTGGCTGTTCTCCCAGCGTTGGGAAAGACTGTTTACTCCTGAACGCTCTGGAGCACTCTGAGGCCTGCCTCGGTGAGCTCGTACCTGGTTCCGAACTTCCTGACGATTCCGGAGGCGATGAACCTCTTCCGGTTGCCGAGGGGGATGGATCGTAGTGAGGTCCGACCCCTCAGAAGGTCCCAGAGGGATTCCCTGTAGAAGTCGACCATGTTGAGTAGGCTCCTGTCTAACCCTCTTCGGTTTTCGACCTCCGTCTCGACCGGGGATCCGTCTTGAAATGCCTCGCTCCGCGTGGTCGGTGATATGCCTCCGCCGTCCATCATGGATTGGTCTGGCCCTTTCCGTGATAAGTGGTCCTCAAGACCGTTCTTGTCCATACATAATCGGTGTTGAGGGCGGAGGATGAATTCTCAGAGCGTTAGCCCTGCCGATGAGGGGCCACAACGGGGGACCCGAGCACGAATACACGTCTTTAATTGCATACTGGTGGCGTGCGCGATGTTCAAGCTTATTTTCCATCGAGCTTCCATATTACTGCGGCAGGAGCAGTGGGCATGCCCTGGTATGGTTCGCATCCCTATCTCAACGAGTTCATCCTCGAGAACGGCTGCAGGAGGATACTGGAGATCGGCGTCTACGACGGCGAGAACGCGAGGAGGATGGTGGAGGTAGCCCTGAGGGACGCTGCCCCTGACGAGGTGGAGTACTACGGCTTCGACTTCTTCTCGTACAACAGCGCCAGCAGGGTCGAGCGGAAGCTGAGCGAGACGGGATGCAGGTACAGGCTGTACAGGGGCAACACTCTGGAGACGCTCCCGGAGGCCGTAAGGGCCCTGCCCAGGATGGACGTCATCTTCATCGACGGGGGCAAGTCCTACCGTGAGGCGAAGAGCGACTGGGAGAGCTCCTCGCTCCTCATGCACGAGAGGACGGGGGTCTTCGTCCACAACGTCGACTTCCGGGGGGTGGGGAGGATGGTCGACGAGATCCCCAGGGACAGGTACGAGGTCGAGGTTTTCCACGCCCCGTCCGAGGGCTCGGTGGCTCTGATCAGGAAAAAGCTAGAAGGCCGGCGCGCGGCTCTGTAGTAGCGATGTGTGGGGGGTCTTATTCCGAATGAGATTATGCATTATAGGCTCGCGAGGCCATCAGGGGTACGTGGTTGACGGTCTGAGGGAGATGCCCTCCGTGAGGGTCGTCGGGATCTCGGCGGGCTCCGAGGATGATGATGTCGGGGAATTAACAGGTACGTTCGGAGACCTGGGGCGGGGCGCCGAGGTCTACTCCGACTACCGTCTGATGCTCGATGAGCTCGACCCCGACGTCGTCAGCATCGCCGGTCCGCTGGAGGAGCACGCGCGTATGTGCATCGAGGCCCTCCGAAGGGGTGTCCACGTCTTCTGTGAGAAGCCGGTGGCGACCACCCTGAAGGATCTGAAGAGATTGAGGAACGCTTACGACGAGGCCGACGTACGCTTCGCCGCGATGATGGGTATGAGGTACGACCCCGCCTTCCACGCCGCGTGGCGCGCCGTGAGGGACGGCGCCATCGGGAGGGTCAGGCTGTTGAACGCGCAGAAGTCTTACAAGCTGGGGCGTAGGCCGGGATACTACTGGAGGCGGGGGACCTACGGGGGCACCATCCCGTGGGTCGGCAGCCACGCCATCGACTGGATCAGGTGGTTCAGCGGAGGGCGCTTCAAGACGGTCTACGCGACCCACACAGCGAGGTTCAACAACGACCACGGCGAGCTGGAGGCGTCCGCCCTCTGCCACTTCACACTCACGGACGACGTCTATGCCTCCGCTAGCATCGACTATCTCAGGCCAGCCACCGCGGCGACCCACGGGGACGACAGGATCAGGGTGGTTGGCACGAAGGGCATTGTCGAGGTGCGCAAGGGGAGGGTCTTTCTCATCAACAATGAGACTAACGGAGTGGTGGAGCTGGAGGCCGGATGCGGCAGGCAGATATTCCGCGACTTCGTGGAGCAGATTGAGGGCCGCGGCGCTGCGCTGATAGACGCCGAGGAGACCTTTGAGGTGACCGAGTCTGGGGGGTCGTGGTACGATGGATGAGGTGAGGGTTGCGCTGGTCAGCATGGGGGGCTACGCCTACAACTTCTACGGGAGGCGCCTGCTTCAGCCTCCCAAGGATCGTGGGATGAGGTTCGTGGGAGGGGTGTCTCGTTCCCCGGAGAACGTCAAGAAGGAATACGTGGAGGCGGGGATCCCCGTCTACCGGAGCCTGGAGGAGTTCTACGAGAACGACTGGGCCGACCTGGTCATCTCATCGGGGCCCATCCACCTGCACGAGCCGGTGACGTGTGAGGCCCTCTCCCACGGCTCCAGCGTGCTCTCCGAGAAGCCCGTCTCAGCCACGATCCAGGAGGTCCTGAGGATGGCGGAGGCGGAAGAGAGGTCAGGGAAATTCGTGGCCATAGGCTACCAGTGGTCCTTCTCAGACTCGGTGCAGGCGCTGAAGCGCGACGCGATGGAGGGGCTGTTCGGAGACCCCATTCGGCTGAAGACGCTCATCCTCTGGCCGAGGACCCTCAGCTACTACGGGCGCAACGACTGGGCCGGGAGAGTCAAGATCGGCGGCCGATGGGTCCTGGACAGCCCCGTCCAGAACGCCACGGCGCATTATCTCCACAACATGTTCTACATCCTAGGAGACACGCGCGAAAGAAGCGCCCGGCCAGGGGAAGTGGAGTCCGAGCTCTACCGGGCCAACGACATAGAGAACTACGACGCGGCGGCTCTCCGCTGCGTTACAGAGGAGGAGACCGAGGTCATGTTCTACTCCGCGCACTGCGTCCCTGAGAACCGGGGGATAGTGATGCGCTATGAGTTTGAGGGAGCCGTCGTCGAGTACAACGCCCACGGGGACGGCTGCTTCACCGCATGTTTCAGGGACGGGCGCACGAAGTGCTATGGGAACCCCGAAGACACATCGGAGAACAAGCTCTGGGACTCGGTGCGAGCCGTTCGGACGGATGAGCCGGTCGCCTGCGGGATAGGGGCTTCGATCCCTCACGTTCTGGCGGTGAATGGGGCCCAAGAGTCGGCGGAGATCAGGGCTTTTCCTAAGGAGATGGTGAGGCGGAGCCAATTCGACGGTGGGACCCTCGTCTGGGCGGAGGGTCTAGCGGAGGCCCTCCAGGAGAGCTACCAGCGCGGCGTTCTGCCCTCCGAGGCGGGGAGATACCCGTGGGCCGTCAAGGGCTCGAGGGTTGACCTGAGGGGGTACAGCCACTTTCCCTCAACGTGCAGTTGAATTAGCTCGAACATTATGCAGAATGACGCATGGACACTAATACTTGTGGCATTCAATTTTTAGTCACCTTCATTTGCCATGTTGATGGTGACCTCTTCGCGTTTATTCACGGTATTTGGTACTATTATTCACCGGGAAAGATACCATTATAAGGTTCCCGACGCAGGTCCATGGGTGATGAGACTTGGAGGACCCCTTACAGTTTTACACCAATCATTCACCCATGACGTACCTCCCCGACAAGCCGGGGATCAGTGCAACGCTGCAGGGTCTACCTGGCACAGTCTCCGGGATAGTTGAATCGGTCCAGAACACTCTGCTCCACGTTTTCTGGGCTGAGAGATACGGGGAGAGACTCACCGAGGAGAGGGCGGGACAGGTCAACATCAGGTCCGCTGCAGACATGCTCAGAATGGCCTACGCCCTCAAGCCGGGGAGCCTCAACGAGAAACGCCCGTTATCCGAGAGGGTGGTCGGCAACTGCCGAGACTTCACCGTCCTGTCCGTGGCATTGATGAGGAGCGTGGGCATCCCGGCGAGGGCCAGGTGCGGCTTCGGAGCCTACTTCAGTACGCCGGAGATGAAGCTGAGGTACATAGATCACTGGGTAGCCGAGTACTGGAACAGAAGTACGGGTCGCTGGGTCATGGTGGACGCCCAGCTCGACGGGTTCCAGCAAGATGCGTTGAAGATCGATTTCGATCCACACGACGTGCCCCATGACAGGTTCATCACGGGGGGCGCCGCTTGGCGAATGTGCAGGGAGGAGGGAGCCGACCCGGAGTCCTTCGGCATATTCGAGATGAGCGGGCTAGGATTCATCAGAGGGGACATGATAAGAGACCTGGCAGCGCTCGGGAAGACGCCTCTCCTGCCCTGGGATTGTTGGGGAGTCATACTGGATGATGAAGTAGAGGACCTGGAGCTGCTTGACAGGGTCGCCGACGTCACGGGGCCGGGCACAGAGCGGTATGATGAGATAGCTGAACTCTGCGATCATCCGAGGCTAGGGGTACCAGAGGTTCTGGTGTCCTGGATGGGTGGCGCAGAGCCGCAACGAGTCAGGCTGTCAGACGTTACAGAGAAAATTCAGTGATCAATCACAAACTGGTTTCTATGCTTTTTTTTCTCTTCTTCGAAAGAAAAACGATGTAATGCGCACGTTTTCCCACAGAGAGAGCGAAATGTACACAGTTTACAATTCTGTTAACTTCGTGGGCGAGATTTGATTACTGAATTTGTTTTCAGAATGTTGTTCCATCTGTCTTTTTATTGGCGTTTGAGTTAAGAAACTGACTAAATTTAGGCGGTATCAATGAAATACGTCGTTTCTATTCGCGGAGAACGTGATAAAGAACACGTGGTTGAGGCCACAGACATCGTTGAAGCATCCAGAATCACCAAGAAAAGACATCCGAAACATCTCGGATACTCCATAAAACCAATGCAATAGAATAATTGGGACACGCAGCGCTCGAACCAGAGGGTTGCGATGCCGTGCGGCTTTTAAGCTCCGACGAGCGGCGCGCCGCCCGTCTGCACACGCATGCGGTAGATCCCGGTGCGAGCCGTGAAGTAGAGCGTTTTGAGATCGTGGTCGCCCCACGCCAGGTTGGCGGGCACCTCGGGGACCTCTATCGTCCCCAGCAGCTCGCCAGCCGCTTCGAGCACCCAGACACCGCCCGGCCCGGTGCAGAAGACGTTGCCGCGAACGTCGACCTTCATGCCGTCGGGCACGCCCTCCCTGCCCGGGTCCCTGAGCTCTGCGAACACGCGGCCGTTCAAGAGCGAACCGTCGGGTTGGACGTCGAAGGCGCGGATGTGCCCCAGACGGGAATCGTCCACGTAGAGGACGCGCTCGTCCGGAGAGAAGGCCAGGCCGTTGGGGCGATCGAAGCTGTCGTCGAGAAGGGTCAACGTCCCATCGGGGGTGAGTCGGTACACGCCGTTGAAGCCCAGCTCCCTTCCCTCCTCCTGCCGGGGAAGGCCGTAGGGTGGATCAGTGAAGTAGACGCAGCCATCTGACCTGACAGCGACGTCGTTCGGGCTGTTGAGCCGCCTCCCTTCAAAGCGCTCAGCGATGGCGACCACTCTCCCGTCCTTCTCCGTGCGCGACAGGCGGCGGTCGTGCTCGCATGCCAGCAGGCGCCCCTCCCTATCGAGGGTCAGGCCGTTCGAATGGCCGCTCGGCCTCCGGAAGACCTCGGCCGAAGCCGATCCCGGCGTCCACCTGTATATGGTGTCGGCTGGTATGTCCGAGAAAAGGAGGTAGCCGTCCGGAACCCAGACGGGGCCCTCGGTGAACTGGAAGCCGCCGAGTATCTTCTCAACGTTGGCATCGCCGACGATCGCTTCAAACCTTTCCTGGACGCTGGGGTTCGCGGCTATGGGATCCACCTCCACGCTAGCTATTTTCATCATGCGCGTAAATAAGTTTTGAAGCGGTTGCCCTGCAACGGCGAACATCTAACAAAAGCCTCCGGCATCATGTACCTGGCAGGGTTTCCACGCTCCTTCATTCAGAAACTATTTTTGACTAAAAATTGATGTTGGGGCTACATGATCGATCAGAAAGAGGGCTTATTACGGGATGGGAGAACTTGTTTGTAGGATAAATCTTGAGCGAGGGCGGTCCGAGGAGGCTGGGTCTGAGCGAGGACTGGGCAGTTGTACCTTTCTTGGGACTGACCTGCGCCGGCTTCGTGGCGGCCATCTACGACTTCTGGGTTCTCCAGGGGCTGAGCCTCAGGCTGAGTGCCCCCCTGGCGGCGGGCGTCCTGCTGGTGGCCTTCGGGGGCTACATGAGGATCACGAGCAGAAGGGCTCTGATGGGGGCCAGCTTCGGCCTGCTGAACAGCGCCCGGCTACAGATCGTGGAGGACCACAGGCTCGTAACCAGGGGGGTCTACGGTCACATCCGCCACCCCCTCTACTTGGGCGAGATCGCGAGGAACCTCGGGTTCACCCTGGTGCTCTCCAGCCTGTACGGGTTCGCTCTGGTCCTGGCGGGCTGCCTCTTCCTGCCCCTCAGGATGGGGATCGAGGAGAGGATGCTGCTGGATAGGTTCGGCGAGGAGTACGAGGAGTACATGGCGAGGACTAAGCGGCTGATCCCCTACGTGTACTGACCGTGAGCATGGGCGTGCGTGTGGATGAGGGCGGTGGTCGTGGAGGCGAGCCCGAACAGGGACGGGAGCTCGGTGACCCTGGCGAGGAGCTTCATCGAGGGGCTGAGGGAGGGAGGGGAGGCCGAGGTCTCGGAGCTCTTCCTGGGCGACATGGATGTGAGGCCCTGCATCGGGTGCTGGAGGTGCCTGGAGATGCGGGAGCCCGGATGCGTCATCGAGGACGACATGGCTGGGGTCTACCCGCTGCTCAGGGCCGCGGACGTGATCGTCTTCGCGACGCCCATCTACTGGTGGCACATCGCCGGGCAGATGAAGGTCTTCCTGGACAGGCTGGAGGGCCTGCTGGCAGGCGGGGGCCTGAACAACCTCTCCGGGAAGGCGCTAGTCCTCATACTCACCCACCTCACCGAGGACCCAGACGGCGTCTGGCTGGCTGTGAGGATGTTCAGGTCGATAGCGGGGTGGGCGGGGATGAGACTGGAGGTGGTCAGATACCGCTCCGACACGGGCCACGTCTCGGGCTCCGGGGAGAAGCTGGAGGAGGCCCGCCGGCTGGGGAGGTCACTCGCCGGCTGGAGGGCGCTGGAGCTGACCATCGGTTGCCCGGTGGAGGGCTGCCGGGGGATGTTCCCCTCTGTCGACGCCCTGGCGAGGCACATGGCGGCCGGGGCAGGGCTGAACCACAGGGCCTGGAGGAGGGAGCACGGGCTCGAGGACAGGGGCATGGCGGACGACGAGCTGTGGAAACAGATAGCCGGGATGCTGAATATGAGAGTTCATGAGAGGGGCCGGCGATCTGCTCCTGAGAGAGGGTAGCATTCTGCGTTAGGGGTTCGGCCCTGCGTAAGGGTTTTCTACTACCTCGCGCGTGGATGTCTTGGCGGTGGGGCCATTAGAGAAACGAATCTATTCCGGATCCGCGCTCCCCCCAGTTCGGGAGTGCGCATAGCTCCCCTCTTTTTCCTGTCAGGGCTCTTCCGGTTCTCGATTCAGGCTGCTTTGTAGTTTCATGTAGTCTCGGTGCCAGGCGTCTTCCTGAGGAGGAGTCCCTCGGATCAGTGAGCGTCGGCCCTCTCCCTCAGGCTCCCCAGGTAGGCGAGGACCACGTCCGCCAGGAAGTCCACGAGCTCTTCGTCGCTGGGGGTCACCTTGGTCTCCAGTATCTGGCGGTGGATCATCGTGTCCAGCAGGTGGAAGATGCGCCGGGCGGCGGCCCTTTTATCCGGGGCGTCGCGCACTCCGAACCTCTCTACCAGGGTCTCCAGGGCTGAGTAGTTGGAGGAGTCCCTGTCGATGGCCTCCGCGTCTTTGCGGACGGCCTCAGGGTGAGAGAGGAAGACGGCCTGGAGGGAGGAGAGGACTGCCCTGTTCTTCCTGTGGGTCTCGATGTAGAACCTGATGAGGGTTGAGAGGTAGGCGCGTGGGTCACGGTGCTCGGGGAGGCCCGGGTCTGGGATCCCCTCCTGAGCCGTGTCGTTTCCCATGGCGATGAGTATGTCGGGCTTCCCGTTGGGGAAGTACCTGTAGATCTGGCTGATGTTAATGCCCGAGGCCTCGGCTATCTTGTTGACGGAGATCTCCGTGTAGCTCCTCTCCTGGAGGAAGTCCATGGTGACGCGCTTTATTATCTCCATGTTCTCCTCCCTCGTCTTGCGGCGTCGGGGCCTACCCTTCATTTGATTTCGCCTTAGTTCCGTTTTGATGTATGTCCGAAACGCTTATTAAAGTAAGTATTTGTTACTTAATTGTAATGCAAGTAATAGTTACTTTCATAATATAGGGTGGTGAATGAGGTGCAGGAGTCGGTAAGCGTGCCTGAGGGGGCTATCCGTAGGCTCGTGAACAACGAGAGGAAGTTCCTCTGGTCTCCCAGCGGGAACGTCGCCGTGGTGGGGAGGGTCCGTGGGGACCTGTCCCAGGAGGCGCTGAGGGGGGCGCTGAGGCGTATCCCCGAGAGGCATCCCCTCCTGTCTAGCCGCGTGAGCCAGGACGAGGAGAGGGGGCTCTGGTTCGTCCACGACCCCGAGATCGAGATCCCCCTGAGGGTCGTCGAGAGGGCCTCCGAGGAGCAGTGGATGGGCGAAGTGGGGCGGGAGGTCCGCACTCCCTGGGACCAGTTCAGGGGGCCGCTGATACGGTTCGTATTGGTCTACTCCCCCGCCGTGTCGGAGGTGATTGCCTTCAGCCAGCACGCGATCTGCGACGGGACGGCGCTGGCCTTCCTGTTGAGGGACGTGCTGAGCCTGGTGGCCGACCCCGAGGGGCGCCTGGAGCGCCTGGTGCCCGACTTCACCCTGACCGAGGTGCTGGGCGATGAGGCCTTCGGCGGCGGGATCGGGGACAGGATAAAGAACCTCGTGGTGAACAGGTACAACAGGCAGTGGAGGAGGAACCCTGTCTACGTCGACCACGAGGACTACCTGGCCATTCAAAGGGCGTACGCGGACAAGTATGAGTATGGGTGCATCCTCCTGGAGCTGGACGAGTCCCAGACCGGGGCCCTGACAAAGGCGTGCCGGGAGCACGGGGTTACGGTGAACACGGCCCTGACGGCGGCTCTGGCTGCGGCCTTCCAGGAGCTCAGAGGGGGGAGGGAGAGCCGGATAGCGCTTCCCTTCGACCTGCGGAGGCGTACGGACCCGCCCCTGGGGGACGTCTTCTGCCTCATGGTGGGGAGCGTCGAGGTGGCCTTCAGGTACCGGCTGGGGCGGGGCTTCTGGGAGAACGCTCGGGAGCTGCACCGCTCCGTCGTGGAGAAGATCGAGGGGAGGGCGGTCTTCGAGGCCGCGGTGATGATGGAGCTGCTGGACCCCACCCTCGTCGACGTCATGGTGAGCTTCTCCCTCCTGGCTGGGGAGGTCCCCGAGGGCTCCCCTAGGTATGAGAAGATGTCCAGGTTCGCCGGGGACAGGCGGAGCGTCGCGAACAGCATGGCGGAGCGCTTCCTCAAGTCCCTGCCCAGCATCGTCAACACGAACCTGGGGAGGCTGGGCTTCCCCGTGAGGTACGGAGGGCTGGAGCTGGAGACGATGTACTTCTCCCCGGCGGGGAGCGCCCACATCCCCCTCATCGTGGGGGCGCTGGGTGTGGCGGGGAGGATGACGGCGACCTTCAACTACCTGAAGACCAGGGGCTCACGGGAGGACGCTCGACGGGAGGAGATGATCGGGATCAGGAACCTAGCTTACAAGTATCTTCTTTCCCAAGAGTCGTAAGTGCACCC
>SMTZ1_10002495_pt1 | contig 18554 bp, 20 predicted proteins | sample DeeMarSWOR136_30_FD_25667 | JGI IMG/M metagenome (IMG submission 25667)
TATGGTTTGGGGGTAATATAATGCTGGAAGTGGAACACCTCCAGTTAGCGTTAAACGGTAAATCAATAATTGATGGCTTAACCGTGCACGTTAGTAAGGGTGAGATACACGGTATTTTGGGTGAAAACGGAACGGGTAAGACCACTATTGCCTATCTCATAATGGGGGTGAATAACTATAAGCCCACTGGGGGAAGGATAATTTTTGAAGGTCAGGATATTGCTGACCTTTCTGTTTCTCAGCGGGCAAAGAAGGGGATAAGTCTGGCTTGGCAAGAGCCAGCCAGGATTGAAGGGTTGAGGGTGGAGGATTACCTCAGGCTTAGTGGCAAAAATTCGGGAATTGAGCCGGTTAGGCGTTATTTGCAGATGGTCGGATTAGAACCGGCACAGTATCTGGATAGGGATATTGATAGCACCTTGAGTGGCGGCGAAAGAAAGAGGATAGAGCTAGCTTCTGTCTTAGCCATGCGACCCAAATTAGCTATACTGGATGAGCCTGACTCTGGCATAGATATTGTATCGTTGCCGTTCATAATGAATGGTATATTAGAGATGAATAAGCACGGCTCATCTGTTTTGTTAATTACCCATAATGAGAGGGTGGTGGATATAGCCCATAGGGTGTCTGTGTTATGCGCTGGTAAGATAATTAGAACTGGTGAACCAACGGAAACTAGCCTATGGTTCAAGGATAACTGCCGGGCTTGTGTCCATATCAATGAGCCGTTGGAAGAGGATTAGAAGTTATGATTAGTTATTCCGTTGAAAAAGAATACCAGGAAATGGTTGATGCCTACGAGAAGGCTGGTGGTGATAAGAGCGCCTTATTAGGTAAAGATATAGCCAGGCTGGTTATTCATGAGAACAAGGTTCTGGGTGCTGATGGGGCTGATGGGATAAAAATAGAAACAGAGGAGACCGAAACCGGTGTTAACATCTATCTCTTGGTGGAAGAAGGGGTGAAGATAAAGCGCCCTGTCCATCTCTGTTTTGGTGTTCTCCCTCAGGAGGGGTTGCAGGAAATCATTTTAAAAGTGAATGCTCAGGATAATAGTGAGGTAAATGTAATTGCTCACTGCATCTTCCCCAATGCCATTAAAGTAATTCACAAAATGGATGCGGATATAGAGATTGGGAATAACGCTAGGTTCGATTATACGGAGACCCATTATCATGGGGAGTTTGGTGGTATTGAGGTAATCCCAAAGGCGAGGATTAAGGTGGGGAAGGGTGGCGTATGGCAGAGCGCATTTACCTTAAAGCAGGGGCTTGTCGGGAAACTGGACTACGATTTCGAAGTATTCTGTCAAGACAAGGGAGTTGCTGAACTCGTAGTGAAGGTGTATGGGAAAGGGCATGATGATATAAAAGTATGGGAAAAAATCCATCTGAACGGAGTCGGAGCCAGGGGTCTAGCCAAAAGTCGTCTGGTGCTAAGTGATAAGGCTACCGCTGAGGTCAAAGGAGAGACCTATGGCAATGCTCCTCATGCCAGAGGACATGTTGACTGTATTGAGCTGGTTAATGGGGAAGAGGCATTAGCTAAGGCGATACCAATTGTCTCGGTAACTAATGGAAAGGCAAAGGTAACCCATGAGGCAGCGATAGGCAGTATAGATAGGCGGCAGGTGGAGACCTTAATGGCAAGAGGGCTAGATGAGGATGAGGCGGTGGATGTTATTGTCAGGGGCATCCTGAGATAGCTTTATTGAGAGAGTTGAAGGGGTGTCATTAGATTTGACTAAAGTTGCTTCCCAGGTGGGAGGCATGGTAGCTAAGCTTAAGGCTGGTGGCGAGGAAAGACGGAGGCGTCTAAACTGTGCTTTGGATACTCTCCACCACCAGGTTACTAATCTGGCTGGTTTAACCAGGAAGATTGTATCCAGTAAGACTACCTGGCTAGTGGCTGGTTTAGTCGATGGGCTTGACCAGCACTATGAAGCCCCACCCCTCCCCATCGAATTCACCGTTATTGCTACTGATGGCTCTCATATCGATGTTGACCGGCATAAGTCAACCAGGTGTTATCTGATAAATATAGGTTGTGCCATTCTTCATTACGGTGACGCCCCTAGTGCTACCCTTGATAGTTTTCCCTGTCTCTATTCCGGAGATGAAGACCTGGTTATTGCCCCGACTGGGGTTAAAGGTCGTGAGCAGCCAATAGAGGGCGCGCTTTTAGGTATCAAGCGTGGTGTAGACGAGTGCCATCAGTTAGCCAGGCTGGCGGCAGAGTCGCCAGCGGGGAGTTCAAGTTTAGCCTTGCTTGACGGTTCACTTATCCTGTGGGGGCTGGAGGCTTACCCCGAATTTGTCATTGAGGCACTGCTGGTTAAAGGCTTCCTGAGCTATCTTGATGACATAAGAAAGATTAATAACGGGAAGAGGCTTGCCCTTGCCAGCTATATCAGCTTTCCTCGTAGCGCTGATGTGGTTAATTCGTTGCGAGTGGCTCTCTGCCCTCAAGAGATTCTTGACACTGACCGCCACTGTAAAGACTGTAAAACAAGGGAATGTGATATGATAGCCGGTGTTCGGGACAGGGAGCTATTCTCAAATGTACTGAGTCAGGGAGAAAGGTCAGCCGTCTTTATCAGTCAGTCATCTATTGTTCTGAAGCATTACGGAGTGCACCAGGTCTACTTTTTCTACCTCAAGGCGGATGACGAGATAGCCAGAGTCGAGATTCCGCAATGGGTGGCAATAGACAAGGGGCTGCTTAATCTGGTTCATGCCCTGGTTTTAGACCAGTGCCAGCGCGGGCAGGGATATCCGGTAGCCTTAAGCGAAGCCCACGAGCAGGCAGTGGTAACCACGGCTGATAGAGAAATTTTCTGGCAATTGGTGGAGTCATCCCTGGTAGAAGAACATTTACCCAGCCTTAGCTCAGCCAAGAGCCGGAGCAAAAGAACACGGTGGGTTTGATGATTTATGACCTCATCCATTGATTTTGCGTAAAAGGAGGATGACGTGGCACAGGAAGAAAGACACAGGCATTATAAGGGGGGAGGGGCTGGCCTGGCAGGAGCGTTCTGGTTCGCCGGCTGGCTCTTCACTATCGCTTTCGCTCAGCTAGTATGGTGGAAGATTATACTGGCTATCGTGGTATGGCCATACTTCCTGGGCACAGCGATAGGGTAAGAACTTTGATTTTGACCTCAGCTCAGCCAAAAGCCGGAGCAAAAGAACGAGGTGGGTTTAGATGGCTATTTGTTGACCTGAGGAGGTTCCTGCAAAATAGTGATTGAAATGCAAGCGGGCTTTGTCATGGTGCACGTCATTGCGAGGAGAGCAGCGACGAAGTAATCTTTAAAGGGGAGATTGCTTCGCTTCGCTCGCAATGACAAAGGGTCTGGCCACAGCAAAAGAACACGGTGGATTTAAAATGGATTTAGGAAGAGCTAAAGAAGACGCAAAAAATGTTTGAGGTTGTTTATTATTCCATGACTGGGAACACAAAAAAGGTCGCTGAAGCAATTGCTGCCGAGTTAGGCGTGAAGGCAGAGAATGTTAAAGCAAAAAAAAGGATTGGCCAAAGACTCCTTTGTTTTTCTGGGTTCTGGTTGCTACGGAGGCAAACCTGGTGGGGAATTGCAGAGGTTTATTAAAAGAAATGATTTTAAAGGGAGGCAGGTGGCGCTATTTGGGACTTCAGGAGGAGGTGTGGGCGACGAAGTAAGAGCAATCGAAGAACTGCTTAAGCCGACAGGGGCACTTATTAAGGGCAGCTTTTACTGCAAAGGAAAAACGTTTCTTTTGCTTAACCGGGGACACCCAAGCAATGAAGAGCTGGCGAATGCCAGAGAGTTTGCCAATGAAATGAAAAAGTCTTGAAAAAACATACCTCATCCTCTTTAATAGATGGTGTCAGGGGGGAAGTAAGCAGGGGGAAAAGAAGAGGAGGTGAAAGATTTAAATGGCTGCTGAAGTCCGGTGTTGGTGCCAGCATTGCAAGAAGGAGTTACCCCCGAGCCACACAGGACCATGCCCATATTGTGGTAAAACTTGAAAAGATTGTAAAGTAACTGCTATCGCTGCTGTTGGTATTAGTGGTAGAGTAAGGGCGAGAAAGAAGCGAAAAGGTATTGGGAGATTTGTTAAAGAGATTCTTCAAGGTTGGTTTCCAAGTAACAGTCCTGCGTTAAAGGAGGGGGTGCATAAGGAAAGAATCGTTGACAAAGAGAAGGATGAGTACCACGAGACTGTTAAAGATGCAATGACTGGAGAAGTAATTCGAGATATACACGAACCACTTAGCCAACATAAACACCAGCCAAAGCAACGCATAAAGAAGGTGAAAGGTTAAAATAGTTTATTAAAGGGGTAACAAAATGGGGTCTAAGGGAAGAAAGAATATAAAGAAGCCCAAGCAGCAAAAAGAAAAGAAGAAATAGGAAGTTAACAATGGCTGAAGTGCAGAGAGTGGGTGAGGTTATTGAAGCCAGCACCACCGGTTTTGTCGCCCAGTGCTACGAGCTTTACCAATTGCCACCTTTGGGCAGCCTGGTGAAGACCAGGGACTTACCGGTGGAGTTATACGGCATTGTCTATAATGCGGCTACCACCAGCCTTGAGCCGGGGCGGCGTCCCATTGCTAGGGGTAAGGACGAAGCCAGTGAAGAGGCAATCTACCAGTCAAGCCCTCAGCTCTTGAAACTACTGCGTAGCGAATTCGGTGTTTTGGTGGTCGGGCACAGGCAGGATGATAAACTCTTTCACTATTTACCATCCAAGCCAGCCCGAATCCATGGCTTTGTTTACCTGTGCTCTCCTGAGGAGGTAAAGGAGTTTAGCCAGTCCTTTGATTTCCTCAATATATTGCTCAACGCCCATCTACCGGTTTCTGCCGAGGAGCTAATTGCTGCCTGTCTGCGGCAGATGAGCCAGGTGCATGAAGACCGCCATGCCTTTCTGGTGGCAGCCGGTAAGGAATTAGCCATTTTACTTAGTGGTGAGCTCAACCAGCTCAAAGCTATTCTGGGGAGGATTAAGGAGTGACTCAGGAAAATACCGAGCGGCTGGGCATTGTCGTCTCCGGTTCATTAAATAAAGGGATAGAGGTCAAGCTTGATAGCTCGGCTTCAGTTGAAGATATGGCGGTAGGGCGTTACGTAACTATTGAGGGAGGCAAGCAGCGTTTCTTCGGTATGATAACCGATATCAGCCTTGGTGTAATAGACCAGAAGCTTACCCTTACCCCGCCTGATGTCTCTGACCCATTTATGGCTGAGGTATTAGCTGGAACCAGCACCTATGGAACACTGCATGTTTTGCCTATGCTTACCATTGGCGGTGACGTTGCCAGCCTGATTGAGGGGCCCCAGCCGGTTAAGACTGTTCCCAGCCATTTCTCTCTGGTAAATCTGGCATCGCAGCGGGATGTAGAGTTAGTCTTCGGCAGCGAGGACGAAAGGAAGTTCTACATCGGCACGCCGCTGGATATGGAAACCAAGATTTGCCTCAATCTGGAGGAGCTGGTTAAGCGTTCTAATGGTATCTTTGGTAAGAGTGGCACGGGGAAGACCTTTCTCACCAGGTTACTTCTTATTGGCATGTTGCAGAAAGGGACGGCAGTGAATCTGGTGTTTGACATGCACAGCGAGTATGGCTGGGAGGGGAGGAGCGAGGAGGGGCGGAAGGTTAAAGCGCTAAAGCAGCTTTTCCCGTCAAGGGTGGCTGTATTTACCCTTGATGAAGAAAATTCAAGGCGGAGACGGGTGAGTACCGATTTTGTGGTCAGAATAGGCTACGATGAGATAGAGCCAGAGGATATGGCATTGCTGCGTCAGACCTTGAACCTTACCGAGCCTGCCGTTGAAGCTGTCTATCAGATGCGCCGGAGGTTTGGTCGAGACTGGTTACAGAATACCCTGGACCTGAAAGACTCTGAGGAGACCAGGGAGCTGTTAAGAGAGCTGACTATACATGAGAGTACCTTTCAGAACTTACAACGGGGCTTAGCCACCATCAGGCGGCTTCCGTTTATAGAATCCCGGGCTCCGGATAACACGGTGAAGCGTATCCTCGACTATCTTGACCAGGGGATAAATGTAGTTTTAGAATTTGGCCGATATACAGATATCACGGCTTATATCCTGGTAGCTAATCTGCTTACCCGTCGCATCCACACTCAATATCGGGAGCGGATGGAGAAGGCAATGGGCGAGGATATTGCTCTACCTCGTGCTCTGGTGATAACTATTGAGGAGGCGCATAAATTCCTCAATCCCGAGGTGGCAAGCCAGACCATCTTTGGCACTATCGCTCGTGAGATGCGTAAATATAATGTTACACTATTGGTAATTGACCAGCGACCCAGCGGCATTGATAGTGAGGTTATGTCGCAAATCGGGACCAAGGTAACTTGTCTATTAGATAATGAAAGGGACATTGATAGTGTGCTTGCCGGGGTGTCCGGTAAGAGTGAGCTCAAATCGGTGTTATCTAGGCTGGAATCCAGGCAACAGGCACTCATCTTCGGTCACGCTGTGCCTATGCCGGTGGTAGTCAGAACCAGGGAGTATGGTTCAGCCGAGTCTTATAAGGACTTTGTCTCCACTGAGCGGGCTGAGATGAGTCAGCAAGCAAAAAAAGATATTGAGGAGCTGTGGGAATGAAGAGGTCAGCTAAGTTAGGGAAAAGAAAAGTTGGGGTGGCTCTGAGTAGTGGTGCTGCCGCAGGATTTGCCCATATTGGAGTGTTGGCAGTTCTGGAAAGAGAGGGTATTCCCATTGATATGATGGCTGGTGCCAGTGTTGGTGCTCTGATAGGTGCGCTTTATGCCCAGGGGAAGGATATTGATGAGATAGGTAGAGTGATAACAGACCTGGGTCGGAAGAGGGTCTACCACGTGGCGCGGCTAGCCTTAATCAAGATGCGTTTTATTAAAGACGATGAAAGAAAATACTGGTTAAGGGCAACCGTCGGTGACGTAGAATTTAAAGATTTAAAGATACCCTTTGCTTGTGTAGCTACTGATATATATACTGGTGAGGAAGTAGTGATTAAAGATGGCTCAGTGAGGGAAGGGGTGAGAGCCAGCGGCTCTTTCCCGGTGATAGTTCCTATAGTCAAACGGGACGGCAGGTATCTGGTTGATGGTGGTCTGGTCAACCCGGTGCCGGTAAGTGTCCTTAAAGAGATGGGGGCAGACTTCATTATAGCCGTTAATGCAATAGCCGACAACAGTAGGAGACCCGAGTCGGAGAGCAAGAAGCCTAATATCTTCAAAATTATGAAGCAGACAATTCATATTGCCAGGTATCAGGCGGTAAGACTTAGCCTTGACGGGGCTAGTGTAGTCATTGAACCCCGACTGCCAAAAATTCGCTTTGGCGATTGGCACCGAGCTCAAGACTCTATTTTGCAGGGTGAGCTAGCTGCTCAGCGTGCTATCCCTGAAATAAAAAGACTGTTAGAAGCCTAGGTTTTCGGCTTTCCGACTTATCACCTGCAATTCCCCATTTGGTAAAGAAGGGTAAGGTTGACAAAAGTAGGTTTATTAATTAGAATAATTGCAAATGAAATGCATTAGCGATAATGGCAATGAGCAATGAAGCTGGGTTAGTAAAGACCAGCCGTAGAACATTAAATTTAACCGGGGTGAGGGTTACTAATCAACGGGCTTTGCTTCTGGAGATTATCCGCCAGGGGCAGGGACACCTGGATGCCGATGAAGTCTATCGGCGGGCACGACAGAAGTACCCTCGCCTTAGTTTGTCCACTGTCTATCGAACCCTCCAACTGTTCAAAAAATTAGGTCTGATAGACGAGGTTCATTTTGATGAGACACACCACCACTATGAGGCGAAGCCGTCTGCTGAGCATCACCACTTGGTATGTCTTGGCTGCGGTAAGGTTATTGAGTTTCGCTATCCGCTAGCTCGCTATGTAAAGAGAAACGTTGCTGAAGCCAAAGACTTTGACATTACTGGTACCGAGATTCGTATGACGGGCTATTGTTCCAAGTGTCGCCAAAACAGGAAATAATTTTTTGGTAAATTTATTGCAAATGAGATGCATTTCTATTTAATAGAAGAGTAACCTTAGCTGAAAAGATTGAAGAAAGGATATGATTTATGCCTGATGGAAAGCAAGTAATTTTGGCTCGAATGAAGACTGGGCGGAGTGGTACGGTAGTTCGAATTGAGGGTGGCCGGGGTTTGGTTAATCGCCTTAGTGCTTTAGGAGTTAGACCTGGTAGGAGAATAACTAAAGTGGGCTCTATGTTTATGCGTGGCCCCGTAACTATACAGTTGGGTAGTGCTCAAGTGGCTGTCGGCTTCGGTATGGCTAATAAAATAATAGTTGAGCTGGATTAGGTTTGGGGGCATGAGAATATTGCTGATGGGTAATCCTAATGTGGGGAAGAGCGTTGTTTTTTCTCGTTTGACTGGTGTTCATGTCATTGCTTCTAACTATCCGGGTACTACGGTAAGCTACACTCGGGGTTTTATGAAAGTGGGGGAAGAAAGAGCTGAGGTTATTGATGTACCGGGTACCTATACTTTAGAACCAACCAGTGAAGCTGAGAAAATAGCCTTACGGATGCTCGACACCGGAGATGTAGTCATAAATGTGGTTGATGCTACCAACCTGGAGAGGAATCTATACTTAACCTTGCAGCTGCTGGAAAAAAATATACCGTTAGTTGTAGCTCTAAATATTTGGGACGATACTGAGCACCGAGGGATACATATTGATTTAGACAAATTAAGAGAGTTTTTAGGGGTACCGGTCATTCCCACTTCAGCTATAACCGGACAGGGCATCAAGAGGCTGGTTGCCAGCCTTTCCGAGGCGAACTCACCCACTACCTCTCCCCGTAGTCGTGATGAGCGCTGGACAGCTATCGGCGACATTATAGACCAAGTTCAGCATATCACCCATCGCCACCATACCTGGCTGGAGCGTCTGGAGGATGCCAGTGTAAAGCCAATAACCGGGGCAATTATAGCGCTAACTGTTCTGGGGGTTACTTTTCTGGTGGTCCGGTTCATTGGCGAGAGCCTGATCGGCTATGTGCTTGACCCCTTATTTAATAATGTGTGGGCACCGGTGATATTGAAGTTGAGTAACCTCATGGGAGCAACCGGCCTTTTCCACGGTGTTCTAATTGGCAAGATAGCCGGTGGCGAGGTGAACTTTGTTGAGTCGTTTGGGCTGCTTACTACCGGACTCTATGTCCCTCTTGCCATGGTTCTGCCCTACATTTTCTCTTTCTACTTGGTGCTGGGTCTGCTTGAGGATACAGGTTACCTGCCGCGGCTGGCAGTTTTGATGGATACCATTATGCACCGTCTGGGCTTGCATGGTTATGCTATCATCCCTTCGCTGCTTGGGCTTGGCTGTAATGTACCGGCTGTCTTGGCTACCCGCATTCTGGAGAGCAAGAGAGAGAGGTTTATTGCGGCTACACTTATATCTATTGCCGTGCCCTGTGCTGCTTTGCAGGCAATGATTTTTGGCTTGGTTGGTGGGCGTGGGGTACAGTATGTAGCCATTGTTTATGGCTCACTATTCATAGTGTGGATTGTTTTGGGAGTCATACTCAATCGGCTTGTAAGGGGGTTTAGTCCCGAACTGTTAATAGAGATGCCACCTTATCGTTTGCCACCCTGGCGAACAGTATTACAAAAACTATGGATGAGGGTCTATGGTTTTTTGGGGGAAGCCATACCCATAATCCTGGGCGCTGTCTTAGCAATAAATATACTTCATCTCTTAGGCGTATTTAATGCCATTGCTAACTTTACCGCCCCGGTGGTAACTGGCCTTCTGGGTTTACCTAGAGAGGCAGTAACCGCTATAGTTATTGGTTTCTTGCGTAAAGATTTAGCCTTAGGTATGCTGGCGCCACTAGCGTTAAGCGCTGAGCAACTGGTGGTTGGCAGTGTGGTTCTGGCTATGTTTTTCCCGTGTATTGCTACTTTTGTTGTGCTGCTTAGAGAGCTGGGTGTTGTCGGTATACTCAAAGCCGTAGGAATAATGATTGTTGCTGCCTTGGTGGTGGGGGGGATATTGAACCTAATTTTGTAGTGGATAGGTTGTTACGTTGACCTTTTGCTGGTAGCGGGGAAGGTTTTAGCCTTGCTCTTTAGTTGGTATCTCCCAGACCTTGATTTGCGGTAGCAATTTCTCCACATCAGCTCTATGGGCGAGTTCGGTGCCCGGTGTTAATACGGCGGCAGTACCTATAGCTACCGCCAATCGACAGGCTTCTATCAGTGGCTCTCCATAGGCTAACTTTAAGGCAAGACCGGCTGTGGCACAATCACCGGCACCTACAGCACTTCGCGCCTTAACCGGGGGTGGAACTGCCTTAAAAATCCTCTCCTTGGTGGCAGCAATAATGCCCTCTTTTCCCCTGGAGATGACGACTATTTCAATATCCATCTCAACCAGGTTAAGGGCTGCCTTGGTGATTGCCTCTTCAGTAGCAAGTTCTATCTTAAGTAGCTCCTCAGCCTCGTGGACGTTAGGCTTAATGAGGTAGGGTTTAGCTTTGATACCTTCCTCCAGCCATTGACCTGAAGAGTCTAGGATAGTTCTTATCCCTTGGTTCTTAGCTTCTAGGACTATATCATAATAGATATTATCTGGAACACCGGGTGGTATGCTGCCACTGGCCACTATTAAGTCTGGTCTGGGGTAAATTTGTCTCATTTTCCTGTAAAACCTCTCTAGTTCTTCTTTTGAAATACGTGGACCGGGGGCATTAATCATTGTCTGCCGAGAGGTTTTGGTGTCAAGAATGATAAAATTAGTGCGTGTTTCTTGCTCAATAGGGGTGAAGCTGAATGGCACCCCTTCTTCATCAAGCAATACTTCTAAGTCTCTACCCTCATGACCACCTATGAATCCGTAGGCTATAGTTCTGCCACCCATCTCATGGATAGCCCGTGACACGTCTATGCCTTTACCCCCAGCATAGAGGTGCACACGGGTCCATCGGTTACTCTCATTCACCATTAACCCGTGGACGGTAACAGTCCTATCCAGGCTGGGGTTAAGGGTTACGGTGGCAATCATAAAGCCCCTCCGATTTCAATATTCCTCATACCACCTTTCTGAGGTATGGGCTAGCTCTTGGGTGGCTACCCCGAGCTTCTTATACCATGGCACAGCATATTTGTTAGCTATCTCAGTTAGTCTTTTTAGCCTGTCTGTGCTTATGGTTGATAGATATTGAACCCTTTTCCTGGTATTGTCAATACCCATTGCCTCTTGCCAGATAGCACGACCGCCGAGAAAACCTGATGCTCCACCCCGGCAAGCGATTTCTACTTCCTGGCAAAAAAGCTCGAAGTCTACGCCGGCACTTAGGACAACCCACGGAACCTGAGCGGCCGTGTCCAGTTGGTGGCAGAGGTTGATGAGTTCAGGCTTATCCTTTTTATAGCGCAGGTCGGCCGGAAACTCAGCTTTTAACACATCTATCGGTAGGGCAGTGATTTCTTGGGCAGTTTTAATTACTAACTTTTCTTTTAGGGTGGCAAACTCCTGTGGATTATTAATTTCGGCGCCTATAGGATAACTCTTTGGTTCTACCAAAAAGGGGAGGTCATATTTGATACATTCCATTGCCACCGTATTAACTGTTTTCAACTGCTGACTTGCCAGTTGTTTCAAATCCGGTCGATAGTAGACTAGAATCTTGGCTGCGGAGGCACCCATTCGCCTAATCTTCTCCACACTCCACCCCTCCAGCAGTGTGGTTAGGCGGTGTTCTTTGCCACCCTCATAGCCAGTGGCTTCTATACTAACCAGGAGCCCGGTATCATTGGGTAGAGCACCGTGGCTAATACATTGAGCAGCACCAAATATAGGGTCAAGTAGCACAGCACTGGCGTATTGGGCTAGGCAAGAGCACAGCTCTAGCTTGTACTCAACCATTTCCTCATAGTTGACTTCTTCTGGGTGCTCTTCATTAATCATGCTGCGTAAAGAGCCACGGTGGTCCATAGCACACATGGTGAAGATACCATCTGGATTCGCAATCTGTTGCAGACCTCTTATTTTACCGATGCTTATTCTTTTCATCTTTCCTCTTAGGTATTATGGAGTGGAAGGCAGGCTTAATCAAGTTATTTATCATTATCTAGCCTGGAGTTGAGCCAAGGCTTCTAGCTTCTTTAGTGCTTCATTCATAGTATGTTCAGCAGTAGACGCACCAGAAGTTATACCTATATTATGCTTACCTCGAAACCAGGATGGCTGAATTTCCTCTGCCGTCTCAATTAGATGTGTTTTAGTCGCTGTGGAACATAGCTCAGCAAGATGGTTAGTATTGGCGCTGTTATGCCCACCGATGACCAGCATCAAGTCCATTCTATTAGCTAGTTCAAGGGCTGCTGCCTGCCGCTTTCTGGTGTCATGGCATATGGTGTCAGTGACACGCAGTTCAGAATCTCCGGCAAAGGCAGAATCAATCAGCTTCTTCACAAATTCGGTAAAGTGAGCTGGTATTTGGGTTGTCTGAGATAGAACCCCCAAACGTCGTGGTAGAGGGTCTAGCTTGGCTATAAGCTTCTCATCTAAGGTAGCCATCCCCCTTCCACCAGCCCAACCAAGAACGCCCTTGACCTCACTATGGTTAGCATCCCCATATATAATGACAAAAAACCCAGATTTAGCTAATCGCCGCGCTACAACTTGGGCTCGGCGGACAAAAGGACAAGTGGTATCAATTACTTTAATATGCCGGGCTTGAAGCTCTTCCTCCAGTTGTGGATTCGCTCCGTGAGCGCTAATAACCACAGTGTCACCCTGGATGTCATCCAGTCCCTTGATTACACTAACCCCAATCCCGGCTAGTCTTTGCAGCACCTGCTGGTTATGGACCAAAGCCCCCAGTGTTTCCACCCTACCATGTTCGTGGGCAACCCTTTCTACAATATCAATAGCTCGTCTTACCCCAAAACAGAAACCTATTTCACTCGACTTTTCAATTATCATGTCTTTCGCTCTATTCCCTTGGCATAGCTACCTTGGTATTCTGGGGGGAGAAGTACAGCTATATGCTGCATTATAGAATTGGTACGTTCAGCCAGCTCTGCCCTAGTCAGCCTACCGTTAACCGGTGGCAGATAAAAGGGATGACCGACGTTAACTGTTACCTCCGGGCGCTGTAGTATCCAAGCCATTCCCTTAATTTTTTCTGTGCCAGTAATGCCTACCGGAAGAAGAGGAGCCCCACTGCGTACGGCTATTAGTGCTGGGCCGGAGAAAGCAGGTCGGAGTTGGGCATTCTTGCTCCTCATTCCCTCAGGGAATACGACTAAAGCCGAGCCGTTAGCTAGCACTTGCATCGCTTGGCGCAGCGCTTTCCTATCCAGTTGTCCTCTATGCACCGCGAAGGAACCAAGTCTACGTAAAAAGTAGCCTGCGATTCTGGAATAAAATAGCTCCTTTTTAGCCATAAATATCGCTATTCTGCCGAGGCTGATAACAAGTAGGGGGATGTCGGCTAGATTCATATGATTAGCTACAATTATTACCGGTCCTTCCCCGGGGACACACTCTCTACCCCTTACCCGTCGGTGGGTCAGGAGAAGGAACAGCATCCTGGCTATTAACTTGCCTACCCAATAGAACCAAGGCACTATTCTACCTCCCCAAAAAGCATTCTCCAATTATAGCTTACGGCTGAGGGCAAAGACAACAAGGGTAGCGGCTTTTTTCAAGAGGTTGGAATTATCTGGTTGTGGTATAATAATTATTGATAATGTTGTAGATGGAGGGCTTGGTTTCTGGAGGCGCTAGAGGTAGCACGTAAGGCAGTAGAGGCGGCCAGTAATAAGCAGGCTATGGATATTATGCTGCTGGATGCCCGGGGGGTATGTAGCTTTGCTGATTTTTTTGTGATATGTAGCGGTGATAGCGTGAGGCAGATTAAGACTATTTATGATGAAGTCGGGCATGTATTAAAGAACGAAGGTATTTTACTGCACCATCATGAGGGGACTGTGGATTCAGGATGGCTACTCCTTGATTTTGGTGATGTTATCGTCCACATTTTTGCTCCCTTTGAGCGAGAATACTACCAGCTGGATGGGCTATGGAGCCAGGCGAATCTAGTGGTCAAGATTCAATAACTCAGTTATCAATTTCATTGGGATAATCAGAAAATTTCATCCTTGGCAAAGAATAGTTTTATTTCGTGCTCGGCAGCCTCAACCGAATCCGAGCCATGAACTGTGTTTTGTCCAATATCTAAGCCGAAATCGCCCCTGATGGTGCCGGCTTCAGCCTTAGCTGGGTCAGTTGCTCCCATTATTTTTCTGATTACCTCCACCGCATTTTTCCCTTCAAAGACACCGGCAATTATCGGGGCAGAGCTAATATAATCTACTAAGCCGTCAAAGAAAGGTTTGCCTTTATGGATAGCATAGTGCCGTTTAGCCAAGTCTTTATCCAGGTGAAGCATTTTAATCGCCACTAGCTTGAGCCCCTGCTTCTCCAGACGACTAATAATAGTGCCAGCCAAACCTCTCTGCATGGCATCAGGCTTAATGAGAACTAGAGATTTTTCCATTTTAAGCTCCTTCTAATAATCTACCCTTTCTTCAAATTTCTCTCGGAGGTTTGAGAAGCCTCTCTAAATCATCCACGCTTACTTCTTCTAGGGTGTCAACTATAAGGTCAGCCTCCGTCAGGCTTGCCCTGGGGTGGGTATTGGTTACAGCCAGGCAACCCATTCCGGCTCTTTTAGCCGCAGTAACGCCGGCAATTGCATCCTCAATCACAATGCAGTGCTTTGGCTCGACCCCTAGTTTTTCAGCAGCCAGCAGGAAAACCTGAGGGCTGGGTTTGCCTTCAGCTACGTCTTCATCACTGATAATGGCTTGGAAGTATTTACTTATACCTAAACCTTTGGTAAGCAACTGGATATTTTCCATCGGGGCTGATGACGCTAGTGCCATCTTAAATTCATGTTCCTTAAGCGATGTTATCAATTTTATTACCCCGGGCAACGGTTTGAGGTTTTGCCTGATTCTGCGGCGAAAGTTTGTCTCTTTTTCACTGCCAATGACCTTTATTTCATCTGCTGATGTTTCTTCACCTAAAATATTCCTGATTATAGTGTCATTCCTTTGACCGAAGCTATGCCTGAAATCGCCTTCGGTAAAATTCACTCCTCTTCTTTGGAATGCCTCTTGCCAGGCGATGAGGTGATAGGGGGCAGTATCAGCAATCACCCCGTCCATATCCCAGATAACAGCCTTAGCCTTCCTTTTGGACATTGCGCTTAGGCTTTTCCTCCGTAGCATTACTCTGCTTGGGGTTAAAGATAAACATTGTTGCTGTGCTTTCAGCAACAGGGGTGCCGTCTGTAAGAGATACGTCTCCTTTAGTCTCGACCAGCTTTCTAGTCTTTTTGGTTATGGACGAGGTGATAATGAGGGGCTGGTCTATTAAAGCTGGCTGTCTCATTCTTACTTGCATTTTGGCAGTGAGGGTATGTATGCCCTCAAAGTATGAGGCATAACTCATAGCCTCATCAAGGAGACACTCAATGATACCACCATGGACAATGCCTGACCAGCCTTGGTAAAGTTTATTTGGGGTAAACCCTGTCCGAGCTGTTTTGCCATCCCAGGTGAAATTTAATTTCAAGCCAATAGGATTATTCCGTCCGCAGCCGAAGCACATGGTAATATCTTCATACGCATCGATTGATATTTGTGGCCAATTTGCCATTTTTTGACTCCATTCTTTAACGATGTTTGGCTTTAGTAATTGCTGGTCGCCTGAGGTACAGTGGCTGTAGGGTAGCCGGGTTGTCATACTTACCTGCTTTCAGCCGCTGTTGCCCCAGCTCAGCTAAAAAACTGGCTCGCCTAAATAGGGCGGCAGAAGGTGGTATTATTGCTCTTTGCTTAAGCTGCTTTCTTAGCTGGGTGGTAATGACTGGTATGAATTCCCCACAGAATATGGTTTTTGTGGTTATCTGTGAGCATAGAGTATCAACCGTGGTTATATGCTCAGGAATAAGCTGATGCCACTCATTATGCTTCTTCTGGTATATAGCCGTGGCAATTTCCTCTCTACCGGCATTAAGTATTGGGCAGATAGGCAGACCAGTCTCAGCGTGCTGGTAGGCGGTCACCTCTAATGTGCTGACCCCAACTATCGGGATTCCCAGGCTAAAGGCTAGCCCTTTTGCCGTGCTTATCCCTACTCGTAATCCGTTGAAGCTTCCCGGTCCCTTGGCTACGACAATACAGGTGGCAGATTGAAGATTTAACTTATTCTGGTTGAGCAAGTGGTTCAGTTGGGACAGCAGTTCCATGCTGTGGTTTTGTCCACAGTGCCAGATTAATTCAGCTAGCACCTGGCTGCCCTCAACCAGAGCAATGCTAGCCATATCGGTTGAAGTATCTATAGCTAATTGCATTAGTAGCCCTTTCTTTGAGTTAAGAAGGGTGTTTTAGTTGCCTCGCTACTTCTAGGTAGCGTTTGCCACTGGGTTTGAATTGAAAACTACGCTCGGTATCGGACAGATAGCTTATTTGAATTAGTAGATGCTCTTTTGGCAGCACGCTTAACCCCTTTTCCGCCCATTCCACGACACAAACACCATTGCCATACAGGTAGTCATCCAGACCTAATTCCACAATTTCCTCTATATGGTCAAGGCGATACAGGTCGATATGATATAGAGGCAGCCTGCCATAGAGCTCTCTAACTATGATAAATGAGGGGCTGGCAGCATATTCCTTGATGTCCAACCCCCAGGCAATACCCTGAGTGAGGCAGGTCTTTCCCGTTCCTAATTCGCCGGCAAGGAGAAAAATGTCACCGGGCAGAGCCAGCTCACCGATATGGGTTCCGATTTTTTGGGTCTGCTCAGGGCTATGGCTAATTAACTCAAGGCGGTTCGTAGATTGACTTAATTTCATCTTGCGGTAAAGTGCTCCCATCCTGTCTTGCCAAGGCTAAACGGCTTTCCTTTGCTGTCAACCAGGGTTATCTCACCGGCCTTATAAGCTACAATTTCACCGATTACTGTTACCGGGCAAGAGACTGCTCTTCTTACCTTATCAATTGTCTTGGTGCTGCCGGTAAATAGTAGTTCATAGTCCTCTCCACCCGATAGCGCCAGTTCCAGAGATTTATCATTGAAGTTAGCTTTGACTGCAGGCTCGATAGGCACGCGGTCAATTTCTATTCGGGCGCTAACCTGGCTCGCTTTACATATTTGTTTCAGGTCTAAAATCAGTCCGTCGCTAATATCTATAGCTGTTTTCACCCCTTGCTCTACGAGTAGCTTTCCTTCAGTTATTCGAGGATAGGGATGAAGGAAAGCCTTTTTTAGATAGGTGGTATCCTCAGGGTTAAATTGAAGCTGTTTAGTAAGCATCTCCAAGCCGGCGGCGGCAGTTCCCAAATAACCGGTAACAGCTACTTGCTCACCGGGTTTGGCTGCTGAGCGGGTAAGTATCTGTTTATCCTGACCAGTACTACCGAGAATAGTAATAGTAATAGCCACCAGAGGCGCACTGTTAATATCGCCACCAATTATAGCAACTCCGGTTTGCTGTACCAGTTCAATCATTCCTTTGTAGAGGGCAGTGACATCCCCCACTTCTGTATGGTCGGGTAAGGCTAACGATACCAGCGCATATCTGGGCGAGCCGCCCATAGCGGCAATATCGCTCAGGTTGGCAGCCATTGCTTTCCATCCCAGGTCTTCCCAGGAGGCTGTACCCAAGGAAAAGTGAACATCCTGGATGAAGGAATCAACGGTAGCCAGTTGTATTGAGGTATCACCATACCAGGCAGCAGCATCGTCACCAATGCCAGTTAAAAGCTGTTGCCAGGATGCTATCTGTTTGTCCTGTGAGCGATTAACCATTTCAGCCAGGAGGTCAATCAGTCCGAACTCTCCTAGCTCTGAAACCTTCATGGTTGAAATTATAGCACGCCTATATTTAGATTGCATAGAAGAGGTAGAGTTGTTTCTAATCTGGGGTACTATAAAAGGGGCAGGCACCTAGTGGAATGCCTACCCCCTTTATTCACGCCACCACTTATTCAAGCTTTGATTGTATTTTGTTACTTCTTTTTATTTAGGGCTTCTCGTCGGGCAGATAGCTTAATCAGTTTGCGCTCAAGAGCATCCTCCATGTTTTGGGCAAACTCACAGGTTGCGCACTGGAAGAGGCGGGTACAAAGCCGGTAGGAAACGTCACCTTTGACGGCATAGCGACACATTCTTTGATTACCTGGTAATTCCTTGAATCTCTCTAACGCTGCATCAAGCTCTGGAGCTTCTCCACTAGCCATCCGCTCTTGCATGTTCTGGTCAAACTCACAGGTGAGGCAGTCATAATTATGAGTGCAAATGCGGTATGACACTAACCCCATCTTCATCCAGACACATTCCTTGGGTTTAACCTCTTCAGTGGCTGGAGCAGCTTCTCCTATTGCCTCAATCCCCGGCTTGGTTAGCTCCTCCTTTACTCTTCGAATCCAGACTCTGGTTTCAATGTTGCCTGGGGCAACCTCAAGAAGGGTTTCAAACTCCTCTAGAGCTTCCGTGTAGTT
>SMTZ1_10003389_pt1 | contig 18553 bp, 31 predicted proteins | sample DeeMarSWOR136_30_FD_25667 | JGI IMG/M metagenome (IMG submission 25667)
TGCTGCATTTTCTGGCCGGGAAGTACGGTCGGGAGGGCAGCTCCTCGATCCTGTGGACTGAACAAGGAGATCAGGCATGACCAAGACGCAGACCGCCCCGGAGACGCCCATCACTTCTCTCGTGGGCTTTGTGGACCCGGTGAACCCCGAGGCCGTTTACGCCCGCGCCGGGAAACTGGGCGAGGCCGCCAAGAAGGTAATCGAGCAGCACAAGCTCTACGAGATCATCAACACAAAGCAGGGCAAGCGCAAGTACATCAAGCTCGAGGGCTGGCAGGCCATCGGCACGCCCATTGGACTTTTCGTCAAGGTCACCGCGACCGAGCCGCTGGCCAACGGAAACGGCTGGAAGGCGCGTGCTGTGATCATCACCAACGAAGGGAAGGAACTTTCCGCCGCCGAGATGAGTTGCGGGCGCGACGAGAGCAAGTGGAAGAACCGCCCGGAGAACGAGATCATGTCCATGTCCCAGACGCGGGCCGCGAGCAAGGCCTTCCGCATGATCCTCGCGTGGATTCCCAAGATGCTGGGCTCCAGCTACGAGGGCACAAGCGCCGAGGAGATGGATGGCGGCGCGCCCGAGGAGGGGGAAAGTGCGGTGGACAAGGCGCGTGCCAAAGGCAAGACCGAGGAGAAGACCGAGACCAAGCCGCCGCCCGAGAAGAAGACCGAGCCCAAGAAAGAGACCAAGGGCACGGCCAGCAAGCCGGAGACCCGGCAGCTTCTCTTTGCCCGACTCGGTCAGGTTGGTTTCAAGAAGGACGAGGAGAAGCGTGCCGCGTTCTTCGTGCTGATGCCCAAGCACAAGGGCAAGAGCACCAGCGACATCCCGGAGGGCGAGCTGCAGGGGCTGATCACCGCGCTCAAGGGCGTCAAGGATGGCGAGCACGAGCTGGTTGCCTTGAACACCAAGGGGGACTTGGGCATCCTTAGGAAGCGTGACAGCGTGGTCCTCTACCCGGAGGGAGCCAAGCTCCCGACCACGGACTCGAAGCCCGAGCGCGAGGAGGAGGAGGAAGGACCGACCCCGGAAGCCGTCGCCGGGCCTGACGGCAAGCTGATCATCCCCCAACCGGGGACCGAGAGCCACGAGGAGTGCGGGAAGGAGCTGGCGCTTCTTCAGAAGCTCCTGCCCACGGCTCAGGTCATCTACGCGGGGGAAGAGAAGAAGACCACCAAGCCCAGAGACCGTTCCTGCGAAGACAAGTAGGGGAGCGAGATGACGGTTGACATAAGCCAAACGGGCCTCAAGCACCTGTCGCCCTCCAAGGTAGCGGAGGCCATCGAGCGGTGCCCTCTTCGCCTGAAGTACACCTATGTTGACCGAATCCCCACCCAGCCTTCGGGCAATATGATCGTGGGTCGTGCCGTGCACAAGGCGATGGAGATCGCGGTCGAGGCCCGGAGGCTGGGAAAGCCCCTTCCCAAAGCGCAGGAGCTGGACGACATCTTCATGGCCACGTTCAAGAGCGAAAAGGCGAAGGAAGAGGCCAAGGACATGGGCATCGACTGGGACGAGGAGCGCGGGGACAGCGAGGAGCGCATGGTCCGGGAGTGCCGAGCCCTTGCACCGGTCGGCGTCAAGGAGGTGGTCACGAAGCTCGAGCCGGAATACCCGGCGGAGCTGACATGCAAGGAGGACATCACCGACCCGGATTCCGACGAGGCGATCTTGTGCTGGAGCGTGCTGGACGTGGTGGACAAGAAGCGCGGCGTGATGGACTGGAAGACAACCCAGAAGGTGTCCGAGTTCGCCAAGAAGCTGGATATCCAGATGATGGCCTACGGCTGGAACTATCGCATCCTGAAAAACGCCACGGTTGCGCCTGTGAGCAAGGTCTTTCTCGTGCGCAACCGCAAGAAGCCGAAGGTCGCCGTTGCCCAGTTCAAGGTCGAGGAGCACCACATGGACTTTTTCGAGAACTGCGCCATCAAAGTCTGGCGCATGGCCCGCTCCGGTGATTGGCTACCCAACATCGGCACGTTCTGGTGCAGCCCCAAGTGGTGCCGGTACTACGGTCCCTGCAGGGGCGGACTCTAGGTTTTCCTAGACCTGTTGTGGAGATCAGGATGTCAAGAGAATTCCACCACCCATTTCACCCATAGATTTACACGCATAAAATGGGCGCATGGGTACCCATAAGCAGGGTTTCGACCCTCACGGAATGGCCAATTTACCTCCCGGAGGGTAGGGTAAAAGGCCCCCGAAAGCCAATCGGTGAATTCTGGACTCTAGGCGTACCTAGGTACCGGAATTTCGCACCCATTTTAGGCACCCATAACGAAAAACCGGGTTTTCCCCCCGAATGACCCATCCGGGGACTTGGCGGGATTCGGGCTCTAGGGGGCCCTAGGGGACCATATGCTTGGATGATCGCTAGACCACTGGTTGATCTTTCTCAATTGGGCAGACCTCCGAGTGGGGGTACAAGGCCCCCCACCGATCAGCCCCAAGTAGCTGGGAGCGCGGTTCGAATCCGACGCGATGAAGGCGAAAGGGGGACGAACGGGGACTCTGGGAAAATCGAGGGTTCGCCGCAAGGCGAGCCTCTCAGCGCGCATCCGACTTGGTCGCGTGCGCGTCGGGAGGCTCGGACTTTGAAGGAGAACCACATGGTGGATACGACGATCAAGATCGGAGACATGGTTCGCTCGTACGATTTCCCCGGTGACCGGGATGACTGCTACGTCGAGGGCAAAGTGCAAGGAGGTCGAGGTCACGGTCGAGATCAGCCATGTCTACCCGCCGGTCAACGGCACGCCGAAACTGTTCGGCGGGGTCTGTGGCGGCGTCGAAAAAATCTAAGTCGGACTTCCGTCCGCCCGCCCGAAAGGGCGGGCGAGCATGAGGCTCGACTTTGTTGAAGGAGGACCACGATGACGAGACTCGAAAAAATCCGCAAGCTGTCCGAGGGATGGAAGGGCGGCAAGAGCTTCTGCGAATGCGGTCACACGGGCGATGGGGACAACTCGCAGCACGCGGGCCTGCTGGGCCACGGACCCTGCAAACATCCCAACTGCAACTGCGTCAAGTTCACTTGGGTGACCTTTGTCCCCGAGTACGAGAAGCAGATCGCGAAGCTGAAGGACGACTAGGTCGGACTTCCGTCCGCGCTCCCCGAGGGGAGCGCGAGCATGAGGCCCGATTTACTTGAAGGAGAAGGACATGGGTAAGAAGCGCACGCACGAGACGGACGACTGGAAAAAATTCACCGAGTGGTTCCCGGAACTCAAGCTGCTCGGGGAGCACTTGGAGATTACGGAGCTGACCCTCAAGGCGAAGAGTGTGAAGGGCAAGGGGGTCGGCATCTTCAAGTACCGCCCGAAGAAGAAGCAGGTCAAGCACGCGGACTACGTCTACATCAGGGCGTGGGGAAGGCTGATGCAGAGCTTCCCCTACTACATCGAATCGCAGGTTGAGCAGGCGCGCATGGAAGGCGCACCTCCGACCGCGATCTACAAAGGCGACGAAGGCTGGGAATGCTACGAGGGCATCTCGAGCGATGACACCAAGGGCATCATCCGGCGGTTCGTCAGGGAGTACAAGTCCTAGCAGTCGGACTTCCGCCCGTGCACCGGGGAACTGGTGCACGGTCATGAGGCCCGATTGACTTTGAAGGAGAAGGACATGAAGCGTGGAGACGCGAAGGAAATGGCTGAGCTGATGGCGGACTTTGTCAACGTGATGGACGGGGACAGGGAGCGCCGGTTTGTCGAGGAGATGGCCCTGCAGCACCGTACGCTCCAGCAGGGATTCACGAGGCTCATGATCGAGTGGATCAAGCACCTCGCGAAGGTGAAGCACTACGACCCCCGCAACGAGGCGAGCGTCATGCTGGCCCGCAAGATCAAGGAGCGGCTGGACGAGACGGACCTGCACATGCCGCTGATCTAGAGATTGGTTCTCACCCGGTGCACTGGGCAAAGTGCTCAGTGCACGGCCTGAGGCCCAGCCTCTTTTTCAAGGAGACCCACATGTCACGTTACCGGCACGACCTGAATGCGACCGCCACCTTCGGCTACAAGCGGATGGTGGACGGTGCGGGCGCTGAGAGCGCGAAGAGCGCGACCGCCCAACAGGCGCTGGAAAAGGCGCAGCTCAACTGGAAGGTCGAGAAGCGCGCCCTGTATCTCAAGAACAAGAAGGCCATCCCGTCCCACATGGCCGTCGTGCGCACGGACACCGGGGAGCCCCTCGGGGTCGTGGGCAACCGCTACCAGCCCGTGCAGAACAAGGAGGCGTTCGCCTTTTTCGACAAAGTCGTCGGAGAGGGCCGCGCCATCTACACGAGCGCTGGATACACGGGCGGCGGCAAGCGCATCTGGATCAGCGCCAAGCTTCCGGGCGAGATGCGCATCAAGGGGACCGAGGATGTCACCCGCAAGTACCTGCTGCTCGTGAACAGCCACGACGCGACGGGTGCTGTGAAAATCCTCTACACGCCCCTGCGGATCGCCTGCTACAACATGCTCGATTACGCCATGCGGGAGGGCGAGCAGCGCATCAGCATCCGGCACACCGGGAGCATCTCGTACAAGATCAGCGAAGCCCAGCGGGCGCTCGGGCTCGCGGTCAGGTTCTTTGACGAGTTCGCGGACTTGGCCAACCACCTCGCGAAGGTGTCGGTCAAGGACAAGGCCGTCAAGCGCTTCATCGAGTCGCTCTACCCGAAGAGCGACGACGAGACCAAGGAGCGCAAGAACGAGCGCATCCGGGACATCGTCTTCAGGCGGTACTCCAAAGGAAGAGCCAACCAGCTCAAGGGCATCCGGGGAACCGCGTGGGCCGCATACAATGCGGTGGCCGAGCACGTCGATCACGGTCGAAGGGTGCGCGGCACGGACGACGAGGATCGCACGCGCAACCGGTTCGCGAGCGCTGCCTTTGGCTTCGGCGCGATGCTGAAGAGGCAGGCGCTTTCGCTCGCGCAGGAGGTTCTGGTCAAGGCCAGCTAACCCGGCCCCCACCCGGCGCTTCGAGGTTCGACCCCTCGAAGCGCGGACTGAGGCCCGGTTTAGAAGGAGGTGAAGATGAGACTCGTAAAGCACGGGGCCCTCTGGGTCTTCGAGTGCTCCTATCACGAGAAGCACATCGCGAAGACCGCCAAGTTCGCTTGGCATGACCCTTCGAGGCAGCGGTGCCTGAACAACTGCGCGCCGTGCGGCGAGGGTCTGGACAAGGCGTGGTGGACGAAGCGCGTGGACCGAGCGCTCCTGCTCATCGACTATGCCGACGAGCGGGATCGCGACGAACTCAACGAGCTGCGCGAACGCCGCGCCAAGAGTCTGGAGATGAGCCGCGCATCGGACGCGGACATCGCGATCCCGGCACCTGAAGGGCTGGCCTACCGCCCGTTCCAGAAAGCAGGCGTTGCCTATGCCCTGCAGCGTGACGGATGCCTCATCGCGGATGAGATGGGGCTGGGGAAAACCATCCAAGCGCTGGGCGTTGTGAATGCCGACCCGACCATCGAGTCGGTACTGTGCATCGTGCCTGCGCGCCTGCGGCTCAACTGGGAACGCGAAGCCGCCAAGTGGCTGACGCGGCCCTTCAACATCAGGGTGATCCACAAGACGGACGAGCTTCCCGAGAAGGGCGATGACTTTGTCATCGTCAACTACGACAAGCTGGGCTTGAAGCAGTGCGTGGCGATGCGCGAGGCCCTGCTCGCCCGCGAATGGGACGTGCTGATCTGCGACGAGTCCCACATGCTCAAGAACGCCAAGGCCAAGCGCACGAAGGTCGTGCTGGGCGCTCGGGGCGTGACGGGGATCGTCACCAAGGCCAAGCGCGTGCTGCACCTGACGGGGACTCCGATCCTGAACAGGCCCGTGGAAATCTACCCGGTTCTCGCGAGCCTGAAGCCCGAGGAGTTCGGATCGTTCTGGCAGTTCACCGGCAGGTACTGCGGGAGGATCAGGACTCCCTACGGTTGGGATTACTCCGGCGCCTCCAACTTGGAGGAGCTACAGGAGCGCTTGAGGCGGACCGTCATGATCCGCCGCCTGAAGGTGGATGTCCTGAAGGAACTCCCCCCGAAGGAGCGGCAGGTCATCGCGATCCCCGCCAATGGTGCGGGCAATGCGGTGGAGCGCGAAGCGGAAGCCTACCGCAAGCTCAAGGACTCTCTGGATGTGCTGCGCGACATGGTGAAGATGGCGCGGGAGTCAGGCGACGACGAAGCCTACCGGCAGGCCATCGACAACCTGCGGCACGGCATGGCCGTCGCTTTCACGGAGATGGCCCGTGTCCGCCATCAGGTTGCGCTCGCGAAGCTCCCCTTGGTGATCAAGCACCTCGAAGCCATCCTCGAGGAGGGTGTGCAGAAGATCGTGGTGTTCGCTCACCACCGGGATGTCACCGGCGCACTGCACGAGCACTTTAAGAAAAAGGCTGGTGCTGTCATGCTGCGCGGGGGCACCTCGGGCAAAGCAGGGCAGGAGGCCGAGCGGCGCTTCATGCAGGACGATGACTGCAAGATGTTCATCGGCTCGATGAAGGCCGCAGGGCAAGGTCTGACCTTGACCGCGTCTTCGCTCGTGGTCTTTGCGGAACTCGACTGGACCCCCGCGTGGGTGTCTCAGGCCGAGGACAGGTGCCACCGGATCACCCAGAAGAACTCGGTGCTCGTGCAGCACATCGTGCTGGACGGGTCGCTCGATTCTCGGGTGGCCAAGAAGCTGGTGGCCAAGCAGCGGATTCTGGACAAGGCGTTGGACCTCGCTATCGACGCGACGATCCCGGTCCTCCCGTTTGACGACGAGGACGAGCGGGATCAGCCGCCCGAGCAGCCGGAGCTTTCCAACGGCAAGTCCAAGTATCCTGCGGCAACCAAGCGCGAGCGCGCCTCGGCACTCTTGGCCCTCAAGATGCTGGCCGGAGTGTGCGATGGAGCGCAGCGCAAGGACGGTGCGGGGTTCAACAAGCTCGACGCGCACATCGGTGCGCAGCTGGCGAACCTGTCGTATCTCACGGACGGCCAAGTCTTCCTCTCGAAGAGAATCTTGGCCAAGTATCACGGACAGCTTCCGAAGGAGGTCTGCAAAGACCTCGGCATCAACTGCAAGTGACGGGCCCCATGAACCCCCTCGGGACTCCTCCTTCTCCCGAGGGGGCTATGAGGTCCGGTTTGAAGAAGGAGACGATCATGGACCCGACCGAAGGAATCCGCCGGGAGATGACCCGCGACATCAACGCGAAGCAGGCCGAGCGCGAGGCCATGGAGAAGGAGCACGGCAAAGTCTGGGACACGCAGGAGCTGCAGCGCGACTTTGAGGTGCTCGGCTTTCTGGCTCCGTTCGTCGCGGTGATCAGGAAGAGCGACGGCGTCAAGGGGTCGCTGATGTTCCAGCACGCGCCCCGCTACTACTACGGCTTCCAACCCGACAGCAGGTGATCGGCTCTCACCCGGTGCACTGGGCGTTTGCCCAGTGCACGGACTGAGGTCCGGTTTGAAGAAGGAGAAGATCATGGCCAAACCGATGGAGTGGACCTACGGCGTTGCGGTGTGCAGGGGAAGCATGTTTCCCTTTGACATGCTGCGGTACGATTCCTGCTGGCCGAGCCGCGAGAGCGATTCGCACGCCATCGAAGCGACGACCTACCAGCGCAAGCGGGCGGTCGTCGTCAAGCGCGTGAAGGTCCGGGGAGTGGACTGGACGCTTGACCGCTGGAAGAGCTACGGTGTTGAGTTCTACCCGATGAACGACCGCTACGAGGCGGAGAGCTTCGCCCGTGGCAAGCAGGACGAGCTGAACTCCGATCCGACTTAGTCGGTTCTCGCATCGGGACTCTGGTGCAAGTCGGTCGAAGAAGAGTAGGCCGAGGAGCACGTCGCGTAATGGCCGAAGACTTGTGCGATGCTGAAAACCCAGAGTCCCGCCCGAGGCCCGGTTTACAGGTGGCCCATGAGAGTCTGGGATATCGATCCGACTTTGCTGTGCCGTCAGCACCTGCTGGGCGAGCACCGCGAGATACACGCGATCTTCAACATACTGTCCGGCAACAAGTCCGGCTATCGGCATCACCCCGAGGTCAAGCGGTGGGAGGATAGACTTGGCGATCTCAAGGCCCGACACGACAAAGTCGTCCGGGAGATGAGGCGCCGGGGTTACCGCCATCGCTCCCCCATCAGCACGCGGCACACCCCGAGGGGCAAGGTACCGTTCGTGCAGACGGTGGACAAGCAGGTTAGTGTACTGCGCGGCAAGGGCTGCGCATGCGAGGTGTGATCATGAAGCTGCCCAATGTCACCGCGCTTGAGATGCGCTTGGCGGGCGGGCGATACCACGGGGCGGTGCGCGCCGAAGGAGACTTTGGCGAGCGCCGCTTCGTGGCGTGGAACCAGTGCCCGGATTATCTCAAGCACAAGCGCCGGATGGTCTGGCAGATCAAAGGCGAAGAGTGGACTTTGACGTTCTCGGAGCGCATGAAGATCGCAAAGACTTTGTGGAAGGTCCACCGGAAGAACCCTCGATGCGGGAGGAGAAGACGATGAGGCTGTATCACGGAACCAGCGAACGGCACTGGGAGTCGATCCGCGAAAAGGGAATTGTCCCACGCAAAAGGCAAAGGGGAAACTGGCAGCACACCGTCACGTCCAATCCGAGCGCCGTCTACCTGACGGATGCCTACGCGGCGTACTTTGCGATGGCGGCGTCCAAAGACGACGAGTACTGGCTGCTGCTGGAGATCGAGACGGACCTTCTTCCCGAGGACGGCTTTGCGCCGGACGAGGATTGTCTGGAGCAGGCCAACCGGGCGCAGACGGCGCATCTTGGAGACATGAAAGCACGCACCAAGTTCTGGAGAGGTCAGGTCAAGAGGCTCCGCCACCTATGGCGGGACAGTCTCAAGGGCCTTGGAACCTGCCAGTACACCGGGACGATCCCGCCGGAGGCGATCACCCGAGCGGTGTCCTATGACCCGCGAAGCAACGGGGTGATCACTTGGCGGGTTGCAGACCCGACGATCACCATCATCAACTATCAGATTCTCGGGGCCAAGTACCGGGGTTTGACCCGGTGGTTCTTCGAGGACGATGTCCAGCCGAAGGATATCGAGTACGGCTGGGCGGCGCTTCCCGAAAAGTTTCGGGGAGAGCTGCGGGACGCGATCACAAAGCGCGACGGACTGACTCGACTCAAGTAGGAGGAGATCAGATGATCAAGTGCCAAGTCTGCGGAAAGAAGCTGAAGCGGGCCAAGGGCGTGCCCGGTCACGGCTGGGCGTGCCCGAAGGGCTGTGTGGAAAAGCTTCTGGCAAAGCGCGAGGTCTACCACAAGGAACTGCTGGACGAGGGGCTGCTGGAAATGCCGGATCGCCTGAAGCTCGTTGACTTTGAGCGGTTCGCGCTCAAGTATGCCCTGCACGTCCTGCGGGAGCTGAGCGGCGAGGAGCGGGAACTGGTTCGGCAGAAGATGCCGACGATGCTGGTGCCCGAGGAGCTGGCCCTCGACATCAAGGACAAGCTCCTGCGGCACATCTCGAGCGGGTTCTTTGTGGCGGAAGAAGCACGCGGTCATGCGCGCCTTTTTCACGGCGGAACCTACAAGCTCGAGAACCCGATCCCCGCCAAGGTCATGATCAGGGCCCTCTCGGACGCTAAGCTCATCGAGCCCAAGTGATCCGGTTCTCGCCTCGAGGCCCCGAGCGGGGGCCTCGCACGAGGCCCGGCTCGAGTCCGGGAAAGGAGAAGGATATGAGCACGTTGGCGGAACTCAGAGTCGAATGGGAGCTGGGGGAAAAGGTGATCTTAGAGCATGATGATGACCCCGGTTTCAGGTTGCTGGTCGTGATCGGCTGGCCTGACGATCCGGGACCGCCGAGGTATCGGTGCCATCGGTACTTCAGGCTGAGGGATCGCTGGGAGCTGTCGGTGGACTGTGAGCGTGCGACCGCCGAGGAGGTGATGCACTGGCTCACCGACCCCAAGGCGTTCAAGACCAAGACGATTTCGGAGGAACTCAAGTGACCACGAAGAAGAAAAAGCCCAAGAAGAAGAACGCGTACGTGTCTGTCTGGATCAGCCCAAAGACCCGGCGCGAACTGGAGGACTTTCGCGAGAGCTTCAAGCAGGAGCACGGCGTCAAACCCAACTGGGACCAGACGATCCAGATGCTCCTGAAGAAGGCGAGCGCAAAGCCTCCGAAGAAGAGGAGGAAGTGACATGGCGGACATGAAGATGTTCCATGTCGAGATCGTGCGCTTCAAAGACAAGAAGGTCGTGAAGCGCATGGGCCCGCTGCCGGAGCGGCAGGCCGAGAGGGTTGATGACGGCGCCAACATCAACCTGAACCACGAGGAGTACTATACGCGCCTCGTGGAAGCGAAGAAGAAGGGGGTGAAGCGTGGCCGTTGAAGCGATCCGTGGATGCGGGTACCGCAAAGTCGGCGGCCTGTATCTGGTGTCAGATGGGATCGGCCAGCCGTGCTGTCGGCTGCCGATCCCGATTCGGCCCTGTGTGACGTGCGGGGAACAGATCAAGTTCTCTCGCTCTTTCCAGCGCGTAAAGCTGGGAGGTCTCCTGATGCACGCACCCGCGTGCCAGCATCATCCCGGCTGCACTGTCTGTCCGCTTTGCGGAAACCAGCCGGACAAGGTGGGCCTCTTGTGGGTCGGCAAGCAGCACTATACGCCGGATGAATTCACCAGCGAGGCCGTGAGGCTCGGTGTCTCGCGGCGCATCTCGGCGCTCCCCAAGGAGTTCAGGCTCGGCATGTGGGTGCTGCTGGCGCACATCGAGGCGGTGGATGGCATCTGCGATTGCTCGGGCCCGAAAGGCGTCGGCTTTGATCCAAAGTGCGAGCGCTGCAAGGGCATGGGCCACACGAAGATGCCCGGAGTCTTTCACGCATTCAAACCCAAGCGCGTCGAACTGGTGATCGTTCCGTCGATGCGCGAGGAGGCGTGGGTGGCGGAGCTTGTGGAAAAGGGCGTGACCCTCGTGGAGGTTCCCGAGGACGACCCCGACCACAAACCGGTCAAGCGCAAGGTCAAATCGAGAAGGGAGGCTGCCGCAGAGCGCGTGGCCAAGGAGAGAGAAGAGGGAAAGCCTCTGGAGCACCCGGACCAGACCAAGCTGGATGGGTTCTAGGGCTCTCGGTGCCCCCTCCGACTGGAGGGGGCGCCCAACATTCGTTATGCTGGAGGCGAACCGTGCCGGACATCACGCAGAACATCGTCGTGACCAAGTCGGAAGGGCAGGAGTGCTTCGTCTGCGAAAAGCCCATCAAGAAGGGCGAGCTGTGTGTGCGGGCGACGTTCAAGATCGGCCTCGTGATCACCAGCAAGCAAGTCCACGAGCACGCGCACTGCGCCTGTGCCATCGTGCTGGCCAAGCTCCTGTATACCCGCGTGGGGCAGATACAGGAAGCGATCATGAAGGGGGCGCGACAATGAAGAACATTCGGGCGGCTGCGGCGGGACAACCGCCGGTGCGCTAATCCGGTGCATGCCAGACAAGTTGTAACGAGCGTCCCGACAGCCGGACGGGTGAATCCGGTGGCCAGCCGCCCGCCTTACTCTTATTGCAACTTCCGTACCAAGGTAAACCTAGGTGACCCTCGCGCAAACTGGGCGTAGAGGGCTCTCCGGGCCCGATAAAAATCTTTCCAAATCCGGGAAATACCCCTTGACAATTCTTGCATCTTCGAAACAATAGATGCACCTCCGTGGTGCAGGTGCGGGGTACTTCTTCTGATCAAGAAACAACCCCCCGCGCCGCCTATCCCCGGAGTTTTAAAGGGAACACGAACATGGCGAAACTGGGACACCGGCGCAAGGGACAGCTCGGCAAGGCTCTCATGGAGCGCGCCGACGCGACCGAGAACCTCGCAGGCGGACTGGCTTTCGAGATCGAAGACCCGAGCCAGCGGCTGCTCACCATGATCGGGTCGAGCTTCTTCAACGAGCCGACCTACTACAACCCGGACCCGGACGAGGACAACGTGGACCGCCAGCCGGTCCTCAAGGAGCTGACCAAGTCCGGCAAGGTCAACGTCAAGGCGGTCGAGGAGCTGGACGACCGCTCGAGGGAGATCGTGCAGACGGCCATCGAGGTCGCGCAGAGCAAGGAGCCGCGTGATCTGCTGGCGTTGGCCAACTGGGCCCGCACCGAGCTGCACATCCGCACGACCCCGCAGGTGATGCTGTCCATCGCGGCGGCAGTCAAGGAGACCCGCAAGTTCGTTCGGACCTACTGCACCAAGATCATCCAGCGCGCCGACGAGCTGCGGGATGTGTTCGCGTTCCACCGGTACTTTTTCGGTGGGCTTCCGGCTTCCTTGAAGCGCGGCCTCGGTGATGCGTTCGCGTCCTTCAAGGAGTACGATTTCTTGAAGTACGACGCCGACACGGCGCCGCGCTTCCGGGACGTGCTCTTGATGATCGACCGCGCCAAGGACTGGCCGGTCACCAAGCCGGTCTTCGAATACCTCGTCAACGGCAAGGTGATCGACGAGGAGGCCACGCCGCTCATTGCGGCCCGCAAGAAGCTCGCGGCCAAGGAAAAGTTTGACTCTGAGGCCATCGAGCTGGCGCAGGCCGCACAGGTGACGTGGGAGGTTCTCCTCTCGCAGTTCGGCAAGGGCGAGGACAAGAAGAAGCTCTGGGAGTATCTCGTCACGAACAAGCGCCTCGGCTACATGGCGATGCTTCGGAACCTGCGCAACATGCTGGAGGCCAAGGTCTCCAGCGAGGTCGTGGACAAGATCGCGGAGCGCCTCTCGGACAAGGAGCAGGTGGCAAAGTCCCGCCAGCTCCCGTTCCGGTTCTTCTCGGCCTACCGTGTGATCGGCGGGGACTCGATCCCGGTCTACGCCCACTGGGTGGGACGCCGGGGACGCAAAGCCGCGAAGGTCAAGGAGGCCGACGTGGGCCCGGTGCTCGACGCCATCGATCAGGCGCTCAAGCACTCGGCGGATGCGCTGCCGCAGTTTCCGGGCACGACCGCGATCTTCGCGGACAACTCGGGCTCGATGGGCTCGCCGGTCTCGGCAAAGTCCACGATCACGCTGGCCGATGCGGCGAACCTGCTGTGTGCGCTGAGTCAGTTCTGCTGCGCCCGCTCCGTCGTCGGGGCGTTCGGCACGGACGTGGCCATCGTGCGCCTGTCCAAGGCGGCGCGGATCATCGACAACATGATGAAGGTCCACATCGCCAACACCAAGGGCATGAGCACGAACGGCTACAAGGTCGTCCAGCGGCTGCGGAAGGACAACATCAAGGTGGACCGGGTGATCCTGCTCTCGGACATGCAGCTCTGGAACGATGGGTCCGCCGAGTACGACAGCTACGCCCACTGGAATCAGGAAGCATATCAGTTCGCGCCGGAGTGGAAAAAGTATCTCTCCAGCGTCAACCCGAAGGCGGTACTCCACTGCGTGGACTTGGCCGGTCAGGGAAAGGCCGTGACCCCGGCCAAGGAGAAGAACGTGAACATCGTCTCGGGCTTTTCGGAGAAGATTCTCAGCCGTCTGGCTGAGTTCGAAGGGATCGGCACCAAGGACGAAAAGCCGCTCCCGACCATTGAATACGTCCGCGAGAATTACTAGACTCGACGGGCGGCCTTGATCTTTCTCAACTGGCAAAACATTGGCGTGGTGCAGAGATGAGGGTTACTTCTGTTTTTACAGATCGCGCCTGTCCGGTCTTCGGACCGGCCAGAGTCGGGCAATAGCCCGGCGCGGCGCTTCCGCCGACGCCTAAGGAAGCTGTGCGCCTACCGAGATGTAGGCTGGGGGCCCTGTCCGAGTATCAGGGCTGGGTGTCTCGCCCGAGCAGCGAGGCCCGGTGCTTCGAACGGACCTCGAAGCTTGGGGGTCATTCGACCTTGACGGCCCTCCTCGATTATTCCCGCCGCCACATTGGGGTGGTGCAGAGTGGAGATACTTCATGCAACCCGGAGATGTCGGTGCAATTCCGGCCCTCGGCCTCGGTCGAGGTAGTTTAACAGCAGAACACCGGGAGAAAGACACTCCATTCGTCTATTCCCCCCACCACATTCGAAACTTGCCGTGGTGCAGGTTAGGGTTACTTCATATGGATGACGGAAGCGGGCCCGCAAGGGCAGCGCACGAAAAATGACCTTGGCCGCCTATTCCCGGCATTCAAATCTTGGCGTGGTGCAGAGTGCGGATACTTCTTGGTTCGACTCCAAGTCCCTCCGGGGACGGGGCGGGGTGCCCCATTCCGTATTCGTCTATTCCCGCCACTCATTCGCGGGGTGGAGCAGTGGCAGCTCGCTGGGCTCATAACCCGGAGGTCGGAGGTTCGAATCCTCCCCCCGCTAGAATATTCGAGGGACACCATGCCAAAAAAAGAACGATTCTGCATGGCCTGTGAGGGCAAGATCGACAAGGATTCCGATCTTCGTGACATCTGCCCCGGTTGCTTTCGCAGGCTAAAGCGCCTCGAGCGCGAGCGCGCCAAACGCGGCAAGCCGCAGCGGGTTCAGGTCAAGCACTATATCGCCCGTGTTCGTGAGCCGGGCAAGACCAAGTACATCCCGGTGCCGGTCCCCAAGAAGGTCGAAGTCGTGATCGATCCCTTACAGGTCTTCCTCGCACAGGTTGCGGGCAAGGCAATAGGCAAACTGGTTGTTGAAATGATCGCTCCGACCTACGCCGAGGCCCAGCGCCAGCTCAAGGGTCACATCCGCAGGATGGGCTCATGAGGGCCCAGCAACCCGTTCCACCCCCGCCGGGGGCGAACGAGTGGAATCTGCTGGTCGGCTACCCGCTCATCCGGTGCGAATACTGCAACTCGGAGGACTTTTGGGTCGTGATGGCGACGGCCAAGGCCAAGGCGCGCCTGAGCGGGAATCATCTTGATGTCCAGATGGGAATGGTCCCGGACAGGCCGTTTCCTTGGGGCATCTGCAGCGGGTGCGGGAGACCCATGAGGCTGGAGGACATTCACCGAATCTTGAGCGAGAGATACAAGCAGGGGCCGAAGATCATCACGGAGGAGAAGGATCAGGGTGGGCAGGATGGCGGTCCATGAACCACTGCGTCATTTGCGGCAAGCCGTTCAAGCCCAGCCGCTACAATCTGACTCACCAGAAAGTCTGCACGCCCACGAAGCATCGGTGCCGGACACCGATGTACAAGGACAAACACGGGGTGTTCAGAAAAAAGCCCTGCGGCTGCTGCCGGGAGCAGTACCGCAAGGGGAGCTGGAACGAGGACCGCATCTCGCACCGGAAGATTCTCACACCCGAGGAGCTTCAAAAGTTCCTCGGCGCGGCCAAGCGAAAGCGGGAGGAGCTGTACTGGGGCTTTCGCCTGTGCGTGAACGCCATGCTTCGGATCGGGGAGCTGTGCCTGATAAAGCCGGAGCACTTTCACATCGTCAGCGGCAGGTATTTCCTCGAGGTGCCGACGCTCAAGCAGCGCCGCAAAGGCGGCGATCCCCCGCTGCTGGATGTGATGATCGACAAGGGAACCTACGAGGGCGTGCTGGCCTTTGCCAAAAAGCACGAGATCAAGGCCAAGAAGCCGATCTTCATCAAGGCCAAGCGCACCTATCAGCACTGGGCCAAGCTATTACTCCAGCGTCTGAAGTTCAAAAAGGCGGGGACGAGCCACTTTCTCCGTCACACCGGAATCTCAACGCGAGCGCGGGCCGTTCGAAATATGACGGACCTCGAGGCGCTCAGGCAGGCGGCGCGGCACAAGAACGTCAAGGTCACCATGAAGTACATCCACTCACTACCGGAGGAGCAGGACCGGCTGTGGTCAAGAGTTGAGTGGGCAAAATGAGCGAGCCACGGCCCAAGTGCGATAATCCCCACTGCGATATGCGCGCCGATTGGGAAGTCTTCATGGTGCGCGGGTTTGTCCAGTGCTGCACCAAGTGCTTTCACCAAGTTCGTGCCGACCCGGACTACCGGGGGTATTCGGAGCTGAGGATGGAAGACGGACCCGTGGCGATCTGCGATTTCGTGCGCGACGACTATGACGGCATGGTCACGATGAGCCTTGACGACTGGAACAAATTCATGGCCGCCCCGGAGAAAGAGCAGATCGAAAAGCTCGAGGAGATCAAGGACGAGCTGGATGGCCAGCGGGCCCGGAAGAAGCGCGGGGCGAACTGATGAAGGTTTGGAGAGACTGGGCGGCGGTGACGATGGTCTGCAATTTCTGGTATGCGGGCTTTGCCTTCTTTGACCCGCTGCCGACTTGGATCGGCTACTATATCATCATGGGCCTGACCAACGTCCTGCTGCTTCTCACCGCGACCCTTCGGCACCGGTCTCAGAAGAAACTCAGGGATTACGTGGCATGCAGTCCGTGGGGCATGAACTGATGCAGCGTACGGCTCGGGACGTGTGGATCAGGATCGCGGAGGCCTGTGAGGAGTACGAAGACTGGCTCAACGACCCGGAGAAGCTCAAGCTCTTGGGCAAGCAGGCCGAGCTTCTCTCGGATGACACGACCGTCAAGCCGTGCGTGCAGAACATGTGCCGGGCGTTCCTGCGTGGCTTTCAAAAGGGAAAGAGCGGCAAGAGTCCCGGACAGATCGTCGATGAAGAGATCGAGCGCTGGCGAAAGGAGGAAAGAGAAAATGCCGGATGATCCGAAGCCGCCTTCTTCTGGAGGTCGGGCCTCAAACCAACCTAAGGAGGTGACGCGGGGGCAGCTCCGCAGCACTTCTCCTTCTACTCAGGGGAAGGCGGCCTCTGATCCGCCGGTGGACAAACCGTGTGCCTACTGCGGGGCCAGCATCGTGAATGCGATGAAGGTCGCGGCGGCGCGCCGGGATCATGAATGGGTGCTTGGCTTTGCCAACGCCCTCGGCGGCCCCGAGGCCATCAGCGCCCAGTCCGCGATGGCCATGGCCGTGCCGGAAGACCCGAGTGCCGTGGGCGAGGCCTTGAAGCAGTTCGCGGTGCTCGTGCTCGCGGACGCCGAGGGGAAGAACGCCGCCGCACAGCAGCGGCTGCAGTCCATGGAGCTGAGGATCAGGCAACTCGAGGCAAAGGTAAGGGATGGAAAAGAGAACAGGACTGTCGGGGGAACAGAGTCGAAGGCTTGAGCGGGCCATCGACAAGTTCTTCAACAAGATGGTGGAGACCGAGGTGGATGGTAAGATGAAGGCCTTTCGGGTGACCAGCATCGTGCCCAACGACCACGACGCCGACGTGGTGATGCTGGAGCTGCGCGATTTTCTGGGAAAGACCATATGGGTGGAGGAAGATCAGGTCCGAATGGAGTGAACCCCAAGAGGGAAATCTGGTATGCCATCGATCTGGAGCACGGCGTCCTGATCGACTCGTGTGAGGGGCAGGATCAGGCGGAGCGACTGGCCAAGAAACGAATGGAACGCACAGGCCGAACCTGCGTGGCCTGTCAGGGCGTGACGTGGTTTCAGAGGGATCGGTGATGGTCGGTAACGAACCGGACCCGCTGGTGGCGACGATGCTCGAGTGGGGTTGTACCTGTGACCTCATGTACGGTTTTGTGTGCGACCATCAGGTACCCAAGGACGTGATCAAAATCGCGGAGCAGCGAGCACTCAAGAAAGCGCTTTCCCTAGTGCAGCAAGCAGACGGGAAAGCCCAGATGGAGGAGTGGATCAAGCGCGAGATCGAGAGGCGACAGGCGTGAACGGCATCGACGAGATCAACCGGCTCAAGGCGCAGATCGAAGACCTACGTGCGGGCTACCGCGAGGAGATGACGAAGCTGGAGGACCGGATCAGCGCCTTTGAGGAGGAGCTGTGCAGGACGGAGAGCAAGGAAGAAGCGCTCGATGAGCTGGTCAAACTCTGCGACCAGCTTCCAAAGCCAGAGTCCGCCGGGGCCCTCAAGATTACCGGAACATGCCCGGCCAGCGCCAAGCTGCTGCATGAGATTCAGATGTTCGTGGAAAAGGTGCGGCGGTGAAGAAGAAGCTCGAGAAGCTGGCCAAGGAGTCGCTGGAGGGCGAGTTCTATATGGACAACAGGGAAGCCCTTTTGTGCTTCGCAGCGGACGTGCTGCGCATGGCCGCCGATCAGGCCGAGTACTACGTGAGAGCCGCTCGACGCCGCAGGCCATGCGTGCGTGGATTTGCCAAGACACTGCGCAGGCATGCGACCTGCGCGGAGAAGGGGTTGCGATGAAGGTCAAGATTCCCCCACGGGAGATTCCATCGGGCTGGGTGTGCAAATCCTGCAAGCGGCTGGGCATGCACGAGACCTGCTGCAAAGACCCGACCGAGCTGGTTTGGCTTCAACAGCAAGAGGCGCGGCGGGCAATTAGGCGGGAGGCAAGGAAGCGATGACCGGCGACGAGCTGACCAAGGCGGCCCTGCGCTTCGCGGCGGAGGCCCACCACGGGCAAAAGCGCAAGTACAGCGACGAGCCGTTCATTCTGCACCCGATGCGCGTGGCCGACGCCGTGAGCGAGCACCCGATGGCCACGCCGGAGATGGTGGCCGCCGCGTACCTGCACGATGTGCTGGAGGACACACCCGTGACCGTGGCCCAGCTTCGCGAGCTGTTCGGGGCCGAGGTAGCCGGACTCGTCGTGGAGCTGACGAATCCCTCGAGGAACTTCCCCAACCTGC
>SMTZ1_10009857_pt1 | contig 18550 bp, 23 predicted proteins | sample DeeMarSWOR136_30_FD_25667 | JGI IMG/M metagenome (IMG submission 25667)
CTTTACCCCGTAGATTTTATCGCCGACCACCGGGAAGCCGATGGCGGCGAGGTGGACCCGGATCTGATGGGTGCGCCCCGTCCTGGGTCTGACCTCAAGCAGGGTATGCTTGCCGATATAGTTGATTACCTGATAATCGGTGCGCGCCTCTCTGCCATCAGTTACCACCGCCATGCGCTTCCGGTTGTGGGGGTCACGCCCGATGGCGGCGTCAATGGCACCCCGCTCCGGCGTGAGCTGCCCCTTGACCAGTACCAGATAGGATTTGCTCACCAGATGAGCCTTGAACTGGCTGGCTAAATCCTGCTGGGCTGAGCTATTTTTCGCCACCACCATCAGCCCCGAGGTGTCTTTGTCCAGCCGGTGCACAATGCCCGGGCGCAGCGTGTCACCGGGAAGCTCGGGAAAGCGGGCTATAATGGCGTTGACCAGGGTATGGCTGGTGTGCCCCGGGGCGGGGTAAACGGTCAGCCCGGGCGGCTTGTCAATGACCAGCAGGTCATCGTCCTGGTAGACAATATTCAGCGGGATTGCCTCGGGAGAAAGGGAGGTGGGTGGGGCGGGGGGAACAACAATATCAACCCGGTCATCAATATTCAGCCTGGCGCTTGCCTTAGCCGCACGGTCGTTAACCCTGATTTTACCCTCGGCGATAAGCTTCTGGGCATGGGTGCGGGAGAGCTCGGGACACTTCTCACCGACATACTTATCCAGACGAACCCCGGGGTTATCAACGACAAAACTGTACTCTTTGTCCATGCTAACGCTTCTCAACCCGGGTCAGGCGAAAGAATAGATAAATAACCAGTATTGCCCCTATGCTCAGGGCGGAGTCAGCGATGTTAAACGCCGGCCAGACCGTGAAATCGATAAAATCGGTAACCTCACCAAAACGGAGGCGGTCAATCAGGTTACCGCTGGCACCACCCAGAATCAAGCCCAGGGCGACACCACCCAGCCCGTTATAGAAAAGGGGGTAGTGCCGGTAGATAACCAGGGCATAGGCGAGCAGCAGAATGATGCTAAGCAGGGCAACTATGGCCAGGAGCGGTGACTGCCCCGGAAACAGGCCAAAGGCGGCGCCGGTATTACGAATATGGGTAATACTGAAGAAACCGGCCTGGAAGATATCATACCCCTTGGGGTAGGCTCTTATCCATACCTTGCTCAGCTGGTCGGTAGCTACCACCAGCGAGGCGATAAGAAAAAGAAGAACCTGCCACCACCCACAGCGGGGCTCACTTGCCTTTTGCATTCTTTGCCTGTTTCGCCTTGCAGCTCAGGCACAGGTTTGCCTGGGGAAGCGCTTCTAAGCGGGCCGGGTCAATTTTTTGCCCGCAAATATCACAAAGACCATAGGTCTTCTGGTCAAATTTCTCCAAAGCATGTTCTACCTCAGCCAACTGCTCTCTCAGCCTTTTCTCAAAGGCCAGCCGCTTCTCTAGCTCAAAGGCTTCGGTAGCCTCCTCCTCCCTCTTGCCAAAAGGGCTCCCTTCCCGTCTCTCATCAAAAGGACGGGTGCTTGCTTTTATCTGCTCTAACTCATCGAGTAAGTGCTTGCGCTCACTCTCCAGACGGGAGCGAAGTAGGTTCGATTCTGTAGTCACCGGTTCTGCCTCCTATTCACCCGTCAAGCCCCGATTTTTATCTGCTTTGTGCTGACGGATATGTTACCTTATAATAGCGATTTTGAAAAGAGAACTGCTGAAGGACGGATTAGTCTAACATCAGTCGTAGCTGGCGAATGGTACTGACGGCCTGCCCACGCCAGTGATTGTTGGCGAAGACAAAGGTCCTCTCCACCATGCTATCCAGCTTACGAATCCTGGGCACCCACTCACCGAGTTCCTGCGGTGTATAACTGTAATCATACCTCTCATAGGCATGTTCGTGCTGCCACCATTTGGCACTATTTCGACCGTGAAAGCGGACATAGCCGATATCACTGGTTGCCTCAGCTATTGGCGGCAGGAGGTTGGGCAGCGGTGGCTCATCAACACAACAGAAACCCAAATCCAGCTGATGCAGCCAGTCAAACACCTCACTGCGCAACCAGCCGGCGTTACGCAGTTCAACCACCACCGGCAGCTCACCCAACTGCTCCCTTACCCAGCGGAGATAATCCCAGTTACGTTGATTCAGGCTGAAGCTGTAGGGAAACTGCGCCAGGACACAGCCCAGCTTGCCGGCACTAATAACCGGCTCCAGCATCTGGCAGAAAGCCTTAAAAACAGTAGCGTTATCCTCCTGCTGGTGAGTCATCTGCTGGTTCGCCTTAACCGAAAACAGGAAACCTTCATCCGTTTTCTCGCTCATTGCCTGCAGGGTAGCTGGTTTGGGCAGGGCGTAAAAGGTTGAGTTCACCTCACAGGAATTGAACTCACGGGCATAATAGACCAGCCATTCCCGCTTAGGCATGCCTGCCGGGTAAAAGGCGCCCACCCAATCATCATAACTGAAGCCAGAAGTACCGAGGTATATCATACCTTAAATGTAGCTAATTTAAGCCATTTAGTCAATACCCAGCCCGCTTTTTTCAGTTTCGTGAGCCTCGCCGGCAAGAGTATGTTGGCAAAATCGGCCTTTTCCGTTATGATAGTAAGCGGAGGTGACCGATATGAGGGAGTGGGTTATTGCCGAATTACGCGTTATCCCCCTGGGCACGGCGACACCCAGTGTCAGCCCCTACATTGCGGCCTGCCTTGATGTCATCAAACAGGCGAAAGGCATCAGCTATCAGCTGACCGGCATGGGGACGATTATTGAGGGGCCCCTGGCACAGGTACTGGAGCTGGTACAGAAGGTGCACGAGGTGCCCTTCACCAAAGGGGCACAGCGAGTGGTTACCCTCATCAGCATTGACGACCGCCGTGATAAGCGGGTAACCGCTGAGGATAAAGTCAAGGCGGTAAGCTAAGCCACCAAAATGCTGAGACAAATCGCCATTGAACTGAAAAACCACGCCCCCTTCACCATCCTGGGCGCCATCTCCGGCATTTTTATCATGGTCTTCATCATCCTGGCTAAAGTGCCGACCGAGATTTCCCACGTTGCTTTTTATACCCTGCACCCGCTACATATTATCCTGAGCGCCATAGTGACCACCGCCATGTACCGCAAATACGGTCACCGCCAAATCTGGAAAGCCATTCTGGTCGGCTATACCGGCTCAATCGGCATTGCCACCCTCAGTGACGCCGCCATCCCCTACCTGGGAGGCATTTTACTGGGGGTAAAAATGGAATTTGAAATACCCTTTATCGAAAGTGCCGTAATGCCCGTCATTGGCATAGCCAAATGGCAAGTTGTCAACGCAGCCGCGCTAGTCGGTATCATTATCGGTTACTTCAGACCGACCACCAAAATCCCGCACCTCGGTCACGTATTCTTAAGCACCTGGGCTTCCATGTTCTATTTCACCGCCTTCGGCACTCCCTGGTTGATTCCAATGCTCATTTTCATCTTCATCTTCCTGTTCCTTTCCGTCTGGATTCCCTGCTGCACCAGTGACATCGTATTTCCGCTGCTGCTGACCGGGCAGGGGCCAGCCGAGATTCACCATGAACATCATTAAACAGTTGTCCACGGCCAACTAATAAACTATAATCAATGAGAAATGGGACTTCGGATTACCACTCTGAGTGAAAACACCGCCAACCGGGGGATGCTGGCGGAGTGGGGACTCAGCTTCCTCATCGAAACAGATGGCATAAATATCCTCTTTGACACCGGTGGAGGCATCTCCGCCAGCCATAATGCCGATGCCCTGGGCATTGACCTGGGCCGGGTAGATAAGATTATTTTAAGCCACGGCCACCCCGACCATACCGGCGGTCTGAAACAGGTCCTGCGCAAGATTAACAAAGAGATAGAGATAATCGCCCACCCCGATATCTGGTCGGCTAAATGCCGGCGCCATCAGGGCAAGGCGGACAAACCGATGGGCATCCCCTTCCCCCGCCCGGAGCTGGAGAGCCTGGGAGCCCGATTCAAGTTGACCACCGAACCGCTAAAAATAACCGACCGCATCCTGACCAGCGGCGAGATTCCGATGACCAACGACTTTGAGGAGCTGGACAGCGGCCTGTTTGTCAAAGAAGACACCGGCTTCCAGCCGGATGAGCTTAACGATGACCTGGCTCTGGTCATAAAGACCGAGGTGGGACTGGTGGTTATTCTGGGCTGCGCCCACCACGGCATCATCAATACCCTGTATCACGCCCAAAAGCTGACCGGAATAAAACCGATTCACGCCGTGCTGGGCGGCGCTCACCTGCTTGATGTCCCTCAGGAGCGAATCCGGCTGACGGTTAAGGCCCTGAAGGAGCTTGATGTTAAAAAACTGGGCTTGTGCCACTGCACCAGCCTGCCCGCCACCTGCGTCCTGGCGCGGGAGTTCGGCGAGCGCTTCTTCTTCAACAACACCGGCACGGTTACCGAGCTACCCTGAGGAACTATTGGTGAATATTTCAATACAAATAGCCCCGAAACACAAGCCGGGACTGCTCCTGAAGAACCCGGTGATGACCGCCTCGGGCACCTTCGGCTACGGCACCGAGTACCACCACCTCTTTGATATCCAGCAGCTGGGGGCGATTGTCTGCAAGGGGACCACCCTCAAGCCGAAAGAGGGTAACCCCCAGCCCCGCATCGCCGAGACGCCCGGCGGCATTCTGAACTCAATCGGTCTGCAGAACATCGGCGTTAAGGCCTTAATCAAAGAAAAAGCGTCGCTCTGGACAGAGTGGTCGGTGCCGGTCATCGTCAATATCGGCGGTGACAGCATTGATGACTACGCCCGCATAGCTCATGAGCTGGACGGGGTGGCGGGGGTCAGTGCCCTTGAAGTCAATATCAGCTGCCCCAATATCAAGGCGGGCGGCATTGAGTTCGGCACCAACCCCCAATCTGCCGCTGAGGTAACCAGCGCGGTAAAGCAAGCCACCTCCCTGCCCCTCCTAGTCAAGCTGACCCCCAATACCGATGACATCACCAAAATAGCCGTGGCGGTGGCGGAAGCCGGCGCCGATACCCTCACCGTCATCAATACCCTGAGGGGTATCGCCATTGACACCACCCATCGCCGCCCCCTGCTGGGCAATATCATCGGCGGTCTCTCCGGACCGGCGATAAAGCCGGTGGCACTCTATATGGTCTACGAGGTCGCCGGAGCGGTGGACATCCCCATTATTGGCTGCGGCGGCATCTCCAGCGCCGCTGATGCTATCGAGTTCATTATGGCCGGCGCCAGCGCCGTCCAGGTCGGCACCGCCAACCTCACCTCCCCCCGCACCCCCCTCGAAGTCCTGGAAGGCATCAAAGCCTTCATGCAAAAAGAGGGCATAAAAAGCTTAAGCGAAATTATCGGGGTGGGGAGGAAGTAACTGGCGTAGGTTTATAATATGGGTAAGCTTAAAGTAAATAAACAAGTAAAAATTAGGCACCACGAAAAACCTGAATATATTGGCAAAATCGGAACAATCACAGAGCGTGCTGGTAAACTAATTGATGTGTATCCCACACCACGATATCCCGATAAACCCCCTCCAGGAAAAACTTTGTGGTATGTAAAAATTGAAGGCGTTGAAGAATTAGTGCTTTGTAAAGCAGAAGAACTTGAACAAGTTGAAGAGGGGAGGATTTGAGCCAGCGGTGGGGGGCGGGGGGAGTTCGGGTGGCGGGGGGAAACCTGAATCAATGGGGGAATATGACCTCGCCAAGCCAGAAAATCAAGACAAAGAGGCCAATTAACATAGCCAGAAAAACAAGAATAGAGCGCTCTCTATTTCTTATGACACTAATAAGCCCGGTAAAAAGGGCAAGTACACCAGAAGTGCCGGCAAGCAGCATCGGTATGGTAAGCGCAAGGTTACTGAAAAACGTCTCGCCACCCCGCTGGCCCGAAGCGACAAGAAGCAGGAACGTTATAAAAAATACAAAGAAAGCGCCGATGAATCCAGTTGACCATTTACCTATGGGCGTCTTCGGCAAGATAGTAACTCGCATGCCCTTATTATTTGCGTCAGTAGAATAAATGTCAAACAATAGCTTTCTTTGTGCATTGGCTCGGGGTGTGGGGGGAAAGTAACACGAATAACGGAAAGGCACCGCTTTTACACGGTGCCTTTTTAACTTTTATTGGGGGGCGGGGGGGAGCTTAGGCGTGTTCGTATATTACCTATCTTGACAAACCATGCCAATCCAATTAAGCTTCCAGCCATGAAACTTAAATTCTTCAACCAGCGATGGCTCCAAATACTTCTCGGCGGGGTTTTACTTTTTATCATAACTGAAGAGGCACTCAGAATCACCAACAATCCAAATCTCTTCCCCACCGTTATCCTCTTAGGTGCCTTCGTCGTGCCCGTTGCTTTCGTAACCTATTTCTATGAACACGTGCGAGACAGGGACATCTCACTTCCCCTATTGATAACATGCTTCTTTGTGGGTGGAATACTAGGTCTAATTGCCGCTGGCATTCTTGAGTACGAGACCCTGCGCAATCTAGGTATTCTTGGGTTGTTTGGGGTGGGGTTAATAGAGGAAAGCGTCAAGCTAATATTTCCGATTGCAATGTATATCGGCTGGCGATATCGGCATGAAGCTGATGGCCTGCTATTTGGCATTGCTGCCGGTATGGGCTTTGCGGCGCTAGAAACTATGGGCTACGGGTTGGTTTCCCTTATACAATCGCAGGGAGACATGGGCACCTTGCAACAAGTGCTATTAATTCGCGGCTTATTCTCACCAGCGGGACATGCGGCGTGGACTGGCTTTGTCTGCGCCGTACTCTGGCGTGAACGCGAACGAAAGGGACGAGGGATGTTGAACTTTGCTGTCGGCGGGGCATTTATTCTAGCCGTAGTGCTTCACGCCGCGTGGGACATAATCAACAGTCTCGGCGGGCAAACCTTGATTCCCTTTGCCATCGTAGTAATTAGCAATGTAGTAATTGCGACTATAAGCCTGACCTTGGTTATTCGACGTTTTCGTGAAGCAAGAACCCCCTTAAAATGACAAATTGGGTAATTCTTCCCTCTAATTCTGTGCCCTATTGTCCATATATATCATTACAGGCGTGGGTTTATTATAGTAGCTTAACCTTCTACCCCACCAACCACAACCGAGCAGAACCAAATGAAATGCGTGGTATACTCTTTTGGACAGTTCGTGTATAATGGTATGGACTTTTTTTAAGGAGGTAAGATTGATGTTGTCACGGAAAACAACTCTCGGGAAGACTTTCATGATAGCGGTCGGGCTGGTAATTATGCTGCTATCACTCAATGCCTGTGCGCCAGCAGCCGCGCCAGAACCACCTCCAGCACCGGAAGCTGAAAAGGAGGTTATCAAGGTTGCCGTGTTTAGCTGGGATAGTTCTCAAGTAGCTACCGCACTAGCCGCATTTATCCTGAAACACGGTTACGGGTATGAAACAGAAACTACGCCGGGCGAGACGATGGCGCTGTGGCAGGGACTGCGGGCAGGAGACCTGCATTTGCAGCTGGAGGTTTACCCAGAGTCCCAGTTTAAAACCTACAATGAAGCAATGCAGGAAGGTTCCGTCACCAGGCTGGGTTACTCTTACGAGCTCGGTGAAGGCTGGTACGTGCCTTTTTACGTCATTGAAGGTGACCCAGCACGCGGCATTGAACCTATGGCTCCCGATCTAAAAACCATCGAGGACCTGCCCCAATACCGGGAGCTCTTCCCAGACCCCGAGGACCCGGAGAAGGGGCTCCTGTACAGCGGCGTACCCGGTTGGGAAGCAGAGAGGGCCAGTATTATCAAGGTGGAAACCTATGGCCTGGACGCGTACTATAACACGCTATCTCCTGGCTCTGAGATGGCACTAACCGCCACGATGGCGGCTGCCTACGAAAAGGGCGAGCCATGGCTTGGCTATTACTGGGTGCCAAGCTGGCCTCTGGCCAGGTATAAGATGACCAAAATCATAGAGCCGGTACCGTATGACAAGGACCTCTGGGAAGCGGACCGTTCCTGCGACTGGCCTGTCCAGCTAACCGAGACTGCCTGCAACACGGAGTGGCTAAAAACTGCCGACCCTGAGGTCATAGTATTCCTCTGTAAATTTCACGTCACTAAGGAATTAGTCAGTCAATTTTTACTTTACATGCATGAGGAAGAGGCCGATGCCAACGAGACTGCAATCTGGATCATGAAAGAACTTGAGGACGTATGGACAGAATGGGTTTCTGTTGCTGCAGCCAATAAGGTTAAGGCAGCTCTGCCATAGACAATATCGGGATAGGCAGGAAGAGACGAGATATTGAAAAACAAAAACCCCGTCCCGGGTGACGAGGCATATATTGAAGTAAGCGGGCTGTGGAAGATATTCGGCAGAAACGTTGACGAGATACTGAAATCGCCGGAGAAGCGTGCCGCCACTAAGGAAACGCTCCTGGAGGAAACCGGTTGTGTGGTGGCGGTGCGCGATGTTTCTTTTGAGGTCGAGCGGGGCCTGATCTTTGTCATTATGGGGCTGTCTGGCAGCGGTAAGTCCACCCTCATCCGCTGCCTTCTTCGCCTGGTTGAACCCACCGCAGGCAAGATTATCATCAACGGTGAAGATATCTGCCAGTACAACGATGAAGAGCTAATGCATCTGCGCCGCAACACCATCGGCATGATTTTCCAGGACTTTGGTCTGTTTCCCCACCGTACCGTACTGGACAATGTTGCCTACGGGTTAAAGGTCAGGGGTGTTAATAAGGCAAAGCGCTATGCTCGGGCACAGGAGGTTATTGATAAGGTAGGCCTCAAAGGTTGGGAAAACCACCTGCCCAGCACTCTGAGCGGTGGCATGCAGCAAAGGGTGGGTATAGCCAGAGCCCTGGCCAATGACCCCGAGATACTGCTTATGGATGAGCCCTTCAGTGGCCTGGACCCCTTGATTCGCCGTCAGATGCAGGACGAGCTTATAAATTTACAGGAGGAAGTCCACAAAACAATCCTCTTCGTAACCCACGACCTCGATGAAGCTCTAAAACTAGGCTACCGTATCGCCATCATGAAGGACGGCGAAATAATCCAGGTTGGCTCACCGGAGGAGGTGATAATTGCACCCGGTGACGCCTACGTCAGGGAGTTCGTGAAGGATGCCTCCCCCACCAAAGTGGTAACTGCGGAGACCATAATGGACCGGCCGGCAGCCATCATCTACGAATGGCAGGGACCGAAGGCAGCCATGCACCTGATGCGCACCAATAATCTGGATGAAGCTTTTATGACATCGCGGGGCGGTAAGCTAATCGGGCTGGTTACGCTCAGCCGCTTAGTGGAGTTGTTCCGCAGCAAGGGCCAGTCACTCAAGGAAGCCATTGAGCCTGACGCGCTTACCTGTCGCCCCGATACAGTAATGGAGGATATCTTTCCGCTCGCCGCCTCCACCATTTACCCTATCGCCGTGGTTAATGATGACGGCAAATTACTGGGGGAAATATCCACCAGCACCCTGATGTTCAGCCTGATTCAGGAGATGGCAACCGTAAATAAAGAAGCAGGAGCGATGCTTGAATTTCCAAGTTTTTTTCAAATACCGCTGGCGGAGTGGACTGATGCTTTCGTCAGTTGGCTTTTAAGCAATTTTTCGGCGGTGTTTGATGCCGTTGGAGGTGCCATTCTGGCGGTACTGGTCAATATTGAACGCTTCCTGCTCTGGCTACCCTGGTTTGTGGTTGTCCTTTTCGTCGGGCTGATTGCCTGGAGAACAATACGCCTCTGGTGGGCGGGGCCGCTTCTGGCCGGATTCCTGTTACTGGTCGGCTCATTTGGTTATTGGGACCTAGCCATGATGACACTGGCCATAGTTATCGCCTCAGTAATTATCTCCCTTTCTCTGGGTATACCCATCGGTATCATTATGGCGCGCAGTAACATATGCAGACTATGCCCAGCTTTGTCTATCTAGTCCCCGCCCTGATGCTATTTGGCTTGGGCAAGGTGCCAGCAGTATTCGCCACCATCATTTACGCCATGCCGCCAGTTATTCGCCTGACTAACGTTGGCATCAGACAGGTTTCGGCAAGCGTGGTGGAAGCCGCCCAAGCCTTTGGCTCCAGCTCGCGCCAGATCCTGTTTGAGGTGCAGTTACCCCTGGCCATTCCGTCCATAATGGTTGGCATCAACCAGACCACCATGATGGCATTGGCCATGGTAGTCATTGCGTCCATGATCGGCGCTCGTGGATTGGGATTAGAGGTGCTCCTAGCCATTAACCGCATCGAGGTGGGGCGCGGCCTTGAGGCTGGGATCAGTATCGTGCTGCTCGCCATTATCATCGACCGGGTAACTAATGCCCTGGCATCCCGGCAGCAGTACGAGACACATTAGATTTCACCCGAATCATAGATACACCTTCAAACTCTTACTTGCATATTATCACTGCCGATTGATGCCCAAAAACATAATAATGCGATTCCTTTGGTAGCGGCTGGACTTAAAGGGGATGAGGGGGCGGGGGGTGCTATAATAAAAACGTAAAATAAAGGTGGGGCGGGGGGTATTGAAAAAAATTATTTTTTGGTAAAATATAGTCAGGAAAGGGGGTGAAAAGCGATGACTGGTGCGGCCGGTGACAGCAGCGACTGGAAAGAAGAAAAGATTGAGTTGATAAAGCAGAGGGAAAAACTGGAAGCGGAAAGAGAAAAGCGAGCTAGAGATAACTTAGGTGAAGCGGAAAGGATTGGGGAAGAGATAAAAAAAATACATGCCAGGATTGCGGAGCTAGATAAAAAAATACTGGCCTCCATGATAAAGGTGGAATGATAGCTAAAATGTAGCCGGTAAAGCTTAAGCTATCTAACTAAGTAAATGGCACAGACTTCAGGTCTGCGCCATCTCGTTTTTTCAGGGGGGGTCAGTCCACTTTAATAGCCGACAAAATCTCTTTCTCTCTGGCCCGCATGCGGCGCTTTTCCTCGGGCTTTTCATCATCATAGCCCAGAAGATGAAGAATGCCGTGAATAACGAGCAGGGCAATCTCTTTTCTAACCGGGTGCCCGTTCTCTTCCGCCTGTATCACTGCCTGGGGATATGAAATAATCACCTCGCCCAGATGCAGCACCCCGTCGGGCGGGGCCACAAAGGGCGGGGCGGAAGTCTCACTCTCCGCCGGCAGCCCGGCAAGCATGCTGAAGGCAAGGACATCGGTGGGGCGGTCCTTACTTAAGTATTCCCAGTTCAGCTGCCGGATTCTTTCCTGCCCGGTAATAACCAGGCTGAGCTCTGTATCGGGGCTAGCCTGCTCAGCGCTGAGGACCTGTCGGGCTACTTCCGCCAGCCAGCCCACCCCAAGATAAGCCTCAAAATCCTGGTCAATTAAGACATTAATCTCCATAGCGGCTCAGTCAATCATAGCACAGCCTGATAGCGCCCTCAATTGGCTCAGATTTGAGTGAAAACAGGGGTTGTGCTATACTAGCCTTGCTGACAGGAGGGATCGCATAGTGGTCTAGTGCGGCCGCCTGCTAAGCGGTTACCCTGCGAAAGCGGGGTCGTGGGTTCAAATCCCACTCCCTCCGCCACGAAAACCTATGCCCCTTAATAAGGGGTATAATTTTTTGCCGGGAGAGCTATGCCCCACTATCATATCTGGACCATCGGTTGCCAGATGAACAAGGCCGAATCAGAAAGACTCAGCAGCCTCTTTGCCGAACTGGGCTACCAGCCTACCGAGACGGCCGAAGAAGCCAGCCTCATTGTGCTCAACAGCTGCGTGGTGCGCCAGAGCGCCGAGAACAAGGTGGTCAACAAGCTCAATGCCCTGCGACACCTGAAAAGGACAAACCCCCAGCTAACCCTGGCGGTTACCGGCTGTCTGGTAAACTCCGAGGTCAGCCATCTCAAGGCGCGCTTACCCTATGTTGACTACTTTTTCCCGCCGGGAGGCTACCCGCCCTGGCTGGAAAGGGCCGAGCCGCAGCTAATGCTGCCCCGCCACCCGGCGCCGACTACGTTTGTGCCCATCATTCAGGGCTGCGATAACTTCTGTGCCTACTGTATTGTCCCCTACCGCCGCGGGCGGGAGAAAAGCCGGCCCATTGCCGAAATAAAGGGCGAGGTCAAGGAGCTGGTAAGCCGTGGCACCAGAGAGGTAACCCTGCTCGGGCAGAATGTGGACTCCTACGGGCACGACCTACCCGATAAACCCGACCTGGCTGACCTGCTCCAGGAACTGAACCAGGTAGCGGGACTGGCCCGAATTCGTTTCCTGACCAACCACCCCAAAGATATGAGCTTCAGGCTCATCGAAGCGGTGGCCCAACTGGAGAAGGTCTGCGAGCAGATAAGCCTCCCCATTCAGTCAGGCAGCAATGATATTCTGAAGGCGATGAACCGTGGCTACACCGTGGCGCACTACCGCCGGCTCGTCGCCGAGATACGGAGTAAAATAGCGGAGATAGCCCTGAGCACCGATGTCATTGTCGGCTTCCCCGGCGAAAGCGGAGCACAGTTCGGGCAAACCCTGAATTTGCTCGCTGAGATTGGGTTTGATACCGTTCATGTGGCGGTCTACTCCCCCCGCCCGGGAACAGCTGCCGCCCGAGAATTTAAAGACGATATTCCGGCCACCGAAAAGAAGCGTCGGCTGGACCAGATTGAAGCGCTCCAGGCAAAGATTGCCCGCCAAATTAACGCCAGATTATTGGGCCAGACCGTTGAGGTCCTGGTTGAAGACCGGAAAAAGGAAAAGTGGCAAGGTCGCACCCGAAGTGGTAAACTGGTCTTCTTCAGCAGTAATGCTGACTGCCGGGGGCAGCTGGTTAAAATCAAAATTGAAAAAACCAGTCCCTGGTCACTACAGGGTAAAGTTAAACTAAAGTAAAGGGGGAAAGCACGAAATGTTAATCCGGGGATTGATGGCGGTATCGTTTATCGCCCTACTCTCTACCAGTGGCTGTATTCCCAGCCAAGCGCCTGCCGAAGGCGGCACCAACGAGTTTATGTTTCTCGGCTTCATGCTGCTTATCTTTGTCGGGCTGTACCTGATTTTCATCAGACCGCAACGCAAGCGAGTGAAGGAGCACCAGCAGCTAGTCCTTGACCTGAAAAAGGGAGACAAGGTAATCACCGCCGGCGGAATATACGGAGTGATTGAAAAGATCAACGAAGAGACCGCTGATTTGAGGGTAGAGTCAGGGGCAATAATCAGGTTTGCCCGCAACGCAGTTCACGTCAAACGCGAGCAATAGAGGCGGAAGAGGTGAAGACCAGCTACGACTATATTATAGTCGGCAGTGGTATTGCCGGACTCTATACCGCCCTGCTGGCCAATGAGCAGGGCAGTGTGCTCCTCATCACCAAAGGCAGCATTGATGACTGCAATACCAAGTATGCCCAGGGGGGGATTGCCGCCGCCATCAGCAAGCACGACTCTGCCGAGCTTCACTTCAAAGATACCATCGCCGCCGGGGACGGCTTGTGTGATGAAAAGGCGGTGCGCATCCTGGTAGATGAAGCCACCGACCGCATCAGCGACCTGGTCAACTTCGGGGTGCCCTTTGACACCCTTAATGGCAAGGTTGCCCTCACCCTGGAGGCAGCCCACAGCGTGCCCCGCATTCTCCATGCCGGTGGTGATGCCACCGGCGAACATATTGAGGTTACCCTGAGCAACCGGGTCCATGCCGCCAAGATAAAAGTACTTGAGAATTGCCTGGCGACCAGGATTCTGGTGGAAAATGGCCGGGTTAGAGGCGTAAGTGCCTTTCACTACCGCCTCGGCTCCACCGATGAATACGAGTGCCGCCACCTGATTCTGGCGACCGGCGGTGGCGGGCAACTATTCAAGTTCACCACCAACTCCGAGGTAGCCACCGGCGACGGCATCGCCCTCGCCTTCAAGGCGGGCGCCGAGATTATGGACATGGAGTTCTTTCAGTTTCACCCCACCGCCCTGCGCCTGCCCGGGGTAACCCCCTTCCTTATCTCGGAAGCGGTCCGTGGGGAGGGGGGAGTGCTGCGCAACGCCGAGGGCTACCGCTTTATGCCCGATTATGCCGCGGAGGGCGACCTGGCACCGCGAGATGTCGTCACCCGGAGCATCGTCGCCGAGATGAAAAAAGAGGGCTCAGACCGGGTCTTCATTGACGTTACCCATTTACCACCGCGCATCATTACCGCCCGCTTCCCCCATATCTACCGCTTTTGCCTTGACCACGGGCTGAATATTACCAAAACCCCGGTGCCCGTGGCGCCCGCCGCCCACTACATGATGGGCGGCATCAAGGTCAACACCTGGGGAGAAACCAATATCACCGGGCTGTTCGCCGCCGGTGAGGCCGCCTGCACCGGAGTCCATGGCGCCAACCGGCTCGCCTCAAACTCAATGCTGGAAGTGATGGTGTTTGCCAAGAGAATTATGGAAAAAACGAAAAAAGGCAGGATAATAACGGCGCCCCGACAGAATGAAATTCACCGCATCTTAGGTGAAAGACGACGGGTAAAAAAGGTAATATCAGCACCCAGCCTTTCCGCCCTGCAACAGCTACACTGGGACAAAGTGGGTATTATCCGCAATAAAGAGGGCCTGACCCAAGCCGCCGAGACCCTGGCTGCCTGGCAAGAGTCCCTGCCCCAACCCACCGACCGCCCCAGCCATGAATTAAACATCCTGGTGCTGGTGGGCCGGTTAATGACCGAGGCCGCCCTTCTCCGGGAAGAGAGCCGCGGTGCCCATTTCCGCGCCGATTTCCCCCAGAGCTCCCCGGAATGGCAGCGCCATATCGTATTCACTTCGGGTGAGACAGGTGAATAAATTATCACTATCTGATAAGCAATTAGCTAAAATTATTGACTCCGCCCTGGCTGAGGATGTCAGCCAGGGTGATGTCACCAGTGAGACACTGATACCAGCCGAACTCACAGGGAAGGCATCACTGCGGGCCAGGGCTAAGGGGATACTGGCCGGCACCGAGGTCGCCGGCCGGGTCTTTCAGCGGGTTGACCCCTCACTCCAGATTGAAGTCTTAATTCTGGACGGAACTAAGATTAAACCGGGAGATACTATCGCCACCGTTTCCGGCAAAGTAGCCAGCATCCTCAAGGCAGAGCGAACCGCCCTCAATTTCCTGCAGAGGCTGAGCGGCACTGCCACCCTGACCGCCCGCTATGTGGCTGAAGTAAAGGGGCTGGCTACCCGGATTCTGGATACCCGCAAGACCACCCCCGGACTGAGAATCCTGGAAAAGTATGCGGTGCGGGTGGGGGGTGGCCAAAACCACCGCCTTCACCTCGGCGATATGATGCTGATTAAAGATAACCACCTGAGCGCGCTGCGCGCCACCGGTATGAGCCTGAAAGACATCGTCGCTGAGGCGAAAAAGAAGGCACCGCCGGGGATAAAGGTTGAGGTTGAGGTCGGCACTGCCCAGGAAGCCCGAGAAGCAATTGCCGGCGGGGCGGATATTATCATGCTAGACAATATGAGCCCGGAAGAAATGCGCCCGGTGGTAAGCCAGGTCCCCGACCCGATTAAAACCGAAGCCTCCGGTGGCATTAATCTAGACAATGTCCGCGCCGTAGCCGAAAGCGGGGTTGATTTCATCTCCATCGGCGCCCTCACCCACTCCGCCCCCGCCCTGGATATCAGCCTCGAGCTCGAGCCAGCAACAGGGTCATAGCCTTTTATCTTGGCTATCGAGCATTATGGTTACCGGGCCGTCATTATGGATTTTCACCTGCATGTACTGCTGAAATTGCCCGGTCTCTACCTTGAGCCCGCTGGCGCGAGCCTCGGCAATAAACTTCTCAATCAGCTCTTCCGCCTGTGCCGGCGGTGCCGCCTCGACAAAGCTGGGACGGCGCCCCTTTCTGGTATCCGCCAGGAGAGTGAACTGGCTGACCACCAGCAGCTCACCCCTGATATCCAGCACGGAGAGGTTAAACTTGCCCTCTTCATCGGGGAAAATGCGCAGGTTCACTGTTCTTTGCGCCAGATATTGCGCCTCGCTCCCGGTATCACCGCTGGCGACGCCCACCAGGACCACCAGCCCCGGCCCTATTTGGCCCACCACCTCACCACCAATACTGACCGAGGCTCCGGTGACCCGCTGCAGTAGTGCCTTCACTCCCCCGTCGGCTCCTTCGGCTTGCCCTTAGCCGGCTTTTTCTCTTTCTTCCCCGGGTGGCCGGGCTTACGACTATCGGTAACATAGAAACCGCTTCCCCGGAAAATGACCGGAACGGAATGAATGACACGGCGGGATCTCCCCTGACACCTGGGGCAAGCGGCTACCGGTTCATCAGCAAAATTCTGCCTTCTTTCAAAGCGATGGTGACAAAGGCTGCACTCATATTCATAGGTTGGCACTAATTCACCTCAACACTGGTCAATTTTATTATAATTAATCTATTAAACCAAATTAATTAATTATAGACAACTTTTGCCTAGACTTGCTTTTAAAAAGGGGGTAAAATAGACTTGAAGGCTGATGATAAAGAGGTATGTCTTGGACAGTTTACCATAGCCGAAAAAAGAAGCACTGATCCGATTCCGGGCAGTGCTTTTTAAGTTTAGGAGGTGCAGCTATGCAGTCCAGCCTGATTGGCAAAATTGAGAAGGCGAAACGATACGCCCAGGAAACCGACCGAATTAGCTTCGCTGAGCTTGCCGTTGAGTTCCGCGGAGATAATGACACCTATAAAACCAACTATAAAGACGGCAAGTGGCACTGCTCATGCCACTTCTTTGCCAACTACGGAATCTGCAGCCACAGCATGGCCATGCAACGAGTTCTAGGCGACATGTTACCGAAAGAAGCCCATAACGCCCCCTTTAACTCCCACCCCTGATTTTAGCCCCCACGGCTAACGCCAGGGGCTTATAAAGGCAATTCGGGCTTGATAATCTCGGCCTGCGCCATGGCTTCACCGACCACAAACAGGGAGCCAGCCACACAGACCAGGCCCTCCTCTCCAGCTATGCCCAGCGCCAGGCGAAGCGCGGTGGGCACGTCCCCGGCAAGCTGGGCTTCGACGCCGTATTTAGCAAACCCGGCAACGATGGGCGCTGCCGCCATGGCTCTGGGGTGAAGGGAACGAGTGGCGATAACCCTGTCGAAAAGGGGTGCCAGCTCAGCGGCGATGCCGGCGATATCTTTATCATTGGAAACCCCGATAACCAGAATAGCCGGTTCTGGGGAGCCCCTGACTCCCCCCGCCGCCAAGCCGAAGTACTGCTCCAGCGACTGCCTCAGCCGGCGTGCCGAGTCAGGGTTATGGGCACCGTCCACCACCAGTAGCGGCTGGCGGCTCAGTATCTGAAAACGCCCTGGCCAGCTTACCCCACCCAGACCGTTAATGATGCTCGGCCGGGAAATATGAAAGCCCTTCTCCACCAGAACCTCCAGGGCAGCCACCGCCACCGCTGCATTCTCCAGCTGGTACTGACCGAGCAGGGGAATAGATAGCTGATAATTATTCAGCCTGCCCTTCACCTCAAGCCTTTGCCGGCTAGTATCAAAGCCGGAACCCTGCCCGGTGACATCACTACCCACCCGGATTAGCCGGGCACCACGGCTCTGGCAGGCTTCCGTAATTACCCGAGCCACCTCATCAATTTGCGGGGCAGATACCACCGTGCTACCGCTTTTGATGATACCGGTCTTCTCGCCGGCTATCCGGGCCGGAGAGTCACCCAGCACATCGGTATGGTCCAGGCTGATTGAGGTGATGACAGCCACTTCGGGATTAATCACATTGGTGGCGTCAAACCTGCCCCCCATCCCCACCTCCAGCACCTGGAACTCCGCCTTCTTGGCTTTAAAAAAGGCAAAGCCCAGCGCGGTTAACAGTTCAAAGGTGGTCAGCCGCCCATAGGTGGCTCTCCGGTTCACCGCCTCCACCTCGGGCTTGAGCCTGGCCACCAGCTTGACAAACTCTGGCTCTGAGATTAGCTCCCCGTTGACCCTCACCCGCTCCCGCCAGGTATGCAGGTGGGGGGAGGTATAGAGTCCGGTGGTGTAGCCGGAAGCAACCAGAGCCGAGGCTATCATCGCCGCCACGCTTCCCTTACCCTTGGTGCCGGCAATGTGAACCGACCTTGCCGCCAGATGAGGATTGCCCAGCCTGGACAAAAGCTCTTCCACCCGCCTCAGGTCATAGAAAGCCGGGTCGTGTGGCATCGGCATTTTTTCATAATCGGTGTAGCCGAAGAGGTATTCTTCTGCCTGTTTGTAGTCCATATTGTCAGTCTCCGATTAAAGGCAATTATAACACTGCTAATAAAGCCTAACAATTGAAGCGATGCCACTTGACGCCTATTCCGGTGGCTGATATTATCAAATTGCCAATGGATTTCATCACCAAGCTGAAGAAAGCCATCAAAAAGAATAACAGCCTGGTCTGTGTCGGGCTTGACCCTGACCTGGAGCGCATGCCGACGGGACTGAGCGTCGCCGAATTCAACAAGGCGATTATTAAGGCGACGGCGGACCTAGTCGGCGCCTACAAGCTCAACCTCGCCTTCTACGAAGTGCTGGGAATCGAGGGGCTGGAGACACTGATGCAGACCATCAAATATATCCCC
>SMTZ1_10027634_pt1 | contig 18547 bp, 19 predicted proteins | sample DeeMarSWOR136_30_FD_25667 | JGI IMG/M metagenome (IMG submission 25667)
GTGTCTCGAAACAACCGTAATCTTCTTTCCAACGAGTTTCTCCAGTTTCTGAATGGAAAGTCCAGTCATCAAACTTGTGTAAAGCTCTGCGAAAACTTCGTCTGCTTGTTTTATCTCTTCTAGTCCGCGAAGCGATAAGTCTCTTTCATCGTATAGGCCTAAACCAACGAAGAGTAGTTCGCCCAATGTGTTTAACCTCACAGTAACCTATTTACTTGATATCGAAAAATATTAGGGTTAGCTGTGCGCACAGCTTAGACAATGTCGTTTGGAAGGGCCCGTAGCTCAGCAAGGCAGAGCGGCGGACCACCGAATACGGGGCTGAGGCTCTTAACCCGTAGGTCAGGGGTTCAATTCCCCTCGGGCCCGCCACATCTGAAAGCAAATGCCAAATCTTTGCAGTTCTCACAAAGAGTTAAAGAGTAATATTCTATTGTGTTCATCAAAGAAAAGAGTGGTCAACAGTGTCTGAGTCGCCTTGTTTGAAGGTTCCTAAAGCCTTAGGCGAGAAAGCTATAATCCTAGCTAGGCGGCTCAACCTTTTCGATAGGGAATTGAAGATTCAACGAGTAGAAGGCTATCTGTACATTCCGTTAATCAGTGAACCTCTTTCTGTTCACATTGAAGAGTTCCAGAAGAACCTCCCAGAATACGAAGTCCCCACGTTTAGTTTTCCCGAGCGCGCTGAACGCCCACTCAAACTCATTGATGTGCTAGAAGACAAGTTGCCCCCGCACCTGTTAGCGAGTCTACCCCGCGCAATCGATTTTGTAGGAGACATTGCCGTTATTGAAGTTCCTCCAGAACTAAGGAGCCATAAAAAAATGATTGGGGAAGCAATACTTGAGACGCATAAGAACCTGTGCACTGTTTTGGCGAAGTCAAGTGCTATAGGAGGAGTGTACCGCTTGAGAGAGTTTAAGGTGATAGCGGGTGAAGATAAAAAGAAAACGGTTCACAAAGAACACGGTTGCACATATCATGTGGACATTTCTAAAGCCTATTTTTCACCAAGACTATCCTATGAACATGACCGTGTTGCATCTCAGGTTAGGGAAAACGAAACTGTGGTTGACATGTTCTCGGGAGTCGGTCCCTTCTCTATTCTTATCGCGAAGAGGCATAGAAACGTGTGGGTGTATGCAATCGACGTAAACCCAGATGCAGTGCATTATCTGAAAACAAACATCACTGTGAATAGCGTAGAGAAGAGGGTTGTGCCGATTCTTGGTGACGCAAGGCAAGTTGTTGAGGAGATGTTGAAGGGCGTTGCAGACAGGGTCATTATGAACTTGCCTGAAAAAGCACTGGAATATGTTGACGTGGCTTGTGAAACTGTTAAGGCGGAAGGCGGTATTATGCATTATTATGCGTTCACAAGTGCACCTGAGCCTTTAGAAACGGTGAAGAATCGGCTAATCGAAGCTGTAACCGTACACTTGGCAAGTAGTGGTAGACGCTGAAATTCGGTGACTTTAACTCTCCACTGTTAGTGTTACCTCAATTTCTTGACTAGAACTCCGCATTTTTTCAACAAGCTTTCTTGAGAAGTCGCTGGCAGCCTTGTCCGCCCCCACCGCTACTGTTCGACCACAAATGTATCCGCTCTTCCTTATCACCAAATCCATCGGGTGAGTAAACGACAGCCGAGGACTTCCGTTTGCTCTAACAATTTCTCTCTCCCCATCAACCTCGATTATTGCTGTTATTTTGGCGTTTTCTTTTCTCGCGGCTTCCTTGAATTCAAGAGGCAAATCGGCTGCACCCTTCGTTGCCTCCACGGCGATTATGCAGTCGCCACGCTTTGTTAGATCCGCTTCTTTTGTGATTTCAAATGTTGTTTTATGTGTGGATCGAACATTTTGATGTCCATACGCTTCAATAACTTCGGTTATTTTCATTAGCTTCTGCTTCCATGCGATATGGGAATAAAAAGAGAAATTTTTATTCATTAATCTTGCTCTAGCAACAAAGTTTTGAATCCTGTTAGAAGCCTGTATGTTGCAATGCGTACGCATTTAAGAAACTAAAATTTAATTACACGGTTCTATTTGCGTATCCTTGTAGAGTGTGTTTTTGTGTCCGACTAATTTTTTTCCGCAGTGAGGACATAGCTTAAATTCTGGCAGTGTTTTGTTCCTGCAGGATGTGCATTCCTTCGTCTTTGTCACTTCTCTTTCCAAGCTTGCCAGTTCCGCTGTCAGTTTTGTTATTCCAATTTTCATAGCCTCTATGTTGTCTTTTAGAGTGTGCAAACCATTCTTTACCTCGTTAAGATCTACACTGTTATGCGTTAGAGAATGGTTAATCATTTCTAACGTGTTTAAATTTGATTCGAAAGAGTCGCCCATTTGGTTCTCTTCTGATTGGGCTTCCGAAGCTAATTTCTTGATCAGAAGTGTAAGTGGGTCTTGAAAAACAAAAGTGCAAGTGATGCCGAAAAGTATGAAAGTTGAAATTGAGGTTAGCCAGAGATAGGTTGATCCATTTATGTCTCCGAATACGCTGTGAATTACTGCATAAAGAGGGTAGAGTTTCATAAGCGAGTTTGGACCTCCGAAGAAAAAGAAAGCGTCGAAAGTAAACAGAATTGAGAGGAAAGTTAAGTAGCCTGATATCCATACAGCCACATCTTTTCTAGTCGGCAATTTTGACCCTTCTATCTGCTCTATAATCTTCTAGATGAGTCTTCTATAAGAAAAAATCTACTTCAAAAATTGTAATATTACAAAAACTGATATACACATTAACTAGCAAAAATCAATGCGCGCACATTTTTATTCAATAACTTCTATCGAGTCTACTTTTCCGTCTCCATCCAGGTCAAAACCTTGAATCACTGTTGCAAATTCCTCTTCTTTACTAAACTTCTTTAAGGAGTCTCTCCAGAAGTTTGTGAGAGCAATTACGCAGGCTTTGGTTCCAACAGCTTTGTTGCCGGCAAGAACAATAATCCGTTTTTCTTTGCTCCAAGGATTAGTTATCTTAGCTATCACTCCCATAGCGTCACTTGTATAAACATTCCCTGTTTTTTCAGAGACCAAACCGCCGAAAAGAAATCCGTGCTCAGAAGGCATCATGCTGAACCGTACAGCCTTCACATCAACATCCAGTTTTATCATAAAGTCTTCAGGCAACTCCACAAACTGACCCAGAAAGAGTGCCAAGTAAGCGGCGTAGTGTCCATCTCTTGCTCTAGCTTTGAAGGGACCATGAGGATCAGGGCTGCCTACCACAATTTTCCCATTGAAGCAACTGTCTTTTAGGAATGGGTCGAAGAACCGTTTCATTTTTTCGTTTATGCTGGGAATTGAAACGGTCTTAATCTTTCGGTAGCCGAAGGGAAGCTCAACTCCAAAGGCGGGGAAAGAGGTTTTATAATATTTGGCGGTTGCTCCTTTCTTTTCCTCTTCTCTAACAACCTTAATTGCGCCCGCTTTTGCAAGTTTTCTGGTGTGATAGTAAACTTTTTGTTCATGCAACTTCAGCTTTTTTGCAAGTTCCATTGGATACATTTCCTTCTCGCTGAGAAGCTCAAGGATCTTCCAACTAAGCTTGTTCAAAACAACCTTTAGTCTCTCTGGCTCATCAAAGATAGCGATATCTTTCACTGCGCGTCGGTTTTTTTCGCCTCTAAGCAGTAACTTTTTCTTCATGAGTTCTTAAACTAAAAGACAATCCTTTATAAACTTTTTTTTAGTGGTTGCGCATCGTTCCCTTAAAAACCCGGCCACAACACCGTGATGTAACTTTTACCGTGAGCTTAGCCCAATCAATTTTCTATTCAGATTCGAAACTTCTCGTAAGGTATATGTCTAGACGGAAGAAACGCTGCGTGAAGTTGGCTTATAAAGTGAAGAAAATATGTTCGCATCAAAATCTAGCGGAATGTTTGTTGGAAACCTCTATAATTTCGGTTTTAAAATTAAAATTTTTTTCCTAAAAAAGCTTATAGACGCCCCTTTTGTTCTAAATAACCTTGTTTCAAAGAGATTTGCTTTAACGATCTAGTGAGGTATCGATGATGTGCGGAATATTTGGTTGCGTTCTAAAAAATGGAGATGCTGCGCCCATAATTCACGCTGCCTTAAAAAGGCTGGAATATCGAGGATACGACTCCGTGGGCGAGGCAACTATCAATGAAAAAAAGATTGTCGTTAAGAAAGATGAGGGGAAAATTGATGTTGTTCACAACCAACATGACTTAGATGTTCTTCCTGGTAGAGTGGGAGTGGGTCACACAAGATGGGCAACTCATGGAGCTCCTTCCCAAACGAATGCGCATCCTCACGTTGATTGCGCTGGACGGATCGCTGTTGTTCATAATGGGATAATTGAAAATTTCGGAGAGCTTAGGAGGGAGTTGGAAGAGCTTGGGCATGTCTTTAAATCTAAGGAGGGTTCGTATGCAATCGCTGTTATTTCTGTTGAGGAACCTGACAAAGTGTTTTGTGCCAGAAGAGATAGTCCACTCGTGGTTGGTGTCGCTGAGAACGCTACTTACTGTGCTTCTGATATACCTGCATTTCTTCCGTTAACAAACAGGGCGTTAATAATTGAAAACGGGGAACTGGTTGTTCTCAATGACAACGGTTACGAGGTCAGGAAAGTCGCTGACTCGACTCTCGTGTCTCGAAAACCCGAAATTATCAGTTGGGCTCCCAACATGGCTGAGAAACAAGGGTATCCTCACTTTATGCTCAAGGAAATTCATGAGCAGCCTCTTTGTCTCAGAAACACGCTTAGGTTGCAAGAGCAGTATCTGGAGCTTATGACAACTTTCCTCGACCGCGCTGGAGAAGTCTTCTTGGTAGCGTGTGGGACCTCTTATCACGCTTGTTTAGCCGCTTCCTACATGTTTTCTAAACTGGCGTTTTTAGCAACCCATCCAATCATTGCTTCAGAATTTATTGAGCAACATGGAAGAGCCGTTAACATCGACAGCACTATCCTCGTTGTCAGTCAATCCGGCGAGACCGCTGACACACTTGCTGCTGTAGAACACGCACGACTTCGAGCTGCTACTGTTATGGGATTAACAAACGTTATCGGCTCCACTTTAACCCGTATTGCTCGTGTGTATGTCTGTCAACAGTCGGGACCGGAGATAGGAGTTGTTGGCGTTACGGCTTGCCAAGAAGAGGGGAAAAGTGTCTCACGTGGAAATTGAGCATCTTGAAGAGAAACTAGAACAGATTCCAGAGGTTGCTGAGAAGATTATTCAATCTCAGGAGGAGAAGATAAAGCAGCTTGCTAAAAAATATAGGGACGCTAAGTGTTTCTTCTTTTTGGGGCGGGGAGTCAGTTCAGCCACAGCTTATGAGGGCAGACTGAAGCTCTTGGAAATCTCTTATGTTCCTTCGCTAGCTTATCCGGCTGGAGAGAGCAAACATGGACCCATAAGTTTGGTTGAGAAAGGGCTTCCAGTGATATTCATTTGTCCTAAGGATGATACGCGTAAGACGGTTGTTGGAAACATAATGGAGATGAAAGCTCGAGGAGCATCCATCATCGTGATCACGGAGGAAGGAGACGAAGAAATCAAAAGTTTAGCCAACGACTACATCGAAATCGTGAAGGGAGTGCCAGAAGTTCTTTCACCCATCCTATACGCCATTCCGCTACAACTTTTTGCGTATTATATGGCAGTTGAAAGAGGATTAGACCCAGATATGCCCAGAAACCTAGCTAAATCAGTTACCGTCATGTAGTGTTCTACCACTAAAATCTTAAGAAATTGATGCTGGAGACAGCTCCCGAAGACCCAACTTAAAATTGGCAATTTCAGAATTGATATACAAACTATCTTTAAACATTTTTACTTTTAACTTTTGTGTTCTGCATCATCGCTTTTTGAAGGGTTAAATTTTAACCCAACCAACCAACCAACCAACCACGGGACGACGACGACGACGGACGACGGAACGACCAACGACCAATGGACAACGACCAACGGGCGAAACGACGACCAACGGCTAACGGACGACCTGTAACCTGTATACTGGATTTAGGTACTATCTAGGTACTATAAGGAAAGGAAGGAACCAATAGAGAATATAGACTATGTGTAATCGAAATCGAGTATACACTCTAATAGAGTGAGTGGTAAAAAATCAAAGAAAAGTTACCCCTCATCAATCATACTACGAGGGCAAGAAATGCACAAAAAGTTACCCTCGTAATGCGCGCGCATCGTCTTATTAGAGCGCAAGTTGAGTAGAGTGTCCCTGTTATGATGAAGAGGGGTCTGAAACCCGCTACATTCGCTATGACTCCCGACATTATGGAGCCCGCCATCATTCCTATTCCACTTCCAAGTCCAGACAGGGTAATATCACGTGCCATATCATTACTCTTAGCGGACTCCGCTAGGACTTTCATGTTTGCCGGGCCAGCGAATCCCCAGAATAATCCGGTAAGAATGTAAAGGGAAATAGTGGAGATTAGGTCTGGCGTAACACTCATGAATATAGTTGCAACTCCAGTCAGCCCCGCTCCAAAAAAGTAGAGTTTAACTGGTGAATGGGTCTCCGTCATCTTTCTCCAGAGCAGAGCGGGGATTCCCTGCATTAACCAAGCTAAACCTATAGCCATTCCTATGAAGGTAGAGTCTGCGTTAAAGTCTTGTTGGAGGAATAGAGGAAAAGCAAACAACTCCACCAAACTAAACCCAAAACTCATCACAAATCTCATAATGAATACAACTTTAAGGTTCCAACTTAACTCTTTGAAGTTGAATAGTTTTTTCAGGTGGAAGTGTACGTTTTTCGCTTTGAACGTTGGGATTCTGGCAATTCGAAACAACACTAGTCCAGCAAAGGATATTAGGCTACACAGCAGGAAGACCCAGAAATAACCAATGAGGAACAGGACCACTCCAGAGATAAAGAGTCCTATCGCGCTTGCCACACTCAAGATCGCCCAGTACACTCCCAGTACACGCCCTAACGTCTCTTTTGGCGAAATGTCGACGAGTAGTGGCAGCTCAACTGCGTTTCTAACATATTGGGAAAGCGAGTCCAGCGTTTTCAGTATCGCGAACCCTACAGGAATCCTGCATATCGAATAAAAACCATAAGACACAGTTCTCAATAGAAACGTCAGAGAGAAATAGCCTTTCCTTCCCACAACGTCGGAATGAACAGCTACAACCGATTTGACAAACATGCCTACAATTGGTGCTAAAGAAAATATCAAACCCATACCCACCAAAGATACTCCCAAAACATTCAAGTAGAGAGGCAAAACAACGCTAACGATGCCACCGGAAAACAATATGAGAAATGTTGATGCAAAAACCAGTAAAATAATATACTTGTGTTTCATCTGTTCAAATTCCCTTTAGGTTCAGCGCACCCTCTATTCATACGCAAATTTCACATCACAGACGTGGTTCAAAAACAAAACAATCCACTTTGATATATCCTTTTGGTTTGTTGATGCGCGCATGCATGGTTCCGTAAATCTTATTTTTCCAAAACTTCAATTTTACAGGGGTTGTGAGTGATGGGGCTTTCGGTTACATGGCTTGGTCACGCAAGTTTTCAGATAAAGGCTAACGGAACGAACATCTACGTCGATCCTTATGAGGGAGAATACAAGGATAAGGCAGACATTGTACTAGCAACTCACTCTCATTCCGACCACTGTGACCCTTCTAAGATCAGAAGGGTTCAAAAAGATGACACATTGACAATTGCCCCGGAGGACTGCGTCTCCAAGATAGATGGAAGAACAAAGACGCTTAAACCTGGAGAGAAGGTTACAGTAGGAAAAATAACCGTAGAAGCTGTTGAAGCCTACAACTATAAGAGGTTCAGGTCTCCAGGAAAACCTTTCCATCCTAAGGGTTTGGGAGTCGGATACCTGATAACACTAGGAGACAAGACTATCTACCACGCCGGAGACACGGATTTTATCCCAGAAATGAGACAACTGAAGAATGTTCACGTAGCATTATTGCCAAGCGGAGATAAATACACAATGGACAATGAAGAAGCAGCAGAAGCAGCTTTAACCATATCCCCTGAAGTAGTAATCCCCATGCACCGATGGGGCACTAATCCTGAAGTCTTCAAGAAGAAAGTGGAGTCCAAATCGAAAATCAAAGTCGTAATCCTGAAGTCAGGAGAACGATTAGAAATACAATAAATACGCGGCTTTGATTCCGAAACGTGCTTTGCCTTAAGAAACATCGTTACTAACAGGGCTGATAATCTTCATTTGTATGTGTGGGGGTTAAATTTTAACCCAACCAACCAACCAACCACGGGACGACGACGGACGACGGAACGACCAACGACCAATGGACAACGACCAATGGGCGAAACGACGACCAACGGCTAACGGACGACCTGTAACCTGTATACTGGATTTAGGTACTATCTATCTACTATAAGGAAAGGAAGGAACCAATAGAGAATACAGACTATGTGTAATCGAAATCGAGTATACACTCTAATAGAGTGAGGGTAAGTTTTCTCTGATTTCTTACATGCATGCAACGCACACATCCCCTTACAATAGAACTTTATGCTAGTCTTTTTGCGAGGGTTTTTTCGTGAATTTTGATGGCAAATACAAGAAATAGCACAGCAAATCCTATCAATGCAACAAAATCAACAAAGACTGAATAGTAGCTAATTCCTTGGGTGGAATAATTCACTAAGTCCGTGAAGTATGTTAATGGGGAAAAAGATGCAATAATTCGTCCCCAATCCTGCAGCTCCCATATTGGAATGAAGACTCCGCTAATGAACACTAAAGGAAACTTAACCAGATTTGATATCATCATCACTGTAGATGGAACATCAGTTGGCGGATAGGCGGATAAGAGAACACTGAATGATGAAAAACAAAGAGCTGCTAACACCATACCTAGAAATAAAATCAAGCCGTTGGCTATGTTTACACCAAGAATCAAACCTATTGTTAACGGCACAAAAGATATTAAAAAGCCGTAGAGAAATGAGGCTATTACGTCGCCTATCAATAGAGACCAAACAGAAACTGGAGTGGACAAGAGTCTTTCTAAGGTTCTTGACCTAGCTTCAAAGGGCACTATAGCGGGACCAATCGACATAGAAGAAAAGAAAATCGTCATCCCCAACAATCCAGTGAACAGACGCTCTATTGGCATGTTTCTTCCGACGGAAAACGCCAGAAAGAGGAAAAATGGCATGATAAGCCCAAAAATTACAACAGGTCCCCTTCTATAGTAAATACGAAGGTTTTTCTTCGCAATTGATAATGCACGTTTCAACTGGTCTAAAAAAACATATTCTCGCATATTTAGTCTCCTTTTTGCTCTTTTGTCAGCTTTACAAACACGTCTTCTAAGGTTGGTGCAAGCGTATTAAGGCTGATAATTACTAATCCTTTTGAGTGAGCATAATCTATTAGACTTTTTATAACGTTATGCGGTTCGTCTGTGTATAACCTTATTTTATCACCCATTTTCTTTGCTTGTGCTACAAGAGAGATTTTCCTCAGCTCGTCAGCAGATACAGGTGTGTTAAAACTTACTTCCACCGATTTTAAACTACTGCTTTTCATTCGAAGATTCTCAGGGGTATCGATAGCCGCAATTCTTCCATGATTTATTATGGCTATTCTGTCACAGAGTTGGTTTGCTTCTTCCATGTTGTGCGTTGAGAGAAAAACTGTTGCCCCGTCTCCATTAAATCTTCGGATGATATCTCTCATCAAGCGAGCACTTTCGACGTCTAACCCTGCGGTAGGTTCGTCAAGAAAGAGAACTTGTGGTTCAGTCAACAGAGCCATGCATAGGATGAGTTTCTGCTTCATCCCCTTAGAAAAGCCCCTCACGAGCTGATTTTGCCTTTCATGAAGTTCGAATTTTCTGAGCAGGGTTTCAGCTCTTTTCCGTCTCTCTTTTTTGGGGATTCCGTATAGTTCTCCGATTAGCATAAGGTTTTGCCAAGCGGTAAGGTCTATGTAGGCATTAGACGTTTCAGGAACTACGCTTATGATTTGCTTGACTCTCAAAGACTGGTTGAGAATGTCGTAGCCCATTATGTTTGCAGTTCCGCCATTTGGCTTTATCACCCCAGTTAATATTCGAATGGTTGTTGTTTTACCAGCTCCGTTTGGACCTAGAAAACCGAAGATTTCTCCTTTCCCAACTTCAAAACTAATGTGATTCACTGCAATGACTTCGCCGTAATGTTTAGATAAATTTTTTATCTCCACTGCGTTTTCCATATTCGTCACTATATTCTCTATTGTCAGAAGTTTAACTAATTGTCGAAGTGCGAAGTTATAAATCCTACGGTTGTTAGACGAAGCCTTGGAAGACCATCAAAAGAAACTTGATAGCTTTTTTAATCAATTGATGCATGCATGAGACGCCCACACACACGAAACTCATATGACACATCGACAAAAGTGAGCAAATCTAAAGTAGTTATAGTTGTCTAGGGTGGCTTATGAAAGAAAGCAGAAAGACTCTACTGGTTTTTATAATTCTCCTGATTTGCACATCTTCCAACTCTTGCTGTTGTGCCTTTCGCTCAAGAAGAGAGCACACTTGTGATTAGAGATGTCTTCATGCGAACTTCTGTTGCGTACTTGTGGCTCAGCCCAGCAATTCACCTTATCACAATCCTGCTCCTAGTTGCCTTATATCGATATGGATCAAGAGTTGGCAAAGTTGCTGACGCATTCTTCGGAATTCTGTTTCTGTTCTTCGCTTTTGGCAACCATATCGCTGTAACTGAGAACTATGGACTTGTCGTGCTAACTGGCAATTTGGTTCCCATTCTGATCGTGGGGCTGTTCTGGATGTGGGAAGTCTATAAACCCCTCAATGTGTATGTTTTTCAAAGGCTCCCTGCTTGGAGATACTGGGTGTTACCTTTTGTCTTTCTGGTTTTTTGGTCTCCCATAAACGCTGAGCTGAGTCCAGATTTCAATCCCTTGCTGCTGCTCACGTCCTCTTTTGGAGTGATGTACTGTCCTACGACACCACTCATCGTAGCTGTTTTGACCTTGATTTATCCAAGGGTTAACATCTTTCTACTCAGAATCACAAGTTTCGTTGGGTTATTGATCGGTCTATTTAACGCCATGTCGTTCTTCATGATGCCTGGATACACTCTATGGAACCTTATCCTTCACGTACCACTCATATTCATCTCAGTATACGGCTTGCTGATCCCAATCCTAGTGAAGAAGAATTTTTCCTCACAAGAGGAAAGTACACGATAGAAAAAGAGGAGAACCACTGGAGATTTGCATGCATGCGCGCGAAAAATAAACTATAAGTGTAGCGTTTGAGAAAGATGTTTTACCCTGTATCCTCTAGCCAACTGAAGGCATAACATATGAAGGAAGAAGTTGTAAGTTTTCGAAGCATACTTGAAGCTCGTAGAAAAATAGGAAACCTCGTAACCAAAACTCCAACCTACCTGTCTAATGTTTTCAGTCAGAGGACAGGCGCAGAAGTTTACTTAAAGCTTGAATGTTTTCAGCCGTTTGGTTACCGCCTCCTCCGGAAACCATGGATTAGCCGTGGCCTACGCAGCTAAAATTTACGGAGCTAAAGCCGTGGTTGTTGTGCCCGAAAACGCTGTAAAGGAAAAAGTTGAAGCCATAGAAAGTTATGGGGCTGATATCGTAAAATATGGAAAGGACTACGATGAAGCGTACTCTAAGGCTCTTGAGATACGGGACAGGGAACCGTTGGTTTAGAATTGCTCGAAGATGTCCCAGATTTAGACGCTATAATCGTTCCTGTAGGCGGTGGCGGTCTCATATCCGGAATATCTATTGCCGCGAAAACGTTGAACTCAAAATTAAGGATAGTTGGGGTTCAATCCGAGGGAGCTCCAGCTGTCTACCGATCTTGGAGGGCTGGAAAAATCGTAGAAGTAGATTCTGTTAACACGGTTGCAGACGGTTTAGCTGCTAGGAAACCGCTTGACCTAACCTTTGGAATAATCAAGAGATACGTGGATACCGTCCTGTTGGTAAGTGAAGAGGAAATCGGTGAAGCCGTGTTGGCACTTCTACATGACGCTCACATATTGGCTGAACCTTCAGGAGCAGCCTCTCTGGCAGCTCTCCTATTCAAATACCATCCAAAACCTGAAGAGAAGGTCGCAGTGATCATCAGTGGAGCAAACATATCAATAGACTATCTAGTCTCCTTGCTTAAACAAACGTAAATGCGCGCGCATAAATCTGAATTGGAAATATTGCCAGTTCCTCAGATACAATGTGGGTCAAATCATCAGTTTTATAAGTTTGCACATTAAATTCTACTATTAGGTGAAATTGTAATATGAGTAAGACTGAGGAGAATCTTAAATTCGCATTTGCAGGCGAGAGTCAAGCAAGAAACAAATACACCTTTTTTGCAGAGGTGGCTAGAAAAGAAGGGTTTGAACAGATAGCAGCAATCTTTGAAGAAACTGCAGCCAACGAAAAAGCCCATGCAGAACGACTCTTTAATCTTCTGAAAGGCATCGGCGACACCAAACAAAACCTGACGACAGCTATTGAAGGGGAACACTACGAATGGACAGAAATGTACCCTACATTCGAGAAAGTAGCACATGAAGAAGGATTCACAGAAATCGCTGACATCTTAAAGGAGATAGCTGAGGTGGAGGAGGAACATGAAAAAAGATACAGAAAACTGCTCAAAAACCTAGAAGAAGGAAAAGTTTTCAAGAAAGACAAAAAGGTGAAATGGAAATGTCGAAACTGCGGCTACGTACATGAAGGAACAGAAGCGCCCAAAGAATGCCCTGCCTGTGGATACGCTCAGAGCTTTTATGAACTGCTTTGTGAAAACTATTAGAATAGCCATAAAGAGGTGAGAACATGACTAAAAAAGGTGAAATATATCTGTGTGAAATATGTGGAAACAAAGTGAAAGTGTTAGAAGCTGGAAGAGGAACTCTTGTTTGCTGCGGACAAGACATGATCTTAGTACAATAAACTCCAAAAAAGAAGAATCCTCACTTATAGTTAGTGTGTGACGTTTTTGGGCGTAAATCTGCGAAGTCTGGTTCCGAAAACCACTGTTAGATTCAACAGCTTAAGCGGCAAATCTATTGCTATAGATGCCTACAACGCGTTGTACCAGTTTCTCGCCATCATCCGCCAGCCAGACGGAACCCCGCTTAAAGACCACACTGGAAAAATCACCAGCCACCTAAGCGGATTATTGTACCGAACTGGCAATTTAGTGGGGATAGGAATTAAACCCATTTACGTTTTTGATGGAGTGCCGCCAGCCCTCAAGGAGGTAGAAATCAAACGTCGCATGCGAGTTAAAGAAGAGGCTACAATAAAATATGAGAAGGCGCTAGCGGAAGGAAAGATTGAAAAAGCCAGAATCTACGCTCAAGCTACCAGCCACCTCAAAGACTACATGGCAGACGACAGTAAACGACTCCTCAACCTCATGGGTGTACCATGGATACAGGCGCCTTCAGAAGGAGAAGCACAAGCAGGTTACTTAGTGAAACAGAGAGACGCAGACTATTGTGCCAGCCAAGACTACGACAGCTTACTCTTCGGAGCCCCACATCTCCTCCGCAACGTCACCATTTCAGGACGAAGAAAACTTCCAAGAAAAAACGTCTACATTGAGGTGCAGCCTGAAACTGTGGAACTGAACATTGTTCTCAAGGAGCTAAACATCACATATGAGCAGTTGATAGATGTCGGTATCCTTGTCGGCACAGACTTCAATCCTGAAGGTGTGAAAGGAGTAGGTCCAAAAACAGCGCTTAAGCTAATACAACAACACGGAACCATCGAAAACGTTATTCCAACGCTGAAAGAGACGCAGTTTCCTGTTGAACCTCAACGAATACGAGAGATTTTCCTCCGCCCTAAGGTTACTGACAACTACAAGCTTGCATGGAAAACGCCTGACGTTGATGGAGCGGTAGATTTTCTGTGCCGCGAAAAAGACTTCTCCGAAGAACGTGTGCGAAAAGCCCTCGCAAAGATGACTGAGGGGATGAGAGAAATTAAAGGAAAAGTAACTCTTGAAACCTGGTTTAAACGTTCAACCTAGCGTAGTTTATGTCCATGTTTTCCAACTAACGGCACAAACGCCACTCCGCCCAAATTCTCTTTTGTAATTTGATTATCCTTTTTTCTGATGCGCATAAGCGTTTGGTACATGTAGAGGCTTCCAACTGGAATAACTAAGACTCCTCCAGTTTTCAACTGTTCCACCAAAGGCGTAGGAACATCTGGAGCCGCTGCCGTAACCAATATGCGGTCGTAAGGAGCCTTTTCCACATATCCTTTTGAACCGTCTCCACAGATTACGGTAATTCGGTTTCCGTATCCAGCCTTCTCAACGTTTTTCCTTGCAGATTCAGCTAGTTGCTGAACAAACTCCACAGTATAAACGTGCCCCCACTTTTTCTTCGACGTATCAGTGGGAGCCACTATCTCAGCTACTGTGGAAGCATGCCACCCTGAACCAGCACCTACTTCTAAGACTCGATGTCCCACTTCCAGTTCTAGGGCTTCATCCATTATGGATACCATGTTTCGCCCAGTTAATCTTCCCCGATCAACTGAGAGGCGCTGAGGCGGTTTGCCCAAACCCTATTGGAAGCGGAGAATCCACTGCTCCATATGACTTCACGTTCTCGGGAAGAAAGGGTTCCCGAGATACTCGCCGCAACGAACGGATGACCACAGGAGATTGAAGAATTCTCTGAGCAATTAGTTTCTGGATCAGTTTCTCCCAAGCCTGATTTTCCATTTTTATCCTCAAAGAATACTCTGTGAGATGCGTGCCTTAAGATTTTAGGGGTAAACTCCTAGCGTTTAAGGGTTAAACGTTTTGGGTTTTCTGAAGAGCATTATGCCGTTTTTCTCAGTGACGTAGTCGAAGCCTACTGCCAACAATTCTTTTGCTTCTTCCACGGTTGTTGCTGTCGCCATAGCTTCAAGAACCGTTCTAAGTGCACCAACTCTCGCGCTGGCATTACTCGCTTTGAAACAGATGCTACAAAGTCTTCGTAGAAATGCGCTTACGAGAAAAAACTCGCACTAATATCTTATAACATAGTACCAAGATATCAATTCACGCCTAGGAGTTGGAAAAATGCCAATTGTTCATGTAAACGTCTGGGAAGGTTTTGGGCGAGAAAAAGCCAAAACCGTGATAAGAAATATCACCAAAGTTTTCGTAGATTTGGGCATCCCTGCGAATGCTGTGGAAGTAATCGTACATGAAATCCCAAAATCGTACTGGGGAATTGGAGGAGAACCGGCTTCAGAAAAATTCAAAGAAAAACCTTCCAAGTAGACTGCGCGCGCGGGGAAACCCAGCCTACTGAATGTACGTGCACTCGTATTTTTTTCAAAAACACAAAAACCGCAACACAACTAAAATAAACTTCACCCGTCCTTCTTACCACTCATGCGAATCCTCCTCACCTGCACCGAACTAGGTCTGGGACACGTAAACCGAGTCATACCCCTTGGGAAAAAGCTGCAAAAAAGAGGACACAAATTATACTTCATCTCTGGAGGAGTTGCGTACCAGTTACTAAAAAAAGCGTTTGAAAACGTTTACCCGTGCACCCCAATAAGCTGGTATGAAAGCCCACGCGGGATAATGCCATCCATTTCACTCTTAAACATTTTGCTTCCCCTACCTTGGTATGATTATAAACATAGAAAGCTCAAACTAAAAGCATCCAATTCAAAGGAAACGGTTCGTCGCTACTACGACGTAAGAAAGCATGTTCCGAAAATCAGACCAGAATTAATCATTTCCGATGGCGACATGATTTCATTGAGGCTGGGGAAAAAGTGGAAAATTGCTTCAATTTACATTACAAACATCATACGACCAACCTACCGCTTCCCCGCTCTACTCACTCCAGGAGAGCGATTCACAGAAAGATATGTTAAAAAATGCGCCAAGATAATAGTTCCAGATACCCCAAAGTATACAATATGCGAATACAATTTAGGAAACTTAGACGAACTTGGACTAAGAGAAAAAGTTGAATTTGTTGGCACCTTTTCTGACATGAAATACGAAAGCGGATCAGAAAAACACATATTTGCACCCATAAGCGGACCAACTGGTACAAAAGTCAAACTAGCCAGAACAATAATTCCAGCTCTATCTTCTCTAGAATCAAAAAGCATAGTAAGCTTAGGAGAACCCGACAACAAAAGCACAAAAATACTAGGCAACTGCGAGGTTCACGGCTGGCTAAACAAAAATCAGCGAAAAGAGTACATGAAAAACGCAAAGATAGTTATCTTCAGCGGTGGACATGGAACTTGTTTTGAAGTGATAAAACATAGAAAACCCAGCATATGTATGCCAACTCAACCTGAGCAGATGGGAAACGCTAGAAAACTAGACGAACTTAACTGCTCCATTTACGTTGAAAACAAGAAGCAACTAAAATTAGCAATCGAAAAAATTGAGGAAAACATAGAGTTTTATAAGAACAATGTTGAGCGGCTAAGTGAATATTCAAGCAGATTTAATGGTTTAGACGGCGCTGTCACAGTTGTCGAGAATACTCTGCAATCTTAAGTAAACTATAGACTCTACGTCTTGGTCTTCTCTAGCAATTCAACTCTTCTTTTTCTTCTAGCGAATGTTGAAACGTGAATCTTTCCTTCAAGTTCCAAGTTCATCAACGTCTTGTTTACAACTCCAAACGCTATTTCTCCGTGGCTTTCTTTCAACAGGTCGCAGAGTTCTGTGTCCGTCAAAGAACCTTTCTTCTCCAAGATTTCCACTATGGTTACGTAAAGCCTGTCCAAGGAAGTTTTTATACCAAGTATCCATGTCCGGCGACACACTTGGGCCAATTTTTTCCGTTGCTTCTTGGAAGTCGGCGAAAGTGACCTGTTTAGATTTGAAATCCTTACGTAAAGCTTTCAAAGCTGCTTCTCTACAAAGAGCCTCGATATCCGCTCCAGAATAGCTCTTCGTCATTCCAGCTAAACGAGGCAAGTCTACATCCTTTGCCAACGGCATCCCTTTCGTGTATAGCTTAAAGATTTCTAGCCTAGCCTTCTGCTGTGGTTCTGGAACATAAATTAACCGGTCAAATCTTCCTGGTCGAAGAATCGCGGAATCCACAATGTCCGGTCTGTTTGTGGCAGCGATAACCACAATGTCCTCTAAAGCGAGGATTCCATCCATCTCCGTGAGAAGTTGACTAATGACCCGCTCTGTTACACCGCTGTCGCCGTAGCCCATTCCCCTTCTAGGTACTAGCGAGTCAACTTCGTCAAAGAAAATAACTGCTGGAGCTGCCATTCTTCCTTCGCTCTCAGTGGCAACAGCCCTTGCCAGCAGTGTTTTTCCGCATCCAGGTGGCCCGAAAAGTAGAATGCCTTTTGGTGGACGTATTCCCATTCTCGAGAAAACCTCCGGGTTTTTCAACGGCCATTCCACGGCTTCTCTGAGTTCTTCTTTCACGTCCTCTAAACCGCCTATCTGATCCCAGTGAACCGTAGGCACTTCTATGTATACTTCTCTCATGGCGGTCGGTGTGATTTCCTTGTATGCGTTTGTGAAGTCTTCCATTCGAATCTCCATTTTTTCCAATACGTTGGGTGGGATTCGCTCTTCTTCGAGGTTTATTTCTGGCAGGTATCGACGCAGAGCCTTCATGGCTGTTTCACGGCCCAGTGCAGCTAAGTCTGCTCCAGTGTAGCCATGTGTCATCGCAGCAAGCTTTTTCAAATCAACGCCTTCAGTTAGCGGCATTCCCCTTGTGTGAATTTGCAATATTTCATGTCGTGCATCCTTGTCTGGAACTCCGATCTCTATTTCTCGATCGAACCTTCCAGGTCTTCGGAGAGCTGGATCTAAAGCGCTCGGTCTATTGGTTGCGCCGATAACGATGAGGTTTCCTCTCCCAGTTAATCCATCCATTAACGCGAGAAGCTGGGCGACCACCCTCCTCTCCACTTCGCCGGTAACTTCCTCTCGTTTCGGCGCGATGGCGTCCAGTTCGTCGATGAAAATTATGCTAGGCGAGTTTTTCTGAGCTTGCTGGAACATCTCGCGGAGGCGGGCTTCTGATTCACCGTAGAACTTGCTCATAATTTCTGGCCCGTTTATGGAGAAGAAGTTGGCTTCTGACTCGTTTGCCACTGCTCTTGCCAGCAGTGTTTTTCCGCATCCCGGTGGTCCATGTAGGAGCACTCCTTTTGGCGGTTCTATTCCTAGTCTCTGGAAGAGTTCGGGGTGTCGCAGTGGGAGTTCCACCATTTCTCGTATTCTTTGAATTTCTTCATGAAGTCCTCCTATGTCTTCGTAGGTGGTACGTGGCACGCCTTTAGCTTCAGGTGTAGGTTCAGTTAGAATTTGGAGGTTTGTTTCGTACGTCATCCTTATAATTCCGTGTGGTCGGGTTTTGGTTACTGTGAAAGGTATGGCTTGACCCAACATCATGACAAGGGTGATGTCTCCTTCTACAAATGTTCTTTCCATGAGTCTGGTTTTGACGAAATTGGTGAAGTCTTCGTCCACGTTTAGTCTCATGCCGACGGGAGATAA
>SMTZ1_10005277_pt1 | contig 18544 bp, 10 predicted proteins | sample DeeMarSWOR136_30_FD_25667 | JGI IMG/M metagenome (IMG submission 25667)
GTGTACCGGTTGTCCCGCTAGGGGCAGCGCCGGGTAGCTAAGTCGGGAAAGGATAACCGCTGAAAGCATCTAAGTGGGAAGCCCCCTCCAAGATAAGGATTCCATCGCACCTTCGGGTGTGTGAAGAGCCCTGATAGACTATCAGGTCGATAGGCCGGGTGTGTAAGCGCAGAAATGTGTTAAGCTAACCGGTACTAACGCTCGATTACTTGACCATATCAATCCTTGATTGAATGGAACAGACACAAGACTCAAGACCAAAGACACAAGACCAAAGTAAAGTCTGGAGTCTGGAATTGTGCTTATATTTGCATCTGTATATTCTTTCAGAAGACAGAAGTCGGAAGACGGAAGACAGAATAATGAATTAGTCCAGCACCTATTGAGCTTAGGCTCACACTTAATAGGTGCTGGATAACGAGCTTCCTGGTGACTATACTGACGGGGAAACGCCTGATCCCATTCCGAACTCAGAAGCTAAGCCCGCTCAGGCCGATGGTAGTCCTCCTATCGGGATTCCTTTTTTTAAATAGTAACGGGCGAGTCCGCCTTCGGCGGATAAAATCCGGTCATCGCCAGGATTTATATCCCGATAGGCGTGAAAACGCTTATCGGGATTCCTCTTGCGCACTATTTTATTTGACATGGATTCAAACAGGGTTCACAATATTAATGTATGGATTTGACAAAGGTAACAACTAAAACATCACCATTCGGCGATGGGGATAAGTTCTATGAGACGGTCTTTCTCGTGGACACCGGCGCTACTGATTCGATGGTTCCCGCGCCCGAGCTTGAGAAGATCGGTATTAAGAAAGAAGGGAAAATGGCCTATGAGCTGGCCAACGGTGAGGTAAAAGAGTACCCTTATGGCTTGGTGCGAATTGAATTCATGGGAGAGATAACGGCAGGGCGTGTGATTTTTGGTGAGCCTGGTAGTGAGCCACTCCTGGGAGTGACGGCATTGGAGTCGGTGGGCATTATCATCGATCCGGCCAACAAAACCTTGAAGAGATTGCCAGCGATACCTCTGAAATAAAGTATGGGCGAGTTCGCCTTCGTTATTCTACTTCCGCCGGGGGCTACGTAGAAACAAGCTTCAGTCTTTGCTAAAGCTACGATGGACAAGTCGGCGGATTTCAATCAGGTCATCACTACTTCGACTCCGCTCAGGATGAAGATGGAGAATGGTTCCTTCGAGCCATTCGGCTGCGCTCGGGACAGGCAGGATCCTTCGACAAGCTCAGGACAAATTTGGCACCTCTAAGCATTTCCCGAATCACAACTCGGGGGCTAATCAATAAGGAGTCGCGTCGCAACGGATGTTTGAATAGATCCCTCCGCTCGCTGCGCTCGGTCGGTATGACAGCAGGGAATATAGAATCCTTCGACAGTGCTCAGGACAGGTATTGAACAAGGAATACTGAATGAAGAAGTTGGGACTGTGGCGCCTCGGGGATTGCGTCCCGCACTTCCTTCGGTGGATTATCAGCGTCGTGCCGACGACAGCTAAACAAAAAACCCCGCGTGAAACGCAGGGCTAAATATCACGGCATAAATTAATCAATAAATTGCAGAAGAAAGAAGACCCCCAGGACAAGCCCTTCGACTCTGCTCAGGACAGGCTTGGGGTCTAAACATGGGTTCAGACCGGCGGGCGCCAGGTCGGTCCCTATCTGCCGTGGGCACACGAATCTTGCGGAGGTGCTTCACTGCCTGATTCTTGTTGGTTCTGTAGCTCGGAAGGTGTATAATGATATAGCTGCCTTGCCGGTTATCCAGCGGGCAGAATGAGAGCATGAACACTAAATGGCGATTCGCCGCTAAATAAGAAAGGTGTATTTTGCCATAGGTGAAGGAGGCAAGACATGGTTCAGCGAAAAGGTTTCACGCTCATCGAGCTGCTGGTCGTTATAGCGATCATTGCCATTCTCATGGCGATATTGATACCGACACTACATAGAGCCAGAGAGCAGGGACAGCGTGCGACGTGCCTGAGCAATGTCAAGCAACTGACCCTTGCGTGGTTAATGTACGCGTATGAGAACGATGATAAGATAGTCAACGCGAGCACCTTCTTCTCACGGCCGGGCGAGCCGGCCTGGATCGGCGCCCGTTGGCAGATTGAAGGGACCGCTGAAGAGCTGCGCGAACACCTCAAAGACGGGATCCTCTACGAATACTGTAATGATGTCGATATTTTCAAATGTCCCACGGGGATTCGCGGAGAAGTGCTGACATACGCGATCGTTGATGCGATGAATGGCGCGACGAGCATACCGGGAACGAAGGACTTGATGATCAAGCGGTTAGGTCAGATCCGCAGGCCGCCAGAGCGGTTCGTGTTTATTGACGAAGGCAAGATATCGCCCGACAGCTGGACCGTGTTCTACGACCAGGAAAGCTGGTGGGACCGGCCGACGGTCCGGCACGGGGACGGTACGAATTTCTCATTCGCCGACGGACATAGCGACTACTGGAAATGGAGAGACCCACGCACGGTACATCTTGCTAAAATGACAAATCCTCAGGCAAGCGATAGTGTACAGCCGGGAAACCCGGATTTGCACGCGGTCCAGAAGGCGGCCTGGGGGAAGCTCGGCTACGAACCCAGCGACTAAGTTGATTACTCATATGATCATTTATTCCCAAAGCCTTTTCTTGCAAGGCTATGTGTTGCATGCCCGCTACTTGAAATTGACCTGCTCAATAGTATCTGTGCGGAAAACGAAAATCGACGATGTCACCCCTGCGAGGGACCCCGCCTTGCGGGAACCCAAAGCAGGGGTCCAGAGCGCAAAACTGGATTCCCGCTTTCGCGGGAATGACAAATACTGTTTCCGCAACAGGAACTAATTAGTGCCAGCTTGCTTCCGACAGCCGGTATTCTTTGAGGGTCGCCGGATCATCGAAGTGGGCCATTTCATCATTGTTAAAGTCATTGACCGGCAACACCGGCACTTCCCATAGGTCGAACTCATATAGATCGAGGAATCCGACAGGTCCGCCAACAGTGTAGTAAAGGGTCGAGCCGTCGGCCGAGATGCAAGGCCCCATGTCTTCGTAAGTTTGGTTGACATTTGGGCCAAGATTCACTGGTGTGCCCCAGTCGTCCTCTGTTGATTTCCGAGTGGTTACCCATAGATCGAGATCACCATACCCGCCGGGCCGATTAGAGGTAAAGAAGAGCATCAGTCTGTCAACCGAAATGCTTGGCTCACCATCGGCGGATGAACTGTTGACAGGTGGCGGAAGCGGCACTGGTGCGCCCCAGTTGTTATCTGTTGTCGGCCTTGACGTTACCCATATATCCCAAGAACCAGAGCCGCCCGACCGAGCAGAGTCGAAAAAGAGCGACAGGCCGTCGGCCGAAATGCTCGGTTTAGTTTCGCCAATTGAACTGTTGACCATAGGACCAAGATTCACTGGTGTGTCCCAGAGGGCATCTTTCGTCGCTCGCGTAGTCAACCACAGGTCATGATTGCCGTACCCACCAGGCCTGTTGGAGGAAAAGAAGAGCGACAGTCCATCGACCGAGATGCACGGCGTAGCTTCGTCATGTGAACTGTTGACAGGTTCCGGAAGTGGTGTTGGCCTCCCCCAGTCATCGTCTGTCGTTGCCCGCGTCGTTACGTACAGGTCGCCAGCACCATACCCCTCGAAGAGCCGGTGCGACTCAAAGTATAGCGTCAGTCCATCAGCCGAGACGCTCGGAAAAGCGTCCTTGGTCCAGTTCATGTTGATATCCCACCCGAGGTGATTGGGATTACCAAAGCTCATCTCGAGTTCAGGGAGTGGCATGATTGTTGCCTGCCATATGTCAAACCCACCGAATCCCCCGGGCCGGTGAGAGCAGAAAAAGAGAGTGGAGCCGTCGGGCGATATGCTGGGACTAAGGTCGCCATATCGACTGTTGAGTATAGGTCCAAGGTTCACCGGAGGATCCCAGGGTTCACGTATGCTGGGCCGTGTCGTCACCCAAATGTCCGCTGCCTGACTCCCTGTGCGGCTGGAATAGAAAAAGAGGCTTAAGCCATCGGCGGAAATGCTTGGGGCACCGTCGAAACCGCTTGAGTTAATGGGTTCTGGAAGTGGCACAGGTACGTCCCACTCGCTGTCCCTGGTCGCCCGCGTCGAGACCCATATGTCGGTCTGTCCATAATCAGCCTCTCGGGCGGAAGCAAAGAACAGTTCCAGCCCATCAGGTGAGATGGTTGCACAATGGTCATAGTCTGGACTGTTGACAACAGACCCAAGATTGACCGGGGTGGTCCAGGAATCTTGTGTAGTTGTCCTGCTTGCCATCCAAATGTCGTAATTTCCGGAGCCGCCCGGTCGATCAGAAGCGAAGAGCAAAAGCAGACCGTCGGCAGATATTCGCGGTGCGAGTTCACCAAAGCTGCTATTGACAACCTCTCCCAGATTGACTGGTGTCTCCCAGTCGTCATCAACTGTCTGGCGCCGTGCTACCCACAAGTCCTCATAACCATAGCCACCCGGCCGGTCGGAGTCAAAAAAGAGTTCGAGTCCGTCGGGCGAAATGCATGGCCCGCTCTCGTAGTTAGCTGAAATATCTATCGGTGTTCCGAAGGGCTCGGAGATAGTTGGCCGTGTCACCACAAATATATCCAGGCCACCGGTTCCACCTCTTCGATAAGAGGCAAAAATGAGCGACAGCCCGTCCGCTGAGATAGCCGTGTCTGAGTCCCAAGCTGAGCTGTTAACCATCGGGCCAAGATTCACGGGTGTGCCCCAGGAGCCATCTTTAGTTGCCCGCGTCGTCACCCATAGGTCGTGATTACCGTACCCGCCAGGCCGGTTGGAGGAGAAGAACAGCGATAGACCATCGGCTGAGATGCTCGGGCGGGCCTCATCAGTCCAACTATTGACCGTTGACCCCAGATTCACCGGGGCTGACCAATTGTTTGATATGGATTTCCGACTTGCCATCCATATATCCCAACCGCCAGACCCGCCGGGCCGCTCGGAGACAAAGAATAGCGATAAACCGTCTGCCGAGATGCTTGGGCAAAAGTCACCAGACGAACTGTTGACCGTTTGGCCGAGATTGACCGGGGAACTCCAGTCGCCTTCTGCGGTTGCCCTTGTCGTTACCCATATGTCGTCACTGCCAAAACCACCCGGCCGAAAGGAACTAAAGTAGAGTGACAACCCATCGCTCGAAATGCTTGGCCAATCGTCATAGGATGAGGCGTTTACGATTGGGCCCAGATTGACTGTAGTGCCCCACTCGTTTTCTGTCGATTCCCGTCTCGCCACCCACAAGTCAAAAGAACCCGACCCACCGGACCGGTCAGAGCTAAAATAAAGGGTCAACCCATCGCTCGAAATACTCGGCGCACTGTCCTCATAGAAACTGTTGATGGTTGGGCCTCTGTTGATAGTTGGACCGAGATTGGTGGGAGTGCCGAAGGTGAATTCTGCTTTTGCACTCCTGCCGCTGGCAACCACAATAGCGGCAATAAGTCCAACTAATACCAACTTAATTCTATCACCATTAAACCATTTCATTTTACACCTTCCTTTCTGCTTTTCGTTCTTTCGCAATAAAACACGGTTGATTGTCTACCGGCTAGAGCCAACACCAAGACAAAAGAAACTAAATAAATCAGTTTCCTACACATAAACAGTCCTCCTTTAATACTAACTCGCACTTCCATTTACTGCAAAATTCAAAGCCGCGTCCAGCACCTCTTACATGTAATCGGGGGAGGTTAAGGAGTAGTTGAACCCGAAGTGCTGATCATGTACGTCTGCTGTTCCCAGTCGCCATCCGAACCGCTGATATTATCCTGCAGCGAGCCGTCGATGTAGAACTCCAGGAAGTCAAAATCTTCCTCAGACGATACCTTCCAGTAGAACTTCACCGTTCCTTTCCCGCTCACCGTTGTCTGCATCCACGAGTCCTCATTGTGCGAGATATCTGGGCTTTGTGCGGCATCTTGCCCGTATCGGGACGTCGTGGTCTGGGCGAACCAATCCGCACTGCCGCCGGTGGTGAAATTCAAAGCCGTGTCCAACGCCCCGGAAAGGGAGTCAGGTGACAGTGAATCCAGCAGTTCGTCGATTGCGGCGGTAAGCTCATTTTTACTGGTTACGCCGACCCATTGTTTTTGCACCCGGCCATCTTTAAATAAGATGAACGTAGGTATGTAACGTATGCCGTAGTTCGTAGTAGTCTGGGGAGCATTATCAACGTTGAGCTTGCATGTTTTGGCCCTGCCTGCGTATTCATCTGCAATTTCCTGGATAACGGGAGCCATCGTCAGGCAGGGGCCACACCAAGGCGCCCAGAAATCGACAAGCACAGGCAGATCAGAACGAAGAACAGTCTGGTCAAAAGCGGCATCAGTCAAATCAATTATATTTGTTGGTGGTGAAGGATACAGCAGTTCGTCAATTGCGGCGGTAAGCTCATTTTTACTGGTTACGCCGACCCATTGTCTTTGGACCTGGCCATCTTTGAATAAGATGAACGTAGGTATGTAACGTATGCCGTAGTTCGTAGTAGTCTGGGGAGCATTATCGACGTTGAGCCTGCAGACTTTGACCTTGCCTGCGTATTCATCTGTGATTTCCTCGATAACAGGAGCCATCACCAAGCAGGGCCCGCACCAGGGCGCCCAGAAATCTACCAGGACCGGTACATCTGAACGAAGAACAGTCTGGTCAAAAGTACCATCAGTCAGCTCAATTACTTGACCTGTTGGTATAGTATCAGCACCAATTGGAAACACTATATCATCAATCCAGGCGGTGTCCCAGTCACTGGATATGGAACCATCCTTTGAATACGTCCAATCAAAAGTTCTTGTACCTGCCCTCACCGTGAATGATACCTGATCCCAATCCGTTGTGCCCGACCACTCGCCTTTTTCCTCTCCATCGATATAAAATTTCAAATAGTCACAATCCACTTCGGAAGAGACTTTATGATAGAACGTGATATCTCCGGATATGCAGTCCACTCTCACTCGCAGAGTAGTTCTTTCATCGTGTTCAATTGCCCCGGCTTGGGCGCTATAGGTCCCGGAATGTTTCTCATGAGATGTAATGGTCCAGCTTGCATTCCCTCGATGTTCCCATGGAAACGTGCTGAAATTATTACTTTCAAAATCCTCCCCCGTATTCATTGATGAAACCGTAAAGCTCCATACATCGCCCTTGTGTATCGTAGTGCCGTCGGCTTCAATCTCATCGATTCGCCAGTAATAAGTTGTGTCCATAAGAAGGCCGTCCGGATAAGGAAATCCGGGAAGACCAGCAGTAAAAGATGTTGCGGTCTGATTACCCTGGAATGTATCCCCCGTGCCATCGCTCACATCGTTAAAATTGTCGCCGAAGTACACATCATGTGAGACCGCAGTAGGACCGGGCATCCAGCTAAGATTTGCCCATGTTTCCGGATGCATAGCACCGGCCTTCGGCTCGGGATTCACAGCCCTCTTATCCGCTACAAGCAGGGCAGTCCCCCACATGCTCGGAGTGTTCCAGCCGGTGCCATCCGTTGCGTACCAGGAAATCTGTGTGTCCCGACTACCTCCGTCGTCATCATCATTGATAAAGACATCGATACCAATCAGTTGGCCTGCTGTTGGTTGCTTGCTCATCATGCTCACCCACGGCAGCCTGATTTCAAAGAGATAACCGCTACCGGTCGTATCCACCGCATATTCCACGCCCTCTAAACTGGGCTCTCCGTGGTGTTGCGCCCTGGGCGTTTCAACTTGAGTGTACCACCTAAAGCAGTACTGGTGGTCATTTTCGTCCACTGAAATTCTTTTGCTGTTATCACCATCGACGTAGACCTCAACACTGTCATCCTCCCAGGATCTGTTGTAAGTCGAATCATGGCGCAACATCTCATCTTTAACCTCGACCAGCATGTACAGATATTCCCAGTCCCAAAGGGCTCTCCAAGCACCAGAGCAATCCGCCAGCCCGCTGGGTTCACTTCCTGCAATAGTGATGGTTATTTCCTGTTCTGTTGAAACCGACCATACATCGTCCACGACGCCGTCCATCACCGGCATGGACATATCCGGGCTGCGGAGAAGCACATCAGCCTCCTGAGCCGGGGCCCTGCCAACCAGAGTCAAAACCAAAAGAAAAGAAGTTAAATAAATCAATTTCCTACACATAACTATTCCTCCTTTCAAACAAAATGAACAATAATCGCATCTTCACATATCCGACTTTCTTGATAAGTTTCAGAGTGCCAAACAGATGCTAAACTCTATTCAGCTCTTGGTATAGTTTTGCCTTCATAAACAATTCCCTGGCTAATGCATCAAAGGCTGATACCAGGCAGGACGTTCGGGCTTATTCGGCGAATCAAGGAGCTCTCGCCATTTCTCGTCCGTCAGCCGATCGGCCATTGGGTGTTTAAATTCGTAATAAGACAGCACTGGGCCGGCGGCTAAGAACGCAGAGCCATCCGGTTGTGGGCAGGCGACTAGGATCAGGTCTACCTTACCGACCGCCTCCTCCATGACCATCTCTTCGCCACCACATGTGTGAACATCCGCCACAAGGATCGTTTTAGCACCGGCTTGCCCAACCTCGGTGATCGGTTCCAGGTAGTCGCCGAAACACTTAATAAACTCCCAATCATCCCATGAGAGTTCTTGGTTCGTCAGCTCTTTATTGGCAATTTCGATCAGTCGGCTTAGGTCGTTTTCATACCACTTTAGATTTTGCTCTGCGCGGACAGTGAGCGCACCAAGGTCACGCAGCCCTTCTCTGGTCATTTGGGTCAGCGCTATAAGGCGGCCGTAAAATTCGGGCAAAGGTTCCACATACCCAGGTGGAGTAGGGCTCCCGCTATATGGCGGCCCCATGTAGCTCTGCTTGGCATACAGGATCGTATCGTGTCGCAGTTCCGTCCATGAGGCCAGGGCCGCATTGAGTGATCGCTTCGACCAGGCCGGCGTCCGCATAAAGGCCGGATACCCATCCCCATAACCGCTGATCAAGGCCTGAAGACTATACAGCCAGCCCCAATAAAGATTCCGATTCCAATCCTCACGACTAAAGGCACCGAATTCATCTGCTAATTCATTAAATCGGTCCCAATAGAGCTTATAGTCCGTGTCCCCTCCCTGCACCAGTATAGCCTTGGCCTGTTCAGAACCCAGAAGAGCCATGACGTCCAGACCGCGGGGATAACCTCGTAAGATGCCGGTAGGGGTAACGAAACTTGTGAACGGAAGGTCATGAAGGTCACCTGTATAGTCTTCGACCTGGGGAAAAACCAGGTTCTGGAACATATAGGAATCGGGGATAAATCGCTGGCCCATCAAACGCATGCCTTTGGTCTTATCGAGGATCTCGTTAAGAGTCTCTTCTGTGACCGGAGGTTTGACGTTAACATTGCCGGTTCCTCCAAAGATCTTGGGTGCAGGCAGCAGTGCCAATTCGGTCTTGAGTTCATGATAATGATCGGGATCATCTAAATCAGATAGTGCATATTCTTGGCCAAAGATACGATCCAACGCCCACAGATAGTCATACGGGATCAGATCATCGGCGAGGCCCACATAAAAAGCTGTTACCGTGTATATCCGATCCCATACGTCGCTCGCTGAGCGGTCGCCGACCTGTTGCGTATTGAGGGAAGTAGCCAAAAGGCAGGCCTGCAGAGTCTGTATCCTGGCATCGTAGGGACTAATCAAGGCATCACCGAATGGCCCCCAGTTCTCATGGCCCTTGAGCAGGAAGGCCATACGACCGTACCACATCAGGGTTTTGAAATACTTTTTGAGGACTTCGCTTCTGGTGTAATGACCGCGCGGTACGTACTGGGAGTAGTCCTCTGTGTAAATAAAAATGTCGCTGGGACCAAAGCCATAGTGCGCGTTGATCTTGGCAAGTTCGCCGGAGACTTCACCGGACACCATTTCCGGGACCGGGGACGAGGAGCCGATCAACTGACCGGCCACTGCCAGATACGCAATATTCCGCCTGGCCGCCTCCCTGATGTTCCCATCGAGCTGGCCATAGAGCTGTAAGGCGTCACTGAGGAGAGTGTCCGTTAGGATTAGGATATCATTGTAGAACTGCCGCTCTTCGACCTCCTTGAGGGTTTCATCAAACTGGACGTGATACAGGTGAAGCAATGTATCCGCCGTGATGAATAACGGCACATTCCTGTCGCTCAGGTACTCGTAGGGCTCTACGATGTCGTCACGGTTGGGATCGAACAGACCGAAGTCGTACTCGATGACCGCAAAGCCATTTCGTCCAATGAGATCCTTGACCTGGTCCAGGTCTAACCGCTTATTCACCCGATCATAGTTAGTAAGTATGTTTGGATCCAGTGGCAGCTCATAACTTATTGTATGAGGCTCAAGCGCAAATTCCCAAGGCTCATAATAGGCGGCAAAGTTCGGCTCAACCGGACCTTGTTGGGTGTTAGAGCCCGGGTCGTTCACATCCATGGGGTTGGCCCAGGCTTGGCCCGTGATATGCAGGGTAATGCCCGTCAACAACCATATTCCGACCAGGAATATTATTTTGTCACGTTTCACGATTTTTCTCCCTATTTCATTGTCTTTTTCAGGTTTTTCTCCTTGAACACTTTTTAGAAGCCGCGAATCAAGAATTAGCTTACAAACATCTACTTTCTATTCCGCTCGGCCTTGATTCTCTTGAGCAGGCAATGCAAAAAAGCTGATTCCATAATGATATACGCAGAAAAATCTTCATATTGCAGAAATTTCAAAAAAATAATGGAACTTGCTGCCCTTGAAACTTGCAGATACGACTTTTTGCGGTACAATAACCTGGTCATCTTTGGGCACATAGGGAGTACTTTTTTTGAGGTCAAGAGCTTCACGGCGAACGAGATTTGTGCGGGATTGCGCAAATTTACAGATTCGGATATCGGCTATGAAGTCTGATGAATACACAAGTATGGGAGGAACGGGGGGAAGCTTCCAGAACACTCACTGGAGTGCCATAGAAAGGATAGGAACGGATGATGATATTAGCAGCAGGGCGCTGGTGGGAGATCTGCTCAGGACCTACTGGAAACCCGTATACTGCTATTTGCGACACAAGGGGTTTGACAACGAGGAGGCCAAGGATCTTACGCAAGGTTTCTTCCAAGAAGTCGTCCTGGGCCGCGAACTGATTCAACGAGCGGATCGAACAAAAGGACGCTTCCGGACACTTCTCTTAAGGGCTTTGGATCGCTATCTGGTCAGCTCACAGCGAAAAAAAACCGCCCGTAAACGGATGCCTCAGGACAAACTCATTTCGCTGGAAGATTCAGCCTTTTACGAGCTGCCGGAAGCGGTCGGTAGTCTAAATTCCGAAGAGGTATTCCACTACACCTGGGTATGCGAGCTGTTGGACCGTATGCTCGGGGAGGTGGAAGCTGAGTGTTTCCAACGCGGCATGGCGATACATTGGGATCTGTTTCGCGACAGGGTTCTGCACCCGATCGTAACGTGTACGGAACCGCCGCCGCTTGAAGAACTCTGTCACAAATATGGCATTGACGCGACAGCAAAGGCCTCCAGCATGATTTTTACCGTAAAGAGGCGTTTTCGGGCCGCGATGAAGCGTCTGCTGCGCCAATCGGTAGCATCAGAAACCCAGATCAACGAGGAAATGCTGGAATTAATGAAGTTCCTCGGAAAAGGACGGCAATATTGCCAATAAATCGCGTATAGTATTATAAAGAGTGCGATAGGTCGTTTGCGCGTTTAGGTACAAACAGAAGAGGTTAGAAGCATATCGTGCTTATTAAGTCTTTAAGCTTTGAAATGAGCAGGAAAAGAAAATCAACGTTCGGGTTGCGACTTGACCAACTCGCGGACATCTTCGCATTGGCTGCAAAGGATAAAGCACCGACAGAAGCGGACCGCGCCGACAAACGTTTGGCGGAGATGCTGCGGCGCCATCTCACGGAGGTTATGCCGGGGAAAAGCTTGCTGTTTTCGGCCAGCTCAGAGGTCTCAGCGACCCGGCAGTGCGACTTGACTTCACTGGCAGGCTGGTCCTTGCTGCAAGTATTGTTCAGCCCTGAATCCAGTGTAAACCAGCTCCAAGCGGTCAAGGAAGCAAGCAAGCGCTTGACTACGAGGTCAGTTTCCGAAACGGAACGTGCCGTGGCAACGACAATATATCATGCAGCTATCGCGAGCTGCCTGGTACATCACGACAAGAAGATCACGCAGCATTCTTACGATAAGCTGGATGAATCTTTTGCCTTGCTGATCGAGAAAAAGTGGATGGCCCAGAAATTCATAGAGCTGTTTTCTCATGCCCGTCGTATTTGCCAAAGCAAGCGGAGAAAGAAATGAAATCGAACGAAGAGGACAAGCCGGAGCGTCTTCCGAGTGTCAGTGGTCCCGGGACAGGATCGGCCAATCTCTCGGCCCCACCCGAAGTCGAAGGATACGAAATCCTCCGCATTCTTGGGGAGGGTGGAATGGGAGTCGTTTATCTGGCTCGACAGCAGGTCCCCGTCCAGCGTCTGGTAGCATTGAAGATTGTAAAGCCCGGTATGGATTCGGCTCGCGTTACCACCCGCTTCGAAGCCGAGCGGCAGGCCTTAGCTCTGCTGGATCATCCGAACATTGCCCAGGTTTACGATGCGGGAACCACCAAGGATGGGCACCCTTACTTTTCAATGGAATACGTCGGTGGTCCGCCCATCACGGAGTACTGTGATAAGCAGAGGCTCAGCATCGAGGAACGACTCGTACTATTCATCCAGGTCTGTGAAGGTGTTCAGCATGCCCACCAGAAAGGCATCATCCACCGAGACATTAAGCCGTCCAACGTGCTGGTTTACACAGAGGACAATAGGCCGCTGCCTAAGATTATCGACTTCGGTGTCGCCAAGGCACTCACTGCGCCCTTGACTGAGCAGACCCTTTTTACCGAACGGGGCCAGTTACTGGGTACACCGGAGTACATGAGCCCTGAGCAGGCGGAGATGACCAGGCACGATATCGATACCCGCTCCGATATCTACGCACTGGGGGTTTTACTCTATGTGCTATTGACCGGCGCGCTGCCATTCGACCGAAAGATGCTGGAACGGGCCGGTTTCGCAGAAATCCTGAGAATCATCAGGGAACAGGACCCACCGAGGCCAAGTACGCGTCTGTCGAGCCTGGGTGCAGAGGCCAGGCACGTGGCCGAGGGCCGCAAAACGGGTCCGAATCTGCTGCCAAGGCTTGTGCGCGGCGACCTGGACTGGATTGTGCTGAAGTCGCTGGAGAAAGACCGTAGCCGGCGTTATGGTACGGCCGCCGAATTAGCCGCTGACATCAAGCGACACCTCAAGAACGAACCGGTGCAGGCCGGACCACCTACTGTATCATATAAACTGCACAAGTTCATCCAACGCCACCATGTTGGTGTGTTAGCCGCGTCACTGGTTGTCGCGGCGCTGGTAATAGGCTCAATTATGGCCACCTATGGCTTTATGGAAGCGCGGCAAGAGCGTGATCGTGCCATGGAGGCTGAGGGTGAAGCTATCACCCAAAAGGATGAGGCAGAGAAGCAGCGAGATAAGGCTGAGCGCAGTCTGTATTCTGCCCACATGCTTATGGCTCAGCAGAATTGGGAGGATGGCCGTGTTGTAGGACTTTGGGAGTTGCTGGATGCACATCGTCCGGAGCCTGGAGGGCAGGACTTGCGCGGTTGGGAGTGGTACTACCTCAAAGCTCTGTTTAACCAGAGTCTGCTCACCCTGCGCGGCCACACAGGCACCGTTCGTTCGGTGGCGTGGAGTCCGGATGGCCAGTACCTCGCCTCAGCAGGTGACGATCAGACTGTTAGGATTTGGGACTGGCTCCAAATGACGTCGATTTGTGCGCTAAGCGAACACACAGCCCATGTGCGTTCGGTGGCATGGAGCCCGGACGGCCAGCGGCTTACCTCCGCCAGCGATGACGGGACAGTCAAGATTTGGGATTGGGTCGAGGGGGTATCGATTCTCACACTGCGCGGACACGAGGGTCTGGTCCGTTCAGTCGCGTGGAGCCCAGATGGAGCACAGGTAGCATCGGGGGGCGAGGATTCTACGCTTAGGGTCTGGGATGTGACGACGGGAGAAGAATCCCATTGTCTTTCCTGTAAATCAAGACCAGAGCCTGTACTGTCGGTGGCCTGGAGCCCGGATGGCCAGTATCTGGCGGCAGGACACGCCAGAGGGTCGGACGGACACGGGACGGTAACGTTGTGGGATACGGCCTCCTTTAAACATCGCCACCTGCGTGATCTTGGAGGGCACGGGGCCGTCAGTTCTGTAGCCTGGGGCCCGGATAGCCAGCTCGTAGCATCAACGACCAATCAGTCGAGGATCAAAGTCTGGGACCGGACCACCGGAGAGAAGAAGTTCGTCCTCAGTGATCACAAGAGCGGCATCCCATCGGTGGCTTGGAGTAACGGAGGCAAGCGTCTGGTCTCGGCCGGCAGTGATCAAACAATCAAAATCTGGGACTTGTCAACCCAGGAGGTGGCCGTTACGTTATGTGGGCACAGGGGCCCTGTGTACTCGGCAGTCTGGAGCCCGGACGCATGTCACGTGGCATCGGGCAGTGAAGATGGAACAATCAGGATCTGGGACGCAACAAAGACAAAAGGAGCATTTAGTGAGCGTCGATATAGTAACTGGGTGAGTTCTGTGAGCTGGAGCCCGGATGGGCGGCGGATCGCTACGGCATATCTGACACCCATGGTCGAGATCTGGGACCCGGTGACCGGGCAGGAAGTGCTCACTTTGCGAGGCCACACAGATAGGGTTTGGTGCGTGGCATGGAGTCCTGATGGGCGACGGCTGGCCACTGCGAGCATGGATAGAACGATCATGGTCTGGGACGTTGCCGGAGGGCCTCCCAGATTGACGCTCCGCGGTCATGGAGATGATGTGTTCTTTGTGGTTTGGAGTCCCGATGGGAAAAAGCTGGCCTCCACGAGCCAAGATCTGAATGTGATGGTCTGGAACGTAGACACCGGTGAGGTCATCTTCGCCTTGCCAACAGGGTGCCTGGGCGTGGGGGATGATGTGGTCAAAGCATCTGTTGCATGGAGTACAGATGGTCTGCGTCTGGCGTCGCCGGGAGAGCATGGGGAAATCAGAGTCTGGGACACGAGCACCGGTAAGGTCCTCTCCATACTTCACAGTGGAGCCGCTGAGACCTGGTCGGTGGCCTGGAGTCCAGACGGACTACAACTGGCGGTCGGGTGCGGTGAGGGAACGATCCAAGTTTGGGAAGTGAACAAAGAGCGGCTGGTGTTCTCACTCCAAGGACACGCAGATCGAGTACGCTCAATCGCATGGAGTCCGGACGGCAAACGTCTGGCTTCGGCTTCCAGAGACGGAACGATCAAGATCCGGGACTCAACCACGGGTGAAGAGGTGCTCACCTTACTTGGACACGAAGCCCAGTTATCTTCTGTGGTGTGGAGTCCGGACGGTCAACGATTAGCTTCCGGCGGCTTTGACTCTACAGTAAAAGTATGGGATGCCTCGTTGGGCTATGGGCTTGAGAGTGGCTCCGAGGCGAAGGCAGCGCAACATATTGTCCTGCTAAACGTGCGCAAGCCATAGAGATCAATAAATTGGATAATGCTGCTCAGGAACTGGCCGAGCTGTTTTCTCGTGCCCGCTGCATTTGCAAAAACAGGCGGATAAAGAAATGAAAGCGAACGAAGATGATAAGCCGGAGCGTCTTCCGAGTGTAAGTGGTCCCGGGACAGGGCCGGCCAATCTCTCAGCCCCACCCGAAGTTGAGGGATATGAGATACTCCGCATTCTTGGCGAGGGTGGAATGGGGGTCGTTTATCTGGCTCGACAGAAGGTTCCCGTCCAGCGTCAGGTAGCGTTGAAGATTGTAAAGCCCGGTATGGACTCCAGGCAGGTGATCGCCCGCTTCGAAGCTGAGCGGCAGGCCTTGGCCCTGCTGGATCATCCGAACATCGCCCAGGTTTACGATGCGGGTACCACCAAGGATGGGCACCCTTACTTTTCGATGGAATACGTCAGTGGTCCGCCCATCACTGAATACTGTGATAAGCAAAGGCTCAGCATCGAGGAACGACTCGTACTATTCATCCAGGTCTGTGAAGGTGTTCAGCATGCCCACCAGAAAGGCATCATTCACAGGGACATTAAGCCGTCCAATGTGCTGGTTTACACAGAGGACAATAGGCCGCTGCCCAAAATTATCGACTTCGGGGTCGCCAAGGCACTCACTGCGCCCTTGACAGAGCAAACCTTTTTTACCGAGCAGGGTCAGTTACTTGGTACGCCGGAGTATATGAGTCCTGAGCAGGCGGAGATGACCAGGCACGATATCGATACCCGCTCTGATATCTACTCACTGGGCGTACTACTATATGTGCTATTGACCGGGGCATTACCGTTTGACCGAAAGACGCTGGAACGGGCCGGTTTCGTAGAAATCCTGAGAACCATTCGGGAACAGGATCCGCCGCGCCCCAGCACGCGTCTATCGAGCCTAGGCGTGGAGGCTAAGCAGGTTGCCGAGAGTCGTCGCACACAGGTTGGAGCCTTGGCCAAACGCCTGCACAAGGAGTTAGAATGGATTCCCCTCAAGGCGATGCGCAAGGAGCGCTGGCGCCGTTATGAGTCAGCTGCTGAACTCGCACGTGACATCCAAAGCTACCTAAAAGGTGAACCCTTAATTGCCGGGCCCGAATCCCGAATATACAGAGCTCGAAAGTTCGTCCGCCGCAACCGAGCATTAGTCACCGGGACTTTTATCGTGTTTGCGGTGCTCATAGCCGGCCTTGCGGGAATAGCGTTATTCGCTTTTAAGGCGGAGCAACGCCGCGCTGAGGCCGAGCGACAAGTTAGAGTAACACAAGCGATCGCAGACTTTCTCAACAACGATCTTCTTGCCTCGGTCGATCCAGTCAGGGCCCGAGGCCGGCAAGTGACAGTCCGTGAGATCCTCGATGCGTCCTCGCGGAAGATTGAGGGCAGGTTCAAAGACGAACCTCTGATCGAAGCAGCAGTTCGCCAGACCCTCGGGAAAACGTACACGGCGCTTGGCGAATATGCTGAAGCGGCACGGCACCTGGAGCGTGTCCGCCAGCTTCATCGCGAGCACCTTCATGAGAACGATCTTGTTGTGCTTCAATCGATGAGGGAGCTGGGTTGGGTGTATACGTGCCAGTTTCAATATGAAAAAGCCGAGACGCTGCTGCTCAAGACGGTGGAAATCATGAAACGTGTCCTGGGTGATGAACACCCTGATACCCTGTTCGCCATGAACAACCTTGCGCTTCTGTATAACGAACAGGGTCGGTATCAGCAGGCTGAGTCGTTATATCTCGAAATACTGGACATTAGCCCGCGTGTACTCGGCCGAGAGTATCTCGGTACCTTGAATCCTATGCACAATCTCGCCACCTTATACAGCCAACAGGGCCGCTACCAGGCGGCCGAGTCGTTATACCTCAAGGTATTGGAAGCTAAGAAGCGCCGGTTCGGTGAGGACCATCCGGATACGCTGCGTTCCATGAACAACCTTGCGCTTGTGTACAGCAAACAGGGTCGGCATCAGCAGGCCGAGGAGCTGTACCTCAAGTCGGCGAGAATTATGAAGCGCGTGCTTGGTGAGGAACACCCGGACACTCTGAACCCCATGCATAATCTTGCCATCTTATACGGAGATCAGGGCCGAGGCCAAGAAGCAGAAGCGTTACATCACAAGATACTGGAAATTAGGGGGCGCGTACTCGGGGAGGAACACCCGGATACCCTGGGCTCCATGAACAGCCTTGCAGTTTTGTACTCCAAGCAGGGTCGATATGTGGAGGCCGAGTCGCTATACCTTAGGACAGTGGAAACCAAGGAGCGCATACTCGGCGATGAGCATCCGGATACTTTGGGCTCGATGTGTAACCTGGCACATGTGTACTACCATCAGGGTCGCTACGAAGAAGCAGAGGCGCTATTGCTCAAGACAGTGGAAGCTTGGGAACGTGTACTGGGCAAAGACCATCCGGACACGGTCAAGACCATGAATCTTCTCGTTGCCCTCTACGAAGCCTGGGGCAAACCTGACGAAGGCCAGAAGTGGCGGGTCGGCCTATCTGAGAGCGAGGCTGAAGGAGCTAAAGTCGAGGTGACCCAATATGTGATTGCCGAAAAGAATCTGAAAATACCCGAGCCTTTACAGGCGTGTTCAGCAAACCTGGAGAAGATCTATGCCGCGATCAACAGGTACCGAAAGGACAAAGGCAAACTGCCCGACTGGCTCTCAGACCTCGCTCCCGACTACCTTGGCGAGGAGACGTTGCTCTGTCCGAGCGACCCCGACTATAAGGCGCAATATTCGCCCGACCCAAAGCTTCCTTGCAGCTACTCCTGGGAGCTATCATCAGACCAGATCCCCGTCGGCTGGGACCCAACCCGCAGAACGCTATATCGGGACTGGAAGACTCAACAGGCGAAACTCTTTGGTGATGTCGTGCCGATGGTTCGCTGTCATCATCACGGCGATCAAAAGGTGCTTAATCTTTCCATGGG
>SMTZ1_10002497_pt1 | contig 18538 bp, 14 predicted proteins | sample DeeMarSWOR136_30_FD_25667 | JGI IMG/M metagenome (IMG submission 25667)
CAGGATTGTCAAAGAAATGGGGAAGGTCGATCAGTCAACTGTCGCTTGCATATATGCTTACTTTGCCAGGCATGGGACCTGTGATTCCGTCCTCTTCAACGGTGGAACAGTTGGAGAGTAACGCTGAAGCGGGCAAGATTGTTTTGAGTGAAGAGCAAAGGGGCGAAATTAGAGAAATTGTAGCAAAGTAATTTTTTTTATTCAATATTTATGCTGTAAGTTCTAGTAAATAATGAAACTATTTAGTATTTCAACGAAAGCTTTTTTGGGAGATTCCCAGTCATTGCGAGGCGTTTTTTGCCGAAGCAATCCTATGCGTAAGTTTTATAATTTATAAGATTGCTTCACTCTCCCGCTAAAGGCGGAATCGTTCGCAATGACTATTTCTGACTACTGGATTTTAGATTGGACTTATAAATTTTAACAAAAATTATATTTTTAGGAGCAAATAAATGATTGTTAAAAACAGTTCTATCCAAAAAGAAGAGCTCGGCGGTGGACTCCGCAGAAAAATTCTTGCCAGGGGAGGAAAGCTGATGATGGTAGAAGTTTACTTTGACAAAGGTGGTATTGGCGCTATGCACAGCCATCCCCATGAGCAGGTCAGTTATATTGTAAAAGGTGCATTTGAATTTAATGTTGATGGGAAAAAAGATGTGGTAAAAGCTGGCGACACGGTCTATATCGGTTCAAATGTTGAACACGGCGTTGTAGCATTGGAAGATTCTTTGATTGTTGATATTTTTACCCCGCAGCGGGAGGATTTTTTAAGGGAGTGAGATTATAGGGTTGCGATAAGACAGATTACTCATAAAGGAGAAAATTATTTATATGCTTAAACCAATGGGAGAAATGACAGATTCGGATTATGCTGAACTGGGATTAAAATCTGGTCTTGAAATTCATCAGCAATTGACGACTAAGAAAAAACTTTTTTGCCGCTGCCCTGCAGAGCATTTCAGCAAGAATTATGACGCCGAAATTCTTCGCCACATGCGCCCGACTTTATCAGAATTTGGTGAGTACGATGGCACAGCATTAATGGAATTCAAGACGCGGAAAGAGATTATCTATCAGCTTAATAAAGATACAGTGTGCACCTATGAAATGGATGATGCCCCGCCTTTTGAACTCAACCAACACGCGTTGGATATCGCATTGGAGATTACTCTGCTATTAAATTGTAATATTGTCAGTGAATTGCACATTGCCCGGAAACAGTATTTAGATGGAAGTATTCCTACCGGTTTTCAGCGTACGACTATTTTGGGCATTGATGGATGGATTCCCTATAAAGATCGAAAGATTGGAATCATTCAATTAGGACTGGAAGAGGATGCCTGTCGTGAGGTGTCTGATGAAAGACATATTCGCACTTACAAAACTGATCGATTAAGTATACCATTGATTGAAGTCGTCACTTTTCCGCACATGCATACCCCCCATGAGGTAGCAGATGTAGCACAACTGATTCGACAATTGACCAGATCGACTGGCAAAGTGAATCGAGGTATTGGTGCTGCCAGACAGGATGTGAATATCAGTATCGAAGGAGGGACTCGAGTAGAAATAAAAGGTGTTCCTCGAATTCCTTTGATTCCCAGGCTCGTCCATAATGAAGCAGGCCGGCAAAAAGCATTGCTGGAAATACGAGATAAGTTAAAACAGCGTGGGCTAACCTTAAATAATTTTAAACCAGAATTTTTTGATGTGACAGATATTTTGAAAGATACCAGTTATCTGCCTATTAAGAATGTAGCTTCAAAAAATTTCAAAATTAAATGTGTGAAGCTGCCTTTCTTTAAGGGAATTCTGAGTTACACAACTCAGCCAGGAACCAACTTTGCTAAGGAAATTTCTGATCGAGTACGTGTGATTGCCTGTCTTGATATAATCCCGAACATTATTCACTCCGATACCGCTGACGAAACGATCAGCAGCACTAATTGGATGAAAATCAAAAAGATGAGTGGCTTTGAGTCAGAAGATGCGCTGGTAATTGTCTGGGGAAATCCACATGATGTAGAAACCGCTGCACAGGAGATCGTTATTCGAGCTCGTGAAGCCATGATTGGTGTTCCGGGCGAAACCCGGCAGTCGCTACCTGATGGGACAACAGGTTTTGAACGTATTCTGCCCGGACCTGACCGCATGTATCCGGATACTGATCTACCACCAATAGCCATATCCGAAGATCGAATTCAGCGTATCCAGTCGAATTTGCCACCTTTGCCCTGGACACGGCGAGAAAAATATCAACAACTCGGTTTACCCGATTTTATGATCGATCAATTGCTGCTCTCTGAAAAGATCGATATTTACGACCAGTTAATTGCTGAATTGAAAATTGAACCAATATTGGCTGCAGTCTTTTTAACTCAAAATTTAAAACATTATAAGCGAAAAGGACTACCTATTGATAAATTGAATCTTAACTCAATTATGACAGTTTTTAGAGCCTATAAAAATAAAAAGATTGTGAGAGAGGCGATTCCAATAATTGTTGAGAATTGGTTAAATCTGAATACTCATCCGATTGAACAGGCGATTGCTCAATATTCGATTACGACTGAGGAAAACGTATTATTAACAATAAAGGAAATAATCAATAAGAATGAATCGGTAAAAATTCATGATCATACAAAAAAGGTGTCTTATCTCATCGGGAAAGTGATGAAAAAATTTAAAGGCAGGATTGATGGTAAGGTGGTAGCGGATTTAACAGCGAAACTTCTAAGTGCTGAAATAACATAAGTCCGTCACAGGTGAATCTTAGTTAGTGTCCATCTGAAAACGTAAAGCAAGCTTCCAGTTTGTTTGTTAATACGAAGCTAAGGTATTGTTTTACATAGCAAGCGAGATGCCTGCCTTACGGATATTAAGCATTTTCGGATGGACGCTAATCATAATAGAGATCCGAAGGAGAAATTACACATTTCAATTTTAGAAGTTATTATTTCTCAATATATACGCGTTTAGGTTTAATTTACAAAGCAAATTGATTCCATCGCTTCGAGCGATGGAATCAGTATGAAATATTAATCCATAATAAGAAAAAAAAATTGGATCCATTTGATCTGCAGAACAATAATCTTCGCTTTAAATGAATTAATAGAAAAATAATTAATAAAGGTCACTTGTCTATGTCCGATAATGAAAAATATAAAGGTTATCGAGGAGCTGCTTTAAGTACATTGAAAAATTTTAAAGTCCAGGTCTGGAGCGATGTTGAAGTTCAAACCACTCGTGGCGAATTCAAGGGAATTATTTTACCAAGATCAGAGACAGCAGATGATCACCACATTGTTCTGAAATTGCGAAACGGATATAATGTCGGTCTGGCAGTTGATACGATTACAGAGATGGATGATAAAGGCTATAAAAAAGCCAATTACAGAATTCCTGAAAAGGAATTCCCCTACGATCCCAAGAAACCACGGGTCAAGCTGTTTGGCACAGGAGGGACAATCGCCAGTCGGCTAGACTATCGCACTGGTGCTGTTATCCCTGCCTTTTCTCCGGGTGAACTTTACGGTTCAGTTCCAGAATTGGCTGATATCTGTAATCTTGAAACCGAAAAACTCTATGGGGTATTTAGTGAAAATATGGGACCCGAACAATGGAAAGGGACGGCTGAGGCTATTGGAAAAGAAATCGAGAAAGGAGTTGATGGCATCGTAATCGGCCACGGGACTGATACTATGCATCATACCGCCGCTATTTTATCTTTTATGATACAAAATTCTCCGGTACCGATTGTCATGGTCGGGTCCCAGCGTTCCAGTGATCGCCCTTCTTCAGATGCAGCAATCAACCTCATCAATGCCACTAAAACAGCAGCAGAAAGCGATATTGCCGAAGTCATGGTCTGTATGTTCGGACCAACCAGCGACCAATATGATCTGCTGCACAGAGGTACCCGTGTCAGAAAAATGCATTCCAGCTACCGTTCCACATTCCGCACGATTGGCGATATTCCCATTGCTATGGTCAGCCGAGATTGGATCACTCCTTTAAGGAATGATTACAAACGCCGTCGCAAAGATAAAAATGTAATCATTAATACAGCCTTTGAAGAAATGGTTTCAATTGTTTATTATTATCCCAATATGAAACCCGATATTATTGAATCGTTAATGGAAAATGGCTACAAAGGTATTGTCATTGCTGGTACGGGCTTAGGACACGTTAATAAACCACTTTATCCCGTTCTAAAAAAGGCTTATGAAAAGGGAATTGCCATGTATATGACGGTGCAGACGCTTTGGGGTTATGTCCAGATGTATGTTTATGACACAGGTCGGGACATCATGGAATTGGGTGTTATCCCTGCCGCCAATATGCTGCCTGAAGTAGCTTACGTGAAATTAGGTTGGGCTTTGGGACAGACCGATGATCTGGAAAAAGTTAAGGAGATTATGTTGCAGCCAATTGCAGGAGAAATCACAGAACGAGAACCGCACAATGGATATTTGATTTACCAGGGGGGGATTCCTGAGGTGGAAGATTTTATCAGTAAGTATTGGAAATAATTTTTTGTGAAAAGCGAATAGGGAAGCGGTAAAAGTAAACTAAGAAAAGACCATCCAATTTCATTTCTTCATAACGATTTTCTTTGATAACTTATAAAGAAAAAAAGCGAGGCTCAAAACCTCGCTTTTCAATAATCAACATTTCAAAGCAGAATCTATTTCTTCTCGTCATCAACTACTTCATAATCTGCTTCTTCAACTTCTTTTTCATCTTTTGTCTCAGCGCCACTCTCCGGAGGCGGAGGTCCCTGTTGCTCACCTGCACCACCAGCAGCCTGTTGTTGCTGATAAAGTTTGGCTGAGATCTCATTCCATATCTGGTTTAGGGCGTCCATACTTGATTTAATTTCATCAACATTATCTGTCTTCAAAGCCTCTCGAATTCTGCTGACAGCCGCTTCTAGTTTACCTTTAGAAGCACTGTCGATCTTATCACCCATTTCTTTCAGATTTTTCTCCGTTTGATAAGCGATCTGATCTGCCTGATTCTTCAAATCGACCAGTTCTCGTTTCTTTTTATCTTCTGATGCATGCGATTTAGCGTCGTTCACCATTTTTTCAATTTCTTCTTTAGATAAACCAGTAGAAGCTTCTATTCGAATTGATTGCTCACGATTGGTCGCTTTGTCCTTCGCAGATACATTCAAAATGCCATTGGCATCAATATCAAATGTCACTTCAATTTGTGGTATTCCTCTTGGAGCTGGTGGAATACCATCGAGATGGAAGCGACCCAGCGTTCTATTACCTGCCGCCATTTCTCGTTCACCCTGAAGTACATGAATTTCCACTGATGGCTGACTATCAGACGCTGTTGAGAAAATTTCTGATTTCCGTGTGGGAATCGTCGTATTCTTTTCAATTAATTTAGTAAAGACACCTCCTAATGTCTCAATACCCAGGGATAATGGGGTTACGTCCAACAACAACACATCGGTAACATCTCCGGCAAGCACGCCACCTTGGATTGCGGCTCCGACAGCGACTACTTCATCTGGATTAACACCCTTGTGGGGATCTTTTCCAAATATATCTTTAACAATCTGTTGCACTTTTGGCATTCGAATAGAACCACCAACCAGAACGACTTCATCAATATTATTTGCCGATAGTCCAGCATCTTTCAAAGCTGTCTCACAAGGTTTGACCACTCTCTGGAAAAGATCATCACACAATTGTTCAAATTTAGATCGTGTCAGCGTCATATTCAGATGTTTTGGTCCGGTATTAGTTGCTGTAATAAAAGGCAAATTAATATCAGTCTGTGTAACTGTTGATAATTCACACTTGGCTTTTTCTGCTGCTTCTTTTAACCGCTGCAAAGCCATCGCATCTTTCGATAAATCAACACCCTCTTGTTTCAGAAATTCATCCACCATCCAATCGATAATTCGCTGATCGAAATCATCACCACCTAAGTGTGTATCACCATTGGTCGATTTTACTTCAAACACACCATCGCCGATTTCTAAAATTGAAATATCAAATGTACCGCCTCCTAAATCAAACACAGCAATTTTTTCATCTTTTTTCTTATCCAATCCATAAGCAAGAGATGCGGCTGTTGGCTCATTGATAATTCTTTTAACTGTTAACCCAGCAATTTCGCCGGCTTCTTTGGTTGCCTGACGTTGACTGTCATTAAAATAAGCTGGCACAGTAATGACTGCTTCGGTTACTTTCTGTCCGATATAATCTTCTGCAGTCTGTCTCATCTTTTGTAATATCATGGCAGAGATTTCCTGTGGGGAATACTCTTTATCACCAGCTTTCACTCGTGCGACATCGTTTTTGCCACGGATAACCTGGTATGGAACCTCTTCAATTTCTCGCTCAACTTCATTATATCGGCGTCCCATAAACCTTTTAATTGAATAAACTGTATTTTTGGGATTGGTGACAGCCTGTCGTTTCGCAATCTGTCCCACCAATCGTTCACCATCCTTAGTAAATGCGACAACAGAAGGAGTGGTTCGACCGCCTTCTGAATTCTGAATAACGACTGGCTCACCACCTTCCATAACGGCAACACACGAGTTAGTAGTTCCTAAATCAATTCCAATAATCTTGCCCATGAAAAACCTCCTTAATAAATATTATATACAAGAAAAATCCTGATTCCTTTAAAAATTTTTATCATACACTTTATTAGAACCTTTTCTTTCTCCTTTTGCAAAATCCATGCCACTAAATAAATAAAAAAGGCAAACCTATAATCTCATAATTTTAATTTAGTTACAAGTTTGCCAAAAATTCGCTTAAAAGTTGTAATGGGAAAAAGCACAATTACTCTGCCTTTTTGACAGTACTTTGTGCCAATGTTTTTGACGTGGACTCCTGTTTTGTCTTTGAAGAGGTGCTATCAGCGCTACTGTTTGATATAGAACCTTCTTCTTTCTGTTTATCGTTTTTATAACGCTCACTACGGTAATCCGTTATGTAAAATCCATTCCCTTTAAATAAAAAACCATTACCTGTTCCGATTAATCGCCGAACGTGTCCGCAACACTTTGGACATTTTGTCAACGGTTCTGCGGTAATAGCTTGAAATTCCTCAAAATTATATCCGCAATCATCGCACACATAATCATAAGTAGGCATTTTTGCTAACTCCCTTTTTATCATCTTATCTGATACATTTAATATACTGTTAAGATTTGAAAGGTTAATGAATCGTAGAGCGCAGCGTGCAGAGGTATATTTCATACGCCCTGCTCTTTACGCCCTACGTTTTACTTTCACTTAGGTAATCTAATCGTCACATAGAATGTACTAATTCCATCTCGCAGACGTTTTTTCAATCTAAGCAGGACCACATCCCCAGGTTCTAATTTATCAATGACTTGATCATATTCTCGAACGTTGCTAACCGGTTTTCTGTTAACCGAGGTGATTAAATCACCTTCTCTGACACCCTTTCGCCAGGCTGAACTGTTCTGCTTTACATCCACAACTAATACGCCTTCTTCATCTTCAAAACCATAACGATCCGCTCGATCAGAAGTTAAATTTGTCACTTTGATACCGAGCTTTTCAGTTTCTTTTTCACTTAAACGCTGGGGCGGTTGATCATCAGGTCGTTCGGTTAAAGTCACTGTAATGTTTCGGATTTCTCCATTGCGAAATATTTTTAATCCTACTTTATCACCAGGATTATACTCAGCAACTCGCAATCTAAAATCTGTGTCGTCAATGACTTTTCTTCCATCAATTTCTAAAACGACGTCCTGTTCTTTTAAACCAGCTTTGTAAGCAGGTGTACCTTTTTCAACACTGGCTATAAGAGCGCCATGAGAGTCATCTAATCCGAGAGCTTGTGCCATTTCTTCGTCTATTGGTTGCGGTACCACGCCTAAATAACCCCTGACAACATAACCTTTATCAATCAGCATCTCCATCACGCGTTTTGCCATATTTATTGGAATAGCAAAACCGATGCCATTAAAGCCACCCGAACGCGAAACTATCGCGGTATTAACACCAATCAATTCACTTTTTAAATTTACCAGTGCTCCACCGCTATTTCCTGGATTAATCGCCGCGGTGGTTTGAATAAAATCCTCGTAGGCGGAAAGACCAATATTGGAACGACCTTTGGCACTGATGATCCCTTCAGTGACCGTTTGCTGTAATTCCTGGCGAAATGGATTCCCAATCGCCATAACAATCTGTCCTACTCTTATTTTATCGGAATTTCCTAACTTAGCATAAGGCAAACTTTCACCATCTATCTTTACGACAGCGACATCGGTTTTCTCGTCTCTTCCAATGAGTTTAGCTTCATACTCTTTTTTATCCATGGTGATTACTCGAATCTCATCGGCTTCCTGCACGACATGATTATTGGTGAGTATATAGCCATCGCGACTAACAATTACTCCAGAACCCAGCCCCTCCTGTCTAAATTCTCGCTCGCGATTATCATCCTGGTCTCTACGTCGATCCCGATAACCAAAGAAATCAAAGAAGTCTTCAAATGGATTTTGATAGCGGTAGCGATAAATCTTGGCGCTGGTGATGGTTACGACCCAGGGTTTTACTTGTTCTGCCACCTGAATATAGGCTTTTTCAAGCTGTAACAATTCGTCAAAATTCTCATTTTTGCTCTCTGAAACATCTGACGTTGAAGCATAGTTATCATTTATATTATTTGTAGCGGTGATCTTATTTTCAAAAGGCTTATTATTTGAAGCAAATCCTTTGAAAATAAAATCGAAGTTTGCAGAAATAATTAGACCTGCAATGACTCCCAGAAAGATTGCCAATACAAGTAGCAAAGAATTACGTTTTGATATAGCCATTTTTTTCCTCCTCAAAAATTTTTTTCAATTTTAGTACATTTTAGCAATTGATACTTTAACGAAATAAACTCAATTAAAGATTCATTGTGTTGATAATTAATACCAGTTGAATTCTATATCTTTATGAAAAAACAAAAATTAGCATATTTTTCCCAAATTACCTCATTTTTCCATTATTCTCAAAATTTTCAATTATTTTCTTCTCCTCATCACTCAAGTTAGATCTCCTTAATACCTTAATTCTTACATATTGATTCCCAATTCCTTGTTTAGATTTTACACCAAAGCCTTTTAAACGAAATGTCTTACCATCGCCTGTGCCAGGTGGAATTTTCATTTCCACCTTTTTATTATAGACTGTGTTAACTCGAATTTTGGTGCCTTGAATTGCTTTAATTATATCTAATGGGACATCACAATAAATATCATTACCTTTTCTTTTGAAAAATCGATGAGGTGCAACATGAAAAGTCACAACAATATCACCCTTTGGTCCCCCTTTTATACCAGTTGCGCCCTGACCTTTCAGTTTTAGCTTAGCACCATCGGCTATTCCTTGTGGGACGGTAATTGCTAACTTTATTGTTTGCTTAGCTTGGCCCGCTCCTCTACAAACAGAACAAACTTTATCAATGATCTGACCTCTCCCATAACATCTTGGACATGTTCGACTTACAGCAAAAAAACCTTGCGCAATAGAGATTGTTCCTCTCCCATGACACTCAGGACACGTTTTTGGTTTGGTGCCCTTTTCAGCGCCTGTCCCATTACAACTACGGCATGGTTCTTCCAGATTGACGTTGATTACTTGTTTACCTCCATTTACAGCGAGATCGAACGGAATCGTTAAGTCGTAATAAAGGGTGTCTCCTTTTTGACTGGTACCTGTTTTCTCCTTTCTGATGCGATCTCCAAAATCGAAAAAATCACCAAATATATCACCCAAACCACCGATCCCAAAGAAATCTTCGAATGAAAAACTACCACCTCTTTGTTGCTGCGAAGAACCTGGTCGCCAGAACTGTCCATAGTCGAAACCTCTAAAATCATGACTCCCCGGTGAGCCCGCGCCAAATCCACCGAACTTTTTCATCTGGTCATATTTTTTCCGTTTTTCAGGATCGCGGAGGACATTATATGCCTCTGAAATTTCTTTGAATTTTGCTTCAGTATTTTTATCACCTTTATTAACATCGGGATGATATTGTTTTGCGAGATTCCTATAAACCCGTTTTATTTCTTCATCCGAAGCATTCTCTTTGACACCTAATATTTCATAATAGTCTCTTTTGGGCATATTCAGCTCACATCCTCTTATTTAGTCTTTATAACCTTCACCTGAGCTGGTCGTAATAGTTTATTATTAAAAATATAACCCTTTCTCAATTCCTCCGCAACAGTTTCATCTTCACCATTTTCACTTGTTTCTATTAAAATTGCTTCATGTAAATTCGGATCAAACTTTTGTCCGACAGACTCAATTGGTTGCAAACCCTGATCTTTTAAAATATCTAATAATTTTTGATATATTAGTTCAATTCCTCTTAAAAATTCATTATCTTCATTATTAGAATGATCCAACATACGTTCAAAATCATCAATAACTGGCAATAACGAACCGATTAATTCACTCTTGAAAAAATCTGAAAGTTCCAGTTTTTCCCTTTCAATTCGTTTTTTGTAATTGACAAATTCAGCCTGTAGCCGTTGTAATCTTTCGAGGTACTTTTCATCTCCTGATGTCGTAGATATAATATCCTCAGAAACCTTATCATTATTTACCTCTTTTAACTCCTCATGGTTTGAAATAATATCATCATCAGGTTTTTGCTCATTTTCATCTGATATTTTAATATCATATATTTTATCTTCGGGGGTTTCGCTAAACATCATTTAACTCCTCAAAATATATTACATACTTTTCAAATTCTTTTATATAGCAAAAAAAGTATTTTAACCAGCCCCTATTTCTTTTGATCTTAACCCTCCATGTCGGTCATTGTTTTTTCTAACAGTACAAACATTGTGCCATGTTTTTTATTTAATCTAATTTTCATATTTTCATCAAGATAAATAGCTTAATTAAAATGGAATAAAAATTATCAGTTCTGTCAAATTGACAGATTAATGACTAAAATAAAAAGCACCTGAGATTGTTCATTTCAGGTGCTTGGGTTAATGAAAATCTTGCTAATAAATATTATAATATTGCAAGTAAAATTTTTATTTTTTTGACAAGAAATTTAAAAACTTTTGAACAATCGCTAATTATGCTAATTAAATATAAATTCGCATAATCTTCCTGGGCAGATCATATTAATAAGAGATCTACCGAGAGAGTATTAGCAAAATTCGCGATTCAAATTCTTTTAATTTTTATATTCAGTCTCGTTACGCTGTAATATAAATAATTCGCTTAATGACTCAATTAAAGGAGTTAACAAAATTATTTAGGAACCTCAATAAAAATATGAAAAATATTTTCTCCCCTTTTCATTTTAAATATATATACCTTGCCACTCTGCAATTTAGAAATTACATTTCCAAAGGCATAGATAGAAGTAATCAATCTATCATCAATTTCTAATATAATATCATTGACGCGTACGCCTGCGTCATAAGCAGGACTAAACTGTTCGACCCCTGAAACAAAAACTCCTTCATTCATTTTCAAATTTAATTCTTCAGCCCTGAGACGACAAACATTTTCAACCTTCAAACCCAGATTATAAAATTTCCTATCACGATTTTTCAGAGTCGATTTTACATTGAAATCCCGTCGCTCTCCTAAAGTAACTGGAATTTTTACTAGCCTATTATTTCGAATAAGAGTTATTAAAAGCTCATCTCCAGGCTTTTTCTGTGCAATCATGCTCTGAACGATATTCCCTTTATTAACAATCTGGTCGTCAATTTTGATTAATACATCTTTTTCTTTTAAGCCAAATAGCTTGGCAGGGCTATCTTCAACAACATTATCTATAAATACGCCTGCTGGGCGCTTTAAACCAAGTGCTCTCGCAATTTTTTCGTTAACATCCTGCATTGAAATGCCAAGATAGCTTCGCACAACGTAACCATGCAGAATAAGATCATTCATGATTTCTTTTGCTAAATTAATTGGAATGGCAAATCCATAGCCCTGACTATATCCTGTCTGGGTAACGATAGCTGTGCTAATTCCAATCACCTGCCCTCTCAAATTTACCAATGCGCCACCACTATTTCCTGGATTGATTGTGGCATCGGTTTGAATAAAATTTTCAACGCCGTAATTATCTGCAATAATATTAATATCCCGTCCAATTGCACTTATAATTCCAGCAGTAACAGTGGATCTGAGTTCTAATGGATTTCCAATTGCTAAAACCCACTCCCCTATTTCTAAAGAGTCTGAATCTCCAAGTTCTGCAACCGGTAAATTGTAACCGTCAATTTTTATAACCGCTAATTCCGTAAGGGGATCAGTTCCAATAAGCTTAGCTTCGAATGTACGATTATCGGTCAGTGTAACAGTAATCAACTCTGCTTTTTCGACAACATGCATATTTGTTAAAATGTGCCCCTTTGGGGAGACAATTATTCCAGAACCAGAATCTCTCTGACGAAACTCTTTCGGAACCGGGAAATTAAAATATTTTTCTCCAAAAAATTCTCGTAGCTCTTCATCATCAAAGTGATTATTCCATAATTCTGAGGTATGTATCATCATGGTACTATTAATAGAGACAACGGTTGGAATAACTGTCGTTGCAACACGAGTAAATACTCGGGAAGTTGTTAAATAATCGAATTCTGTGGTTTTGTTTTGAGAAATGAATTGCGCAGCCGAAACTGGTTTTGTTCTCAGATTGATCAAATTTGACAGATATGGAAATGAAAACAATAAGCAAATGACAATAAAACTTTTAATCACTCCACAAATGCAAGTTATAACTTCTGATGCTTTGAACCTCATGATGTCTTCGTACCGTTTCAAAATAGAAATCTTTAGCCAGGATTGGAATTCATCGTAACGATACACCCGGCATCCACTCATTGTTGATGCCAGGTGTTACAAGTTTAAAAGAAACAATAGAGTTTAATTAATCATCACTGGCACCGCGAAGTATTAATAGTCGCACCAGGTGCATGATGGCTATTGCAGTTGCTGCCACATAGGTTAATGCAGCGGCATTAAGTACTTTTCGTGCCGATCCGATTTCATCTCGTGCTAAATATCCTCCAGATTCAAGCTGAACAAGGGCTCTATTGCTGGCGTTAAATTCAACCGGAAGCGTGATCAATTGGAAAATTACAGCACCTAAAAACAGCCAGATCCCGATGTCCATCATAAATCCTGATCGAAAAAGGAATCCAACAATAAACAAGGGAAATGCAAGCTGTGAGCCTAAATTTGCAATCGGAAAAATACCATTCCTCACATTAATCGGTGCATATCCAACATGATGCTGAAGAGCATGTCCTGCTTCGTGAGCAGCCACGCCTAAAGCAGCTACCGAGGATGACCGATAGATATCGCTGGACAATCTCAATTTTTTCGCTTTTGGATCATAATGATCAGTAAGAGTGCCTCTTGTTTCTTCGATTTCAACATTGTTTACATTATTTGACCTTAATATATCTTGAGCGACTTGAGCGCCTGTTATTCCACTACGAGAATGTACTTTATTATATTGCGCAAAGGTAGTCTTCACTCTCATTTGCGCCCATAATGTAATTATTCCACCAATAATTATTAATAACAATTCAGTTGGAGAAAAAAAGCCGAAAATTGGCATTTAAATCACCTCCTCGATTTATTGATAAAATTAATGAATTTGTTATTATATCCAGATATTCGCCGTAATGGATTTCAGTAATTTTTTCATCCTCTCCAACAGCGCGTCTCCATGCTTTGGCGAAATCAATGCGATTCCCAATCCTATTAATAACAAACCTGGAAGAATTGGAAAGATTAAACCTATTATTCCCAATAGAAATAGAGCGATAATATAATACTTTTTCTCACCCTGAAATTGCTTCATTTCAACATATAAAGATCTCTTTTTCATCATGCTGATGCTTATTATTTTAGTATTGGAATTTCAAAGTTCTAAATTATACTGGATTCTCGATACTTGATTCTTGAACATCCAGCATCCGGTATATAGCATCAAGTATCGTTCTCATTAATCAGTTTTTCCAGCTATGTTCTTTTATTCTTTATATTCTTAACTAATATCAGTCGATTACCTTCCCTGGAGTCGCATAAATAACTAATCTGATCCACTGAGCGACGAATGATATGAAGCCCAAAACCTCCGGTTCGACGATCTTTCACCGCCTGCTCTACATCATAGGGATCTGAGGGATCGAATTCAAAACTTTCGCCCCAGTCCTGAATAACGATTACAAATTTTTCCTCATCATAACCGACGTATACATTAATCCAATATTCAGGATTTGAAAAATAAGCATGCTCAACAACATTGAGACATGCTTCATAAACAGTTACCTTAATTTTACCACGTTCGCGTAAATCAAATCCTGCCTTTTCTGCTCGTTCCAGAACAAATTCACAAATCTTATAAAGATTCTGGACTTCTGTATTTACCCTGATCTCATCACGAGCTAACTTCAGAAAATCAAGGTAGGTAATGGATTCTCTTGAATAGCTGTATCGTTTCTCCTCAACTTTTCCATTTGATAAATTTATTTCTGAAGGCGCTGCCACTGTTGTTTTTTCAATATTATCCAACTCATCAACAGGCAGAAAAGTTTCACCGAAATCATGTAATGCATATCTCTCAGAGGTTTCAATTGATAAGTAGGTTCGAGGAGAAAATGTTACCAGATTATTACGTATCGACGAATCTAAATTAATTAGTTTAATGTCACCTCCCATTCTCCTTGCTTGAGAAGTGACTTCAATCAATGTTACAATAAATCGAGATGGAGGAAGTTTAATATTTTTCAAATTTAAAATGATGTGATACTTTTTCGCGCTGAAGCACTTTAGAAATTTATCTTTCAATTCTTGTAATCGTGTCGGTAATTCTACTCCTTCTTCCAGAATAACATGTACCGGTTCTTCTTCTACTTTTTTTTGTGAAAAGGATCTGATTGACGGTTCCATTATGCTCAAAGTTGCAGCCCTCTTGTTGCTTGCTATTTACACGTGATTTTTCGAACCTAATATTCTACATTTGCTTAGCAGAATTATGCTATAGGATTTTTGGTGTGAAGAAATATTTTTATATTGTCACTTCAACAATTTAACTCCTCATTTATAAATACGTCGTGTAGCGAAGCTGCGATCAAAAGGAAAATATAATATTTCCATTTAAAATAACTTACAACAAAAAATGAACAGCAACGTAATATCTTATAATTTCTTAATTGCGATTCTCTTTTCATTGTAAAATTCAGAGATTAAATTCATTACTCAAAAAAATAATGATTTCAGTTGTAATATTATAGGATGACCAGGATTAACGACAACACAATTTGTGGCATTCAACTCAAAACTTCTCGGATGCTTCCCACCTTTGCTCCATAGCGTTCGTTAAAAAAATACCTCCATCACCTTCTACCGGACATTTTGTCACACAAATCCCACATCCAATACATAGCGATTCATCGACATAGGGGAACTTCACAACACTTACAGTCCCATCCGGCTTTCTTGTCTCTCGAATATCGAACTTAATCGCTTTGTCTGGCAGCGGACAATGTTCTTCACAGACTAAACAATCTTCTCCACGATACCAAGGAATACATCGGCTTTTATCAAAATATGCTGTTCCCATGCGTATCTTTTTTTTCACTTCCAGAGTGAGCGGATGAATTGCACCGGTGGGGCATATCTGTCCACAAAGATTACAATTATATTCACAATACCCATATCTGGCATTGACAATTGGCGACCAGATACCTTCCCAGCTACTCTCGAGCATAGCTGGTTGAAGGCAGCCGCCGGTTGAAGAACAAATTTTTACACATTCCTGGCATCGGACGCAGCGGTCAAGAAATTCAGATTCTGGTAATGCACCGGGCGGACGGACAACCTGCCCGGCCAGAACTTTGTTCTGAAAACCAGTCTTAACCACTCCTAAGGTAACGATACTCCCAATTGATGAATAAACAAATCTTCGTCTTGAGATATTAAAACGCTCTGATTTGAATTGTGGATTCAATTTATAATTGATAGCATCTGTCGGGCAAACAGTAATACAACTCATGCATTCGATACATTCAACCTGTGAATGTGACCGAAAATCATCATTAATGGCGTCCATTTTGCATTCGCGCTGGCATTTGCCACAATCAATACATTTATCTGACGTTACAACAATTCCTTTGGTCAGACGGAATGAGGAAATGAAACCAAATAACGCACCCAAAGGGCAAAAATAGCGACACCAGAATCGTCGAGTAATAAGGCTAAATAACAAGATTCCAATTAAAATTACAGCAAATAATACACTTTGCTGAAAATATAATTGCTCCAATGGCAGAATAGTCTCGCGAAAAAAATCATAAACCGAAAATAATGTATCTTGAAAAATACCGAGGCTTAAAAATATATTTATGGTTGATTCAACCAAAAAAGTAAATAATGGATAAATCGCTGTGGTTAAAGTTCGAGTCATGATAACGATAGGATCAAAAAACCAGATTAATTGAACCGAAAACAGCGCTGCAATTAATACAACGATTAAAATTGAGAATTTCCAGGTTCGTAATTTACGATCAGGATTGGGTTTATTTCTTCTAAATTTTCGACTCAACCAATCACCGAAGTCAACTGTTGTGCCCAAGGGACAGATCCATCCGCAAAAATAGCGACCGAGGACAATCGAAATACTAAGAATGATTACGGCAATAACAAGCGTTCCAATAAACCTTTTGGTAGCTAAAAAGGTCGCTATTGCAATTAGGGGACTTGATCTTAAAAATAAATCAGATGGAATCAATTTCTCATAAGGAAAAGCAGCCTGCAAGAATAGGTATAGAAAAAAAAGCAAAAACAATATTTGGGAAATTCTTCTTGCTGTAAGCATCACAACCTCATTAGCTCTTCAAATCCACTCTCTCAATCCTTAGTGCTTTTAAGTCAATCCTTCCCAATCCTCTACTTTGTGCCTCTTGTAAAAAACTGAGATCCTCTGGCTTTAAACCGAACAGAGTTGCGCCATAAGCATCCACAGATACGGGATCGACACCGGCGATAATCGTATTCATTTCTTTTACATCATTTAGATTCCCGCCCTGGGGACCATTATTCATTAAAACTCTCACAGCATCCAAAATGGTAATCTGAGGTTCAATAACTGTATTTAGATCTACAATTTTTATATCAAAATGGTAGTGAATTTTTCCACGATTTCCGCCGATCACTCCCATCATATTTTTTAAACCCAAAGTTACTCTTGAAAGTGAATGATGTTTAGCAATAGGCACATTAATAAACACATCGGCCTTAAGAACATCTTGATAAAATTCCCATGATTTAAGTTCTTTTCCATTTGGAATGCTAACTTTCTGAAATTTTTGATTATAAACATGACTTACCTCTGCACCCGCCTGGTTTGCCATTTGTTCAATCTTACTCCGGTTATAACACCTTCGGGCTTGATTGCAGGTCCGATCAAATATTTTCACTTTTGAGGCTCCAGCTTTCTTACAAAGGCGAACAATTTCCGCAACAACTTTGGGATTGGTTGTAGCTGCCTGTTCAGGAACCCGATCCCAACCGATATTCGGTTTGACCACAACTACATCTCCCTTCTTAACGAACTTAGAAATCCCGCCCAGCATGTCTACTGCTTTTTGAACAAGGGTCGCGGGATCACTATTCTGAACAATTGCCAAATCCAGGGACGATGATGAGAGACTGTCTGATCCCAATAAAAATGGTAGGTTACCTATTCCTGTCATGGCACAACCAGCTAAGCCAGTTAGCTTCAAAAATTTTCTTCTATTTATCGAATCCATTTCTTTCTCCTCATAGACGATTAAAAAATTCAGGGAGTAGGATTAAATTGCATAGGCATTTCAATTTTTTCAACAATTATAAATAACAACTTATGTCGATTAAATGGAAAATTCTCCTTCAGCGGATTTATATAATCACGCTGGAGCCAGATGCATCCTTTGACGCATTTTGATGATTCGCCTGTGGAGAATTTACTCTCTCCCACTCCATGAACATACTATATACAAAAAAATTACTCAATAATCAAGTGAAAATTAATCCAGATTTTAATCATCTCAAATAATTAACATTTCTAAAAAAATTAAAAATTCATTGACTTTTGAATTAAATAGCCGTATATTTGCAGCCTTTTTGTTCTGAATCCTTTTTGATTCTACTGAGTCAAAATATTATTTGCTTTAACACCAGGAACAAAAAAATATTAATTTTCATATAAGATATTTTTATTGAGAAGCGTCTAAATGAAAGGATAGATATTCGTAACACAAGCATCTTGCTTGCAACCAAAATATTTAATTCATTTAATTTATTGCTAACAAATCAAAGATTTGTGTTACACTTTCGTTTAATCTCTGTAACTCGATAAAAATATTTATGAATAACAAATAAAAAAGATAATGTATAACTTTTATACATAGGAGTGAATGAAAGAGTGGCAAGTTTATTACCTTTAAATAAAGTACGCAATATTGGGATAATGGCACATATCGATGCCGGGAAAACCA
>SMTZ1_10002498_pt1 | contig 18536 bp, 15 predicted proteins | sample DeeMarSWOR136_30_FD_25667 | JGI IMG/M metagenome (IMG submission 25667)
TCGAAGGCTGCAGTGTGATGAGGCCGCTGGTGGCTGAGGTCCAGATGAACATCGGCATGGCCCTCCCGTACGCAGCGAGAGTCGAGGACGTCGCCGCCGTCGAGGGGCGAATGGTCAGGAGGTCGAAGGGCATCAAGGCGTCCGGTTGCCCGATGTACGGGGCATCAGGCCACATCGCCCGGACGGTCCTGGCTGTAATGGGCTTCGAGAGCGAGAAGAGGGCCGCCATGAACCTGAGGTACTCGGACGAGACCGTCCAGGCCTGCGAGGAGATGGGCCTTCTCGTCTCCTATTACGACAGGCGTGAGGAGCCCGAGGACCTGAAGGCGATGGAGGGGAGCACGACATTCTGGGGCGCGACGAATGCTGTGGAGAGGGTCGGCAGGGTGCCCGACGTCATCTACCACCACGGCGATCTGGGCAAGGAGCCGATGATAGTCTTGGTGGGGGAGACGGCCATCCAGGTCGCCGAGAGGGCCATAAAGATTGCCAGGAAGATCGTGTAAGAAGGATGGGGGGAACTGGCCTGCCGCATGAGGTCTCGTTCAAGGGCCTCGTCGGCAAGAGGACGCTGATCAGGGGCAACGTCAGGACTGGGAAGACCCAGCTCACAGTGGAGCTCCTTGAGGAGGCCGTGGCCAAGGGGCTGAGCCGGGAGATAACCGTCGTCGACATGGCCCCGGTGACAGAGGTCTTCGATGGCAGGAGCATAGGCGGGCGCCTGTCGGAGTTAACAGACGTCTTTATGCGGGTCAGGTATCTGGCTCCTGCTGTCATCCTGACCCCGAGGCTCAAGGCTAGGACGCCTGAGGAGCTCTACACCATGGTCGATAATAACGCCGAGAGCATCAGGCCCCTCCTCGATAGGTGTATCGAGGATCCCTTACCTATCCTCTTCGTCAATGACGTGTCCATATTCCTGCAGTCGGGTTCTATGAAGCCCGTACTGCGTGCGGCTGAGCTGGCGGAGACATTCATCGCCAATGGGTACTACGGTAAGCACTTCTCCGAGGACCTAGGAACCGGGGTCTCAAGGCTGGAGAGGGACTTGATGGACCGCCTCGCCTCGAAGATGGACGTGGTCATTTCACTCTAGCGATCAGCAGCACTCGTCGCGTCTAGACTGGCCAGGACTCCATCTTGTGGGCCATCTCCCAGAACATGTACTCGTACCTGCTGCTGAGAATGAAGTGGCTCCTCATCCGATCCCTCACTGTGGGGCCTGACTCCTCGGCGAACCTGTCGGTGAGCTTCTTGAACATTCCAACGAGGTCGGCGTACTCCTGGGACCTGTAGGTGGCGCCCCACTGGCTGTAGATTGGGTGATCAGCGCCTCCCTCCAGCCTCTCCCCGATCTCCTGGTAGCTCCACATGCACGGGAGGGTCGCAGCCATTATCTCCCCTACCGTCCCCGAGTGAGCCACATGGAGGAGATGCCTCGTGTAGGCGACGTTCGTGGGCGCCGGCTCCGCCTCCCTCATCTGGATGGGGGACACCCCGATCCTCCCGCACAGCTCCTCGAGCATCTCGATCTCCACGGTGAGGCTGGCCTCCAAGAGGGACGCGAAGACCCGCATCGTCTCCATGTCCTCTGCCTTCGCCGCGGCTAAGCCCAGGCATCTGGCGAACTCGATGAGGTACGCGTAGTCCTGCTTCGCGTAGAACCTGAACTTCTCAAGGGGGAGGGTCCCGTCGTCCATCTCCTTGTGGAAGGGGTGCTCGAGTATCCGGTCCCAGATGCTGGCCGCATCCTCCCTGAGCTTTTCCGAGAAATCTTGAGAGCTCAAGTATACACATCCCCATTAATTGTATGATCTGAAGGGCACAAACTGCCCTCATAACGTTTTCCCGATTGACTTGCGGAGGTTGAACGGTCCCATATTCCCGTTGTTTTCATTGACAAATCTTATATTCGAGGATTGGTGATTTGGACGGAGAAGGGGAGCTGGGCAGCAGCCTGGCTGAGAGGACGTCTGACGTCGACCCTTTGAACCTGATCCAGGTAATACTGGCGGAGGGAAACAGATGAACGAGGGGAATAGTTATAACGCGTCCGAAGAGACACCTACTAAGATAGCCGGAGAGAAGCCTAGCTTCTCCACAAAGAAGATAGCGTTGGCGGCCGTCCTTGTTGCGGTGACCGTCGTCCTGAGCCCGATAAACTTCCCTGTTGGGACGTCCAAGTGCTATCCGGCCCAGCACATGATAAACGGGATAGCCGGTGTGCTCTTGGGGCCTTGGTACGCCGCACTGATGGCCCTCATGACCGGGGTCATCAGGAACATGCTTGGTTTGGGCACCCTCCACGCGTTCCCCGGAGGGATACCAGGGGCACTCGTCGTTGGCCTCGTCTACAGGTACGTGAAGAGGACCGACCTCGCTGCTCTCACGGAGCCCCTGGGCACCGTGGTGATCGGCGCCACAATAAGCGCCCTCGTGGTGGCCCCATACCTCGGCAAGTCGTTCACTATCATGTTCTGGTGGGTGGCGTTCGGGGCGAGCAGCATACCGGGGTCCATTATAGGGTTCCTGGCGCTGAAGTCGCTTAGGCTGACAGGAATGACGGGACTCTTGGGGCTAAAAGAGGGGTAGCCGGGTAAAGATACCTTCAATCCTAACTTTTTTCTCTGTTCTGCTGTCTCCTAGCGTACTCCACTGCGATCCTCAGGGCTATGTTTGCGACATCCTGGGCCGACTGACCGAATAGGAAGATCATAGGCTCCTTCCCGATGTCCCCTAGGTCGTAGATCACTTGCGGAGCCCTTCCAATCTTCTCCACTGCCTGACGAACCCCCCAGGGTATCGTCCTGCCGTCGACCCTTTTCACCTCGGGGGGCTCCTCCGATCTATCGAAGGAGGAGATGACTAGGCCCATACCCTTGCATATCTCGACGATTGGCCAGTCGAACTTGAGGCTTATGGCCGAGGGTAGGGAGGCGTCGAACTGGATCATCGTCAGGGCGGCCCTGGCGACGTGGTCCGACCCCCCGTACTCTGGAGAGCTTGTGGCGTGGGGGCTGCCCCGCAGTGATCGTATCCTCCCGGGTACGCCGACTACCTCCCCCACCGTAGAGGCCCCGGGCTTGGCGTAGACTATGTTCATGCCGATCTCCGGTATCAGGGCGGCCATTTCCTCCACTCCCTCGATGAGCTGGACGCCCCTCCTGACGTCGTCCACGTAGCCGTACTCCTCCTGGGAGGAGCGCCTGATGTCCACCAGCTCAGTGAGGCAGTAGGAGCACTCCCCAGCACGGATCGAAGGTACGTCCTCACCGTGTACGGCGCAGACGGGTCCGCCGCTCCTCATACGGGTGCAGAGGCCGCAGACCATCCTCATGGCCCCGATCTGGTCCAGCCTGCCGGCCAGGAGGTCCTCCGCGAGGTCCCTAGCCGTCAGCTCTATCTCCTCTAGGCCGTCCTCCATCGGGCTCCTCCTCAGCCTCAGCTCGGTGCTGAGGTAGTTGGAGATAGCTGGCTGGGTCACCCCTAGCACCCTTGCCGCCTGGACCTGGCTGACGCCGTGATTGTTGACGAGCTCCAGCGCAAGCAGCCGCCTCACTATGGGCAGCAGGTGCTCCGTCACCAGCTCACACGGCATCCTGAGCTTCACATCGGCCGGGATCTGAGTGCTCCTCCCCTTCCTCGACATGCTGACCCTTCAATTCCCTCGCATGGCTCTGTCCCCCATCGGGACACACCTGTGAATGTATTATAAGAGACTTATATAATGATTTATATATCGTATCGCTCACCAATTCTGGAATACGATTCGACAAGGTGAGGATATGGAATCGGATGAAGTGAGGAAGTGGATTGTACCCATCATAGTCGTAGCCATCATAATGACTGGGATGTCCCTATGGCTGAACAGGGCACCCCCAGAGGAGGATGGCTCCATGAAGATAGGTGTCGTCATGTGGGGCCACCACGACGAGGGTCTCTGGGACCCGGCGGCGGCCAACGCGGTGCTCAGGCTTCAGGAGAAGTACAGCCTGGAGATAAACTGGGCCGAGGAGATCGTCCTCACGGAGCTCGAGTCCCTCCTTGAGAACCTGGCCGAGGCCAATGACGTCATCTACCTGACGACAGACGAGTTCGAGGAGGCGTGCAAGGCCGTGGCCCCCGACTTCCCCGACGTCTACTGGATCCAGCAGTACGAGTCCGAGGCGATACCGTCGGACCACTTCCCAGACAATGTCATCGTCATGAACGCCTATCAGGCCAACGAGCTCAGCTTCCTCGCAGGCGCCATCGCCGCTAGGATAACGGAGACGGGCAAGCTCGGCGTGATACAGGCCATACCGGGCCCCAGGGACACTAGGATAGGGAGCGCTGCATTCAGGTCAGGGGCCATGCACGTAGACCCCGAAATTGAGGTCACACGTGTCGTTATAGGCGGATACGTGGACCCGATAAAGACGAGGGACAGCGTCGCCAGCCTCGCCGAGGTGGGGTGCGACGTCATCCTTGTCGGTATGGACGACGAGTCTGGCACTCTGGAAGCCCAGGAGAGGGGAGTCTACACATTCCAGTCGTACACCGATATAACCCAGGAGTACCCCGACACCATCGTCGGGTGCACCTGCTGGGTCTGGGACGTTGCCATCGACAGGATTCTGGAGGCCATCGTCGAGGGCAGGTTCGACGAGCTCAGGGCTGAGAGCCACGAGATACCTCTCACACTGGAGGACAGGTCCCTGGACATACCGACGTACGGCAACATGATCTCCGAGGAAGTGAAGGAGTTCGCCGAGGACCTCAGGGACCAGATCGTCGACGGCTCCGTCGAGGTATCCATGGTAACCGAGTGGTAGAGTGGGATCCCGAGCTGAACCCGGAGGAGCGGCAAGCCGACGCGTCTAGAGGCCTGATGAGATCAGCCCTGTTCATACTGGCGACGTTGACCGTCACCATCGTCGTCTCATTCTCCATTGCCAGCATTTTCCAGGGCGTCGGCTTCTCCGAGATGCTGCTGCTCTTCCTGAGGTCCACTGTGGGGTCCACGGGCAGCCTGCTCCGCACCCTGACCAGGATGACTCCTCTTCTCATATCGACTCTGGGCCTGATTGTGGCCTTCAGAAGCGGCGTCTGGAACATTGGCGGGGAGGGCCAGATAGTCCTTGGAGCGGTCGTATCCACTGGTATCTGCCTCTTCCTCGGCCTGCCACCCCCCCTGGCTACGCTGCTCTCCCTCGTCTCGGCCTTCGTCGCGGGCGGTACCTACGCCGCCGTGGCCGGCTACCTAAAGGCGAGGTGGGGCGTGAACGAGGTCGTCGTCACGATGATGCAGAACTTCGTCTCCCTCGCCCTGCTCCAGTACCTCATCGACGGGCCTTGGAACTGGGGTAAGGGACTCTACCCCAGGACCGAGATGATATCTGAGGCGACGAGGCTCCCCTACATAGCGTCGCCACTCAGCAGCGCCTTCATAATCGCCCTGGCCATCGTCGCCGTACTGCACTTCCTGCTCAACAGGACGGTCGTCGGTTACGAGATGAGGGCGATGGGCGACAACAGGGAGGCCTCCTACGCGCATGGCATCGACGTACACCGCCTCTCGATATTCAGCATGATGGTGAGCGGCGGTGTCTGCGGCCTCGCCGGGAGCGGGCTGGTACTAGGCCAGTTCTTCAGGGCCCAGGCGGGGATCTCGGGGAACTACGGGTTTTACGCAATAGCCTCTGCCTTTATCGCCGGCAACAGGGCCTCCCTTGCGCCCCTATCGTCCCTCCTCATCGCCTTCATCTACGAGGGCACCCTCGCCCTCACAGCCCTGGGCTTGCCCCACAGGCTTTGCGAGGCCATTGTCGGAGTCGTCTTCATCGCCGTCCTTCTGCCGAGGGGGCTGAAGTGGCTCGGAGGAGACCGGTGACTTGGTACATGAGACAGTGATCTCGATCCTCTCCTTCTTCCCGGTGATAGGTCTGGCCGCCCTCGGGGGCTTCATCGGCCAGAAGGGAGGGGTGTGGAACCTCGCCCTGGAGGGGGTGATGGCCTTCGGGGCGTTCTCCGGGGTCTTCGCCTATTACTATCTCGGCGGCTCCCTCTGGGGGGCCCTCCTCTTCAGCTTCCTCGTCGGCGTAGTTGTAGGCTCCCTACTCTCCCTCCTGTGCGTCCGCTTAGGCCTCGACCAGATAGTCGTAGGCTACGGACTTTGGTTCCTGACGGAGGGCCTGGCGGGCTTCCTGTACTACACGACTCTGCCGTCGGTGAGGATCGACAAGACCTTCGAGCCCCTGTTCATCTCCCTAGACCCCTTCTTCTACCTGACCCTGACCTCTTACATCGTCCTCCACATCGTCATGAGGCGCACCAGGCAGGGCCTCGCCCTACGGGCAGTCGGGGAGAACCCTAGGGCCGCGGACGTGGCGGGGATAGATGTCGGTAGGGTGAGATGGATCTCGACGGCTCTGGGCTCTGCCTTCGTCTCCCTGGCGGGCGCCTACCTCTCCCTCGTAATACTCCAGGGATTCACGTACAAGATGGTGGCGGGATACGGGTGGACGGCCTTCGCCCTCGTCATCTTCGGCAGGTGGACCACATCAGGGGTCTTCGCGGGCTCCCTCTTCTTCACGTTCCTCATAGGCCTGCAGACGAGGCTCCAGGTCGCCGGGTTCCAGTTGATTCCGCCTGAGTTCATAGTCGTCCTGCCGTATATCGGGGTGATCCTGGCTCTCTCCCTAGCTGGGGCCGTCGGGAGGAGGGCGGGTATGCCTTCGGCGCTGGGGGTCCACTACGAGAGGGAGTGAAAGGGACGTGAGAGAGGACCATACGTTGACAACGCCTACGCCCGGGGGGGAGATATTGGAGATGAGGGGGATCACCAAGAGGTTCCCGGGTATCATCGCAAACGACGGCGTGGACCTCGACCTGAGGGCGGGGGAGATCCACGGTCTGCTTGGGGAGAACGGCGCCGGGAAGACAACCCTCATGAACATCCTCTATGGCCTCTACAGGATGGACGACGGGGAGATCCTCGTCGACGGGGAGAGGGCGTCGATCAGGTCGCCCCGGGACGCTTCAAGCCTCGGCATAGGCATGATCCACCAGTTCTCCACTCTGGTCCGAGACCTCACCGTGCTGGAGAACGTGATCTTGGGTAGGGAGCCATCCGGGGTGGCCTTCATCGACCTCAAGCTGGCGGAGGAGCAGGTTAAAAGTCTGATGGGGAGGTACAGCCTCCAGGTGGACCTGGGCGCGACGCCTGAGCAGCTCACCGTCAGCCAGAGGCAGAAGGTGGAGATACTGAAAGCCCTCTACAGGGGGGCGCGGATCCTCATCATGGACGAGCCCACCTCCGTGCTGTCGCCCCAGGAGAAGGCCGAGCTCATGGCCGCCCTGAGGGGGATGGTCGAGGGCGAGGGCCTCTCGATAATCTTCATAACCCACAAGCTCCCGGAGGCGATAGCCGCCAGCGACCGCATCACGGTCCTCCGAAAGGGCAGGGTCGTCGGCACCATGGATGCCAGGGACGCAGATCCAAGGGCCCTGGCCTTGATGATGGTCGGAAGAGAAACGACCTTCGAATCAAGTAGAAGCGATGTAAGGGGGAAGGTCGTCCTGGAGGTCGACGGTGTCGAGGCAGTTGACGATACTGGTAGAAGTGCCCTGGGGGGGGTGTCGCTGCAGCTCAGGGAGGGCGAGATACTGGGTCTTGCGGGGGTGAGCGGAAATGGCCAGGAGGAGCTGGTCGAGGTCATCACTGGGCTGAGGCCCGCCAGTAGCGGAAGGGTAACCGTGAAGGGAAAGGACGTCACCGGCCTCCCTCCCAGGCGGATCAGGGCTCTCGGGGTGGGCTACGTGCCAGAGGACAGGATGGGGAGGGGAGTGCTCCCCGGCCTCTCTGTGGAGGAGAACCTGGTGCTGGGCGTCCACGGGAGGCAGCCCTACGCCGAGAGGTGGTTCCTGCCCTTAGTGGGAGTCACCTCCGAGGAGGAGATCAGGGGCCACGCCGAGGAGAAGGTGGCCGAGTACGGCATAGAGACGCCGAATGTGGAGAAGGAGGCCGGGAGGCTGTCGGGCGGGAACATCCAGAAGCTCATCCTCGCCAGGGAGCTCTCCGTCGACCCTGACATCCTCATAGCCGAGAAGCCAACGGCGGGCCTTGACGTCGGCTCCCAGGAGTTCATCCACAGGAAGCTGACTGAGGGGAGGGACCGGGGGATGGCGGTCCTGCTTATCTCAGAGGACCTCGACGAGATCTTGGCCCTGAGCGATAGGGTGGCAGTGATCTACGAGGGCGTGATAGTGGACGTCCTGGACCCCGAGGAGGCCACCAGGGACGAAGTCGGGGTGCTCATGACGGGCTTGAAGAGTGTACCAGGAGCCCATTGAGCGCGAACACCTGGCCTAGCCGGGCGGAGCCGTGAAGGGGGACCGTAGAAGACCTGAACCTGTGCCCAGCCCTATCTCGTCCCCCTGGGGGTCCAGCCCTATGTAGTTTCCCTTCGTTATGTGGGCTACCTCCTTGAGGAACTCTGTGGGGGTCATCCTGATCCTCCTCCCCTCGTCCATGATGCGGGAGGCCCTCACATCGGATTCGATGTGCTTAGTGTTCACCACGTGGACCTTGAACCCCTCCTTGGCTATCAGTCGGGAGACGTCGAAGGAGTCCGCCTGCGCCTCGCTGGTGTACCGCCGCCTCGTCAGCGGGGAGAGGGGGACCTCTAGGGGGACGTTCGCGATGCCGTCCGAGACGACGATGAGGTGGGGGATGGCCTCCCTGTTCCTCAGCTTCTCCTGCTTCAGGGTCTTCCAGGCCTCGAAGAGCCCGGCGGCCAAGGGGGTGAAGTCGCTGGCGCCCACCTCCCTCAGCTTCTTGACGACGAGGTCGAGGTTCCTCGTGGGATGCTGGATGGTGAAGGCCTTGGAGCCCTTGAAGACGATGAGGCCGACCCTGTCCCTCCTCCTGTAGATGTCCGTGTGGAGGCTGTAGACGGTCTCCACGATGTTCTCGACGGACTCTATCATCGAGAGGCTCATGTCGACGAGGAGGATGATGGAGAAGGGGGCCTTGTACTCCCGGACCTTGACCCTGATATCCTCGGGCCTAATCAGGACACGGGGTCTAGTCGTGGTCCTCCCATGCTGGCGGAGGGCCGCGGCCCTCAGGGTCGGCACGATAGCGACCTCCCTTGGCCTGCCCCTCGGCGTCTGGTACCACGCGTACCTCCCCCTCGATGAGGACGTGACGACCTTAGTCCTCCTACCACCCGAGTAGCCACCGCCCCTCAGGGTCCTGCCCGTCTGCCCCAGCCTCACGGCCGCCTGCCCCCTCGGGGCTTTATCCAAGGGTTTGAGTATCTTCGGTCCCAGGTCCGGGGTCGTGTCGACGCCATTCCTGTATGTCGCCTTCGACGGTGCAGACCCGCCGGCCCCCAAGGATCTTTCCGAGGGCATCAGTCGGTTCTGCGCCTCCACCGTCATCTTCGGCAGTTCGAGGGAGCCGATCACTACCTCCTCCTTTCTGCCCCTCAGCCTGATGCGTGAGATGATGAATGCAGCTACCCCGCCCAAGACGACCTCGAACAGGATGGTGAGGGGCGTCGGCGGGCTGGGGGTGAACAGAACCCTGGTGGTATCTAGGAAGTAGGAGATCGATGCAGCCAGCAGGAGGAATGCGAGGACGCCGATGACGTAGCTCCTCAGCGCTCCCTCCATGATCCTGTCGAATACCTGCCTGGGCACGAGGATGAGGTTCCCCAGCTCGGGCTTTGGCACCCTGAGTCGGACCTTGAACGGGATCTTCGCCCTGCTGATGGCCTTGCGGATCTCCGTCCTCGTCGGGGGAGGGAGCATGCCCGACCGCCTCGTCCTGTGGCCGAGGGCGAGTTCCAGAGAGAAATTCATTTCCTGCGGGTCCACGGACTCATCTCCGTTGAACGCCGCCAGCGCTCTGGCCACCTTCACGGAGACTATGTCGGGGCGGAATCCGTCGACCCTGAGTCTGGAGCAGGTCTCAGCGACGAGGGAGAAGGCCTCCTTTGGGACCTGGACCTTCGTTAGCAGTCTCTTCGCGCCCTCGATCCTGGCCCTGAGCTCCTCGAGCCTTTCTATATGTCTCGACGCGAAGCCGGTGGGATCGGAGGCGTACTCCTCGTTCCTACCGACGATGAGTGTCCTCAGGTCGGGGTCGTCGATGTTCTCAGTCTCGGCGTATATGCCAAATCTGTCGAGGATCTGGGGTCTGAGCTCCCCCTCCTCGGGGTTCATCGTGCCCACGAGGATGAACCGGGACGGGTGCTGTACGGAGAAGCCCTCCCTCTCGACGTAGTTCCAGCCGGATGCAGCGGCGTCCAGGATGTTGTCGGTTATGTGGTCGGGGAGGAGGTTCACCTCGTCTATGTACAGGATATTCTGGTTGGCCTCGGCCAGCAGTCCGGGTCGCAGGGACCTTTCGCCCTCTTTGATGACCTTGTCGAAGTCGATGCTCCCTACGAGCATGTCCTCGGTCACGCTCAGAGGGGCCTGCACGAACTTCATGGGCGTCCGGGCTACGGGGAGTTCCTCACCTGCCTCGAATCTGCTGAGGCACTTGGGGCACATGTTGGTTGGGTCTCTCGGGCTGCAGCGGTAGGGGCAGTCTGCGACGTGCTCGATTTCCGGCAGTACCTGGGAGAAGGACTTCACGAGGAGGGACTTGCCTGAGCCCTTCGGCCCCGAGATCAAGACTCCGCCTATCGTGGGGTCGATGGCGTTAAGGATGAGGGCGGCCTTCGCCTGGTCCTGGTCGACGATGGCCGTGAAGGGGTAGACTGTCTTGAGGCTCTTCTCCCCGACCATCCTCTCCCCCAATCGGATCATCGCTCCCGATGCTCATCTCTGAGCCCGCCCCGCCACGGCCCCGAAGGTCTCCCTTATCTCCTCCTGCTTCGCGGGCTCCTCGAAGCCGAATCCCCTGGTCCTGTGGCCGACCGCCATGATGGCGACCCTCATCACATCCCCCCACTCCACCTCAGACCTCCCCTCCAGCGAGGCGAGGGTCTTGGAGGCCCTAATCGCCGATATGTCGGGCCTGTGGCCGTCCACGTGGAGGCTTATGCACGCGGAAGCGACGGCCCTCAGCATTGGCTCCGGGATCTCGACCTTCGCGATGAGGTCTCTTGCCTTGACTATCCTCATCTTCAGCTCCTCCTGCTCCTCTGTCCAGCGCTTAGAGAAGCTGACTGGGTCCTCCCCGAACTCGATGTTCCTCCGGATGATCTCGACCCTCTGCCCCTCGTCGTAGATCCCCTCGACTGAGATGTGGAGGGAGAACCTGTCGGCGAGCTGGGGCCTGAGCTCCCCCTCCTCGGGGTTCATAGTGCCTATCAGGATGAACCTCGACGGGTGGGAGACGGAGATCCCCTCCCTCTCCACTGTGTTCCAGCCCGAGGCGGCGGCGTCGAGGATGCTGTCTGTTATGTGGTCGGGGAGGAGGTTCACCTCGTCTATGTACAGGATGTTCTGGTTGGCCTCGGCGAGGAGGCCGGGCTGCAGTGCCCTTATCCCCTGGCTGATGGCCTTCTCGATATCGAGGCTCCCTATCACCCTGTCGTCAGTTGAGCCTATGGGGAGGGAAACTATCCTCATCGGGCGCCTCTCGTTTTCTAGGGGCTCACCGCTCCTGTACCTCTCTAGGCAGCTGGGGCACATGTTCGTCGGGTCGGTGGGGCTGCAGTTGAACGGGCATCCCTTGACCACGGTGACCTCAGGTAGGATGTCGACGAGGGCCCTGACCGAGCTGCTCTTTCCCGTCCCCTTCTGCCCTCTTACCAGGAGGCCCCCTATCATGGGGTTCACCGCGTTAAGGAGCAGAGCGAGCTTCAGCTCCCCCTGCCCCACGATGGCCGAGAAGGGGTAGACAAGACGGTGATACGCCAAGGCATGGATAGATGATTAAGGGCGGAGTAAAAGTTTGTCTCTTGCATTCCTCGAGGGCAGAACCATTTTATCTAGAAGGTGAGGCCCCCAAACTTCCTCCGGGTATCTTTAACGTGCCCACCTATCCGGGACACAATCTCGAGAAAGACGGGAGATAGGTACGAGTCTCGAAGTTCACGGGGTTCAAGCCACACGTCCCCGCAGATCCTCATCGACTCGTCCCACTGGTCGCTGACTACCGATACGATGAGCGGGCGTCTCTTCCTCTCGCTCGTGAAGCTCAGCATCGAAGCCATCAGCTCCGAGTCGCCGTTCAGCCCATCCCTGAGCTCCTGGTGGGGTCCGCCCTCCCAGATCTCACCCGGGCCCGGTGGGGCACTCCTGAATCCGGGACGTACATGTGATCCACCTCCCCCCTCGGGCACCTCCCACCTCAGCCCCACCAGCTTTCTCCTGAGAAGACCCTTGAACTCAGGAGCCGTCCTAACGACGATCCTACCAGAGAGGACTCCCCTAATGGACCCCCTGATAGCGTAATCTACCTTGTATAGCGAACCCGGCCCTGACGTGAGGAGCCTACCTGCGTCGACTCCAGACATCACGACGACAGAGTCCAGCCGGTCATGGACAATGTCGATACATCTCAGGCCTCCCCTCAGCTCGCCTATCATGCCCGAGCCTACTGGTTTTGGCTCCAGTCCTAGGCCCTCTAACGCCTCTAATGTTAGACTAACTGCATCCAAAGGGTCTCTGGGCGGCATCCATGCTCTCAGAAACCGCGCATCAGAAAAGGCTTTGCCGTCCGTCATTGCGATACGAGGTCATCGATGTATGATGTTGCCTTGGGATATCCGTCGATGAGCTCCTCTGTCTCATGCCACCTCTGGTTGCCCTTCAGGGTCTTCAGTAAGCAGGCGGCCAGCCACACCTTACACTCATCAAGAACGCCGAGAGAGGCGACGACCCCCTCGGGGATGCGGCTAGCGATCTCCTCTGTGAGGTAGCCGCACTCGACGGTTGAGGTCACCGACTCCGCTGGTTTACCGCAAAGCCACGAGTTGATGGCCATCGAGTAAGCGAGTGTATACTCCTCGGCGAACCTTCTGTACTCGTTCAGGAGAGCTCTCCAGCTGTCATGGATCCTCGTGCACAGGATGCCAGCGTCGATGACGATCCCGACACTGCACGAGCATCGAGGTTTCTGCGCTCCCTCTGTACGGGCCATCTCACAGTCGAGGCAGTGGAGGGGACGGGCCCTGGTGTCGTAGTTTGACCCCATCTGCTCCCTGCAACCCTTCCCACAGATCGCCAGCAAACTGTCACAGGGCATGGCATCGGAGTCGAGGACCGAGGTGATCTCCCCGACTAGATCCCGCTTCTTCTCAGTGATGTCCCCCAGTAGGCCTGAGACCCTTGAGTCCAACGGCGTCTCGGGCGTTACTCCTTCCAGCCACTTGCCGAGGGCTTTGTTGTACTGCCCTACGATAAGCGCCAGCTGGTCCCCTATGCTCGCTTCGTCGTGGTAGCCCAGGGATTCCAGCAGGTTGCGCCCCTCGCACCCGAGTCTATAGGGCTTCACCATCTTACCTGCTCCGATCTCCTCGCAGAGGATGTCGATGCTCTCCGGGAAGAGTGGGCTGACCCGGCAGAACTCCGCCATCTGCGCCCTGATGAGCCTGTAATCGTCGTCGATGAGCCCGAGACCTGTCTGTAGATCGTTGATGGCTATGATCTCGGCGTCCCACTTCCTTGGGTCATCGCTCAGCTGGACGTTCCACCAGAGGTTCCAGATACCTCCCTTACTCCCGGGGCAGACCTCCCCTCGCCCCATGACGATCTCGAAACCCGGTGGCACATGCTCGTAGGGGAGAAGCTCGACGGACATGGGCCTAGGTTAAGGAGTGTTACTGAATGTTTAAAAGTTCTCACGACCCGTCGGACCGCCGTGAATCGGATCTGAAAATGACTTAAGTGATCAGGGTTTAACTAGGAACAGCAGATTTTGAGGGTTTCGAGTTGACCGTAATCAAACCATATTCTAGGGAGGAGCTGTTCAGAGGGGAGATCAGGGCCTTCGAAGGTGAGAACCTCAGGGAGGTCGCCTTCCCACTGGGCGGGATAGGTACTGGCACGGTCTCCCTGGGAGGTAGGGGCGACCTCAGGGACTGGGAGATCTTCAACCGCCCAAACAAGGGGAGCCGGCTCCCCTACACCTTCCCGGCCCTCTGGGTCGGCGGAGAGAAGCCGGTTGCCAGGGTCCTGGAGGGCCGGCGGCAGCCCCCATACACGGGGTCCCATGGGCTCGACCGCACGACGGCCCTGGGACTCCCTCGCTTTTTTAAGGTGAGGTTCAGGGGTGAGTACCCGTTCGCGTGGGTGGAGTTCGGCGGAGGCGTCCCCCTGGGGGTTTCCCTCGAGGCGTTCAACCCCATGATACCGCTCAACCCAGGGGACTCCGGCATCCCAGTAGCCATCCTAATCTACAGGCTGAGGAACCCAGGGGAGGAGAAGGTCTCTGCCACAGTCTGCCTCTCCCTCTGCAACGCCGTGGGCTACGGCAGAGGCCTGAGGCAGCTCAGGCATTGGGAGGGATTCGGCGGCAACCTGAACGAGTATGTGCACGGGGAAGGCGTCAGCGGCATACGGATGTCATCCTCGAGGTACGGGGAGGAAGACCCCCGCTTCGGCTCCATGGCCCTGGCGACGAGCTGGGGCAGGATCACCCATGCCACGAGGTGGACTAGGGGCTCCTGGTGGGACGACATCCAAGGCTTCTGGGACGACTTCTCCGAGGAAGGCGTCCTGAAGGACCACGGGGACGGCACGCCAAGCCCCGAGGGGAGGACCGACATAGGTTCCGTAGGCGCCTTGGTAGAACTGGAGCCAGGTGAGGAGGTCGAGGTCCCCTTCGTCATAGCCTGGCACTTCCCAAACAACATCAACGAGTGGGACAGGCACCCGGACTTTAGGGGGAAGCAGCTACACAACTGGTACGCGACCCGGTGGGAGGACGCCTGGGAGGCGGCGGTCTACACCCTAGAGAACCTTGACAGGCTCAGGTCCGAGACCAAGCTATTTCACGACGCACTCTTCGGCTCGACGCTGCCAGGCGTCGTACTGGACGCCGCCTCCTGCCAGATGAGCACCGTGAGGACGAACACCTGCATGAGGCTGGAGGACGGCTTCTTCCACGCCTTCGAGGGGTGCAGCGAGGAGATCGGTTGCTGCCCCATGAACTGCACCCACGTCTGGAACTACGAGCAGGCGGTGGCCCACCTCTACCCGGAGCTGGAGAGGACGATGAGGCGCACCGACTTCCTCGTGAACGTCGAGCCTGACGGCAAGATGGCCTTCAGGACCAAGCTTCCCACCTGCTGCAGCGTCCCATGGCACATGGAGCCGGCCGCGGACGGCCAGATGGGGTGCATAGTAAAGCTCTACAGGGAGTGGCAGCAGAGCGGAGACGACGCCTTCCTTACTGAGCTCTGGCCCCAGGCTAAGAGGGCGCTAGAGTACGCCTGGGAGAGGTGGGACCTAAACAGGGACGGCGTCATGGAGGGCGTCCAGCACAACACCTACGACATAGAGTTCCTCGGCCCCAACACGATGATGGGCACCATCTACCTAGCCGCCCTCAGGGCAGCCGAGAGGATGGCCGAGGCCCTCGGGGACCCCTCCGCCCCCGAGTACAGGCGGCTCCACGAGGAGGGCTCCAGGAGGCTCGACGAAGCGCTCTGGAACGGCGACTACTACGTCCAGAGGTACGACCCCGAGAGGGCTCCCAAATACCAGTACGGGGAGGGCTGCCTCTCCGACCAGCTCCTCGGCCAGTGGATGGCGATGGTCGTCGGCCTCGGGCGCGTGCTCCCAGGGGAGCGGGTGAGGAAGGCCCTCTCGGCGATCTTTAAGAACAACTGGAGGAGTAGCCTCTACGACCACGAGAACTGCCAGAGGATCTACGCCCTGAACGACGAGGCGGGGCTACTGCTCTGCAGCTGGCCCAGGGGCGGGAGGCCCGCCCTCCCCTTCGTCTACTCCGATGAGGTCTGGACGGGGATCGAGTACCAAGTTGCGAGCCACATGCTCTATGAGGGGATGCTCGAGGAGGGCCTCTCGCTAGTGAAGGGCGTGAGGGACAGGCACGACGGGCTGCGGCGGAGCCCGTGGAACGAGCCCGAGTGCGGCGATCACTATGCCCGGGCAATGGCCAGCTGGGCCCTAATCCTAGCCTTGAGCGGCTACAGCTACTCCGCCCCTGAGGAGAGCATCTCATTCGACCCCAGGATCAACCGAGATGACTTCAGGTGCTTCTTCTCCACAGGTGGTGGCTGGGGCGTCTTCACCCAGAGGCTCACGTCGAAGGAGAGGCGGTCGATAGTCGACGTCCTGTACGGCACGTTGGGGGTGCGGAGACTGGGACTGGGATGGGAGGTACCCCAGGTCCTGGGCATGGAAGTCAGACTGGGGGACGAGATTCTGACCATCTCTGTGGAGAAGACCGACTCAGGCGTCTCGATCGTCTTCGATGAATCTATAGTGATAGCACCGGGCAGACCCCTGACGATCGCTATGTCCTTGAACTGAATGACCTCGATGATTCCGCTAGAGCCCGTGAGAACATGACTGCTCCTCCATCCAAGGATGATATCAGGGAGAGGGTTTGGTCCCTCCTCGATGAGAGAGGCGTCTCCAGGTTCCCACGGCCCGCCAGAGGGAGGATACCCAACTTCGAGGGCTCCGACAGGGCGTCCGAGAGGGTCCTCAGGATGCCCGAGTTCAGGGGCGCCGAGGTCGTCAAGGTGAACCCCGACTATCCCCAGGTCGGGATCAGGAGGGGGGCGCTGCGGGCTGGGAAACTCCTCGTGATGCCCACACCGAGGCTGGGGAAAGGCTTCCTGATGCTGGACCCCGGCGAGATCCATGAGAGGGACCGTGCCCGGGCCGCCACCATCAGGGGCTCATTCAGCTTCGGCGTCCAGACGCCAGTGGCAGACATTCCCCCCATCGACCTCGTCGTCTGCGGCTCCGTGGCCGTCACCGAGGGCGGAGTCAGGGTGGGGAAGGGAGGAGGCTACAGCGAGATTGAGTACGCCGTCCTCGCCTCACTCGGGAAGGTGGATGGTGGTACGCCCATTGTCACTTCGGTCCACGAGCTCCAGATCGTCCCCGAGGCGCCGATGGAGGAACACGACTTCACCATCGACTACATAGCCACGCCCGCCAGGCTCGTGAGGATGACGGGTCCACGCAAGAGGCCTGTTGGGATCATATGGGAGAGGTTATCCGAAGAGAGACTTGCGTCCATCCCTATCCTCAGGGAGATGAGGGACTCACATAACGTGACCAATCCTTATTAGGCGTATCCTTTTAGGAAGCTGATACGAACCTGAGGTGGCTACGACGCGTGATGCCGGCCTTGTGGACGGTGACGTTGATAAAACGCCTTGATTTTACCCTATACCTTTTTGACCATCTTATTAAGAGAGCGGACCGACTCTTCGTTGCAGAACGCATTTGCATTCATGGAGGATTTTGATGTGAGCGTCGAGCTTCCCGAGGCGTACATAATCGCTGAGCAGCTGAACGAGGTTCTCCCCGGAAAGGAGGTAGAGTCGTACAGGCTGGAGGACTATGAGAGGCTCCACAGGATAGGTTTCCTGAACAAGGACCTGACCGTGTTCGAGGGGCTCGTCGGCGGCAAGGTTGACTCAGCGACATCCAGGGGCAACGTGGTCCTCGTTAAGCTGGACAACGGCATGAACCTTCTCATCGGACCCGAGTACGGCGGCAGAGTCCTCTACCACGAGGATGGGGAAGACGCGCCCAGGAAGATACACCTAAAGATAGACTTCACAGACGGCGCGGCAATGACCGTCAGGCTGACGGGGATGGGGATCATCCAGGCCCACGATGACGACAGCCTCAGGGGATCTTATGTATATGAAAGGGACTTCTCCGAGACGCCGTCGCCCTTGGAAGATGTTTTCACATACGAGAGCTTCTCCCGGCAGCTGGCCGAGAACAACAACATGTTGAAGACCGTTCTAGTGGGGAAGAACGCCCTCCTCGTGGGGCTCAGCAACAGCTCCTTCCAGGACATCATCTACAGGGCAAGGCTCCACCCGAAGAGGAAGGGCGCCCAGCTCGGTGAAGGCGAGAAGCGCGCCCTCTTCGACGCAATAAAGCTGGTCATAGAGGAGAGGCTGAGGCTGGGAGGAAAGGACCAATTTATCGACATCCACGGCGAACGGGGCGGATACCAGCCCACCATGGGTCCCAACATGAAGAACAAGAACTGCCCCAGATGCGGGACGGCCATAAAGATAATGCAGGTGGGGGGAGGGAGAGTGTACTTCTGCCCCAAGTGCCAGAAGTGAAGCGCACATCCTATACACCTAGAATTATCCCTGGGCAAACCCGGGAATCGGCAATAATGGTCCGGGCATGAACCCTTTAGCGACTAAATTTGGATATAAATAGGTTATAGATAACTGATATTGATGATTTCATATTTAATTTCCCTATTACCCACCAGTTTATTAGTGACCGTCCTAATTGTGTGGTACAGGACCAATGCAAGATGGGTAAGAAGCTGGTGAAGAGCGAGGGCGACATCCGCAGGAGCATGATGATGCCTAACAGGAACGACATACTGGGCATCGTCGACAAGAACT
>SMTZ1_10002501_pt1 | contig 18533 bp, 22 predicted proteins | sample DeeMarSWOR136_30_FD_25667 | JGI IMG/M metagenome (IMG submission 25667)
ATAATCCTGATGCAAGATCACGGATTACACTTTCTTTATCTTCTGCTTTTACTATTCCACTAGCTAAAAGAACACCGTCTGCCCCAAGCTCTATTGCTTTTGATACATCCTTTCCATTTTTTACACCAGCGCCACATAATGTTTTTACTCTATTGTCGATTTTTTTAACAACTTCCACACTTTTGCTTACAATATCTGGATCAGCTGTTGTGACTGAAATATCTCCTCCAATAAGTTCTGGTGGTTCCACAGCTAGAAAATTTGGTGAAAAAGCAGCAATTGCTCTTGAAGTTGCAACGTTGTTTGAACAAATTATATGATCTAGCCCAAGTTCTTTTGCTCTATTTATACAAATATCAATATCTGCTAATATTAACCTATGTTCACTATGATTTACAAGAGTTCCAACAGCTCCAGCTGTTTTTACTGCTTCTGGAAGTATCCAACCAGTATGGCTACCTGGTTTAATAGGATCAATATGCTCTGCAAAAATTGGAATTGATACATCATTTGCACAAATGGTAATATCCGTTGGTTGTACAGCAATTGCCATACTAGCTCCAATTTCTTTTGAAATTTTTTCCATAATCTTAGCTATTTCCAATGATTTATTTCCTGTTGCCTCAGCATAGGTTTTAACATTTAGAACAATAACTGGAGTTTTTAACATAATCCTCTCTCCTAAAATATAATCAAGGTAATCGATGGTCTTTAATATATTCTTCTCTATTTCACCCGTGATTTATAATGAGCGTTTTACCTGAGGCATTACTTTTTCTAGGAATTATTCCAGCCCTTGTTTTATTATATATTAGTTTAAAAGGATATGATGGATATTATAAAGATAAAATAATATTTCTTACTTTCATATCAGGAATAATTGCAGGATTTATCTCTATTTTAATAGAATGGTACACAGTTGGTGTTGGAATATGGTTTATTATATTATTTCCTATACTTGAGCAGCTTTTTAAAACAATTATTCTCAACATTTCTAGATTTCATGGTAAAAAAGAAACTGTAGTTTATGGTCTTTCTCTTGGACTTGGTTTTGGATCAATATTTACGCCATTTTCAATAATTATTACAAATGTACAAGGTGGAAACGATCTTTTAATTTTATTAATAGCAATAAGCTCATTTGGCATTATTTTGATGCATGCTGCAACTGGTATTAGTATTGCATATGGGATATACACATACAAAATGAGTAAATATCTAATATTTTCAATATTAGCATATTTACCAGTAACTTTTACAATTTTTCTTACGGCTTTATATAATGTCGGACATTTACAAGTAATTCTAATAATATACGGTTTAATTATTTATTGGTATACTACAAAAAAAATAATGTCAAGGATATTAAAAGTTGGTAAAAAAGAAGTAAAATTAAGCTCTAAAAAATGAACTAGATGTGAAAATATATGGAAATAAAAACGGAATTTGAATCTAAATTTGATAATAAAAAAATACCTGAAGCAGACAAGATTATCTCTCCATTTCAACAATCTACGAATAGAAGTTCATTTCTAAAATTAGCTGGATTTTTACTTATTATTGCAGGTTTACTTGCAATAGTTAATTGGATTCAAATTTTTTCTTTAGAATCTACAAGCATTCAATCATTTATAGATATCAACCAAATTAGAGAATTTAATCCTAATATAACTTATGAACAACTACTAGGATTACTTCAGACTTGTGCAATCATTGGAATTATTATTTCAGTTTTTCCAATCTTAGCTGGGCTTCTTGCAATTCAAAAAAAATTATACTATATAGCAATTGCAGGTAGTATTATTGGTCTATTTTCTATTGGAATTATGTTTTTATCAAGTATCCTTTCATTAATTGGATTAATTCTATTAATTATATCTCGGCAAAACTTTCAATAAATAGAAATTTTAAATAGGTTTGTTTTCTATTTTTTTAAAAGTTTTTAATAAAATTATTTCATCGATTATTAATGCGATTGCAATACCACAAACAATACCTGCTAAAAGACCTGTTATTAAACGAATCACGTTTGTACTTTCCCATAGATTAAAAAGTTGACCAATACCATCAATACCTATTGGAACAATCCCAATTAATATTAAGTAAAGGAACTTCTCATTAAGCTTAATTTTAAAAAAAACCATGAAGCCTAGCCCGATAGCAAGGCCTAACCATATAGCTGTGCATCTACTACAAAAAGGCATTTGATTTCCATTTATAAAAAAAGATCTTTCTGCTTTTTGATGACAAAGTCTATCACCACAACCATATACTATATTCCATGGAGAAGATATTTTATTTATTAATTTTTCATTATCTGCGACTCCAACAAACCCAGATATGTCATCTACAATACCGTAGGGTATTGTTAAAGGAGCGATAATTTGAAGTAAAATCCATATTAAAAAAGGGATGAAAAAAAGAACTATCCACCTAGAAGATCTTTCCCTTTTTTCCATTTTCAAACTCATCCTTTGATTTAAAAATTATAACAAATGCAATAATTGCAAGAATTGATCCTATTAAAAAAAACCCAAAGGAAAAAATACCAATTAATGACCCCACAATTGCAATATCAAAATATTGTCCTTTCATACATGCTATAGCTCCAATTAATGCAATAAATGAGAAAATTACTAAAATAATTGAACAACCTGAACTGTTAAAATCTATATATTTTCCTTGTCCACTTTCATTTTCTAGAATTATTGTGCTTTCAAATTTGAAAAAAGGAGTAATTAAAATTTCACGAGTTTGATTTTTATAGTTATCTTTTGAGATTACTAATTTTTTTATTCCTAATTCTATTTTTTCAGAAGAAAAATATCCCTTTGAATTTGTTACACCTTTGATATCATCAATTTTTATTGTAACATCGTCCAAGGTTTTATTTAATTGATCAGTTACTAATATTTTTAAAGAGCCTGTAAATCCAGCATAGGATGCAAAGTCAAGTGAAGATTCAATAAAACTTTCTGAAAATATTGCAGTTGTAATTCCTATTATAAAAACAAGGGTTAAAAGTATTGCAGCAATCTTTGGCATTTTTGTTTTTGTTTTTTTTGAGGATAAAACAGTTTTACGAGGTTCACCATGTTCCTCCCAAGAGCATTCTTCAAATGATTTAGAATCATCACATTTTGCCTTTATAGAGAATTTATGATTACATTTGGGGCAAACAACATCGTGTTTTTCTTTATCAGGTAATTCCAAAATGATTTCTTTTTTGCATTTTGGACATGAAGTCCTCCCCTTCATTAACTGTTCCACCGCTGACAAATATACATACATAGTTAAGAATATTTCTATAATTTTTAAAAGATTCTTAAAATTTAGCCTTATACTTCATAAATTTATTAGGTGCACTATGTTTAAATAATAATTCTATTATTCCGATACACTAAAAAGGCGGTTATGAAATGGCAAGATTCCCAGAAGCAGAAGCTCGGTTGCTAAACAAAAAAGTATGTATGAAATGTGGAGCATTAAATGCACCAAAAGCTGAAAGATGTAGAAGATGTAGATCAAAAGAATTACGAATAAAAGCAAGAGAAGGACGAGGCGTCTAAATCCTTATAAACCGTCATCTTTAATAGTAATCTTTCTTTTTTGATTTGAAGGTTGGACCTTATGCCGGAGACAAAGGTAAAAAAAACCGAAGATTTTAATGAATGGTACAACGAAATTGTTGAGCTTGCAGATTTATGTGATAAAAGATATCCAATAAAAGGTATGAATGTTTGGAGGCCATATGGTTGGAAATTAATGATTCATGTGGACCAATTGATAAGAGATGAGATGAATAGGACCAATCATCAGGAAGTAAATTTTCCTTTATTAATTCCAGAGTCTTCTTTTAAAAAAGAAGAAGAACATATTGAAGGATTTGGAGGCGAGGTTTATTGGATTAGTCATGCAGGGCTCAATAAGCTTGAAGAGAGATGGCTTCTCCGCCCTACTTCTGAAACAGCAATGTATCCTATTTTTTCCTTATGGATAAGATCACATGCTGATTTACCATTAAAAACCTTCCAGATTGTAAACACATTTAGATATGAAACAAAACAGACACGTGCGTTTATCAGGGTTAGAGAAATTCATTTCTTTGAGGCTCATACATGTCATGTGGATTTTAATGATGCTGAAAAACAAATTGAAGAAGACAAGGAGATTGCTAATAGCCTTTTTAAGAAACTTAGTTTACCTTTTATTTTAAGTAAAAGACCAGAATGGGATAAATTTGCAGGAGCATTTTATACAATAAGCATAGATGTTCTAATGCCTTCCTGGCGTACATTACAACTAGGATCTATTCATCAATATAAAGATAATTTTTCAAAACCTTATGAAATCTCTTACGAAGCAGAAGATGGAAAGCATAATTATTGTCATCAAACTACCTATGGTATGAGTGAGCGTATTCTTGGAGCACTTGTTGGAATTCATGGTGACAATAAAGGATTAGTTATGCCACCCGAAGTTGCTCCAGTTCAAGTGATAATAATACCAATTATATTTAAAGGAGAAGAAAAAGCAGTTTTAGATGCGTGTGATGATTTACATAAAAGACTCTGTAACGAAGGTATCAGATCATACGTTGATAAACGTGATATTACACCTGGAAACAAATATTATGATTGGGAATTAAAGGGTGTTCCATTACGTGCTGAAATAGGACCTAAAGATATTAATAAAAACGAAATAGTACTTGTTAGAAGAGATAATGCTTTAAAAAAATCTATTTCAAGAAACTCTGATGTGAATATTATAAAAGAAGAAATCAAAAAAATATCAAGAAGCTTATATGATAATGCAAATAAGATTCTCATTGAAAATATACACAGGGTTGATACCATAGATAAAGCAAAAGATTTAAAAGGAATTATTGAACTCCCATGGTGTGGAACTAAGGATTGTGCACTTGAAATAGAAAATATTTTAGACGGAAATACATTGGGAGAACCAATAGAAAATAATGAATGTAATAAATCTTGTCCTGTATGCAGAAGACCTGGTAATACTTGGATGAGATATGCTAAAACTTATTAAAGGAAGGTAGAAAAAATGGCTGGAAAAATAACAGAATTTTTTAGAGAGTTTGTACTTTTATTTAGTATTATATTGACAATTATTGGATTTTTTATCCTTTTTATCGGAATTACAGGAATTCTAGAGGGTCATCCTATGAATTTTTTAAATCTTACAGATGAGATTCTAGATTGGGGTCTTTACCTTTTAATAATTGGTTTTATTATATTTGGAACTGGTATATGGTATTTATACAGTTTTTTTAACAATAGAAAATTTGTTTTAGAGGAAATTAAAACCAACAAAAGATCAGAATTTATAAAAATGCATACTGAAATAAAAAGTGTTGTTAAACATTTACCATCCAAATATCGAAAAATGTTTAAAGATAAAGAAGAAGAATTAAGTATTAAGTAGTAATTTTATTAATGGTGAGAAAAAATTCCAGAGTTTTATATTATCCTTGTCGAACCAAAATATGGTGGAAATATTGGTGCTGTAGCAAGACTTATGGCAAACTTTGATTTTAACAATCTATATCTTATAAATCCATGTGAACTTAATGATGAATGTTCTTCTAGGGCCATGCATGCCTATAAAATTATTGACAATGCAAAAATTTTTAAATCGTTTGATATAGCAATAAAAGAAATAGATTACCTTGTAGCAACGTCTTCTATTGAAAGCAAAAATGATAAAAGGCATCTTAGAAATGCAGTTTTACTTGAAAAGCTAGCTGATAAGATTTTTGAAATAAATGGAAAGGTTGGATTTGTTTTTGGAAGAGAAGATTATGGCCTATTTAATAAAGAAATTGCCGCATGTGATATTATGCTAAGAATTCCTACAAGTGATACTTATCCATCTTTAAATCTTTCACATTCAGTTGCTTTGGTTTTATATTCGCTTTATATTAAGCAGAGACAAAAACCAAAACATAAAAGGACTATTGGAAATATTGAAAAAGAAAAACTTTACACTTTTTTTTCAGAGTTACTTAAAGAGATAAATTATCCCGAACATAAAAAGGAAAATACAGAGATTATGTTTAAAAGAATAATGGGAAGGGCAATGCCTTCAAAATGGGAATATCATACTCTTATGGGTATATTTAGTAAAAGTATTGAGGAAATCAAAAATAAAAAGAATTAAACTGTTTCAATTGTGAAGTAAACGTTTGTCTTTTTTAAAGCAGAATGTACCTTATCAGCAAACCATACTAGTTCTTCCTTAGTTGCTTCCTCCTTGTTCCAATCGTAAACAAAATCATAATTTCCTTTTGCTACCTGAAAACCTAAATTTAATAATTGGTCTCTTACCTCAGATGGAGAACTTCCTTCACTGTTAAATATTATTGTTAAGTATGTCTTCATTTATTCCTCTTCAAAGGTAAAATATTATGTGGGTATTAAATGGTTACGATACAATTCAAAAATTATTAGGTTGCTACATAAATAGGAGTTGGTATAAAGCATAATATAAGCATAGCAAGTGCCACAATAAACAGTAATTTTCTTCTCATATCAAGCTCCGTATCATCGTTTAATGGTGGAGGATGCATCATTCCCATTGCAAAAATAATAATAAATGCAAAAAACCACCATCCAGTAAATACCATGATTATAATTGCTATCCATCCAGCATATTTTTGTTTCTCACCAAGAACTGCACGGAAAATATGGCCACCATCAAGCTGACCTGCTGGCAGAAGATTAATAGATGTTATTAGAAGTCCAACCCAACCTGCAAATAAAATTGGATTCATATCAATTGTGAAACCTTTTGGTATATCTAATAGACCTAATGATAAAAGTTCAATTAAAAATGAACTTCCAAAAATAGCTTCTCCTGAAGGAAGTTCATCAAATGGAATGATTGGAACAATTTTTGCAGTATAAATACCAATAACAGTTACTGGTATTGCAATAATAAATCCAGCTAAAGGACCTGCCATTCCAATATCAAATAATGCTTTTTTATTTGGCATAGGATCCCTACTAGAAATTAATGCTCCAAAGGTCCCAATATTAAAACTAGGAAGAATTGGGGGAATCGGTAAAAAAAATGGTAACGATGTAGCAACACCATGTTTTTTTGAAATAAAATAGTGACCCATTTCATGAATTATTAAAATACTCATTAATGGTAAGGCAAAAAAAACTGCTCCATAAAATAAATTATTAGGATTTAGAATCTCCATTGGATTTGACATACTCCAAATATCAAGATATCCAATGTGCAAGATTGATCCTGTTACTATAGTTGTAATAATTACTGCTACTAATAGAAAAATATTAATCCATACCGGTTTTTCTTTTCTTTTTATTTTTTTTATAACATATATGACATGCTCTCCTTTTTCATAGCGTAGCATTGGGATATATCCTTTTTCTGATAACGATCTTCTTAGCAAATCAAATTTTTCTTCTAAAGAAACCTCATCGATTCTACAAAAAAATGCAGCAGTTTTATAGTCGAACTTCAAATCATAAAAAGGGAAGTATTGACCAATTTCACGCTTCAAGAGTTCAATATCTAAATTCGTTTCAACGGTCTTTTTTTCAAATGAATCAAAGTTATTAGACATTTCCTCTGGTCATATTAACATCGTTTTATAAAACCTTTGATAAAAGCCATCATCTTTATCTATTACTTTTTTTATCCTCCTTAAGTGAAATAATATGTCAGTTAATCTCGTAATTGGAACCCAATGGGGAGATGAAGGAAAAGGGAAAGTCGTTGATTATTTTTCAAAAGATGCTGATTATGTTATACGTTATCATGGCGGTAATAATGCCGGGCATACTATAAAAGTAGGAAAAGAAGTTTATAAATTACATATTACCCCCTCTGGAGTTATTCAAGGAAAAATTGGTATTATCGGAAATGGAGTAGTAATTGATCCTGAAGTTCTTATCGATGAAATTGAAAATCTTCGATCTAGAGGAATTGCTACTAAAATTTTTATTAGTGACAGAGCAAATATCATAATGCCCTATCATAAGATTCTTGATGGAGCTGAAGAACAAAGTCTTGGTAAAAAAAAGATAGGCACAACAAAAAAGGGTATTGGACCATGCTACAGTGATAAAATTGCCAGAAAGGGAATTCGGGCAATTGATCTTACAGATAAAAATACACTAAGTAATAAATTAAATGGAATTATTCCAATAAAACAGAAAATTTTTAATATTTATAAAATTCAAGAGAAACTTGATAAAAAAGAAATTTTGGAGAAATATTTAGATTTTGGAAAGCGTTTAAAAGATTTCATAATCCCAACCCATATCGAACTTAATAAAGCAATTAATTCTGGTAAAAATATATTATTTGAGGGTGCTCAAGGTTCAATGCTTGATGTAGACTTCGGCACTTATCCATATACAACATCTTCTCATACTGTTGCAGGTGGCTCATTAATTGGAGCTGGAATTGGTCCACATCATATTGATGAAATTATCGGAATTATGAAGGCATATACAACAAGAGTTGGGCAAGGACCTCTTCCTACAGAACTTTTTGATAAAAATGGTGAACACATGCAGGAAAAGGGACATGAATTTGGAACTACCACTAGTAGACCTAGAAGATGTGGTTGGCTTGATTTGGTTGTAGTAAAGCACTCTTGTCTTATTTCAGGTATTACAAAGATTGCATTAATGAAACTTGATGTTTTAGATGGACTTAAAACTGTTAAAATTTGTATAAAATACAAATTAAATGGAAAAGAAATTGATTATTTTCCAGCAAATATTGAAGATGTAAAAAAATGTAAACCAGTTTATAAAAAATTTAATGGCTGGGAAAAAATTGATAGCTCTTCTAAAAAAATCTCAGATCTACCAAAAGAAGCACGTGAATATTTAAAATTCATTGAAAAAGAACTTAAAATACCGTTTGCTTTAGTATCAATTGGACCTGGAAGAAATGAAACAATAGAGGTTTAAACTGTTTTTTTCACGTTAAGTGCAGTATTTATCCATCTAAGATAAGAATTACATGCAGCTCTTAGAGAACTTAGATCTTTTGCGTTTATTTGAAGAGAAATTTTATTTCCAGATATTGATATTTCAATATTTGTTTTTGGGATTTTATGTTTTATTTCAGGAGTGAGTGATTCAGCGATAATTTTTGCTTCTTTATTTGAATCAAAATTAAAAATAAATTTCGCACTTTTCATAAAACCGATTTATCTTGATTTGATCCGCTTTGCAATAGTTGGTCTTTCTTTGTAAAAAATTTTGCTACCGCAATAAGGGCATTGCATTCCTATATTTTTAACATCGAACTTTACACTTTTTTTACATAGCCCACATTTGTAACCGGTCATTTCTTTGCACCTTCTCCTTTGATTCCTTCCTTAGTCTTAGATGTAATTTCTGTTGGTTCTATTTCACCCCTTAGCATTTTTTCAACGTTTTGACCAGATTCAGTCTTTGGCAGGTAAGCTCCACCTGCAAACTTAATGTCACATTTTTTACATTGGAAAATACTAGTACCAATTCGTTTTACCTTTTGATGACCACAGCTTGGACAGATATGTTTTACTCTTTGTGCTAATTCAACATTTCTAAGAATAGTTCTTGCTTTAACACCATATCTTGCTTGATATCGTCCCGCAGGTCCAACTTTTTTTGTTCTTTTCGCCATATTTATTTACCTATACATCTATATAATTGTTCTCGAATTTTCTTGCCGTTATCTATAGAAGCCTTAATAACTTTTTTTATCTCATCCTTTGTAAAACTACCATTTAATCCTTTTTGCATAGCACGAATATCTTCATTTTTATCAGTTGCTACAGTTAGTCTGACCTCAGCAATTTCTTCTTCGTCAAGAGATGGATCCATAACAACAATATCATTAAATTTTACAGATGTACAAGAAATTGGAGGTTCTTTTATTGGCAGAGGATAGTCCTCCCCTAATTCAAAACGTTTTGCTGGAACTTTTGTTGTCATTAAAGCTGCAAGTGATGCAAGCGATGCAGCATCAAATAAATTACCATCATAATCAAGGATATGAATATCAATAAAAACCATCCAAACTTTTTCTTCTGGCTCAATACAAAGTTTTTCAACTTCGATGAGTTGTGATTCCCGAATTCCTCTATCAACAACTCTAGCAAGTTCTATAGCATCTGCCTGTGGAGGACCTGCTTCAAAATCAGGAGATGCAAGTGGAATAAGCTCTGCTGCTGTAGTCATAACACCTTCTGCTGGTGTATCAGGATATGGTTCACCCACATCCATTTTTATACCGGTTAGAACCTGAGTGTTACCGATTTTTACCTTTGCCGATCCTTCAGCTTTAGAGACAACTCCTGTTTCAATCTCTATCTTTCTGAATTCATCAAACCCCCTTCCATCTGTACGCTTCCCATTTTTTGCAAGTTTAACTAAATATTCACGTTTTATTGACGGAATAATCGTCATATTATATTCCTCCCGAATCAGATTGATATTTTTCTAAAATGGCTTTTTTCTGAATATCAGATATAATGTGACATCCTTTGATTGCTAAATCAAATGCTCTATCAAATTCTTCTTGTGTTAAATGGCCATCCATTTGAAGAAGTAGTATTTCACCTGTGCGAGGAGATATTGCTATAGGTAAATCTGCATGTCCATAGTTATCCTCGTCTTTACCTAGGTCTAAAACGATTTGATTATCAATTTTTCCAGCTGCACATGCTACTGGTATATCCTTCATAGGAATCCCAGCATCAACAAGAGCAACAGCTGCTGCTGTAAGACCTGCACATCTTGTACCAGCTTCAGCATCTAATACTTCAATATTTACATCAATTGATGCTCTTGGGAATTTTTCCACTAATATAACATTTTCTAAGGCTTCGGATATAACTTTTGATATTTCCCTACTGCGTCTATCTGGTCCAGGACGTTTTCTTTCATCTACACTAAAAGCTGCCATATTATATCTTGCATTTACGATGGCTCTTAGAGGATTTTGGGTATGTCTCGGAATTGCTTCCCTTGGTCCATAAACAGCCACCATGACCTTATTTCCGCCCCATTCTAGATAACATGATCCTTCAGCTCTATGGAGGACGCCTGCCATAATTTTTATATTACGCAGTTCATCTGGCTTTCTGCCATCTATTCGTTTACCGTTTTCAAATAATTTAATTTCTGTTTTCATTTAATGTACTTCCTTTGTATCTTTTTTCAATAGTTCTTCTACTTTATTTGTTAGTCCATAAGATAGGGATTCATCCTCTATCATATTTATTGTATCAATTACTTTTTTTATTCCATCTTCGTCGCCATCAATCCATATTCTTCCATTCTGGCCAACGAAAATTCGGCATTTTGTATATTTTTTAAGCAAGGATATCATCGAACCCTTCTTACCTATGATTCGTGGGACCTTAGAAGGTTCTACATCAAATATGTATCCTCCTTTAATTTTATACAAATTATGATCTTTAAGTGTAATCTGCAGTTTCTTTTCTTGATCGACTTGTAGAACTTTTGCCATAATGGAATCGCCTTTATTTAAATATCTTTCGGTTTCCCCGAATTCGATATCCCATGGTACTTCATTTACATGTAAAAGTGCGGGGTATGCTGCATTTATATCTACCAACCAACTTGAAGGCATTGCCTCACTCACAATTCCTATTACAAAATCTTTTTCTGCTGGATCGTATCGTCCTTTTAATGAGATTACATTGATATAATTTGAATTACTATTTAAAACTCCTAAAATTTCTGAATAAATTTTTCCGTTTTCAACAAAGGTTCCTTTTCCGGCTTTTTTATTTTTAATTTCACCTAAAAACTGACTTGGAATAACTATCTCACGTTTATCTTGATGCATAGAAATATAACCTCTAATAAATTACTTTAAAATTTTTGTTGATACATTACCTTTTGTAACATCATTTATTTTATCATAAAAATCATTTTGCATTCCTGCAGGAATTCTAATTATACCAATCCAAGAACCATCAGATTGCCAATCTTCTCTTTCAAGTGAACCAAAATTTCTTATAGTTCCATAAGCTTTTCCAATATATTCCGCTGGTATTTTTACAGATATTTTAATGTTTTCCATAGAGATAGGTATAATTGGTCTTAAAAGTTCAATGATTAACTTAACCTGCTCATTTACTGGTTTAAAAGGATCAATATGAACTCCTGCTTGCTCCATTGCAAGTTCAATTCTCTGACGTGGGTGTGGTGCTTTTGTTTTAGGGTCCATTGCGTTTTTAACAATTGTTTCTATAATTCTGTTTCTCTTATTTTTTTGCATTTTATTACGTTGTTCTGTTGTAAGCTGTATATCTCCCTTTTTTATGATTTGTTTAGTAATTTCTGAAATATCGTTAGTTCCAAAGTTCTTTTGAAGAGATTCTTCAGATGCATGAGTTCCCTTTTTTGAATCCTTAAAAATTGCATCTATAGCAAGATTTTGAACAATATTTACTTCTTTTCCATCAATAAGATCAGCCGCTGCATAAGGATCAACTAACACTTCAAAGTGTTCTTCTCCCTTTTTTAATCGTGCAATAACGGCCTCATCTAAGCTAACCAATTCTAATTTCCTCCAATTGCCTTTGCCACATGTTCCTTTGTTTTTTCAGGAGTTAAAATATGGAATTTGAAATTTTTATCAACAACTCCAATTTCGGTAGCATCAGGATTTAGTTTACCTTCGGTTCCCTTATGAAGTGCTTTAATTGCCATATCTATAGCTTCATCCATGTTAAGATCCTCCTTATAATTACTCTCAAAATAACTCATTGCTCCATTACGGCCAGATCCTTCGCTACTAGCCTTATATTCCATTAAAGCACCTGACGGGTCAGTTGAAAATAAACGTGGTCCTGTATCATCTACTCCTGCGATTAATAAAGCTGTACCAAATGGTCTTACTCCACCATATTGAGTATAAGTTTGTTTAAAATCACAAATTCGTTTTACTAAGGTTTTTACCTGGATTTTTTCATTATAGGTTATTTCATTAATTTGGGCATCTAAACGTGCTCTGTCTATTAATGCTCTTGCATCTGCTACAAGTCCTGATGTTGCGCAACCTATGTGATCATCAACTTCGAATATTTTTTCTATTGAACCTGGCTCTATTAAACGTGATGATATACGTTTATCTACAATTAATACCACTCCTGTTTTATACTTTAAACCAACAGTTGTTGTACCTCTTTTTACTGCCTCTCTGGCATATTCAACCTGAAATAGTCTTCCATCTGGTGAAAAGACAGTTATTGCTCTATCATAAGCCATATTTGCTGGTTGCATTTTTTAATTTCACCTCAATTTTCCTATCTAATAATTTTAAATTTATATATGTTAATTTTTCAACCAAGTATACACTTATTGTGTAAATACTTTGTGATAATCTTAGTAGTAATCTTCTATATTAAACTCCTTTTTTTACGCCCCAAATGATTTTATGTAACTGTAAACCCATTTTGACATTTAATCTATCTTTAATTATCCATTCAGCTATTTTTTTTGGATTTTCTCCCCAAACTGGTTGGAAAAAAACATCACAAATCGGTTTATAATCACTAATTATATTTTTCGCATAAAGATAATCATCTTTATTTTTAATTACAAACTTAATTTGATCATCTTTTTTTAATAAATTTATGTTATTTAAATTAGATTTCTTATACATTTTTGAAGAAGGACACTTGATATCCAATGAAATCAATAATGATTTATACTTACGTAAATTTTCAATACTTATGCTTCCATTAGTTTCAATAGCTATAAAATATTTTTTTTTCAAAATGGCATTTATTAAATCTAAAATATCCTTTTGTAATAATGGTTCTCCACCAGTGAGACAAACATACTGGCATTTATATTTTTTGATATGGTTTAATATTTCTTTTATATTCATTTCTTTTCCATCATAATATGCATACTTTGTATCGCAATAAGAGCATCTCAAGTTGCATCCTGTAACTCTTATGAAAATATTTGGAAGCCCTGCCCATTTTCCTTCTCCTTGTAATGAGTAGAATATTTCGTTTATCTTCATTTTGAAATTAAATAAGATTGATCTATTTTATAAGTTTTTTTTATTATATGCATATGCAAATGCATATGCATCTGTATGTTCAAATACATAAAAAGGTAATAATGTAAATATAGTTTCACTTATAGTAGCAATTGAATAAGCATAATTACTTAATATGAGATGGGATGAAAAAAGATGCGAAAATTCTTATATAAAGTTATAAAGTATAACAATCCTGCATCAATAGGAATTGGTGGATTAATTGTTTTCATTGCTATTATTTTAATTGCAGGAGTTGCTGCCTCGATATTAATACAAACTAGCTCCACTCTCGAATCACAGGCAGCTTCAACTGGTAGTAAAACCAAATCTGAAGTTTCATCTGGATTATCTGTTTATAGTGTGGAAGGCTATGCATCAACTGGTGAAGATATTTCTAAAATTGCTATTATGATTAGACCTTTAGCTGGAACTGAAGAGATAGGTATATCAAATAGTTTTATTGAGTTATCAGATACAAATAAAAAAGTAATTTTAAATTATTCAACCAGCTATTATTCAAAACCGGATGGCCTTAGTGATATATTTAATGCAAATGTTTTTCCAGATGTAGCTTCTCAATTTGGATTAATCGTTTTAGAGGATTATGATAACTCAATATCTCAATTAAATCCAGTAATAAATAGAGGAGACAAACTTTATTTATGCATAAATGCAACAGCATTGTTTAACAATATTGCTAAAAATACTTATGTATGGGGTAGGGTAGTCCCAGAAGTTGGGCATGTAGGTGTTATTGGCTTTAGAACACCATATTCATATGTTGATAATATAATGGAATTACAGTGGAATATGTAAAATAAAAGTAATGTTTTGGATAAATAATATTATATAAAAAAATATTTATAATCAAAATAAAACTTATTAAGCAATTTTAATATATAAATTTGTAAGGGAAAGGTTTATTCTTAGTGTATCTATTACAGAATATATATTTGGAGGAGGTAATTTAAATTATGAAAAAAAAATTAATGAAAAAATTTTTAGTTTTTTTTATAATGATTTTTTTTGTTGGTGCTAGTGTAAGTGCTTGTGATTGTGATAAAACAGAAAATGTTATTATTAAAAGTGAATCATCAAATAATACTGGAAATATTGTTGAGAAATATTCAATAGATGAATTATGTGGTTTAGTTGAGCCAGAAGACTGGTATGTTAATGCTAAATTTGATCAATGTACACCAAGGGGTGATTTACCAGATGCTTTTGACTGGCGAGATGAAGTTGAAGGTGGTTTACCCTCTGTAAAGAATCAAGGTAGCTGTGGTAGTTGTTGGGCATTTGGAACAGTTGCACCGCTTGAATGTAATATAAAAATCAAAGATGGCGTTGAAGTGGATTTATCTGAACAATGGCTTGTAAGTTGTAACCAAGATGGATATGGTTGTGGTGGTGGCTGGTGGTGCCATGATTATTTTATGGAAAATGGTAAAACAGACCCATGTGGTGATTCTGGTGCCGTGCTAGAGGAAGATTTTCCTTATGTTGCATATGATGCACCGTGTAATTGTCCGTATCCTCATGAATATTTCATAGAGGACTGGGCTTATGTTGGTGATCCTAACGGTGTTGCAGAGGTTGATGAGATTAAACAGGCAATCTATGATTATGGAATAGTATCTGTTGCAGTATGTGTAAATTCAGCATTTGCAGAATATGATGATGGTATATTTTCCGGTCCCACTTGTAGTAGTATCAATCATGCTGTTGCCTTAGTAGGGTGGGATGACAATCAGGGAACTGAAGGAGTCTGGTTCCTTCGTAACTCTTGGGGTCCCGATTGGGGTGAGGATGGTTACATGAGAATAGAATATGGAGTTTGTGATGTTGGTTATAGAACTGTTCGCATTAAATATCGAGATCCCCTTAAGATAAGTCTTCCTGATGGCGTTCCAGATGCAATTCCACCAGATGAACCAACAACTATTCTTGTTCAAATTGAGGAGATTGCTGATACCTATGTTCCAGATTCAGGGAAGATTCATTATCGATATAATGGAGGGACTTATCAAAATTCATCATTAGAATCTATTGGTGGAGATCTTTATGAAGCCACATTACCACCTCCATCCTGTGGTGATATACCAGAATTTTATTTCAGTGCAGAAGGAGAAAGCACTGGGTTGGTTTATAATCCGTATGATGCACCAAATAATGTTTATTTTTGTCTTGTTGGTGAGTTGACATTAGTATTCATTGATAATTTTGAATCTGACCTTGGTTGGACGGTGGAAAATTGTGATAATCTTACTGATGGTGCCTGGGATAGAGGTATTCCAATTGGAGGTGGAGTTCGTGGAGATCCACCAACTGACTATGATGGTTCTGGCAAATGTTATTTAACAGATAATGAGTATGGCAATTCTGATGTTGACGATGGGTACACATGGCTGATTTCGCCAACTATGGATTTGAGCAATGGTAGTGATGCTTATATTTCGTATGCACTCTGGTACACTAACAACTTTGGAAATGATCCAAACAATGATTTGTTTAAAGTATATGTTTCGAACAATGATGGTACAGATTGGGTCTTAGTTGAGACTATTGGACCTGCAACACCTACTCCTACTGAGTGGAAGGAATACAGTTTTATGGTAAGTGATTTCGTTACTATTTCCGATAAAATAAAAGTGCGTTTCGAAGCTTCAGATCTTTATTATGGATCAGTTGTTGAAGCAGGTATAGATGCTTTTGGTGCCTCTACTTTTGAATGCATTGATACTGGAAATTCTGCACCTGATACACCAATAATTATTGAAGATAATGGTTCTTTATTTGTTTATACAATAGATCCTGATGGAGAAGATGTAATGTATATTATTGATTGGGGAGATGGAACAATCAGTGAAACAGCCTTCTACCCCTCTGGTGAAATGGTTGAAATAAATCATGAATGGTCTGAACCAGGAATATATTATATTAAAGCAAAAGCAAGGGATATACATGGGGCTGTAAGCAATTGGTCAGATTTATATGAATTAGTAATTGAAAATCATCCACCTAATACTCCAATAATTGATGGTCCACCAAGTGGAAATACAGGAATTTTATATGAATATTGCTTTACATCTATTGATCCTGATGGCCATAATATTGCAGAATATATTGTCAACTGGGGTGACATTACTGGTGAAGAAACTATCACCGGTCCATTTGCGTCTGGTGAAGAGGCTAAAGCAAGTCATATTTGGAATGAGATAGGAACTTATATTATAAAAGCAAAAGCTAAAGATGTATTTGGTGATGAGAGTGATTGGTCTGAGTTTGAGGTTATAATTCCAAGAAATAGAGTAACCAATAAATCATGGTATCTTTGGTTCTTAGAAAGATTCCCAATTCTAGATAGACTATTACATATATTAGGATTATAAATATAAATTTCTAATTTTCCTTTTTTAAAACTAGTGGGCCCGCTGAGGCCTTATTTTTATTAACAGGAGTAGTTCCAATCGAAACTTTTGGGTTTGAAGGTTGTTTTGGATTTTCGTTCAAATCACTAAAAACCCTTTTTTTCTTTTTATTGGTTTTTAGAACGTTTACCATTGCTGGAAAAACTGCTAACTCTTGTGTTGTTGTAACATTTAAATATCCACAACTGGATGTAAAATATGAGGGAGGAATAAACTTTGGTTAATAAAATCCTCGTAATAGGGATAATATTCCTATTTCTTATTACAACAATTACACCATTAAACCAAGGTATAGTGAATAAAAATCCTAATCATCCAGTTTTTGTACTAGCAGAAGATCCTATCATTGTTAACATTACAATTACTCCAGAAAACCCTACTCCTTTATCAACAATAACTTTTACTGCTGAAATCAAAGGTGAGAATATATCCGAAGTATATATGAAAGTAAAAGAAATGGATGAAAACATCTGCATGCCGACTATTAATGTAAGTATGGATAAAATCGATGAGGAAATCTATGAATGTAATATAACATTAGAGTATGCTAATGCTACATATATTGGATATACACCTATTGTAAATTGTAAAGGAATGTGGTATGAATTTGAATGGAGAAATCAGACTCTATATAGAGAAGGAACAATTTTTTATGTTGGAGGATCTGGATCAGGGAATTATACAAGGATCCAGGATGCTATAGATAATGCATCTGATGGGGATACCGTTTTTGTTTATGATGATAGTTCACCATATCATGAGAATGTAGTAATTAATAAGTCTATTAATTTGATAGGTGAGGATAAAGATACGACTATTATTAGTGGACCATGGTCAACTGTTTTTATTCAAAATTCGAATGATGTGAATATTAAAAATTTTACGATAACAGGTAATAATAATTTTATTAAAATAAATAATTGTCAAAATTGTATTATTGAAAGCAACTGCCTTAGCGGTAATGAAAAGACTTGGGGATTAGAGGGAATTGTCATAGAATTATCAACAAATATTACA
>SMTZ1_10003116_pt1 | contig 18531 bp, 20 predicted proteins | sample DeeMarSWOR136_30_FD_25667 | JGI IMG/M metagenome (IMG submission 25667)
GAACGGGGAGCCATTACAAGACTTCTTGCATGGCTTGCATCGACACACAGCCCTACCCACTATTCCACAGGTAGAGGACTCGATGAAAATCTCTGAATAAATACAGGGATAGTTCACTTCTTTCTAATGAGCCTCCACGTCTTCTAACACGGCGCCGATTATGAGGGGAAACAGGATCGTGGCATCACCAATTACAGTCTCAAACTCCGCTTCTGCTTTTACCTTTCCCCATGATATCCCTTCTTGGAGCTTGGCTCCGCTCAAACTTCCATCTTCCTCTCGAGCTGTAGTAATTTGAATAGCACTGTCAAGTCCTCCACGGAGGATGTTTGCCCCCAAGGTGAAATGCTTCGGGAGGCCACCGCCAAGAATAATGGCACTTACGCGTTTTGCATCATGCACTAGGTCGTAAAGGATCTCCATATCTTTTAGCCCGTTGAGTTTCATAGGCTGAAGCTGGCTGAAAAGGGCAATATGTAACCCCAACATAGAGTCTAATATGCCGGGGCAAAAAATGGGAACCTTTTTGAGATAGGCCTGATGCACAATGGATTCGGGGTCCGTTACCTGTTCGCCAATTGTTGCGATGAGTTCTGAGGGGGAGACACCCTCCTTACGCTTCTCTTCAGGAATTCTGCTCAAAATTGACCTAATCTCATCTTCGAATTTTGTAAAGCCTTCGGTTTCTACATAGACGTCGCCCGCTCGACCGAGTTGCTGTTCCGCTAACTCGCGGTCATTGGCGTGTAGGTCGCCCATAACGTGGTGCCCTCCGATTGCTTCGAGTACGTCATGAACGATGTTAGCACCACTGGTTACGATGGCATGGATGTGGTTAGTCTTGATTAATTGGGCGATGATGTCCCGTAATCCTCCTGGAACCATTGGACCAGCCATTGCTAAGAAGACGACAGTTTCTGGAGTTGCAAAGATGTTTCGGACAATATGTGTAGCTCTCGCTACCCGCCCTGCACCCAATACGCCCGATTGTCGATATTGCTCAACTAACTCGTGCAGGGATATTCCCTTTTTGAGTTTCATTTGCTTGACGTAGCGACGCGACATTGTCAAAAATCCGGATTAAGTGATTTCAAGTAGGTGAAGAGGCCCTTTCATCGTCGCCGAATGAGTTTTCTTCGACCTAACACGATCCAGTATTCGATTTGGATACCTTGCTCAATTTCGCCTTCGAAGTTCTCTGGATCTGGCTTTGGAACCTCAAAGCTTTCATAGCTTTCCATGTCCATTAACCCCAATTGGGGGGGAGTGGCATCAGTAATGTAGTTGACTTGAGCGACTCGCTTATCAATTATAGGGGAATCAACCTTAGTATCTGTAGGCAATACAATGCTTTTCTTTGACCCATCAAAGATGCTCACTGCTGTAATTCGAGCCTTGGCATGCCCATGTTTGCCTGATTTGCTCTTCTCAATACTGACTACCTTGTAGACGTCCTCCTCGATTACGAGGTGTCGTCCGACTTTCAAGCTACCCGCTTCGACTACTTTATGCGACAATTTCTGCCACCGTTCCGGATAGAATTCAGGCGCTCTCTTAAACCTTTTTGCTACTTCGCAAAAGTCCAAATATAAGGGAATCGTGACCAGTTTTTGAGGATACATCTGATATACTCTTCTGAATTTAGAGGCGAAAATAGTGCAACCAAAACAACCTGTCATATTTGTCATTGATACCTCTGCACTCTACCATCAACAACAATTCGCCGCCGAAGACATACAATTAGCGACAACACCAATTGTTGAAAAAGAAATGCACCAAAAAGGACTCAAGGAAAGCCTCGACCTCTTGATCGTAACAAACAAACTCCGCATCATCGAACCTACACCCCATTCGCTCGAGAAGGTGAAAATTACTGCTGAGGAGCTGGGAGATTTACCATCTCTCTCTGAACCGGATCAACAACTCCTTGCACTCGCTGTAGACCTCTCAACTCAAGATTGCCGGGTTGTCTTGGTAACCGACGATTACGCAATTCAAAACGTTGCCCAACAACTTGGTGTCGAATTCAAATCAATCTCAACTTCCGGTATTCGTGAAATCATCAACTGGGAAACCTATTGCAAAGCTTGTGGTCACAAAGAACCAGGATCAACAACCGAAACTACTTGCCCAGTGTGCGGGACTACGCTCAAACGTCGCGCGATTCACAAAAAGCATATCGATTGACATTGAGTGTGATAGTCAACAAAATTTAAGAAGTCTACATGTATCCATCAGAATCACGTTAAACCAGAAAGGCGAACACGATGAGTGAAAGCAAAACATCATTCTGCTCCTGTTGTGGTGGCCTCGTTACACCCCGTGAAAACTCGGTCCAGTTCACCTGCCCCACATGCGCGAACTATACAATCCGCAGGTGTCAAAAGTGTCGGGAATTCGCAAATACCTACACTTGCCCGGCCTGTAATTTCGAGGGGCCTTAATTCGTTTTGATCTGCTAAGTGAAGGTTATTGACATGGGAAAGGTTCTTGCTATAATGAAAATCATGCCTGAAGAAGCAAATGAGCCCATTAACGAATTACGCCAGCGAATCGGCCAGGCTCTTGAAGGGAAAGTCCACATCGAAGCCTGGGAGGAGATTCCCATATTTGGACCACTCTTTGCGCTTCGCTTGCGCTTCATTGTCGACGACGAAGCGGGAGGCACGACCTTCGTTGAGGAAAGCATCAAGAAAGTCACTGGTGTTGGCGAAATCGAAGTTGAAGCGGTCAGCCTCATATAAAACCAATCTAGGCTGCTTTCTCTTGACTTTCTGACAGTTTTTTATGTGTTAGCGCTGTTGCATTATATGGAGAATAACCGTGGAAGAAGATCAACCTCCGAAAGGAAAAACCATCAACCTGCGCGTGAAAAAGGCCCACGAACGTGATGCAGGTCGATTCATCATCCGCATAGATTCCTCAACGATGGAAAAACTTGGTGTCCAAACAGGAGACATCATTGGGATCAAGGGGCGAAAAGGAACGGCAGGCATTGTGTGGCCAGCATACCCGCAGGACGAAGGACAAAGCATCATTCGAATGGATGGACGGATGCGCCGCAACGCTGGAATTAGCTTAGAAGAACCGGTCACGGTCTATACAGTTCAAGAACGCCAAGCCCTCTCAGTTGTCCTGGCTCCGTTAGAAATGCGATTCCCGGTGAAAGATTTTGATGACTTCGTCAAACAGAAGCTCCTCAACTGTCCGGTCTGTAAAGACGATGTGGTTCATGTGTCCATTCTTGGGCGACCTGTGCGATTTAGTGTTCGCCGCTTACGTCCCATCGGTGTTGTGGTCATAGCATTAAACTCACAGCTTACAATTATGAGTGAACCACCAAAGGAACTTGAAATTGGTGTTCCTCTTATCACCTATGAGGAAATTGGTGGCCTTAGCCACGAAATTCAGCGGATACGAGAAATGGTTGAGTTACCTCTGAAACACCCCGAGCTCTTCGCTCGCTTAGGAATCACTCCTCCGAAAGGAGTCTTGCTCTATGGCCCCCCAGGCTGTGGGAAAACCCTTCTGGCGCAAGCCGTAGCCAATGAGTCAGAGGCCCATTTTATCTCCATTAATGGCCCTGAAATCATGAGCAAATTCTATGGGGAATCTGAAAAACGCCTTCGTCAACTCTTCGAAGATGCCGAAAAGAATGCACCCAGTATTGTGTTCATTGATGAACTGGATGCCATTGCACCGAAACGCGAAGAGGTTATCGGAGAAGTTGAGCGTCGAGTTGTTGCTCAGCTCCTCGCTGTCATGGATGGGCTCCAAAAACGTGGACAGGTGATCGTCATTGGGGCTAGTAATCGACCTAACGCCATCGATCCTGCTCTTCGACGGCCAGGGCGGTTCGATCGCGAAATCGAGATTCGAGTCCCCGATAAAGAGGGGCGGCTTCAAATCATGCATATTCATTCTCGGGGTATGCCACTCGAATCTGTCAAACCTGAAGCCATTGTAGACATCACCCACGGTTTCGTCGGTGCGGATCTAGCGGCCCTCTGTCGCGAAGCAGCCATGAATGCGCTACGCCGCTACCTTCCACGAATTAACCTCGAAGAAGATGAGATTCCCCCCGAGGTTCTCGCCGATTTACGCGTCACCAACAACGACTTCGTCGAAGCCCTCCGAGAAATTCAACCCACTGCCATGCGCGAGGTGACCATCGAAGTACCAAACGTCCGTTGGGATGATGTTGGTGGACTTGAGAACATCAAACATAAACTGCAACAGGCGGTTCAATGGCCCTTACAACACCCAGAATCTTTTACGCGGCTTGGTGTCGAACCACCCCGTGGTGTACTTCTATACGGACCCCCAGGATGTGGCAAAACCTTGCTTGCCCGAGCCGTCGCTACCGAAAGCGAAGCAAACTTCATCAGTATAAAAGGTCCAGAAATCCTTAGCAAATGGGTGGGCGAATCAGAGAAAGCCATCCGTGAAGTGTTCCGCCGGGCTCGTCACGCTGCTCCCGCCATCATCTTTTTCGATGAAATTGATGCCATCGCACCCTCAAGAGGAACAGGTGCAGGAGACTCACATGTCACGGAACGAGTAATTAGCCAATTTCTCACAGAAATTGATGGTATTCAATCTCTGAAAGACATTGTCGTTCTCGCTGCAACCAATCGTCCTGACCTCTTGGATCCTGCAATGCTAAGACCCGGGCGGTTTGATAGACATATCCTGGTACATGCACCCGATGAAGCCGCACGCAAGCAAATCTTCGAAATCTATACCAAGAACATGCCCATTGCCAAAGATGTGGATTTGGATGAGTTAGTGAAGAAATCTCAAAATTTCGCTGGAAGTGATATCGCCGCCTGCTGCCGTGAAGCCGCACTTGCCTCCCTTGAGGAAAACATGAAATCCACGAAAGTTACGCGCACCCACTTCCTGAAAGCGATTGACGAAGTGACTCCAACAATAACTCCGGAAATGGAAAAAGCCTACCAATCTTGGGGCAAACGAGCGAAACAAACTCGCCCTGATACCTCTCCCTTTACTTAAGCATCTGTGAATCAAAGATTGAAGGCACTCTAGTCCTCGGCAATGGCTAAATACCGGCGTTCACCAAGCAACTCGATTTTCCGTTTGGTTTTAGTAATCTGTTGAACATGAATCTTCCCGCTTATCTCTAACTCCATTAGTGTTCGGTCCAATTCATGGGGTTCCACGTTAACACGGTTAGTCTTCAACAACCGCGTTAACTCCCTGTCGATGAGGACTCCTTGACGCTTTTCAAGAATAGAGAGAATGACATTACGAAGAGGAATTGTTCTCCACGTCATAGTATTCAACCTCGCGATACAATCTAACAGAAAATATTCTGAACTGACTAGTAAGATTCATCTCATTTGAGATGTCAGGTCAAGACTGACATGGGGGCATTTTAAAGTTTCTCCTTTCTCGGGAAGCTGCTGAAACCATACAACTTTAAGAAACATAGTGAGACATCCTATGATAGAGCAACTGGCGGAAGCTTTCAATGTCAACTGATTCCTTCGTCCGAACACCAGCCGTGTACACCGATATCGGGAATATCACCTCCGATTCTGCAGGCCGACGCGTTCGGGTAATGGGGTTTGTCGTTGACATCCAGGAGAATACAGGCTTTACAATCAGTGATGATACGGGGCGAATCTCCGTAGCTACTGATCAGCCACCCGAACTGCAAACTTTTGTAAGAGTATTTGGTACAGTCGCAGTATCCCCGGAGGGTGCCCCTCTACTCCGAGCAGAAATTACACAAGATCTCACTGCCCTTGATAAACAGTTATTTAAGCGTGTATTGAAAATAGTCCAAGCCGCCCCCAGCGGGAGGAGTTCCTAGTTGTTTGTTGCAAAATTTGATGATGCAAAAACCTGGCAATCTCTTATTGGTGCCATTTCAGCCTTGGTCGATGAAGCGAACTTCGAGATTTCACCTAAAGGCATGACGCTTCGAGCCATGGATCCGTCACGGATCGCGATGGTCGATTTCGAATTACCGAAGAGCGCATTTAGTCATTATGAATGTGATGAGGAAGGACGTATCGGGATAAATTTGGATGAAATGGACAAAATTGTGAAACGAGCCGGAGCAGGAAATAGCCTAGAATTGGGGCTTAATAGGGAAAAGAATCAGTTACGAATCACACTTCAGGGTCGTACGAAACGAAGTTTCAACATCTCTCTCATTGATCTTGGAGCAGACCGACCCCCAAGCCTAAATGTGGATTTTGACATTAATGTCAAAATTACCGCCGAAACACTCAAGGAAATCATACAGGATGCGAACATCATCAGCGACTTCATCGCAATTGATGCTGCCCCTGAAAGCCTACTGATCTCAGCCCGAGGTGATACAGGCAACTTAGAGGTCAACATCGGAAAATCTGAGGAGGCGCTCTTAGAGTATACTGTTAAGCAACCTGCCAAATCCCTATATGCCCTTGAATATCTTAACGACATGATGAAAGCCGTTGCAGCCTCTGATACCGTGCAATTGGAATTTGGTAAGGGTACTCCCATTAAACTAGTCTTTGCCGTCAGTAGTGGAGGACATATTACCTACTTCCTTGCTCCACGAGTTGAAGACGACTTCTAAATTCCTAAATACAACGTTCCCAATATTAGGCAACGAAAATGCAAGAGGATATTTCGATACATGAAGCAGCCAAATACCCTTGGTCAGTGATGGCTAGGTCGTTACTCAAAGAATACAACGTTTTGCTTGCTGAAGTGGACAATAATCCTCGGATCATCAAGCGTGCAAAGTTGCGATTGATCGATGCCCTTGAAACGAAGGTTCCACGAAAAACCATGGGATTAGATGATGATCCCTACGTCGAACTGACCAGCTTTTTTGTGGCAAAGGCGTTAGTAGACGCCATCGCTAGTATGTACTTGCGACGTCGATGGGCAACAGCAGAAGCAAAATCAACAGAGGAGTTTCTCATCAAAGAAACTGATTTGAAACTCACTCAAATCGCAATACGCGAATTCAACTGGCAAATGAAAACGGTGAAATCACAAATTGCAGGCCGGTCGTTCACCCACAGCATCCACTTCACGAATTATTTAACCGCGACTGAAGGACTTCGCGACCTTAAATGGAAACTCGTGAATAAGCGACTGTCTACTGGGTTTGTCTTACTCCGAAAAACTGAAACAACCCGGGTTATTCGAGCCGCAGTGGAACAACTCCTTGTCCGTGATATCAAGAAAGTCGACGCCGAGTTTCCACTTAACATTCAACAGGTATATGATGAAATTGGCGCTAAAGTTCGAAAGCGAGTGGACCGCCATAGACAGGAAATCGAGGGCGAAATCATTTCTGAGGCGTTCCCACCCTGTATGCAGGCGATTCTCTCAGATCTGAAGGAGGGGAAGCCTCTATCTCATATTGCGCGGTTCGCTATAACGGCGTTTTTACTTAACGTTGGTATGGGAGTTGATTCAATAATTGAGCTGTTCATGAAAGCCCCTGATTTCCGTGAGGATTTAGCTCGTTATCAGATTGAACATATTGCTGGGAAACGGGGGACCACAGCCTATACGCCTCCAAGCTGTGCCTACATGTTATCCGTACGATTGTGTGTTGATCCTGACCAGGTGGGCGTTCGACGACACCCACTGAATTACTACCGCTACAGGAGGAAACGAGTATCAAAACCGTGACCTTCCTTATCAAGCAATTTGCAGACTACTACCGCAATCCAATAACCCCTTTGACTCCTCCCCGTCAATTCGAAAGTCGGGAGTTCGCATTCTTTTGGTTTGATCGTGAAGGGGTGTTCCGCCATACTAATTTTGTAAATCCTGAGGAGCTTGTCGAGTTCATCAGTAAGGAAGGGCCCGCTCACATATTCCATTCTGCAGCCTACTATGACACTCCAGATGCCCCCCAAATGCCCCTAAAGGGTTGGCGTGGTGCGGATTTGGTCTTTGACATTGACGCAGACCATTTTGATTTAGCATGCCAAAAACAACATGACTCATGGTCTTGTTTAGATTGTGGCCACCGCGGTTATGGGCACCGTCCTGAGCAATGCATTAAGTGCAACAGCACTCGACTCAAAGCCTTCAAATGGATGTGCGAAGAATGCTTATCACACTCCAAAGCCGAAGCGATTAAGATCATTGAAAACTTCCTCATCCCCGACATGGGAATCTCAAAAAAGAATATCATGGTAGTCTTCTCAGGCCATCGGGGGTATCACATCCACAGCATCGCCCCAGAGCTGCGTATCCTTGGGTCCCAAGAACGGCGTGAAATCGTCGACTACATCTCAGGAACTGGTATTGAATATCGGTATCATGGCTTCGTCGAGAAAAGCTATGGTGTTCCTAAAGGACCTGATTCGAAGACTCCGGGATGGGAAGGGAAAATCGCCGAGGGAATTCAACGCTTGTTTCAGAATCCACAACAACTGAGCCATATTCCTGGGCTCCGGACCAATCAAATCCGACTCCTGAAAGAAGATGCCCAGGCTATATACAAACAGCTCACTGAAACGCCCCCACGATACATTACACCCAAAGGAGTCGGACAAAAGGCTTGGTATACCATCACGCAATATGTCGTCGAATCATTAGCTGCTGTAGTCGATGAACCCGTAACCACTGACATTCACCGGCTAATTCGACTTCCCGGGTCCTTACATGGAAAAACGGGATTTCAGGTAAAGAAACTTGAATTTTCTGAGCTCGAGGATTTTGATCCGTTCAAAGATGCCCAGGTCTTCTCCGGCACTACCACCGTCAAGGTCTTAGATGCCCCTGCATTTACGTTGAACGGGAAACAATATCCTCCAATGCGCGCAATTAAAAAGGAGCTTCCGCTTTCCGCTGCTATGCTGCTCCTCTGCAAAGGAGTAGCCGAACTAGCAAACTAAAGGAGGCTTCCCCCGTGTATGCTTCACTCCTCGAACGATGGCAAGCAGAACGTGACTCATCAGACCTGCTTCCTCTCCGTGATTCTTTCCTGCAGAACCTACGGGACTACGTAGTGCAAGTGCTTGAAGGAAGTCAGGCAGAAAATACGTCTGAAATTCAACGACAATTGTTTGAAACCGAGTTAATGAATCTGCGATTTATGATGAGAAGTCTGCTTACCATGCGGGTAGAAAAGATACTTGCCAAACTCGTTGAACAGGATATCGATTACGACCTCCTAACTGGAAACGAGCGTCGGTTTGCTGACCAAGTGACCCGCAACCTTCGTTCAGCGCTCATGCCTGCAGAAGATTTATTTGCTTCTTTAGATGCCAACGGCACGTCAAAGTTGTTGGTTGTGCGTTTTCTCGATGAACACCCGCAGCTCGTTGGAGTAGATTTAAAAACCTACGGACCTTTCAAAGCGGATGACCTCGCGGCGCTTCCTGCTGAAAACGCCCGGCTAATCATTAGAAAAAATCAAGCAGAACCTGTTGAACTAGGTGATATTCACCATGAAGGCTCCTAAAACCATGAGAACCTACTGTGCGCGGTGTAAAAAACACACAGAACATACCGCTAGTCTGTACAAGAAAGGGCGTGAACGAACCCTTTCGGCTGGTCGACGCCGCTATGATCGAAAAGTATCCGGATACGGTTCCCAACCAAAACAAATCCAAAAACGCTTCTCAAAGGTAACCAAAAAACAGTCCCTCCGATTGAAGTGTAAAGAGTGTGAACATGTCACTGTCCGAGAGGGTATTCGGCTGAAAAAACTGGAACTAGTCTAGCCTTGGGGGGAATAAAGTTGACAAAAAAGAAAAAGCCCATTGACGAACCCCGGTCACGCTTCCTTTTAGTAAAATGCAAAGAATGTGACAATGAACAGACAGTGTTTGGATGGGCCACTCAAAAGGTCGTCTGTAATGTGTGCGGAAAGCCCCTAACACAACCCACTGGGGGAAAGGCACAAATCCTTGGAGAAGTCATCCAAGAACTAAGCTAAACCCTCCTACCATCACCGGTACTCCAACTCAGAGGTGCATCGCATGTCCAAAGACGGTAGTAAATCATCAGGAAAATCGAATCTTCCAGAAGTCGGAGATTTAGTTCTGGCAACAGTTAACCGAATCACCTCCCATGGAGCCTATTGCCAAATGGATGAATTCAAAGATCAGGAATGCTTCATTCACATTTCGGAGATCGCCTCAACATGGGTTCGTAATATTCGAAACTATGTCCGTGAAAATCAAAAGGTGGTTGTTAAGGTTCTTCGAGTCGATACTGATCGAAATCAAGTTGATACCTCCTTACGGCGTGTTACAAGAGAACAGGGCCGAATGAAGATTCAAGAATGGAAACGCGCTCAACGTGGAAGCAGATTACTGGCTTTAGCCGCTGAACGGATGAAAAAAACACCCAATGAAGCCTATGAAATCGCAGGAAAAGCCATGGAGGCTAACTACACAGATATGCTAGAAGCCTTGGAAGAAGCCAAGGAAAAGGGTCCCAAAGTCCTAACTGACATTGGCGTTCCGAAAAAATGGGCTGATGTATTATGTGAACTCGCCCAAGCACATGTGATCATCCGGGATGTCAGCGTGGAAAAAACCATTGAGCTTATCTGTCGGGGACCTGAGGGCGTGGAAGGAATCCGCAAAGCCTTACTCGGGGCCGAAGTCATTGTTGAACCGTCAGGAGGAAGTGTATTCATTGAAGGGGCACCCCGGTACCGAATTCAAGTAAGTGGAAAGGATTACAAACAGGCTGAACAACTGTTACAAGAGGCTATTGAAAAGAGCCTGAAAATCATTGCCGAATGTGGTGGCGAAGGGAAGGTCACCACCCAATCCTAGTCCACTAACCAACTATGATACGAGGGAAAAGTAACTGACCAAACTTCTGAAAAAATGTCGTCAGTGTAATACCTACACACTAAACTCTACACTTTGTCCTAAATGTAAAGGGTTGGTTGAAAATGCTCACCCGGCAAGATTCTCCATTGAAGACCGTTACGGCGTATATCGGCGAAAGATGAAAAGAGAGCTAATCATGAAGCACAGGACCGAGAATGAAATGGGGTCTAGATAACTCTCTTCAAAAATATTGGTCACCGATAAAGGTGGTGTATTCTCCGTCAATGAACTAGCTGGTGCAGCTTTGGAGGAACTCGGAGGAGGCGGTGCCGCCTGTATCGTGATGGGGATTGTCACATTCAAGCCGGCATATAGGGGTTGGCTGCTCATATAGTTCAGCTGCACAGTAACTACTTCTCCCGCGACTAAATCAACATTCCAATAGTCAGCGTCAATGGTTATTCCCAGAGTCTCACCAGAGAATAGTACGCGCCCCCGTGTAAGAATAGCGTTTTCGATTGAAAAATCCTCGTCATTAAGGCGCCCTTCCTCGTCAATCTCGATGAAACCTTCTCCGGTATTTTGAACCTCTACGTAGATGGTGCCGTTATCATAGGCCCAAGAATTGGCAACAAGACCGGTCAACTCATAAGCTGGTGTCGGTCTGACTGGCAGTGTAATACTGGCTTCTAGTGGGGGCCAAAATCCAGCTGCATTAATTGTGACGTTGATATCACTACCCACAGTGAAGAAGCGTTGCGTCCGAATGTGTAACATAACAGTCTCTTCAGGTAAAATCGTCATATTACCCGTATCTGTTGTTAGATAGAAATCGAGGGGCTGATACACTCTGTTTTGTCCTTGTCGCTCATCCCAGTACTCAACTGTTGCATTAGCAATGGTAAGGGGATGAATACCCGTGTTATGTACTTTTACTATAATCTGTGAGAGGTCTTCAGCCTCAGTACTACCTTGGTGCACAGGAAAAGCACTGGCACCTGTAATCTTCATACCACTTTCAATGTACGTGTAATTACACTGGTAAACCTTCATTAGCTGTGTTTGACTGAAATAGGTAGGGACAAAGAGGCTGAATATCGTTCGACCTGGTTCGGTAGTTAAGCTCGGTGCTGGTCCAGGATTATTAGTAGTATTCAGTGTTGGGGGGTTAACCCCTACGAGGCTCGCGTTAAGCCAGAGCATATTGTATAGGATTGTATTGAAGAATGGCTCAAGGTAAGTTTGCCGCTGTGGATCCCAGAAGATGAACTCGTTAGGGACTTCATCGCCAAAGACTTCGCCAGCAATACGGATCATCCACTGCCACTTGCCCTCATCGCCACTTAATCCAGGGTTATTTAGCCCGAAATGCGCAAAGGCATAGTCTATGTCGAACATTTGACATATTCTAAGCGCTGCTATCGGATCGGTTTCCATTAACATCCGACCTACCCATGCTATCTGGGTTTTGTTATTCGTCGCGTTATCGACTACGGTGAACCGATCACCCGCCTGTCGAGTCCAATAACCGTAATCCCACCAGGACACCATAATGCTTCCCTGAGGTGTGTGGTGTTGCATCCATGAGAAAGTCTCGAGATAATCTCTAAGGAAGGCTGGATCTCCAGTATATTGATCGCGCCATCCGGGTGTAATTTCAGGGCTTCCCATGCCGTTAACAGCGTCAATGGCGTTAATCGTCGTGGCAAGGAGCAACACGATAATAAATAGGTATGCGATGCTAGCAAATCCTCGTCCAACTGGAGGAGTAATGCGACGCCGGCGTCGAGTGAGAATGGGGCGTTGCCAAAAGATGGGGCGGAAGGGACGCATCGCCATTAAAAGTCCATATGCACCGAGGATAGAGGCTGCAGGAGCGAGAATGAGGGTAAGTCGAATCATCGATCCTGTGAAATAGAGTGCGGTAAGAGCGAAGATAATGAGTAGGATGTCCGTTTCGCGTTCACGTTGAAAAGCAATGTAGAATCCGAATGGCATAAGCAGGATTAAGAAGCTCAAATTATACCAGAAAGTGGCCCATGGGGAAGGCAGGTGCTCGCCCACGGATGCGAGGAGAAATGCGTTTTGTCGTATCAATGGATCAATTACAGTGTAAAACTTACTTCCGAGGTTTCCAAGAATTCCCGGGGCTTCTCCTGAAGCGAGCGTAAGTATCAAACCGGATTGGTACAGATAGCCCAATCCTACTACAATCAGAGCACACATTGCCCCGAAGATATAAGCAAAATAGGGGCGAATCCGTGCCGCTAGACCTGTCAAACGGTTGGGGAGACCGAGTTCAGATAATCGAAAGGTGCGACTAAATTCAACTAATAACAGAAGGCCCCAAACACCTAATGGTATCAAACCCGTGGTACCGGTTGGCCAGTCAGGACCGATACGGGGGACACAAACAGCAATAATCATACCGGTGATGACGACACCTGAATATGTCACTAGGAGTCGACGAGAATACCGGCGAAGTAACACCATGACAAGAGCAAAGATTGCAAAAATTTGGAACACGTAAAGATATACGCTCCAGCTCGCAGAAAGATAGCCTAACGACAAACCACCCAAAATTGCTGAGGCGATTGAACCTTTCCGCATGGCGCGGATGAAGAAGAAAAAGGTAAGAAGAATAGCAAGAATACCAACAGCTTCATTGTCAAAGAATCCAGCAATGGTCCGTTGAGTATAGGCAGGCAGAACCGCCATAAAGAAGGCAGCTAGAAGACCAACCTCCTTGGAGCTTACTTCAACACCCAACGCATAGATGGCTAGAACACCAAAAACACCCATTATCGCCGGGAACAGGACCACTACAGTCATGACATCGACGTTGATTCCCACAGCATGAAATGCTAAGTACATAAACGTGGCAGTAAACGGGATACCGGGATATGAGGTTCGGGGAATATTCCGACCATAGGGGACCCATGTGGTCCAATCATACCAGCCAAACCAGGAGCCGAACCCATTTTGCAAAATAAATTCAACTTCTCGGATGTTATACCAAGGGTCAAATGCGCGTACTAAAATCTCGAATCCGATCATGGGGAGAAGCCGAAGCATTAGAGTGATAAGGCAGATGATAATGAGCGCGATGGCTGCTATGATATTTGATCTGGAAATCTCCATCCTTGGTCCATGTATGTATCGACGAAGAAAAGACCATATGGACCGTAACGCGCCGCGTACAGACATTCATTCACCATTAGGCTTGTAAAGTGGTGCCATGATAATTACGTGTACTTAAAAAATTTCTCGTACCGACCACACCGGACTTTTCAATGACTATTTAGTCAATCCTTCAAGGAAACCCTTGTAAGCCTCCGCGTTCATGAGGTTCTTAACCTCATTAGGGTCTGCAAGCTTAATGGTTACCATCCATCCGTCACCGTAAGGATCATTGTTCACTAGTTCTGGCGCTTCCTCAAGCTTTTCATTCATCTCAACTATTTCACCTGAGACCGGTGAGAATAGCTCCGAGGTGGCTTTCACCGAATCAACAGTGCCAAACACCTCATTGGTCTTAACAGCAGTGCCTACCGAAGGTAGTTCCACCATGACAATCTCGTGCAACTCTTCTTGGGCATAATCAGTGATGCCCACGCGCACAACACCGTCCTCTTGGCGAACCCATTCGTGTTCTTTTGTATACAGCAAATCAGCAGGAATCTTGCTCATGTTACAAAACCCCAGTTCATTAGGTGAATTCGCGTTTTAACACTCTAACTATATAGCTGTTTAGTTGACACACTAAATAAAGGATTAAAAAAGATGTGAAAATAAACGTGCGATATCCTCCCTTTCAAAATGAAAGGGCTTCGGACTTTTACTTACAGTTACATTCGTCACCGAGGTGCGTTTTGCCAGAAACTTGCCAGGTTCTAACGCTTCTCCACCCCATACCTGCCCCTTGTTCAGGGGAATTTCTTGCTACGCTGGAGGGGGCTTCATGCACGTAGATGCAGCCCTGCCGCGTAATGACTGGTGCGATAGTCTTCCAGTCGGGCATACGAAAGGTATTGCGAATAATGTTATAAACTCCACCAGCTTTCTCGCCGACAGAGTTAAAACATTCAGAAATAATCCTTTGCCACAACTCTCGTGCGGGGGACCCTTCCGAAAGGGGTCTTTGCCGCCTTACCGGTGGCGGGGGTATCTCTTCTGGTGGAGACCCCACAGCCAAGCCTGGTTAACGGCGCAGGAGTCGCCTGCAAGGGCAGGTAGACGGCGTTACTCAAGATCTAACCAGGTACATGAGACATCCTGTCCGGCAGCGGTTCGAGGGTTCGAAGGAACAGCGCACTGCGAGCTCCGAAAATCCCTCCCCCCGCACCAATTTCCTATCGTTACCTTTTTGACTGCGATTTCCCTAGCTTTTACTACGGATTTCCTTTCCCACGGGGCCTTACGCATGCTACACGTGGTTTATCTGATGCATCCCAGCGGGGTCTGTCTCCTTGACCAAAAATTTGGAGAATTAGAACTTGACTCGACGCTAGTAGCCGGCTTTTTTTCTGCAATTCGTGAGTTTGCCCGGATGATCTCAAAGGGGAAAGGTGAAGCGCGTGTCGTTGAGATGGGCGAATTCTACATTACCTATGCTGCTGGCGATTACATCGTTATAGCTGCCGTTGTAGACAAAGAAGACAACCGGCTCCAAGTCCTTCAGGCCCTTGACCAAGTCATTGAACGGTTTTCAGACCTTTATGAAGACACACTCAAAACATGGGATGGAAAACTCGTCTTCTTCTCCTTCACTCCTGAACTGAATCAAATGCTTAACAACGGGTTCATTGGCGAAAAGGATGCACCCCAGCCTAAACTAAAACGAGGCCTTCCCAAACTTATGGTCAAATTAGGACAAATCAGCGAAATCGAATATAATGTTGCCAAACAGTGTGACGGCGACAAAACCCCAAAGGAAATCGCTGAAAACCTACGGATGACCCAAGACGATGTGGAAGTTCTCTTGTATCGCCTCAATAAACTCGACCTAATCGAATAAGCTCTCCCTTTGTGGGCGCTTATTCACTAGCCTCCAGTAATACTCCCATCGCAATTATCCCAAGCGCAATCAGGACCAGGACGGGTGCTACAATTATTCCAAGGTCGGGAAGCACAGCTTGAAGAACTCGGCCACCATAATAGACCAGGAGCCCTGAGCCCAGCAGAAAATTACTCATCCGAAGCTGGCCTATAAGCTGAAATCCAATAAAGAAGAACAACGCAGGCAATACAATGACGTACAGCGGGAGGATTGCATAATTCGAGATGATATACCCGATGGTCAAAATGCCACCAGTAAGTGTTGGCGGCCAAAACAAAACGGGTATCACCAAAATGAGTAACGCAATGATGAGTGGCGGAGATGAAATCAGGATAATTTGCCACAACTTCCTCTCCAAAATCTGATAGGCTAACGCGATGAAGACGGTGAAAATTGCTAGCCAAGATGTCACTGTGGCTAGGCGCCACCAAATTTCGATGTGCGCATAGAAGTCCCAAATAAGATAAAAAATCCGTCCCACGCCAAGTAAAAAGAAGAAAAGCCCAAACCCTAAATGGAAGGGGTTACGCTTCTCACGAAAACGAAACACAAGGAAATACACGAACAAGAGGAAGAAGTAGCCAATGATAACATACCATAAGCCAATAATGAACGTCTCAATTGAGGTAAATTGCATTGTAATAACCTCATTCCGCACGGAAATGTTTCATTACTGAGTCTCCTTGTCTCCCCATATAAGCCTTTTTTCTGAAATGCTTTCATCTTATCATCCCTACGGTTCACAAACTAACCTCGAGGAACGCGGTAAGAGGAAAATGTTTTTACCTTTACAAATGTCAAGGTGCCCTGGCATACCTCCTTGGGGTGACCTTGTTGATCGATCGCCGGGTAATTAATGGGTCTCCTAGGACTACGGGAGGAAGTCCTATCAGACCCAAATCTGTGGCTCTGTTCGACATGTGGCACTTGTACTGAAAGGTGCCCACGTAAAATCGATGTTACGGAAGCCATTCTTTATCTCCGAAATCTCTCCTGCCAAGCAGGGTATATGCGACCCGAACACCAAGGTGTCTCCCATAAACTCATCGAAACGGGGCACGCAGTCCCCATCGATGATCCAAAGTGGAGCAAAATGCGGGAAGAGCTCGGGTTGGACCCCCTGCCTCCCACCGTTCATTCATACCCCAAAGCCGTCAAGGAGATTCAACACATTATCAAACAAACCGGCTTTGATAAACTAGTTAACTACAAGGAGAGCAAAAAGGATGGTAAAACATAGATACAGTTTCTTCCTGGGCTGTGTTATTCCCAACCGACTTCCTCAAATAGAAGCCGCCACTCGCCTCATCGCGCCAAAGCTAGATATTGAACTTGTTGAAATGAAAGGAGCCTCTTGCTGCCCGGCGCCAGGAGTCATTAAATCCTTCGATAAGGATACCTGGCTGTCAATCACTGCACGAAACTTGGCGATCGCTGAGGAGAATGGTTTAGACATCCTTGTTTTATGTAATGGATGTTATGGAACTCTCATTGCCGGAGTACATGATCTAAAAGACCCTGTGACCCTTAAACGCATCAACAAGATCCTAAAAGGCACCGGACATCAATTCCAGGGAAGAATTACAGCCAAACACCTAGTGGAAGTCCTCTACAACGATATCGGTAAAGAAGCCATAGAAGAAACCGTAGTGAACCCCATCGATGCACGATTTGCCATTCATATCGGTTGTCACCTACTCAAACCCAGTGACATTCGACCATGGGGTGTGGTTGAGGATTTCACTCTTGTCGATGAACTTGTTGAAACCCTCGGTGGCACGATCGTCGATTACAAACTCAAAGATATGTGCTGTGGTGCCGGAGGCGGATTACGATCCGCAGAACTCGAAGTCTCACTGGATATGGTCCGAGAAAAACTCGAAGCGATGAAACAAGCAAAGATTGACGCGATGGTCAATGTCTGCAACTTCTGTCACCTACAATTTGATCTAGGACAAATGCAGGCAAACAAGCATTTTGGTACCGACTACCAAATCCCGGTCCTGTATTATACTCAACTCTTAGGGTTAGCCCAAGGCTTTACACCAAAGCAAATGGGACTAGACAAGCACTACATATCCGTTGCACCATTCCTAGAAAAAATCGGGATGAGCGTGTGATGTTGACAAGGCAGGAACGAACCCCCATTATACCAGAGGAGGAACAAGCTACGAAGTACCAGATTATTGTCAACGAAGACTGGTGTAAGGGTTGCGGATTCTGTTATACTTTCTGCCCACGTGAAGTGCTGGAGAAATCAACAAGATTCAACAGTAAAGGCTACTATCCCCCTGAAGCGGTCAACATTGACCGTTGTGTAGGTTGCGGGCTGTGTGAGGCTCTGTGCCCCGATTTTGCCATCCACGTTGAAGAAAAGAAGGCCAAAATTAAGGTTAAAAAGGGTGATAAATAATGCAAAAAGCAGTGCTGACCGGAGAGCGATTCACCCAAGGGGATATTGCAGCAGCTGAAGGCGCACTCGCAGCCGGTTGTCGATTCTTTGCCGGTTACCCTATTACCCCCGCCACCGAAATCGCCGAACGCATGGCCTATCGACTACCACGAATCGGTGGGCGCTATATCCAAATGGAAGACGAAATCGCCTCCTGCACCGCCGTGGTTGGAGCCTCCTATGCTGGCGTTAAATCTATGACGGCTACCTCAGGACCGGGCGTTAGTCTCATGAATGAG
>SMTZ1_10022979_pt1 | contig 18526 bp, 16 predicted proteins | sample DeeMarSWOR136_30_FD_25667 | JGI IMG/M metagenome (IMG submission 25667)
CCCGGGGTGGTTACGAAAGCTAAGCGATGGCGGTAGGGACGATGATGAGAACTCTTCCCTATGGAGCAGTCAGCTTTTGATTGACATCCTCCCACTGTTTCCAAAAGCCGATCTTCGCGAAGATTTTCCTCTTCTCCTCCAGGATAAAACGTTCCCCCGGGTTCTTCCTTTCCAGTGAATCAAGCTCCCCTAACGCCTCGTGATAGAGCCCTTTTCGCGCGTAATAGTTCGCCAGAATGAATCGTGGCGTAGCGTCATCGGGATTCAATTTCCGAAATCTTTCCATCTCTTCCCGAACGCGGTGCACTTCCTCGGCCTTCTGGTCTTCCAGCACTCTGAAGTAGACCTCATCAGCGAGACTGGGGTCGTCTACGCTTGCGACCTTCAGGAAGTAGGTTTGACCTCTCTCCAGCTCTCCTTTTCCCGTGGGGTAGGGGATTTCGGTCTTCTTCGTATGAAGAGTCCACAGCTGACCTCCCATTCCCTTGAGCGTGAGCGAGACCATAAAGGAGTGGGCGCTCCCCTGTGTTTTCCAGCGGAAACGGGGTCTTGAGGTCAAGATCATGCTATTTCTCGGGTACAGAACCCTGACGCCCATTTCCTCTTCCTCGATTTTCTTTCTGATCCCCGGAACAGCCGTGAGCGTCTCCCTTTTCCTCTCCACAGCGAAGATTCCGCGAACGCCCTTCATTACCCCCTGAGAGAGTGAGGTGCCCAGTGGACTTCCCTTCTTCTGATCCTTTCCTGGAGCCGAAAGCGCAACGCGGCTCTTGGGATACACGGTGATGACCGATCCGTTCGAGAAGAACAGGGACGCCCTTGAATGATCATAGGTGTGGAGGACATCGTTCTCGAACAACTGTTCTCCCAGACGGGCGGTGCGGAGCTCCTTTTGACTGGCTCGCTCTACCTCTACCTTCCCCGCGAGAAAACTGATCAGGGCAATGGCTTCCCCTGCGGAGGCCGGCGCAAGGGTTCCCGGTACCGTGGAGAGGAGAAACCCGATGGCGATTGGAACAACCCTCTTCATAGCATTTCCTCCTTTTTACCGCCAATCCCCCACCAGGATGAAGGGCGCCCAGTAGTAGGGATAGACATAGCGCGGATCCTTCAGCAGGGCAATTTGAGCATTCCTCAGGGCCTCTGCTTTTCCCAGTTTGGTCACATTCTGATAGAAGGCCTTCATCAGGATCCCCGTTGCCTGGTCATCCACCGCCCAGAGGGAGGCCATGATGGTGGGAGTGCCCGCCCGCAAGAAGGCCGTTTCCAGGCTCACCATGATATCCCCTGAAGCCTCCTTTCCCATTGCCGTCTCACACGCGGAAAGGGTGACCAGTTGATACCCCAGCAGCTGCAACCCCCAGATTTCACGGATGAAGAGCCTCCCATCCTCCTTCCCATCGGACGATGGGGCAAGGAGGATATACGACTCCTTGATATTTCCCTTCATCTTCCCGTGGGTTGCCAGATGGAGGACGTTGAACCCGGCTAAACCCCTCTTTACCTTGTCCTCGGTGGCATCCTGCTTGACGTATGCCTTTGTTCGGGCGAAGATCCTCTGTATCAATTCGATCTCATCTTCCGCGTATTTGAGGGAATTATCCGGATTACCGAAGGCGATGAGGGTGCCCTTGTCCCCGATCTCCTTCGCCCTCTTCTGGGCGAATTTCAGGATGGACTGGCTGTTCAGGTAAAAGATCGATTTGTCCTCCAGGAGGAACCGAAACTCACCCTGGGGCTTGGTTTCCCCCAGGGCCTGAAAGGGAAGGAGGTGCAGCCTTCCGTTGGGGATGATGCCCAGGACCTCGGCTCGCGAGAGTTCTGCCTCCACGGGTTTAATCAAAAGCTGGTAGAGCTCGTGGGAGACCTTGAGGAAGGGACTGATGAACATCTCATAGGCATCCGAGCGTGCCTTATCCTTCGGCCTCAGGTTCTTCGTCTCCAGGGGCCCCAGGTTCACGGGGATTTGAGGGTTCATCAGGAGGCTCCTGAGGTAGTCGATTTTCGCCTCCAGATCGCCCTGAGAGACTTTCACCTCCCGGTGCGAAACGGACTCGCGGGTAACCATGAAGGTGTACAATCCCCCTTCCAGGATCAGATACTGGACGATGGCAACTTGGGGTGGAAGCAGGCTCTGGAGGTCGATCAGGCTGTCGGGCTGGATCGCCAGAAGAGAGGCCAGCTCCGGAAATTTGTCCCTCAGGTCGTTGATATACTCGATGTACTGTTGCCGCTTCTCGTTCAGTTTGGTCTCCAATTGGGCTATTTTCGCCACATCTTGGACTTCTTTCGGCTTTGACTTTTCCTCCACCAGTTGGGTCCTGGCAGCCTCGATCTCCTCCCTGAGCACCTTCTCCCTGGCCTTGGCCTCCTCCTCTTCTTCGCTGCCGAGCCGTGGGGCCAACTGGTCGAATTGGTCCCGAAGGTTCTGCAGCCGACTTCGCTCGAGGTAGTCCAGGGCCTCGGCGATCTTGCCCTGTTTCAGGAGAAGGGCTATCAACTTCTGGTAAACTTGACCCCTGATTTCCACAAAGGCGACCATCTCCTCCTCGCCCCCGGCCACATCCTCTCTGAGGGTCTCGAGGATCTTCACCGACTCCGCGTAATTCTTCTCCGCCCCGGGGATGTCGCCCTTCCGTTCCAGGAGGGCCCCCTTCATGAAATAGCACTCACGAAGGGGATCGGGGATCTCGACCTCCTTGTAGAGGGTGATGGCCTCATCCGTCTTGGCAAAGGCGTCCTCGGGTCTTCCCATTCGGGCATAGGCCTTTCCCATGTTCAGGGAGGTGAAGGCGACAAGGGGTTTCATCCCCATCTCTTTGGCAAGGCCATGGGATTTCTCGAAATAGGTGAGGGCCGTTTTCAGGCCCTTCATACGGAGATGGGCCATGCCCGTTTTATTGTACGTTACGGCGAGGCCCATCTTATTGTTCAGGGACTCAAAATGCTCCAGGGATTGCCGATAATTCTCCAAGGCGCACCGGTAGTCCTTTTGGCGCGAGCACATATCCCCTAGCTCGGCGAAGTTGAAAGCCATCCATTTTCGATTTTTCAATTGCTTTGCGAGATCCAGGGAACGGGTAAAATGGTCTCTAGCCTTCTCAAAGTTCCCCTGAAATCGGTGAATTAAGCCCATGTCGTAGAGGCAAAGCATCATCAGGGAATTGTTCCCACTCTCCTTCGCTAGTTGAAGCGCTTGCTCCGCATAACCCATTGCCTCCCGGTGGCGACCCTTGCTGCGGGCGATGGAGCTGAGCATGTGCAGCCCGCTTCCCGCCACGCCCGTCATGCCCGTCCTCTGTGCAATCTCCACGCATTCCCTCACGCTCTTGAGAGCTTCATCGCCGCGTCCCAGGAGCCATTGAGTCCCCCCGATCCAGAGCAGGTTCATCGCGGTGAGCTTCTCAAAGCGATGCTTACGAGTGATCTCGAGGGATTGATTGAGATGGCTCAGGGCCTCCCCTAAATTGCCCTCTTGATTGTGAATCGCGCCGATAACGTTATAGCAGAGCGCTACCCCGGGCCACTTCTCGTTGGACCTGAGCTTCTTCAACCTCTTTTCCCACTTGCGAAGATCCTCGGGGGAATATTCCCCTTTCCAGGCTCGCTGTGCTTCCCTCCAGAGAGGGGATTGTTGCTGCCCTCGCATCTGTGCCAATGATGTCGGCGTCGGGTTTACATCCCAGATACAGGACAAAACAATCACCGTGATTATCGAAATGATTGCCCTTTTCATGAAACCCCTCCTCGGTCTCCCAATCGCCCATACGCGAAAAAAGCCTCCAGAGGACGAGGCATTACCTCTCCGAGGCTCGGAATCGACACCTTCTGGATCATTTCACTCATCAGTGAAGCCTCCCACCCACAGGGCGGGGCTTCCCGGAAATGAAATCTCATTTTTGATTGTGCCCCTACACCCCACCTATAAGATAGCCCTTTCGGGGCACTTGCCGGCCACTCCAGAAGGGTCGGGTTATATGTGTTTCTTCAGATCGCACTGATGTGTATCTCGTGGATTTTCCTCACTTATATCACAATGATCGTGGAAGTCAATCCCCGCGTTAGACCCCTCTCTGCCCATTTTTGACATTGGGAAAAGATTTGTAATAATCAAATAAAATGGGGTTTTTTTCCGTTCATGGCCTGCTGGTGATTGCTTCTATGAGGCCGCCTGTTGTCAAGCTCCTTTTTTGCCTAAGACATAGGTTCGTCCTTCAGTCGTCAGTCGAGCTATCGGCTTCCTTAAACGGGAGGCTTTTGTCTGCCTCGAACCAACCTCTATCCGTGGTGGCTTCTTTTGCCAGACACCCGGTGCTGTATTCGCCCGCTGGGTTGAGCGAATACTAACGAGACTGTCGAAAAAGTGGGAGCCAAAATGTGAATTGGGTATTTCATCCCACTTAGGGGGAAAAATATCCATAGCTTGTCCCATTTATATCTTAAATTTGTTATCATTTTAGCTTATTTGTCCCACCTATTTTGCCAAGTGGGGGTTTTTCGACAGTCTCAACTGTTCAAATCGATAATATCCAGAATGTAAAGACCTTGTCTATGGGTGTCAGTCCTGCCATTCAATGTGGGTAAAAATGTGGGTATTTCCCTGATGAAATGCGGGCTTTCTGTGATATTCTGTGATGTTTCAGAGGGGGCAAATAAGCAAAAAAAGGGGATTTCCGCTACTGTCAAGGTTTTGCGAAAATCCCCGCTTTCGGATTAGAAGTCCATTGCTCTATCCAGTTTGGCTACGTCGCTATCTCCTCAACCTAATGTTTCCCAACCTAAATGGCAACTAGAAAATGTTGTGATATTGAGTACTTAATTGATATTTCTGCGTTTCTTGGGTTGCCTTGAATTGCACCATGAGTCCTTTGAGGGATTCTCACCGAATGACCTCCTGATCAAGTCCTACTTTTACTTCTCCGAGCCTGGCCGATATCAAAATATCACCACCGTGATCAAATTCAAAGGGGGAAAGGTTGTCCATAAGGAAAGGTTCCACCGGTAAGATTTCCATCTTGGCTTCAAGGATGGATCTCCACCCTTCCCGCCTCCCCTTCCTTTCCCTCCACTTCGATCCTTACATCGACGAATTGCTTCACAACCCAGATATTGGTCAGGAGATGGCGGGTGATTTTCGATGTGGTGAAGATGGATTTCCCGTTTGCCAGCGCAGCAAAGGGAATGAGCTGATCGCTCAGATGAGGATCCACACATCCCCCGGCATCGATATGCTCAATGAGCTGGTCCATCGCTTCATCCGCAACATCCTCGGCCCGCTTTCCCCTTCTCCCTAATGCTGAAAACCCCGACAGTCCCCCTTCCGATTCCAGGGCCAGAAATAAGACGGTTCCCTGTCCCGGGCTGAGGGCTTTATCCACGATTTGAATGTCCGCTACCAACCTCAACCTCTCCTTAGCCCTCTGATAGGCCCTCTCCTTCTGGCGGACCGCGATATGGGCGGGCAGGTTTGATGTACCCGAAATCCCGAATATCCTCCTGGGGCTCCCCCCGGTGGAAAGGTTGACGGACCTCAACTCCTCAACGGGAACGATCTTCACTCGGACCTCGCCTCCTCCCTTGGGATACCATCCCCACCTTTGTATCTCGGCATTGCAGCAAAGCCCCATTCTGGCCAAGGTAGGGAATAAGACCATTGAGAAGTAATGGAAGGGAGGGCTCCATGGTACATGAGTTCCACCGAGGAGAGTCACCTCGGATGATGACGGACTGAAGCAAAGGGGTAAAAGGAGCACCTGGAGAATCAAGGTGATCGCCCCGGCGCTGCCCCTCTCCTCGGCTACGTTGAAGCGATAAACGCCTCCTTTTACTTTCCCTGGGGAGAAGGTGAGGGATTGGGAACCGATCTCGTCTCCCCCCACCTTTGCATCGGTAATTCGGCCCAGAGCCCTAACCCCGGCCAAATGCTGTGGCCGCAAACCCGGTTTCTCCCTTCCAGCCCTGATCCGTTCGATGTTAATCCCTTTTCCCAGAACCGCAGAAAGGCTCAGGGCGGTTCTCAAAATCTGCCCCCCGCCTTCCCCGTAGGAGCCGTCGATTGATATGGCCATACATTCCCCCCCGTTTCATGGAAACTGAATTCCGTGGGGACGGCTTAAATCTCAATCCGAGACAATCTATTGAGCCCAATCTTAATCGGCAAAAAGGTGGCTGTGAGGATGATCAAGGTCGTTAGGCAAAAACAGAATACCACTTCAATCCATTGGAAGAGACTGAGGGAGCGGTGTCCGATACGAGCCATAAAGATCACATAGGTCGGCCAGGCTTCAAGGAGGATGACAAGGCCTATGAAGATGACGCAGATGATCATGTAGATCAACCCCCCAAAGCCGGAGTAGATCTGGGCCACATCCTCAACTCGGAAACGAGGATAGACGGCCCCAATCCCTATTCCCATGCTTACGATGGCGATGGTAATAAGGAAGATGCTAACCGTGGAGATGATCATCATAAATTGGGTGACATGGAGGAATATGTTGGAGAGGATGATCAGAACCTCCGCCAGGAGGAGAAGGGGAACCAGTGATGTCCAAAATTTGCTCCAGATAAGGCGTTTCAGCTCGATGGGCGAGCTCATCATAATCCAAAAAGACCTTCCCTCCAGGCTGATAGCAGGATAGATGAACCTCACCGCCACGGCTGATAGAACAAAACCCGCAAGACCCACGTTCAGAAAGGAGATGACATTTTCCAAATAGAAGCTAATGCGGGGGACTTTATTCAAAGGTAAGGCCTTGAAGTTGAAGAGATAGACAACCACAAGGGCAAACAACAGAATAAGCTGGGACCATTGCCTGGTATCCCGTAAGAAGATCTTCACATCCTTGATCACCATCATCTTGGTCGACTCGTGAAATGGCCTCATGATGAAATCGACCAACCCCTCCAACACTGGCACCTTCCTTATTTTGTCCCCCCTGGACTCATAAGATCTCGACCACCCCCGGTAGTAGAGAAGCCGGCTAATCCAACTCCCTGCCAATACCGACATCAGTCCGGTGGAAAGCAGGAGGAGGAAATAGAACATGCTATCGTCGAATCGACCCTTCAGCAGGGGGAAAAGGGATCTGGTTGCCCAATGGGAGGGCAAAAATGGGGAAGTGGGTAACCTCAACATGGCTAGGTAATCCACGAGTTCCGAAAACCTCTCGGGGTTAGCCAGTTTTTCGGGTTGAAGGAATCTAAAAAAAAGGTAGAGGGCCGCCAGAAACAGGACAAAGAAAACCACCAGGGCCCCTCTGGCCCTTTTGGCGGGAACGAGATTGACCAATGACATGCTGATCATGACCCCCAGTCCCCCAGGGATCAAGAGAAAAACCAAGAGGATGACCGCGACCCACAAGTAATAGGTGATTGGGGCACCATAAACCGCCCCATAGGCCGTGAAAACGGGGATACCAAAAAGGAGCACCATCCAGGAAGAATGGCCCAATGTGATGAGGTATTTGGACAAATAGACCTTCTCAGTGGAAACGGGAACCGATAGGATCAGCCTGGTATCCTCGGACAGGAAATAGGTGGAAAGGGAGGTAATGATGTTGCTTACGGTAAGCATTAAGAAGAAGGTGAGAAAAACGACGGCCAGTAATTTGGCCACCAAAACCTCCCCGAGGATCTCAATAGATTTGAAATAGACTAACACCTTGTAGAAGACGGCAAAGATGACGACCCAGAACAGCACGGCCAGAATAACCATGACCACAGGCCTGATGAGATCACTTGCCCGGCGGTGTTTGAGTCGGTTCCCTATGGATTTGGCCTTGGGCCAAAGAAGTAAGACGACATCAGTCATCGAGGGGCTTTCCCGTAAGGGCTAAGAAGAGAGACTCCAGAGTTCCCGTTTGACCCGTTTTGTCTTCCAGGTCCTTCGTCAGCTCCGACAAGGTCCCCATGGCGATGATTTTTCCCCTGTTGATGATGCCCAGACGGTGACATAATTCCTGAGCAATCTCAAGGGTGTGAGTTGACAGAAAAATGCTAACCCCTTCCTCGCTCTTCTGTCTGAAGATCCTTTTCACCAGGTTTATCCCCTTTGGATCCAATCCCACCATGGGCTCATCAACGATAATGAGCTTCGGATTATGGAGAAGTGCAGACGACATAACGAGCCGCTGCTTCATACCATGGGAGTAACTTTCGATCAGTTCATCTCTCCATCCGTCCAATTCGAAGAGGCCCAAAAGATCCGAAATGCGCGGTTGAATCTCATCCTTTTTCATCCCGAACAGGCTACCGATGAACTTCAGGAATTCAACCCCAGTCAGTTTCTCATAGAGAAAAGGCTGATCGGGGATAAATCCTACCACTCGCTTCGCCTCCATTGGGTGGGCCACGACATCGTATCCATCAATCAGTGCCCTGCCCGATGTGGGCTTGAGAAGGCCAACCAACATTTTGATGGTAGTCGTCTTTCCCGCACCATTTGGCCCCAGAAATCCAAAGATCTCCCCCTGTTTCACGTGCAGGTTGATATGATCAACCGCCACCAGTTGACCGAAGCGCTTGGTAAGTTCAATAAGTTCAATCAATGTTAATCACCTTAACAAATTGCCTATCTACGTTACTCTCTAACATTATTAAGGCAAATAGTTTATTGTCAAGTTCCAAACTGTGAGATCGTCACCGGGTTCAAATCGGCATAGAATAGGGGATTCCCCATGCCAATGGAAGTAGGTCGGGTTTTTGTGTGTGACAATCGGAGCAGAAGAGAAGGCATGGCCTGAGACAAGATCCCCGCTCTAAGGGCAAATATCGAAGCCATGGAGTGGCAAACAGTCTTTACCAAGCACCAAAATGCCCTTTCAAGACAGCCCCCCAGCCATCCTTCTCAGAGCAGGAAACATTGCTGTCCTTCCAGCAGAGCTTCAGCTAGGCCCTGGTCGGGCCGGCAGTTTACTGCTCCTCGAAACCCTCGAAAATCTCCGACGCTTCTTTTAGTATGGGTTGAACCGGCACAGTAGAAAACACCGAATGATTTTAAGTCCCAATAATCATTGGAGGCGCTTGCCCTCCTTTTTCCAGCCCCTCTTACATGACACATACCTAAAAAGAGACCATGGGGAGAAGATGCCAAATGATAAGGCATCAGAAATATCCTCATGTTTTCTCTTGAAACACTAATTCTCGCATCAAACTACCAATATTGTCTAGACTCTCCAACCTGTAGATCGTCCCAATCACCCTTTCCATTTGTTCAGTAGTCATGAACTTCGAAGCCATTGATTTGAACTTATCCTCCAACTCTTGGTCTGACATACTGTTTTTGGGGTCACCCTTAGGGTAGTCTACTTTCAGTGTGTACCGCTTGCCATCTTTGGTTGTGATTTCTGACATGCCAGACCGAGGAAGTTTATCCATCTCCGGATCTATTTTGAGGGTAATCCGATCGATTAGCTGCAATACCGAGGGATCCTTGTATTTCCAGGGTTGGTATTGCTCAAGACCCACGGTGCGGTCAACAATAGCGATAGCTGTTAAGTAATACGAGCTGTGGTCTGCGGTTTCCTTGTTGGTCGGAAATTTCTTCGCCGGATCACCTGTATGCTCAATGGGCCTCGTACCCGCTATTACTCTAACTCTATCTACGTCCTCCGGTTTAATATCATATCTATTTACCAACTCCACCGTAGCGTTGAGATGCCCTTGCACGGCGCCTACAGCACACAAGGCCTTGAACCCTGTGTCCATAATGTGGAATGAACCATCCGATTTGGTAAATTCCTCGACAGCGAAGTTCCCCTTCATCACGGTCTCATTGAAACCCTCAGCGCCCTCAATCACAGTTGTGGGGCCAGTAAAACCACGCTTAGCCAGGAGTGCCGCCAGAATTCCTCCGTGGGCAGTGAAGGGATACCGTAAGTTCTTGGTCATTGAATACTCTTCGGCAGCCGTGTCCAAAATGCCAAGGATCATACCGTGACATCCGGATATCCCTAAGGCGTTTTCCAACTCCTTCTCACGGAGTCCTAAGAGTTTTCCTGTTACGAGCGGCATGATGTACACCCCCCTCGTATCGGCGTTCCACCCAAGCTTTGATAACGGAGGGTTAGTGGCACCATGACAGAACCTGGCAGAAAGCTCGTAACTAAGCACAGTTGCAGTAATTACGTCCTTGCCCGAGGATTTCATGCGCTCTCCCACTGCCAGAATCGCAGGTATCGCATCACTGGGATGAACGCCTACGTACCACTTGCCAGCGGGAATCACGTAAAGATCATTGTAATCGAGATACCGAACCATAAGCCCATTCACAAGCGTTGCATTGAGACAATTGGTTCTCAAACCACTCCCAATGACAGTGCTTTCGCCGGGGCCGTTCAAATCTTCGATCATACGATGGACGATCTTGCTCGCATCGGCATCGAAAGCGCCGATGCAGCACCCCAGCGCATCCATTAATATCCGCTTAGTCTGATGGATCACATCTACTGGCAAATCTTCGAAATTAAAACCTGTAACATACTTAGCTAGCTGTCTTGCAACAGTCACTTTCCCCTCCCTTCAATTTTGACGTCATTGTAAAAAGTCGAAATCAGACGGCAAAGAAAAAAGATCCAGATGCAAGGCGCGCAAATCCTGAGGAATGAGGCGTACAGAGAAGTACGCTGCAGTGACGAAGGATGCATCACTGGATGGGAAATTATCCTTGAACGTTCCAACGAACTCCATCCCTATACCAACTACTCACCTTAGGAAACGAAATCCCGTTCGTACGCGTTAAACGAATCATAGTCTATCAGTTCATACAGTTCTTTCCTGGTGAACATTCGATCGACAATGTCCTTTTGAGTACCTTCTTCCTTCAGGATTGTTAAATACTCCCAAACCGCCTTAAGCGCCATCCGCAGAGCAGTAACGGGGAATATGACTATCTTGTAACCCATTTCCTCAAACTGTTTAGCGCTGAGGTAAGGAGATTTCCCGAATTCGGTCATGTTGGCAAGCAAGGGACCCTTTACTGCCTTCGCATATCCACGAAACTCCTCTTCGTTCTCAAGTGCCTCGGGGAAAATGACATCCGCTCCCGCCTCCAGGTACGCTTGACCCCTCCTCACCCCTTCGTCAAAGCCAAGCACCGCACGCGCGTCGACCCGGGCAATGATGACAAAATCAGAATCGTTTCTAGCCGCACGGGCTGCCCGAATCTTGCCTACCATCTCCTCTGTGCTAACCACTTCCTTCCCCTCTAGGTGCCCGCATCGCTTTGGGGCCACCTGGTCTTCGATATGGATCCCTGCCACACCAGCTCTCTCAAACTCCCAAACCGTTCGCATCACATTAACCGCATTGCCATAGCCGGTATCCGCATCGCTGATAACCGGAACTGAAGTCGCCTCCGCTATGTACCGGGCATTCATGGCCATTTCGGTCAGCGTAATGAGCCCGTTATCGGGCAGGCCCGCAAGGCTGGTTACCGTGCCTCCCCCGGTCATGTACACCGCGTCGAAGCCCACTTTCTCGATCATCCGGGCAGTCAGCGCATCGTATGCCCCTGGCACCACCAAAATCCCATCGCGCGAAAGCAGTTTCCGTAGCCTTCTACTCTTGGTTTCTTCCATTGACCCCTCCCTCTGTTGTTATTTTTCACCCATGACTTTCAAAGAAGTAATTTCACAAAAGGCTCACCTTGAAAGAGGAATTGCCCCCCACAAGTTAGCCATTATTCTATCTGGAAATCTCCATGCTTGCGAATATGGTAAAAAAGGCCGCCATCGTTGAGAATGCGAACCATGAAAGGCGGTAATGGCGAAAAAGGGATTTCGGCCCCTCGAGACGTGTTGCGCACAATCCCTGCTTCGAGGTCCACTTCAAGCTCATCCCCTTCCTGGATTTGATCCGTGTCGCAAATAACCAGAGGCAATCCCACATTAATGGCATTTCGGAAGAAGATACGGGCAAAGGATTTGGCCAATACAGCACCAAGACCGGCCAGCTTTATGATGGTGGGAGCGTGCTCCCGGCTGGATCCTAGGCCGAAGTTCCGCCCGCCCACCACGAAGTCGCCCGGCGAAAAAAGAGCAGGAAAATCCTCCCGTGCGCCCTCGAGAACATGCTTAGCAAGCTCGGGCAAATTACCCCTCAGGTGAAAGTACTTACCAGGCTGTACGTGATCCGTGCTGATCCCATCACCAAATTTCCATGCCTTTCCCCTAAGAATCATGCCACACCCCTTTCTCATTGATTGTGAAAGACTATAAAGACCTAAGATTGACTTTCTCTTACACCACCTTCCGAGGATCGGTAATTTTTCCGTGTAACGCTGTTGCCGCTGCCGTTGCTGGAGATGCCAAGTATACAAAGCTAGAAGGATCTCCCATCCGGCCATGAAAATTTCTATTTGTAGTTGATAAACACCGTTCGTTCTCACCCAGGATTCCTAAATGTATCCCAGCACAAGGGCCGCAACCGGGAGAATCCACAGCTGCACCAGCCTGCACGAGGGTCTTGATTATCCCTTCCTCAAGGCACTCCAAATAGACCCGCCGCGATGCTGGTATAACCACCAACCGAGTACGAGGATGTCGTTTTTTCCCATTCAGTATACTGGCTACAAGGCGAAGGTCTCCTGTTCTACCGTTAGTGCAGGAACCCACGAAGACCTGATCAATGGGAGTACCCTCCACCTCCTCTATGGGTTTGACGTTGTCCACCTGGTGGGGATGGGAAACAACCGGTGTTAGTGTAGGAGCCTCAATCTCTAACGTCCTCTCGTACACCGCGTCCGGATCGGGACGAACTTCCCGGTAAGCCTTCTCACGACCGTGAGCCCGAAGAAACTCCCTCGTCTTCTCATCAGATGCCACAATCCCGAACTTCGCCCCAGCCTCCACGGCCATCCATAGTTTCAATGGTTGAGCCACAAAACTCCATAGCATGATAGGTAGCCCCGTCAGCCGTTATCTGACCAATTATGTATAGGACGAGGTCTTTTGGATAAACACCGCGGGGCATCTCACCCCCTACCTGGAATTTCAATGTCTCAGGCACCCGCATCCATGTCTTCCCTTGGGCGATCGCAACCCCTAAGTCAGTGGAGCCCATGCCCGTTGCTAAAGCTCCGAACGCCCCCCCCGTACAGGTGTGGGAATCACCTCCCACAACAATCCAGCCGGGTTCGATATAACTTTCTGCTGCCACCTGGTGAAGAATACCATTCCCTACATCATGCACCTTTACCCCCACCTGTTCTGCAAACTCACGAACTTTTTTGTGCCAGTTGGCCATCTCCATCCGGGGCGCAGGCACGCAATGATCGAACATAAACACGGTCCGCTAGCAGGTCAATGGTCAGGGGGGAAGAGGTGTCCGGCATATACATAAAATCAAGGTTCACCACCGCATAATCGCCGGCAGATACATCCTTTCCGCTGTGCTCAGAAAAGATTTTCTCCACTATAGTCTTTCCCATAATGATCCCCCTTCCCATATATTAGTGCCCAAATATATGAAGTTAAAAGGATTAACCACTAGAGGGTTGCGATCATTAAACCCATTGGCCGTCTGCGATTTCATGAGGCAAAACATTCTTTTCGATGTCCCTACTATGAAATTGGGACATTGCGGTATAGATTAGGCCATTCAGACAGACAACGTCCCCAATATTCAACGCCCTGATATCCTTTTCCTTTAAGGGAATAGCTAATACCCTTGGTTCCACAACCTCATCTCCTATCTACCTTTAATCCTAACCGGGAAGATCGCTGTCCGTGATTTTCCCGCCAGACGTATCTGTTAATACCTTCCCTTGCCTTCGATATGAGGTGGATTCTCGTTCGACCCCCTATTAATTCGGCCATTTCCAAATTCAAAATGTTGTCAGTTAATTTTTGGGATTATCTGATTGTGAAAGATGCCTTGCCTGAGATCGTGCGTACCAGAGAATCTCACCTTTGTCAACGTTAGAATGAAAATGGAGCCATACAGGCAAGCCTGTGGTACCTCTTTATACGCTCAGACGGGCGACATCCTGAGCAAAGAGCATTCACCCACGGCTAAAGCCGTGGTGCTCTGCGTCGAAGGATAGAGAGTAATTCTTCAAGTCTTTTCTTTTTTATAAGGAATGCCGGTTTCATAAAACGTATCTTGCTATTCAGCCAAGCGTCAATTTTCTATTCATTTCCTTTCGCCAGAGATCAAGATTTCTCATTTTTCCAGGTCAATATCTTGACGAACCTTATTTCGGATCCTCTGGTCTTCAAACTTTTCATCGGCGTTCAAACGTAATCTTATCAAGTCTGGAAAACAACTCTTAGTCCGTAAAGCAGACTATTGATTATATCCCCCGTATCATAGTAATGTTATTCTATTCCAATAAGTTCGGATGTTTGTAAAGTAATTAGTGGGAGTCCAACATGGATAAGATAATAAGATATTTTGAAAAACCGGGGCCCAAAAATACTGAAGAGACTATTATGGCTGTAGGTAAGCGAGTAGAAGAGTTGAACATTAAGCATATAGTTGTAGCTACGAGAGTAGGAGAGACAGCGTTAAGAGTTGGTGAATTTTTCAAAGACTCTGGTCTAAATATTGTGGCAATTGCACACCAATTTGGTTATGTAAAACCAGGTGAGTGGCTCATTGATGATAAAATACAGAAGAACTTGCAAGAATTGGGGGTCAAACTATTTACTGGCACAATGCCATTGACTATGCTCGGGAAATTATATAGACCCGATTGGAAACCCGGCGCAAAATATTCCAACTATAATACAATTTTCCCGTTTGATGTAATGGCTGATACGCTGAAAATGTTCTCGCAAGGCATGAAGGTCTGTGTGGAGATTGTGGTGATGGCGGCGGATATGGGGCTCATTCCAATCGACGAAGAAGTAGTATCAATTGCTGGTACTCGTAGAGGCGCGGACACAGCAGTTGTCATCAAACCCGCGCATATTCATGAAATTTATAATCTTAGAATTGTAGAAATAATTACAAAACCTCGTTTGAATCAACTGTAAGTGTTAAATCATCGGTACTCCAACACCTCCACCTCCAAATTGCCGATGATCCTGACCAGGTCCACCCAGTTTTCGATATCACCATGAACAAACTTAATATGGGTGGCGTCCGCCGGCAATTGGTTGAGGGTCGGATCGACGCTCACCCATCGCCCCATCCATACCTCGGCCCACGCGTGGTAATAGAAAGCATCTCTGAAGTAGATAACCCCCACGCAGGGTCTCGAGGGTATGCCCAAGCTCCTCAAAAGGGCAACCAAAAGGATTGCATGTTCATTGCAATCCCCCACCCCTGATTCCAAAACCTCCAGTGCACTGGGTAAACTCAGTGTCGGTTTCTTCTCGATATGCCGATATACCCATTCGCTCATGACTCGTATCGCCTCAACAGTACCCCTCCTTGGCCCCACGATCTCCTCTGCTTTCCTCTGTATGAGGGGATGATCGCTCTGAATGAGGGTACTTGGCCTCAAAAATTCCTTAACCTCCTTTCCATTTGGAGGCAGTGACAGGGAGGGAGAATTGGGCCATTCTTCCCTGGCGACTTGGAGTGTTTTTCCAATGAGCTTTTGGCGGCCGTCATTCATTTCGTACTTGAATAATGGAATGCGCTTCAGTTTAACCCTGAGAAGGGAAACCCCCCGGGGATCTTTTATAGGAATGCTGGAAGGTGCCGCAACCGCTTGGATGATATCGACCTCCTCTCCAAAGCCCTGTTTCTGGGCCACCTGCCTCTCTTCCCTCACCAATACCAAGCCCATTGGGCTCTCTTCCTTGAGGACAGAGCCCTCATCATCCAACCACATGTTCACATCGATTCCCCGAAAGGATAGCCGCAATCGATTGGCCAACAGATCGTTCCCGCCTGAGGTAATTTTCTCCCTTCCCATCACCGTGACATTGACATTATTGAGGCTCATCGTTGAGGGATCAAAGACGGAGACCCTATAGCGCCTATCCTCCTCCAACCCCCTCTGGATCAGAAAAGGTCTCAAGTTGGTTGCCAAGAATGGGATGTAGTCAAAGGAAACCGTCCTTTGTGTAATCTGACCTCCCGAATTGATCTTCAGGGCCAGCTTCCTTCCCACGACCTTGCCATCGATTTTCATTTGCGTCGAGCCCGTCGATAGGTCGAAATGAAAGGATTGGAGATTGAACTTTCTATCAGCCATGCATTCCGTGATCATATCCACCTGTTGAGAGTGCCCCAACACCATGAGCTTCATGGAGATCTTTTCGTGTATGGAATAACCATGCTCATGTCTTTTCATGGTTTCATGGGCATATCCGATTTTGGCACCCTTGAAGTAGATCCCCATCCATCTCTCTCCCAAGGGAACCCGATCTTCGGAACCGATGGCCTCCGGCTCCAAATACTCACCGGCAGGATGGAAATAGACCTTTTCCACCAGGAGCCCCATCATGGTGATCCAAAAGGCCACGATCCCAATGGATAATCCCTTCGGCCAGGGAAAATGTCCCATGCAAGTACCTCAAGAAAAGGAATGATAGCGGCAAATGAGATAGCAAAATAAATGCCAAAACAAAAAATAACAGACCCCCTGGGGGGAGTCAATCGGCTTGAGTTTCGAACGAAAACCTGTTAGGTTTTTCCCACAATGGACAAGGGAGGTGCTCCATGGAAATCACCATTCTCGGTTCCGGAACGTGCGTTCCTTCCCTCAAGCGAGGCTCTGCAGGAATAATCCTCCGCATAGATGAAAATATCTTACTCTTCGACAGCGGAACGGGAACCCTTGAAAGGATGCTCAAGAGGGGAATCACCTACCTTGACCTGGACTTGGTGCTCTATACCCATACCCACCCGGACCACGTAGCCGACCTCGTCCCCCTCATATTCGCCTCCAAATACGGGGAAAACCCCCGCAGAAGGGATCTTCCCATCATCGGCGGAAGGGGATTCAAAGCCTACTTTCAGGCCATCCAGGGGGCATATGGGCGTTGGCTTCAACCCGATCTGTTTCAAATACCTATCAGGGAGGTATATGATGACATTTTGGATTACGACCTGTTCAGGGTCATTGCCAAGCCCATGACCCATCTCCCGGAGAGCGTTGGCTATCGGGTGGAATCCAATAACGGAGAAAGCGTCGTTCTTTCCGGAGATACCGATTACTGCCCCAATCTCATTGAGCTGGCCAAAGATGTGGATATCCTCGTTATCGAATCGGCATTACCCGATGAGATGAAGGCCGAAGGCCACTTGACACCCTCCCTGGCCGGAAGAATTGGCAGAGAGGCCAACTGCAAGAAAATGGTTTTAACCCACCTGTATCCCGTGTGCGATACTGTGGACATCACCCAACAGTGCAGAAAGGAGTACCAGGGAGAGTTGCTTATCGCCGAGGATTTCATGGAGATATCCATCTGAATCCATTCCCCCCAATCAGTATTTCCTTGCGTTTTCTCATCCTCCATTTAGGTTTTGTCAACCCGGTTTTCGAAATTGGATCCGAAATCTCACAGAGTAACTGCTCACGCTGAAATTCTCCGCCAAATTACCCTTGAGGCACACCGGTAATACTTGATAAACTCGACGACCAAGTCTATTGACATCCTTGAGGACATGGGATATAAAACTTATGAATATACAGGAGGAAATAAGGGATAACTATGGTCAGACTCAGACTAATCATTCCGGTACTTTTACTCTCAGCAACCCTTTGCGCCCTTTCTGCCTTCGGCACCGGGGAAAAACACGTTAATGTCATCGAAATCAACGGGGTGATCAATCCCGTTGCGGCCAAATTCATCACCGAGGCCATCGACCAATCCGAGGAGGACGGGGCCCAATGCCTCATCATCCAGATGGATACGCCGGGAGGCCTCATGGATTCGATGAGGGCCATTGTCAAGAAACTGCTTTCCGCCAATGTTCCCACTGTTGTTTACGTCTCCCCTCCAGGTGCGAGGGCCGCTTCCGCTGGTGTCTTCATCACCATGGCCGCCCATATTGCGGCAATGGCTCCCAGCACCAACATCGGCGCCGCCCATCCCGTGACCTTGGGATCACAGCAGAAGGAAAACAAGGCCATGATGCAGAAGGTCGTCAACGATGCCGTCGCTCAGATAAAGGGGATCGCCAAAAAACGGGGGAGAAATATCAAATGGGCGGAAAAGGCATTTGGACTCCCTATTGGCCAAACTAGACGGTCGCAAGGTGAAGATCGACTCCCAGACAAAGGTCCTCGCAACCAAGGGAACATCCATGAACCGGAGGCAAATGGGGTGGAGATATCGATTCCTCGATATCATCTCGAATCCCACCATCGCCTACATCATGTTAATGTTGGGCATTTACGGCATTTTCTTCGAGCTCTCCAATCCCGGGGCCATTTTGCCCGGGGTCCTCGGCGCGATTTTCCTCATCTTGGCCTTCTTCGCCCTTCAGATGCTTCCCATAAATTATGCAGGATTGGCCCTCATCCTCCTTGGGATAGTCCTTTTTATCGCTGAGGTTAAGATCACCAGTTACGGCATGCTCTCGGTGGGAGGTGCTGTCTGCATGCTCTTGGGCTCCATTATGCTCG
>SMTZ1_10014733_pt1 | contig 18522 bp, 20 predicted proteins | sample DeeMarSWOR136_30_FD_25667 | JGI IMG/M metagenome (IMG submission 25667)
TTGTTTTAGCGTGCAAATTATTCAGGACCGGATGAACCGGTTTGATCCTTTACGAGGGCCCCTGTGGTGAATCCCACGGCTAGGGAGCCAAGCAGGGTCAGAAGAGTCAAAATGATGGTATAGGCCCAACCGAAATAGGAGATCAGCACAGGCAAGAGAAGAGGTTTGACGGCCCTGTTCCCCAGGAAAATGGTTATCAAAGAGTTACTAACACCTCTTTCCCTTAACTCCTTAAGTAAAGGATACCAAGCATAAATGGGCCCCATTGAGATGATTCCTGTAGTCACTGTGAGAAGCACGCCTTGGATACCACCACGTTTCCCGAGGAACTCCGCAATGTGTTGCGGTTTTAAAAACAGATTCAAAAGCACCATGAGACCGAAAACCAGACACAGCGGAAAAAGGATGTTGAGAAAAACGCTGATGCTGCTCCCGAGGGCCAAAGAGGCCCCATGCGGCAAAAAGACAAAGAGTAGATGAGCAGGACGGATCCCGGGAAGAGGGCCCTCCGCAGCGTCCGCCTCTTCCATGCATGACTCTGATTCCTATCCTTGTTCAAGGGAGCAACCCTTTGATCAGGTCTAAAACGCCTACTGTGGTTATGGCTATAAGCATGGCTAGCACAAAGGATGTGGCATTGCGCACCAATGCGAATTTTCTACCCAGGGCAACCATTTCGGCCGGCAGCTGTATTAAACCGACGGTCACCCATGTGATAATGAGGGCTGTTACAGCAAAGAGGCTGACCCCATGTTCAAGCAGCTCTCCTCCAATAATGTAGCTGTTAATAGGGTTTCCGGCGAAAATACTACCTATGGAGGCTCCCAAGAGGGTGTCTTGTCCTTTGTTCCCCGAGAACATCAAGGATACAAATTCTCTTGAAACAAAGGCATTGAAAAGGCCTATCAATAGGACAACGCCCAGCAGGATCGGCAGCAGGTTCATGAATTGATTATACGATCTCGTTAAGGCTTGCAATAGAGTAGGCTTGTTCACTCTAGCGCCTATTAATTTAGGTTCTTGGATAACTTCCGGGTGATCACGTAAGTTAGCCGTCTTGAATTTCTCCACGAGCTCAGCGACCACGCCACTGACTCCTCTGAACACTTTAATATCATGAGACAAGAGATAGCGCTCAGCCGTTGGACTGCAGTAGCCCGTCAAAACAGCGTTCACTTTCTTGCTGAGCGCCAGGGCAACGACCTGCATACCTGCGCCACTTCCACCCGATGATCCTGGGTTTGGCACTGCCTCAATCTCCATTGTGACAAGATTGACAAAAATAAGATATTGGGAAGTTCCCAGTCTCTCTCCCACTCTCGCTTCTAGACCTGGACCCTCAGCTGAGATTGCGATTTTCAAGCCTGCCTCCTGAATGCTTATGGAATGACTTTATTTCTTTGTGTCCTTCTCAAGCACCACCGTGTGCTCGTCAACAAAGTCCACACTCTTTACACTACCTTGAATCAACTTTTGCTCACCTAACAGGCCCATGAGGAGAAAACCCCCGTCTTTCGCTTCCATATAGGCCACATCCCGCATGACTTCTTCCCGCTGACCACCCAAATCAATATAAACAGTGCTGAGACACATGTTCACCTCTCTGGGATTCACGCATTAGTGCTTTAAGAGCAGGAAATCTAAGATCTTCCCTGCCGCATGCGTTGCTTTGTCTGGCTTGATGGCGCGGCCCTCCAGACAGTCCTCGAATATGCTGGAATCGTAAGGAATCGTTCCAACGACTTCTATCTCTCTCTTTTTGAGTTCGCTCTCCAATCTGGAAGCGAGTGGCTCCGAATCTATTTTATTTAAAACGGCCCATAGGTTTTTCTTGATTCCCCCAGCAAGGTCCTTTACCCTCTTGGCAAGCTCCAGGGACTCAAAAGAGGGCTCGACCACAACAAGCACACGATCTATGCTTGTTTCCACACCCCTGCCAAAGTGCTCCACGCCTGCTTCCAAATCCACAATGGCTATTTCCTCTTCCTTCAGGATAAGCTTCTTTAAGAACTCCCTGCTCAACACGCCCATCGGACAGGCACAGCCTTCCAAAGACTGATGGATCTTTCCTATACATACCAGCCTCAGAGCATCCTTTCCCGAAATATGCTCTGTAGGAATATCATCCATCGTAAGCGTATCTTGCAACAAAATAGTCATTCCTGACTCCGACTCATCCGAAGAAAGTGCTTCTTTCAACTTGACTTGTACCTCTTTTTTGCCCCCAACAAGCTCCATCAAGGGGACAGGGGGCCGATCGAAACCGAGCATTCGAAAGAGCCCGGAATTGGACTCATCCGAGTCCACGACAAGAACCCTTAGCCCTTTAAGCTTAGCACTTCTAGCCAGCAAGCTGACCAGAGTGCTTTTGCCGCTTCCTCCCCTTCCACAGACCGATACCTTCATTCCTGCACCTCCTTACGCCAACACCTCCAGTTTCATCCCTTAAGGAGGCATCTTTTTTTGATTTCCGAGAGTTGAGCCTCAGCGATCAGGCTTTCGACAACAGAGCAATGGGTTCAAGTTTCTTCCAAGAAGTCCTGCACGGCCCTAAGGAGTTCTTCAATACTCATTAGTCTCCTCCAGGTAAAAGAATTTCGAAATCAAAAGGCTGCGAACTTATAGGGGCAAAGACAGAGATAGTTTGGAGCGTCTCGGAGATCCTTTTGGTTTCTTATAATAAATTCTAGACCGTTTACCCGACTCGAGTGTGTTTGCGTATCCACTCGGGGAGATTGTAGAGGTTGTAATAACTGCCCATGGTGTAGAAGCAGGTGGACGAGCAGGAAGGTAGACACTTCTCCTTTAACTTTCGAAGTTCTTCCTCGTCGAACTTGGGCTCCCAGATACGACCCCAGTCGTGATCATAACCCATCATGTCAAAGCAAGGAGAGAGTGTGCCGTCAGGCCGGATGAGGGCCCCATTTTGACCGGCGCGGCAGTCCCAGGGCTGCATACGGCCCCGCATTCGGTCCTTGAAGGCCTTGAGATGGTCGATGGAATTGACCATGGGCCAACCTTGCCGCTGTCTGTGGATGAGCCAGTCCAGAATTTCGTCCACTTGATCGTACCTGTCCGGTGTGATCTGCAGTCCGTCGTCCTTATGCTTATAATGGTCCACATTGACAAAGCTGTGGGGGGGCTCGTTGAGGTGGTAATCGGTTCCCACATGGTTCTGGTGAGCAATCTCGGTGAGTAGCTTCACGTCTTTGATGTTGGTTTTGCAGATGTTGATATTGAAAAAGAGAAGATATCCGTATTTCTTTTGCCGTTCAACCAGGTATCGAAATTGAGGCTCAATACTCAGGAGGGCCTTTGGCAGGCCTTTGCGAGGGGCTACACAGTCAACGGCCAAATTTACCGCAGCCAATCCTGCCCGACCCATCTCGTCTATAAAGTGCTTGTCCATGAGATAGCCGTTCGTGGGCAGATACATGAAGAAGCCGTTTTCCGCGCCGTAACGGATAACCTCAAGGACAAAATCCTTGCGCATCAGGGGTTCCCCACCCATGAGAGGGATGACACGGCAACCCACGGACTTGAGCCAGTCAATGGCGCTCTTGGCCGTGTCCAAGTCCATGCCTGGTTTGTCGTTGTCATACTGAAAACAGTAGTGGCAATCTATATTACAGCGCCACTCCGTATAGAGGTAGCAAAGGACGGGTCGGAACTCCCCGGCATGAATGCGGGAGTAAACGTAAGGGATCGCCCAGCGTCGTACAGCGCGAAGACCATTAAAGCTCTTGTAACGGACTGTTTGCCACATGATATCTCCTCCTTCAGTGTTTCCCAGAATGGGTCATACGCATTATGAAATCCAGATTTCATCACGCTTCTGCCTGCTGCTTACTGGTTAATCGGAATTTAGCGTTTTCGCTCAATTCGGTTAATAGCTCTTGGGTCGCATATCATCAGCCTTTCCTTGCTTTCAGATTTGTAGGTAGCACGAAACATGCCATCACCATAGAAGTTAAAAAGCATTATAATTTCAAGTTATTAACCATATTGATCCAGACCCATTATCACGTACAGACGCAATTTTTAGAAAAATTTCGAAAACCCTTTTCGCAAAATTCCTAAATCAAGGGGGTGAGTAGAGGTGTCGGGGGAGCGGCTAGGAACCGCATGGAAGAAAGGATTTGATAACTGGAAAAATGGATATTCAGATTTCAATCATCTCCGAGAACATCTCCAGTGCCAATAAGGAACCATTTAAAATATTCAATCATATGGCGGAGTCATCTTCGAAAGCGAGCATATTCTTTTTTGAAATTTTGGATTTTTTGTTTAAGCCTCTTGCACAGTACCCTATTCTCACTTACCGGCTCATAGAACATCGCTTCCCTCATCACAGGACACGCCTTTGCACACCTCAAATTGTATGAAATAGGGTTTGCCGCTGGTTTGCTCAGGCAATTATCGTAAACAATCATGAGTTTCTTTCAGACATCACCATCACATCGAATATTGTCGCCGGATTATGGCACACTTATTCTCTTACCCACTCCACTGTCCACGTAATCATCTCCATATTCTAGCCTGAATAGCCGGCGAGTTTCGTCTCCGCTGCAATGGCATGGTCCCACCCTCTGCACAGATAGATGGCGAAATTCCTTGACGATAGATTCAATGCGGGAAGTGGGCGCACCAGCCAGGTGGAAGCCTCCTATTACCAGGTATATGGTATCTTCAGCCGCTACTTGCCGGGCCGCTAGAACAATCTTTACCACGCCAGGATGTGCGCAACCGGTTACTACGACCAGACCCTTGCTGGTTTTTATCGCCAGCGACTGCTCCTTTATCCCGTTACCAAGCTCGCCCGTAGTATATACACCCGCAAGGAGTTCTCTAGGTTCAGACACCTCATCCACTCCTGCTCCAATTGACCTTGCTCCGTCCTTTAAACTTTTGGGAAACGACCGAGGCAAGTAAACAATAACGCCGCTATTTTTCTCCAGGAAGCCGCTCAGGCCGCCCACGTGGTCACCGTGTATATGTGACAGCACGACGGCATCGATCCTCGCTGGATCAATCTTGAGCTTTTTCATGTTCTTGAGCAGCGTGGCACTATCACCACCCGTATCAAAAAGGATAGTCTTCTTCAGTCCTTCTATGAGGCAAGAGAATCCCCACTTCGTTTCCAGACGCGGATCGTAGTCGTTGTTGTCATAAATGATTGTAAGTCTTAACTCGGCCCCGACACCAGCAGTGGGCTCACAAAGAGGGGATTCAGATGGAGATGGTGGCAACGGTGAGGAGCCTGGAGCAGGCTCGGGGTGAGCAGATGAAAACAGCAAGAAAAGCACTGCCATTAGAAGAATTCTACATCCGCACTTCATTGTCTACCTCTCAAACTGCTGCGGTCTGCTCCTGGCATGCCACTCATTTTGGCTCTTATAGTTTGATCACCACTTGGGACAGCTGCTCATTGGCTTTCTCCAGTACTTCCGCTGCCCGTAGTGCTTTATGGTAAATCGGATCGCTCTCTGGATTTTTGGTTTTTTCGGTCCACTTCCTGAGTTTCTCGCTGTGCCGTTTGTTATGCTCAGTCCAGGAGGTCAAAATCACTTTAAGCCTGCCCTTTTCGTCTGTTGGGAAACTCTCGAGGATGCTGTCCACCATTGTCCGGATCGTATGCTCAGGAACGGCGCCCAGGATTTCGTTAACCTTCTGCCCGTCAAAGAAAAACATCTGCATCGGTATGCTCACAATCTGGTATTTCACCGCTGTGCGCTGGTTTTCATCCACATTAATTTTGCAGAATTTGAACTTGCCATCGTACTCCTCTGAAAGCTTGTCATATACGGGGGACACCGCCCTGCATGGACCACACCAGGGCGCCCAAAAATCAACCTCTGTTGGCAGGTCTGATTTGAGAACCTCTTCCTCAAAATCTTGATCCGTAATTTCTATTACTTTGCTCATACTGCCTCCTTCTTCATGGGCTGTTAAGCGATAACTACAGCAGGGACATATCGCGCTTTTCTGAAATTCAGGATTCTGTGCATCTGAAGATCATTATTATCATAGGGAAGCGTTTCCGGCAGTTCCTTTTCCAAATGAAAATTTTCACCCTTTATCTCGTCTTCGGTTTCCGGCTCCATCACGTTTGGCCAGACTGAAATAGATTCGTTCAATAATCCCGCCGGACCGGAGGATCACTAATGCTTGATTCGTCAGGTCGGACACCATCTTCCGCCCACACCTGATTCCTTCGCGCCCCTGGCTAACCATTCCAAAAATCTTCTCAGAAAACCGGATTTATTGGACTCTTTTTGATAAAAAGAGGCCCCTGAGGCTAACTTTTTTCTATTTGGGTCCTTTTTCATTGATGCGTTTCTGAATACCATCGTCTTCAATGATTCTCTTGCACGCCTCTGTTCCGGTTTTCCCTTGCTTATGCCTCGCAGCTTGCTAAAGGGATAAGCGGCCCATGCCGCCGCCTCGTCGGCCCCGTCCCGTGCCTCTGCCAGTTCCTGGTCCTTGCCCTCTTGGGCCTGTGCCCTCTCCCCTTGGCATTGTTGTTCATCTCCTTCAGTTCATTTCCATTTTTTGAACCTCATCTGCTGAGCAACCGCGTTGCCTGCTCCGAGAGCAAGGATTTGAACCGATTCAGGGTAATTGGATAGGGCTGGATCGGGATCCCCATCCAATCAGAATATTCAAGGAAGTCTTCCGGGTGTTCACCCATATACGGGTCAACATATCCGATTCCATCAAGGACAATGGCCCCTCCGGTGTGACGGGGGAAGTTCTCGTTGGCCAGGCCCTGATCCCAGCCTTTAAACACATATTCGCGAAACTTGATCCAACCAGGCGTCATCCCATATCGACACAGTGGCTGGCCTGGACTCTCCCCACTTCAGGACCCAATTCATCAATAATAGTCTTCATCGTACGGGTGGGGTGGTCCGCGTTCACATAACAGAACTTCCCTCCATAGACAACAATGACCTTCTTCGCTTTCTCTTTAGCCTTTTCAACACGCTGTATGAGCTGCCTTTCCAGCTCCCTCGGGTCCTCGTGAAGGCCCGGTGTGGTATAGAAGATATGGTTGACATCCAGGAATCCGGTCTCTTTCAAATGGTTAAGCTCCATGCCCAAGGTGCCGCAAGAGACGATGGCAAAATCTGAGAAAGATATATGATCCATTTTCATACTCCTTTCATTTCCCACGAGGCGACTGCAAATATTCTCTCAAGCCCTGTCGCTCTGTTGCAATGGCCGCCATGCGGCTGCCAATCATGTTTGGCACCACAGACGCCGTGTGATAGAACCACCTTATTTGATCTTGTAATCCGAATCCGGGGGGACACAAAGTACCGGCCGCTTGATAAACCTCAGGACCCTTTCGGTGGTACTGCCAAAGAAAATAGCTTTCATATCATCAGAGTTTCCTTTGCTTCCCATGATGATCATGTCCACATCGCACTGGATCGCCTTTTTGTTGATTTCGATGCAGGGTATTCCTTCACAGACGATCATTTGTGCCTGCTTTTCTTCCATATCCTCACCGTTTAAGAACTCAGCAAGCTTCTCCTTTGCATGAAGAAACAATTTCTTCTTGATCTCTTTCTCAGTGCCCAGTTCTTGATGGATACAAGCATTGATGAAACTCTGATCAATCACATGGAGTGCCAGGATTTTTCCACACTGCCCTTTTGACCAGGATTTTGCCTTTCTTAATGCAGCCCTAGAGCACTCAGAGAAATCGACAGCCACAAGGACGGTTGGGCATTTTCGGTTCCTGCCTTGTTGATCTGACTCCCTTCGCTTCAAGACTGCTCCCTCATCTTTGTAGGTATTAAGCCTTATTCTTTCGAACTGCAATTCGTGCTCAAGTATCACGACCCATCACTTTTACGTCCTCAAAACTCCTCCCTCGGAAGGCTTTCCAGCTTGTCTCCAATGCTCTAGGCCCGCTGGGCAAAGCGAGATGGCTCCCCTCGGACACTCATAAATGCACTGGCCACAGCCTGTACACCGCCGTGGATCCACATGGGCCGTCCTGTCGATAACAACAGCCCCTTCAGGACATTGCTCTGCACATATTCCGCAAGCCACGCATCGATCGCCATCCACAACGGCCTTAAGACTGCGGATTCTGGGCCGATCTCGGATCTCTCCGATGCGGTTGTTCAGCAACTGGAGGCGAGCTTTAATCGCCTGAACCCTCTCCTTAAGGACCCGCAACTCATTTGTTCGGCTCACATCATTCAATCTTTTTCCCCCTGCCAGATTGCGTCCTTAACAATGGGCTTAGGTCCTTTGAGGCTGTGGTCTTCTTTGGGTTTGTTCTCAATAACTTTGAGCTATCTGGTAGCCTGCTTGGGTGGCCGCGAAGATGTCTTGGACATTGCTTGCATCCCCAATGGTTTCGATTCTGGCTACGCTCTTTCGGATTTCCGCATCTGGTTCTGACGCTGACACCATACCGGATGCGAGGATGACCGTTTGGAAAGGCTCAAGAGACATCCCCACGCCGTCCTGCTCTATGTCCACCGTTCGTGGGAAAAAAGTCTTGACCGTGGTATGAGGCATCAGTGTCACTTTTGGCATCTGACCGATCCTCATCAAAGTCAGGTTCCGAGTAATCGTTTCCATCATGCTGCCGATGGGATCCGTCCGTTTTGTGGCCACGACCTCATAATCTTCCCTCCCCAGCTTCTCCGCAATCTCGAGGCCTGTTCTTCCGGCCCCAATGACCAGAACCCTTGGGCCATGCACCTCCTTTTCACTCCTGAAGAACTCCAAAGCCGTCATCGTGTGCTGATCATTAAGCCCCGAGATCTCAGGGATATTCTGCAAACCGCCCGTGGCCCATACAAGAAGGTCGGGTTGAATCTCCCTGACAAGGGCTGCGTCTGTGTTCCTGTTCAGAAGGATCGACGCCCCGCTTTCTCCCACGGCTCGTTGCAAACCTTGCAGACCATCTCTCATGCCCTCTTTTCCCGGTGCTTGCCACGCAAGGGCAAATTGACCTCCCAGATGATCTGTCTTCTCGGCAAGGGTGACTTGATGACCGCGTCTGGTCATGTAAAGGGCCGCACTCATACCCGCAGGGCCACCTCCTGCGATCAGCACTTTCATGGGATGCTCCGTACGTCCCAGGGGCGGCAGACCGATTTCCGGGTTCAAGTTACATCCCAGGGGCTCACCACTCTTTAGGCGATGGAGACAACCCTGGAGGCAATAACCGCAATACATGACCTCTTCATCCTTTCTCTTTTGCCATTTTTCTATCAGATGGGGATCTGCAATGAGCGGCCGTCCAAGGGCCACAAGATCAGCCAGCCTGTTTTTCAGGATCTCCTCAATCCTTTCCTTTCTGCCCATCCTGCCTGCCACAATGAGAGGGAGGGAAGTGTGCCCTCTCAGCCAAACCAACGCATCCATCTGGGGTTTTTCGGGGAGGCTGCCGTGGTGGAAATACCAGGGAGGGCTGAAGCATGCACTTCCCATCCCCACATGTATGGCACTCGTTCCAATCTCCTCTACCCAATTCAGGAAGGGCAATAGGTCTTCCTGACTTATGCCAAACTCTGGTGACATCTCATTGCCTGAGATCCGGACCATAAAGGGAAGATTCGGGGCGCCTTCTCTAACGCTTGACATAACTTCTCTTGCAAAGAGCAATCGGTCCTGACCGTAACGATCGTTCCTCTTGTTAATTTTTCCGTTCAGAAACTGCGACACGAGGTAGCCATGACCTGCCTGGATTTCGATCAGGTCAAATCCAGCATCCACGGCCTTTTGTGAGGCTGATCTGTAACCGGCAAGGACAATCTTTATCTCTTTCTCGGTCAGTGGCTCTGACTCCTCGTCGCTCCTCGGGCAGGCAATGACGGACGGGGCCTTGGGCTTCGTACCACTAGCCTTAGGATTGGCGGCTGCGCCTGCATGGTTCAGATGAAGACAGGCAAGGCGACCTTCTTTGTGGATGACATGAACAATCTTCTTGAGTTCCGTGGCACTTTCCGGGAGATGGATGCATAGCTGCCTCGGATGCTCCTTACCTTCAGGGGTGACAGAAACGGGTTCTAGGATCACCATTGCAGGGCCCTCTTCAGAGATTTGTTGGTAGAACAGCAGTTGCCGATCCGTCACCGTGCCGTCAGGATGGCCATAGCCAAGTTTTATGGGTGGAAACACAAACCGGTTTGCCAATTTGAGAGTGCCAAGGGTCAATCTTTCAAACATGCTTTCCATCGCTCCCTCCTTTCTCATCTTTTTCTCCTGTAATGGCTCTAAGCAGAAAGTATGCCATTTGTCCCCAGTCTAAATAAATATTATGAAATCAGACCGTTAGCCTTTATTTGGTCTATCCATTATTTTGCGGTGGAGTGAAATTTAGAAAAATTTCGAAACTCCCTTTAGAAGATTCTCGAAATCAGGGTGGTTGATCACCCGATTGATGGGGTCAGGACCGACAGGGAAGGTTCCAAAGGTCTCAATGGCGGGAGGGTCAGTTTTCCATTTCACCTCACTGAGCAAAACCCTCTGCGGCAAGCAACCATTTTTCCAAACATCGATTCAGGATCTCCTCCGCATGCTTCACATCCAGGCGGTACTTTTCCGGAATGAAGGACAGGTCCACAGCATAAATACCGTCCACTTTGCCCATGAAGGGACAAGTGTCCACTTCAGTTGACCCCAGTTGAGCAAGAGGGCAGAACACTCGATTGAGAATGGACTTGCAGGCCTTGATTTTGACGCCTTGGACCGTGTAGTTGTTTGCAAATAGCCTTAGGTCTTCGAAAAAGGCACCAGGAGGAAAGTCCTCAGGACGTAAGCCGTCACGCTTCAAGAAAAAGAAGGGGGCTACCACAGAAAGCCGGACAGGAACATTCAATGTATTCCACCTCTGCTCGTACATTTTCCGAATAATGGAGGTGAGGTCGTGGCTGGATGGATGAAAATCCAGGAACTGAGCACACTTTCCCAATGCGGGAAACTTGAGCAGCACGGCATTTCTTACTTCTGGCTGGAGTAAAAAGACACATTGACAACCTTCGCACAAAGACTCGTCTAGGTTTTCCAATTCCAGTTCTTCAGGATCTTTTGCATATAGGAGCCGGAAACGGGATCTGACCTCTTTACGAGCCCTTGCTAATGGCTCAGATAGTGAATGTGCATAGGTGGTGCAAAGGGTTTCCGTTTCACGAAGTTCCTCTTCGTCAATGAAGGCAATATCGACTGCCTCCAGGATATGGTCTACAGCCACCACCTGGAGCAAATGTTGTTCATAATCAAAGGGGTCGTGATCTCCTTTCCATTCCTCGTAGGTGAGGATCTGAAGCTCCCTTTTGAGGGCTTCAGGTAACCGTTGGATTCCATCTTCACGCAGGTTTCCTTTTGGGATGATGATGGTTTTGCATCCTGCGTCGTAAGCCGTTTCCAGTTTCACGTCCAGACCCCCAACAGTCGCGATCCGTCCCTGCGTGTCGATTTCCCCGGTCATGGCCACATCCCTTCGAACCCTGCGTCTTGAGAGTGCTGAAGCCAGGGCCAACGCGATGGCCCCGCCAGCAGATGGTCCATCTTTCTGGGTGGAGGCGCCCATAAAATGAAGGTGAATGGGCCTTTCCACTTGCGCAAGCTCGATCCCCAGGGCATCGGCACAGTGCAGGATGGCGGTGGTGGCTACCTTGCGGCTTTCGTCCATGATCTTTTGAATGTTCCCTGTGGCATGCACCATGCTCAGGTAGCCCTTTCGGGGGGCTTGACTCTCTCCTCCAACTGAGATCCGCGTAGCCTGAATAGGAATGATAGATCCCACGCCCCGCTCCACATCGATTCCCAGAGCCAACATTTCCCCCACGCGGTTCTCTTCGTTGATCTTCCATCGAGGACTTGGCTTGTCAAGGTAGCGGTTGATCGTCCCCCGGGTGATCTTTTTAGCATGCCTTCCGCTAATCAAAATATCTTTTCGCAAAGTCCGTAGGAAGAGGGTACGGATGATCCGTTCCAGTTCACGCACACCCGGCTCATGGGTATATGTCTTGATGAGGTATCTTAAGAGACCTGTTTTATCATTCGGATCAAAATAGATCTCTTTTTCGTTGACCTGGTACATTTGGCGTACCCGTTGGATCAAATGCTGCTGAGCAATAGCAATCTTTTCCTCTATGCTGTAGCGGTCAAGAAGAACCACTTCGCATCGGTTGATGACAGCCGGAGGAACGGTCTCTAAGGTATTGGCCGTTAGGATGAAGTGGCAATTGGATAGATCAATGTCTACGGTCGACATGATGTACCTATCGTGAAAAAGGTGATTCTGTTCTGGGTCGAGGACATCCAAAAGCGCCGCAATGGCGAACTTTGCTGTTTTATCCGCCTCATCCATAATGAACATGCCGTTCATGACCCCCATTTTGATCAGGCCTTGAACGATGGCCCCTGGTTTGGAACCTTCCCAGGTAAACCCGTGACCCACCAGGTCGGCCTCATCGCGCATTCCTCCTAAGGAGATCTTGTGATAGGGAATGCCTAAGTTCTTGGCGATAGATATGGCCAGAGACGTTTTGCCAACTCCTGGAGGGCCCACGAAGAGAAACGCACTTCCGCTCTGATGCAAAGATGAATCCCCTGTGTTGAATTGTTTGTAGCGCCATATGAGATTACTAAAGAAGTCACAGATGATTTCTTTGGGCCTTTTGAGCCCATGGTGTGTGCGGTTCAGGCCTTCTTCAAAGGCCTCAGGCCTTACCTCAATCTTTCGCATCTTTCCCCAGGGTACAGCGAGTAGCGTCTCAATGAGTTCGGTATATTTGGGACCACTGTGCCCCACAGCACTGAGTTTATTTTTCTCGATGACTTCCAGGGCTTGGCGGGGGAATGACGGATTATTTTGCGCCTCTTCAATGCGCTCTTTGAGACTCCTTGCAGGCGGAACGGAAGGTTTGGGTTCGGGAGAGGTGGTACGAGGAGTCCCAGGCACCACAGAAAAAGGATATCCACTCTTTTTTCGGATTTTTTTGAGGTTTTCTTTGAAAAGCGCAAAGATCTCCTCTGGGCCCCTATCCTCTATGCTCATTTCTGGAAGGTCCAGTTCATGAAAGAGATAGACCAGCCCCCAGCGATCTCTGAAGGCATTGAAAACCTCTACAGCTTCATTCTCGTCCCATTCGATGATAAGTGTAAAAAGCCATAGCAACTTCTGCAGAAAAGAAGCCCTCTGCACGAGGGAGTGAGATCTGTCAATACACCTGCGGTAACACTCTCCCAGGATGTCCTTCTTAAGGTCTTTGTCAATAACAGGAAAGAGGCCTTGAAGCAGATCTTCGGGCATTTCTCCCAGAATCATCACGTGGGAACTCAGAATCCGGGTGATGAGATACTCGTAAGGGGTTCCCCTCTCTGCAGAGTCGAAAAGGGCGAGATAAGATTCTCCCTTGAGGCCTGTCATTTCATCAGCCAGTGCCGTTCGGAGCATGCGGTAAAAGGTGGGGTCATCATGGCGCTGGTCCATGGCAAAGGTCACATCTGAGCGGATCACCTCGCGCTCTGGTTTTTGAGGATAGAGCATATGCTCTATCTCATGGCGCAGCAGGAATTCCGCAAAAGCAAGGACTTTACCTTCTTCAAGGGATCTTCCTCCTAGCCTGGATTCGGGATCACTGGGTATAACAAATGCTAAGTAATCAAAAACCCGTTCATGGACATAAATGATCCATTCATCGTCCTTTCGGCAGACCAAGCTCACAGCGTGGATCCGATCCTCCTCGTCCTCCAATCGATCTGTAGTAAAGGCTCCACTAACCCGGGAAACTAGAATGGGATCAGTTCCCCTCTTCTTTCGGAAATAGGGCATGACCCGTCGCAAGATTATGGTTCTAAGAATCTGGCCAATCCTCCGGATACTCTCTTCATCCGGTGCAGGGAGACTGTTGAGGACTTTACGGTCATATCCCATAGGAAACGCCAATAAACCCTCGACACCTAAAACCCGATTTTTGGCTGTTATTTTGATCGACATAATATCTGTCTTTTTTTTCTTTAGAACTTGTCTTTTTGATGAAGGCTTTAAGAATGCAAAATCTCGCCTCCCCCTCTTGTAAATGGGGACACCCATTTCCCGGAGGGAAAAGGCGATTGGAAACATTAAACCGGTTGTAGCCCAAGCGCCATGGTAGCCGCTCATGAGTTGGCATTCCCGCTGAAGAAACAGGCTAAGCGTGTTGCCTCGCTGAAAAAGTATATTTTGCTTTTCTGGGTGAGATCCGCTTGCCCATCTCAGCTTTCCCCGGATAGTTTAAGCAAGACTCCTTGCAATATCCTTCAGGCACTCTACCGCCTTTAGGGCAACTAACAATCTTCATGGTTCTCACGCCTCCGATTGGTGATCTCTTTAACGTACCACCAGTACCACTTCCAGTGCCTCTTCAATTCGTTCAGCCGGGACAAAAGTCATCGCCCTGCGAACCTCCTCAGGCAATTCGTCCAAATCCCGCTCATTGCGCTTCGGCAAAATGACCGTGCTAAGCCCGGCGCGGTGCGCGGCCAGCACCTTCATCTTAATACCACCCACAGGCAGCAAACGGCCCCGCAAGGTCACTTCTCCCGTCATACCGATCTCGCTGCGCACGGGACGGCCGCAGAAGAGGCTGGCTATAGCTATCACCATGGCTAAACCCGCGGAGGGACCGTCTTTGGGAACGGCGCCAGCCGGCACATGCAGGTGCACATCCATCTTTTCAAATAAGCTGGGATCAACCCCCAACTGACTCGCTTTAGAGCGTACGTAGCTGTGGGCAATTCGTGCGCTCTCCCGCATCACATCACCCAGTTGACCGGTAAGGGTGAGTCCCCCGTTACCTTTCATACCTGTCGCTTTAAGAAGCAGAAAGCATGCCATCCCCTTCCTGCCCGAATTAATGTTTTGAAATCAGCCATTTACTTATTTTTGCGCAAGACAACTATGGTGCATGGCACTTAGATTTAGAAGAATTTCGAAATCGCTTTTAGAAGAATTTCGAATTTAGAATGAGCATCAGAGATCCTATTCCTTGCAAATAGATGGCAGGGAGAAAGGGAGAATCAGCGGGGTATTCATGAAAAGTCGGCGAAGCGGCAAATTTTTCCGAAGAAGCAAACCAGTGTAAAGGACCATCATCAAGGTCTGGGGAATCGCATTAATGGACTCAATGGATAGGTTCTTGAGTGTAACACCTCAAATTCTTGTCGGTGCGGGAATCTCAGGGGAATCCATTTCCATGGAAATCCGTGAAAGAGAAGAGGGTATTGCAATAGGGATAATCAATAAGGCTTCACGCGGTTATGATCTGGTCAGATGGGGGAGAAATAGGTTGAGTAAGATGGGGAAATTCCTGCTCGGGAACGTTGCAAAAAAGCTCCTTGAAAAGCTTCGAACAGAATGGCCCTCTATTATCCCCAAGCCAGAAACCCCTTATGGGTATCCAACATTTCCACTGCAGTTAACCGCTGATTGTTTCAGACCCAAATTTTTGTTTGAAGGCTAGGGCGACCAGCTCTGCGGCCCAGTCCGGCTCGTTCATATAGTCGCAATTGATGACCAGATCAAACTCGTAGGGAGAGGCATCTTTTTTCCCATAGACACTCTTGAAAAAATCTCTCTGTTCTTTGTCAATTCGATCTAATTTGTTTTCTGCCCCTTCTTCTGTGGCGTTTAGAATGCTCGCCAATCGCTTGATTCGATACGGCTTTGAACAGAGAAATCTAACGGCCAAAACCCGCTCACGGGGTAGCAGTAAATGCGCCCCTCTCCCCACAAAAATGGCGGGACCTAAACCGGAAATGGAAAACACGGCACTGAATAACTGTCTGGCATAATCGCTTTTTATAAAGGCCTTTTCCCCAAAAGCGAGAGACAAAAATTCCCTTATTTTGCCCGGGTAACGTTCATCAAAAAGCGAAACTGTTTTTTCACTCAGCCTCGCCCGATTCGCTATGTACTCCAGGATCTCTCGATCAACCACCTTGTATCCCATCCTTTGCGCAAGGATATGTGCCACCTCCAGCGCACCGACGCCTGTCTTACGGGAAAAACAAATGGTTGGAGGCAGAACGGGCTCAGGGCCTCTTTCTTTCGCCATAATTCGCCTTTGTTCCCATTCGCGCAAGTACTTATCGGCCAGTTCAGCGGCGTCCGACCTCCTGTTCGGATAGGTTCCGGGTGTGTATTTAATGCCTTTGCTGTGTGCTATCATGGCGCCTACCTGTCAGACAATGATTGGTTCGTTCTAGCGAATTTAAGAAATCACAGATCCGTCTTACAATTTCTTGGGCTCGATGCGTTCTATTCGATGCAGACGCGGATCCAAGTGTCCAGGTCCTCCATGCTCCCCTGTGTAATCCGTCACATCCAAAAAATTGCACTTTTCTCCACATACCGGGCAGACATCAGGAGGGGTCGTAGCGGTTATGGTGAAACCGCAATTTACACATTCCCAGTAAGGCAGCCCACATCCAGGGCAGATATCACCCACGAATTCCCCCAAAGCCGTATAACCGCAATGCGAACATACCCATTTTTCTTTTTCCTTAGCCATTTACTTCACCTCCTTTCTCTGAACGTCCAAGAAAAAGAGGTTCCCCGATAAGAAACCTTTCAGGGTCTGTGCATTGAAAACAGTCTAGCCATCGCCAAAGCAGGACGTGAAGCACTAGATGGGCCAGGCAAGATTGAGTTCCCCCTTGGGATTGAGGAACTTAATTCGCCCGGTCGCAAGCAGGTGCATTACAACTTCGGCGACCAGCTGATCTTCTTCGAATTCTACTTCTTCATTAATAGCCCCAACCAGCTCACCTAAGGTGGTGGTAATTGCAGCCCATTCCGGTTGGGCCGGCTGCGGTCTTGAATAGGCATGCGGTATTTGTTGCATCTTACGGCCTCCTAATGAGGGAAATTCCCCTCTTCCTTTTTCGAGAGCATAAAGCATGCCATTGGATGAGAGCACAAAGAAACGGAGTAATTTTAAAAAGTTAGCTTTTATCGAAAGGAACGAATAAAGAGCCGAAGCTGGCGGTCTTAGAAAAATCTCGAAAGGGGGTTAGAAAAACTTCGAAATCAAAAACGGGCTCACACCGTATGGTTTGAGAAAATTCGGGAAGAATGGACGTTGGGAAAGATTTGTGGAGGAATCTGGATATGTATGGGTTGTTCTCAGCGGGCGGGGATTATTCTATTTGCAGCTTTTTTCTGCGGTAACGGAAGGTGTGGTGGTTCATATGAAGGAGCTTTGCGGCCTTGCTTTCATTGCCTCCGGCCATTTTTAGGGCTTCTTTAATGTAATACCTCTCCAAAGACTCTTGCGTGGAAGCAAAATCGATGCCCGTTTCTGGAAGAGGTGGGAAAGCCATTTTATCCTTGGCTCGTTTCTGTTTTTTGCCTTTTTCACCTCCTTTTATGCCAAGGTCCTGGATGGATAGCCATGGCCCCTTACCCGTCAGAGCACCCCTTTCAATAAGGTTTTTCAATTCACGAACATGGCCTGTCCAGTTGTATGCCATCAGAGCGCTCTCGACTTGCTTTGAAATACCTGTAAATGTTTTGCCAAACTTGTTACTGAACTCCAACAAGAAATGCTTGGCCATAGGAATAATGTCATCCCGGCGTTCATTCAATGAGGGGACCTGGACTTTTACGACTCCCAGCCGAAAATAGAGATCTTTTCTAAACAGGTCTTTTTCGATCAAGCTGTCTAGGTCCTTGTTTGTGGCAGAGACCACTCTCGTCTGAATCTGTAATCTACTTGTGCCACCGACTCTATAAAACTCTCCCCCTTCAAGAAATCTGAGGAGCTTCGCCTGAGCCTCGAAGCTCAAGTCGCCCACCTCGTCAAGAAACAAGGTCCCGTTCGCTGCCTCTTCTAGGAGACCTTTCTTTCCTGACGTTCTTGCCCCACTGAAAGCCCCTTTCTCGTATCCGAAAAGCTCACTCTCAATAAGATCCTTTGGAATGGCCGCACAATTTACGGTTACAAAAGGTCCTTTGAAATTAGGACTTCTATAATGGATGGCATGGGCAATCAATTCTTTGCCCGTGCCTGTCTCTCCGATAAGAAGAATGGGGGTGTCGGGACTCTTGGCCACCATGCCAATAAAGTCCATCACGTCTTGGATAGCGCTGCTCGCTCCTACGATACAGGGAAGGTTCTCTTTAAGGTATTGTTCCTGAAGGATCTGGACTTCTTTCCTCAGCCTGACGCTTTCAAGGGCATTACGAATGGCCACCTCTAAGCCATCCATTTGAAGAGGTTTTCACGGTGTCGATATCTTCATAGGCGGTTATCATTATTATGAGGACATCTGGATACAGATTTTTTATTTTACCGATGGCTTCAATCCCGTCCATGCCCGGTAACCCGATATCAAGCAAAACGAGGTCAGGAGGATGGTCTTTCATGGCATCCATTGCGCCCTCCGCTGTAGCAAAGGCCTGGACCTGATAATCCCCCTCAAGGGCCATGCTCACCCCCTCCCTTATAGTCTCCTCATCATCCACAATGTAGATGGAATATTGAATCATCTTAATCGCTT
>SMTZ1_10005839_pt1 | contig 18518 bp, 13 predicted proteins | sample DeeMarSWOR136_30_FD_25667 | JGI IMG/M metagenome (IMG submission 25667)
GGCCGCCCCGGTGCCGCTCATCAGGGGGTAACAGGTTACCAGGATGGCTATCACGGTAATAGGCTCACCGCCCAACCCACCGCTGATATCGGAGCCCATGGCCAGCGCCGCCAGAGCCCACAATCCCATGTAGAAGGCAATCCCGACGACCGACCCCGCCAGGATACCGGGGGTCCGATGTGCCACCACGCGCATGATCGCATTCAATCCCTGGGAGCCGGTGGCACACATCCCCACAGCGAAAGCTACAAAGTAGGCCAGCGGCACGACCCAGACCACGAGTAACCCGACGACCGTCAGACTTACCAGCGCCACGATAACAGGCAAGAGGAATATGAACGAAAAGCCGGTGAGCAACGACCTCACCGGATGGCCCAGAACGCACCCCGTCATGGAGACCAGCCGTCGGGGTGCCAGAGTAGCCACCAGAAAGGCAACCAGGGACAAGGCTAACGTGAAGCCCAGAACCACCCAGATTCCGGCGGTCGAGAACCCGGAAGTAATCACTTCCATCGGTATTTCGATAGGTGGCGTTTCTACTACGTTCCCCAGGACGACCCCGCCCTCTCGAACCACCACTTCCGGCGCCTTGATATTGCCGTCAACCTGACCGGTGGACGTTACCATGACGGTCTTGCTGAAGGACTGGACATTTCCCTTTACCCAGCCTTTGACCGTCACGCGGCTATAAGCAACGATATCACCGTCAACGTACTCGTCACGGCCGACATAGACGGCCGTAAGCGCAGGGATATCCACCACCTTTCGCTCGGTGCAACGGGTCTCGACCGGCTCGACGCTCTCGTCGGACGACCGGCCTTCCCTGCTCCTTACCTCAGCAGCCACATCGGCGTCTGAAGCCACGAACTGGTCAGCTTCGAAGTCGTACACCCAGCGCCCCCCGGCACTGTCGTAGCCAATGACTCCCTCGGGAGAAAGTTCGATCTCAACCAAAACCAGGACCGGGGCGGAATCGGTCGGAACCGCCTGAGAATCGACCGGCGGAGGCGCGGTATCGTAGGAGGGGTCTTCCTGCGCCACGGAAACAGTGGCCGGAAGCGCCAGACACAACGTGGCTATGACCAATACAACTGTGGGCCGAACAAGCCTCATGTCTACACCGATCCTATGTGTAAACGGCCGTTAGAACTGCGCAACGGTCACATCGCCGGATACCGAAGTCAAGTTTATCTTTACTCCACCGAAACCGAACGTACCCTCAACCTGCTTATGCGACATCGACTTGATTGCGATTGGAATCTCCGTCTTGATGTCGCCGGTCTGTGACTTTATTCGTAAATCGCCGGACGATGTTTCCGGAATCGTCAACCTGATATGCCCGCTCTCGGTAGATACGAAGTAGTCGCACGAGCTGCTGAGATTAGTCTGGATATTTACGTTGCCCGTGGACGTGGTCAGGTCGAGGGCTCCACGGTCCTGCCTGATATCGATATCGGCCGTAGAGGACTTCACCCGGATATCGCCCTCGACAAACTTCAGGTCGATCTTTCCCAGCGCCTGCCGGATATCGACCGGTCCAAACAGGAGCTCGCCGACCACCGATCCCGAGGAGCTTTCCACGTTGATCGAACCTTCGACACTGACCAGCTCAATTTCGGCGGCCGAACTCCGGATCTCCACATCGCCGATGACATGGCTGATTTCCATCCGACCGCTGGTATTGACCACGCTGATTCGGCAACCGACCGGCACCTGGATGACCCAGTCAACCTCGCCGAACGAGTCTGTTCCTCCGGTCCCAAGGACTTTGGACCAGAAGGACCGAGACCGGTCCCGCATGCGCAAATAGTTGGTCGCAACCGTGACCCGATTGTTGTCGTGCTCGACCTTGATTTCGATATGATCGGCCGCCAATTGGGCTTCGTCCATGTCCACGGCTTTGACTCGCTTACGGGCGTCGATAATAATCCGGCCCTGATCGCTGCTGGTGATTTTGAGATTCCCGCTGACATAGCTCAGGGAAAGCTCGGCTTCAAAGCCGGTCGGAATGATCCTCTGGTAGTCAAAGGTGTATTCCTTGGCCCCGACGGTGGTCGGCCACAGTACCGCTGCCAACAGAAGACCTGCCACAAGTATGAACAAAAAAACACGCATTCGCTGGCCCTTGGCGAGACGATTTCGACCTGTCCTATATGTTTCTGAGCTTCCTTTTGAGAAGCTCCCGAGCTCGGAAAATCCGGGCCTTCACCGTCCCGACCGGTATAACCAGTAAATCGGCTATTTCCTCGTATGATTTATCGTCTTTGTGTCGGTAAACAATGACTTCGCGGTACTTGGGCGGAAGCGACTCGATCGCGTCCTCGATCGAGAAACGCTGCTGTTTTCTGACCAGTTCCAGTTCCGGATTGTGGGTTTCGTCCGGAACCTCGATCTCCATATGGCCGTCGCCGGTGTCCAAAGGAGCATCCAGCGAGAGGGCCTGAATCCGCCGCTTGCGAAGATAGTCAATCGAGGAGTTGGCGGCGATCTTATAAAGCCACGTGGAGAAGCGAAACTCCGAGCGATAGGAAGCGAGCGAGGCAAAGGCCTTCATGAAGGTCTCCTGGACTAGATCGCGCGCGGCTTCCTCGTTGTGGATGATCCGATTGACAATATGAAAGACGGCAGCCCGGTGGGTTTCCACAAGCTGGGTGTAGGCCTTCTGGTTTCCGCCCAGGGCGGCGGCAATTATGGTGGACTCGTCGTCGATCAAACCCATCTCTCGTATCGGGTCGCAATCCGGTATTCAGGGGACCCGCATAAACATCTAAAATAACAGGGGTAGCCAGCGCTGGCAACCAAACATATTGAGGCCGGAAGGATCCGGGGGCTCGAAGCCCTTCGATATCAACCGCTTATCAAACCCGGCCGGTACGTTTTTCCCGGGTCATGGCGGCGCAGAGCGACCCTGCCGCCGGTCAATCACCGTCTCGGCCCCGAACCGGCGGCCGATTATCTCCTGAGCCGTCCAGACTCCAAGAACACGTTCGGGGGCTGCTTCTGTTTCGATTTTTAGCTCAAGCCTGGTCCAGTCATAAGCTTGCCATTCGCCCAGGCTGTCTGCTATGCAAAAATTATACAATTACTTAACGGTTCGCTTCTCCATATAAGCCGGCACCTGAACTCCCGGCAATAGAGTGCCGTTATTACTGAAAAATGGGGGCCCGACAGCGCTCGACCGATATGATTTACGACTACCCGCAATACTATGAGGTTGCTTTCTCCTTCCGGGACATCCCGAGAGAATCCGCCTTCATGCAGAAGTGTATCGAGCGGTACTCCCGGATCAAGGTCAGGCGGGTATTCGAGGTTGCCTGCGGCTACGCGCCCCACGCCGGGGAGCTGATCGGACGAGGCTACCGCTACCTCGGCCTCGATAACAACCGCAACATGCTCGACTACGCCGTCCATAAATGGCGTGATTTGAGCCCCCGGCCGGAGTTTCTCGACGGCGACATGGTCTCGTTCGAGACGCCACGGCCGGTCGACTTCGCCTTCGTCATGCTCGGTTCACTCTACCTCAACAGCCTGACCGAGATGAACTCTCATTTCGATTCCCTGGCTCGGGCACTGAAGCCGGGCGGCTTGTATTTTCTCGATTGGTGCGTTCAGTTCGACGACCCGATGAAGTACGCCGAGGACAACACCGTCACCTATGAGCGCGACGGAATCACCGTCGTGTCGAAATTCAACATTCGGCTGCTCGATCCCGGAGAGCAAATGTACGAGGAAATCTGGACGCTTGACGTTGACGATCGCGGACAGCGTCGAAAACTCCAGATGATTGAGCGCAACCGGGCCATCTTCCCCGGGGAGTTTCTCACCTTCGTGCGGAGCCGCACCGATTTTGAGTTCGTCGGCTGGTGGAAAGACTGGGACCTGGCCCAGCCGATTGCCGACGGTGCCGAAACCGCCCGGCCGGTGGCGCTGCTGCGGCGAAAGTAGGCCGACAATCCTGCAATCTTGCCGTTCGATATCTCGTATAACAGTTAAGAACTGCTCGCGGCGGCAGCCTGATGTTACGGAGATACCTGTCTGTGAATCGACGTTATTGTCCTAAGTCGATCTGCCTGATGTGCCTGGCGATCATTGTCGTGGTCGGTTGGAATAGCGGCTGTGAGAAGGATCCGGCCTCGTCATACGAGCCGGAAGTCACCAATGTCAAAGACAACTTCCATGTCACCATAAAGGACGTCAAGAATCTCGATACGGTTTATGTCTACTACTGGCCGGTGGAGGGCAGCGTCGGCAACACGTGCAGCGCCAATATCGATCAACAGGCCTCGATCCAGTCCGGTCAGGCGTCGGTTGTCGTAAAGGACAACTCCAGTACGCGACAGACGGTGTACCAGACCGACCTGAGTCAGAACGGCAGCTTTCAAACCACGCTCGGCACGTCCGGCGTCTGGCAAATCACCGTTTCTCTGGTTCAGTTCACGGGCTTGATCGATTTTCGGGCTCAGCGACGATAACCACCGTCAGGAGCGGGTGGGGCAGGTTCAACTCAGTGAGCCTATCGGCTTGCAGGCCAGTTCGGGATCGACTTCACTAAACAGCCAGCCAAGACCGAGTTCTTCCCAATTAGGAGTGGCGGAAGCATCGATGTACCGCTCCCACTTGTGGATACCGGGCTCACCGGCGATTCGTCGGAACTGGGCAGCCACGACCGGGCTGTTGACAATCACCACGGATCGGATCATACCCCTCTGGCGATAGAGTCTTTGGCCGTCGCGTATGTAGATCTGGGAGTCCCGGCTCAGCGGGATGATGGTACGCATGTCGACGAAAACGAAGAAACCTTCCTCCTGGTCGGCCAGTATCTTACGGGATTCTTCCAACCACTGCGCCATTTCCTCGGCCTCGACTGATCCCCCGAACGTCAGCCGATAGCCCCAGCCTTTCTTCTCGATTCGATACACCGGCTCTTCCTCCGTCCATTTCACTATTATCGTCACCCGAGGACCATATTGTAAGGGCGAGAATGGCAGGCTGGCGGCACAGCCTGCAAGCATAGACATTTAAAGGCGGGAGCCCGGCCCGGTCCGCGGCCCGAAATTGGGTCAAAGAAAAGCGGGGCGGTCGAAAAATCGCCCGCCCCGCTTATGTTTCACCAGCTCCGAGCTTGTTTAACGAGTAGCCGCGAGATAGAGTTCGTTGACCTTCTCCCAGTTAATCACGCTGAAGAACACCTCGATGTACTCCGGCCGGCGATTCTGGTATTTCAGGTAGTACGCATGCTCCCAGAGGTCCAGCCCGATTATCGGCGTCCGACCGACAGAAAGCGGCGAATCCTGGTTGGGGGTGGTCATAATCTCCAGCTTGCCTTCGGCTAATACCAGCCAGGTCCAGCCGCTGCCGAAGAGATTGGCGGCAGCCGTGGAGAACTGCTCTTTGAGCTGGTCGAAGCCGCCGTATCTGATCCTGACCGCGTCGGCGATCGGCCCGCCCGGGGACGTACCTTTAGCCAGAATCGTCCAGAAGAAATTGTGGTTGGCCGCGCCGCCGCCGTGGTTGCGCACCGCCGTGCGGATATCGTCCGGAATGGCACCCAGGCTGGAAATCAACTCTTCGGCAGACTTGGCTTCCAGGTCCGGATGCCCCTTCAGCGCCGCGTCCAGCCTGGTAATATAGACCTGATGGTGCTTGGTGTGATGGATTTCCATTGTTTTCGCGTCGAAATACGGTTCCAGCCCATCGTACGCGTACGCCAATTTCGGTAAGGTATGTGCCATTTGCGTGGTCTCCTTTGCCTCGGCTGCAGGTCGCAGCCGTTTCTTTCAGATGGCAAACGGTCCCCGGGCCCGATGGTTCCCGAAAATGGCCTTTGTGGCTCCAGTTACAGTCATTAATCCGTGGTTAACAAACGATTTTACCTACCCGATCCGGGCGTTATATTGGCGCCTTGATGGAATCACCCGGTTACCGAATCGCTTCCTACTGCTCGTCCCCCTCCTGGGGCGGGTTGGAGATGAATGTCCTTCGCTTCCTCCGTTGGATGAGTCAGCGAGGCTGGGATGTGATCCTGTACACCGACCCGGCCGCCCGTCTGTACCGCGAAGCCGGGAGTCTGGGTATCGCGACCCGACCGGTGGTGTCGCGTCTGCCCGCCGGCGACATAATCGGCGCCTGGCGGCTGGCCCGCCTGATGCGGCAGGACGGGGTGCGTCGGCTAATCGTACACCGCAGTATCGATCTTTTCCCGGGGGCCTTTGCCAGTCTGCTCTCGCGCGGACACACCCGCCTGCTGTATCACCAGCATATGCACATCGGGGGCCGGAAGAAGGACCTCTACCACGCCTGGCTGTACCGCCGGATTGACGCCTTCATAACGCCGGTCGAATGGCTGGCCGAGCGGGTCCTGGAAAAGACCAGCGTCCCGCCGAACCGGCTCCACGTCATACCTCGTGGGGTTGAGATCGGGCGCTTTACCGTTCGCCGGCCCACCCGGACGGACGCTCGCAAGAGGTACGGACTGCCCTCCGAGGCAGTCGTGATCGGCCTTATCGGAAGGCTGGACCCGAAGAAGGGGCAGGATGTCGCGATAAGGGCGCTCGCACGGCTACACCGGGCGGGTTACCGGCCGCACCTACTGCTGGTGGGCGATCAGAGCTTTGACGAGGGCGACCGATTCGCCAATTCCCTTCATCAGCTTGCCAGGGAACTGGGATTAAGCGACTACGTTCATTTCCGGCCGCACCAGGCTGACGTGGAGTGGGCGTACGCCGCGCTGGATATCTTCGTACTGGCCTCGAAATCGGAATGCTACGGCATGGTTACGGTGGAAGCCCTGGTCTCCGGCCTGCCGGTGGTCGGCACCAACGACGGCGGCACGGTCAGCTTGATTCATCACGGTCAAAACGGCCTGCTGGTGGAGCCGCGCAACGTGGAAGCTCTGGGTGAGGCTCTGACCTCTCTGCTGGACGACCCGGAGCGAATCCGACGTATGGGCGCGGCAGCGCAGCGGGAGGGCACGGTCAAGTTCTCCCACGTGCGGCAGTGTGAATCCTGGGAACGAGTGCTGGCCGGCCTGAACTAGATTGAATCCTACCCCGCGGACTTGCTAAAGACACTCCGCCAGGGGCTGACCGCTCATGAAGAGGTGATCGATCAGCATGGAAACATCACTGATGCTCAGATCGTCGTACGTGGGCGCCAGCCCGCCCGACTGATTGATGTCGGCCTCCTCGACACATCCGAGCGGTAGCCCTGAAATGAAGAGGTTATCGATTAGACTGGATATATCACTTATTGTCGGTTCGTCCTCTCCGCTCTGATTGACATCGCCCACGTGACCGTCGCAGCAACCAATGGAGATACCGATATAGAAGAACCCGTCGGTCAAGGCCGGCTCGTAGGCGTAATCGCCGCTGACAAACCGGGGCAAGTATTTGCTGTAGCCGAGCAGGCGGATCGGATTCAGGCCGTTGACCCCGGCCGGAGCTCTGAACCAGAGCGAGGCGACCGGACCGTCGCCCGGGGGAAGCGGCGGTTGATTTCCCGGCATGAGAATGATCGCGGCCCGGCTGTTGCTCGGATCATAGCTGGTCAGCAGGTTGTCATCGAAGTACCCGGCCCGGGTACCCGATACCGTGAACGAATCATACTGCAGGTTGAAGGGCCCATCCCACGAAAACGGGATGGTCAGTTTGTCGAGCGCCAGGTAATTTCTCAATGATATGTCCATTCGAACCGGCCCGGCCCCGGCAATCTCCACCTCCTTAGCCTGCATCGAATCGGCATGAGCCGACACCAGATTAGGACATATCTTGACCAGGTCGCCCGCAGGCGTGTTCACGGTCAATGTCACGGTGTAACACCCCGGCGTGGTGTACGTGTGGGTGGGATGGAGTTCAGGCGACGTATCGCCGTCGCCGAACTCCCAGAGACAGCCGGTTACGGTGGCGCCGGGAGCCTCGGACTGGAAATCGACCGTCAGCGGTGCGGGTCCGAAATCGTTCTGGGAGATCACACGAACAGGGTGATAGTCGACATAGCAGGCGGCGTAGCCGATCTGACAGCAACTATACTGAATGCGCATATAGCCGCTTTCACCCCACCCGGTTCCCCAGGAGTTGCGCATGATCCAGACACCGCTCTGACCCTGGGTGTCGTCCCAGCCGACCAGCACAACCGCGTGATTGATCTCTCCATCGGTGCAGTAGTTGAAAATCCCGCCACGATAGGCCTGGAACGGGTTGTTGACATGGACGGAAACCGAAATGGGGCCATACTCGAGAATGGCCTGCTTCATCTCATCCACCCCGGCCACCGATCCACTGTTGCCGATGTAGGCCCACGAATCGATCAGATAATGATGCGGATACGGACAGCCGCAAGGCATATCCCAGGCCTGATACGGAAAATCGGCCTCGAGCACCGCGCCGGTACCGCCGCATCCGTCGGTGGACCAGCCGTGATACGAATGCGCATACCAGCCGCCGGAGCAGTTCCACCCGCTCCGATTGCAACTGACCAGCCACTGCTCGGACAGATTAGTGGATACCCCCTCCCTGATCTTGATAGCGCACTCCAGAGCTCCAACGGTGGCAAACGCCCAGCAACTGCCACAACCGCCCTGGTTACGAATCGGAGTGCAACCATCGTAATCGCGCCAATCAAAGGCCGCAGGAAGGACAGTTTTCATCGAGGTCGTCATCGGATCGAAGACCGCCTCCTGCTGCCAGCCGTCCGGTTCCCTAAGACCACAGATCTGCTCCAGCGGGTACCGGGTGGCGCTGTTTTGCCCCACCGTGAAAGTCCAGCCTTCGCGCTCGGCCTCTGTTTGCATGTCCGCAATGGCCTGGCGATCAAGCTGGCTGAAAGCGGAAGGTGCAGCCAGCAGTATGAGCGTGACGATAATGCTCGAATAAGTCTTCAGAAACGACATGTTGGTTCTCTGATCTTTCTCTACCGCCCGCCTCAAGCGTGGACGCGGCCGGCAACTCTTTGCCGCAACATAAGTTAGCCCACCACAAGATAAGTCGATCGGGCTGCTTTGTCAATCAACAAAGTAACTCCTCGCGAATACACGCAACGGATAAGGCCGGCTACGGACAGTCCGGAAGACCGAGCGAGGAACCGGTGATATACAGGTAGTCTATCAAAATCGAGATATCACTAATGGTGATGTCCTCGCGGGTCGGGTCAGCGCCGCCCGACTGGTTGATGTCGGCCTCGGCCAGGCAGGCCACCTCAGTGCCGGATATGAACAGCATATCTATTATGATGGCGACATCCCCGATGGTAGGCTCGTCGCCATTCCGGCCGTTGGCATCACCGACCCGCGCGAGACAGCAGCTCACGTGGATATCCCCGTCGACCGTCTCCGGCACATACACTCCGGCGTAGGTCGTCAACGACAGATTCCGTCCAACATAGCTGGTGAAGCCGACCGGATTGCTGCCCATGGCGCCAACTCCGAGATCGGTGAAGAAAAGTGATGCGATCGGGCCACTGCCGGGTTCCAGTGGCGGCTGGCTGCCGGTGGCCAGATGAATGGTCGCCACGTCCCAGTCCGGCACCCAGCTGACCGTTGCGACGCTGGGAAAATAGTCGGTGCGCAGGCCGACTACCGATACCGAATCGTATCTCAGGTCGAATGGACCGGCCCAGATAAAAGGGATGACAATCTCCGCCAGGGGAAGGTGGTTGTGCGCAAAAATGTCGACTCGCGCCCGCCGGTCGACGAGCAGCGCTGAACTCATCCACAAGGTGTCGGCATAGGCGGACACCATACCGCCGACGGTACGAGAGAGAGTCCTCTCCGACGTGGTCACCGTCACTTCGACATCGTGGTAGCCGGCCAGCTCGTAAGTGTGAATCGGATTCCGTTCGTCCGATGACGCACCGTCACCAAACTCCCAATGCCAGAGATAGGCCCCGGCGGAGTTGTCGTAGAACTGCACTGTGAGTGGAACCGGGCCGAAAGCGTTATCAGCCGACACATCGACAAACGGCGGATTGGTGTTGGCAAAGACCATGTTGACCGTGTCCCAGTTGGCGACCGCCAGATCGTTCATGAACGAGTAGCGGTAGTAACAGATCGCCTCGACCACCGGCGCCTCGGCCAGGGACAACCAACCGGCCGCCAGATCATAGCAATAGTCCGAATAGTCGAGCCGGGCACCGTCAACCAATACCGAGTCCACTTCGTACAGCGGGTGATGCCTGGTGTAGAACAGCTTTCTTGTGCCATCCGCAGCCAGCGTGTCGACGATCGGAAACACCCCCTGCCCATCGATATCAACCCAGGCCAGCTCCTCGGCCACGATGTCGATGGCACCGGTCCAGACGGGAGCGGCCGACAGGGTCGAGCCAAGATTCTCGTAGACCCACAGCGGATGGAACCAGCGCCCGGTGGCCAGGTCATCGTCACCATCGTTGTCATAATCACACAGCGCCAGGGCTGAACCATAACCGCCGTCGGAGGACTGCCAGCCGTGGGTAGTACCGAGTGTTCCCGCACCGTCATTGAAATAGACTTTGAACCGACCCAGGCCGCCCAGCTGGTTGTTGTAGGCGACCACGAGGTCGAGCCAGCCGTCGCCGTTGATATCGCCGAATAGAAGTGTATTCCCTGATTCAACGGTTGCCGCTTGCCATGATGGAGCGCTTTCTATGATACCGTCATTATTGTAATAAACGGCCGTCGCGCTTTGATCGTAAGTAAAAGCCAGGTCCAGATCGCCGTCGTTGTCCACGTCACCCCAGACCACGTCCAGGGCGGCGTCAGATGCGGCCGAGGCCCAGTAAGGCGTGTTCGAGAATACGCCGCCTTCGTTCCGATAGAGCAGGTTGGGCTGATAGTCCTGATAATAGCCCTCCCCGGTTGCGAAACATATATCCAGGTCCCCGTCACCATCTACATCGCCGAACGCACAAGAAAAAGAGAAGATCTCATCCGGAGTATGCCAAACCGGAGTAGGATCGGGCAGCCCACCGACATTCAGATAGAGATCGCTCCGATTGGGAAAGCCGAACCCCTGTCCGAGGTAATTAGCCACCACCAGGTCAGGGTATCCATCGTCATTAATATCACCCACCGCACAGTGACCGGAATACTCCAGATTCGATGAGTACCAGGAGGCCGATGCCGGCAGAGATCCATTGCCGAAGAGATAGATGTTGTTAGCCGCCTGCACGATATCATTGCCGTTGGAAAAGAAGCCATCGATAATGCCATCCCGGTTGCAATCCCGCCAGATCATACCGCTAGAATAGATGTGCTGCTCCGAAGTGGTCCAGTACGGCATCGTACCGAGCGGAACCTGCGCAAGTACCTGAGCGCTTGCGGATAGTGTGACGATTATTATGAGAAAGCAAAGCCGGCGAACCATGGTGACCTCATCTGCTGGCGGCATCTATATATACATATGACGGTTAAGACCCTGTATCTTATCAATAGCAATCAGGGAGTCCTATCGACGGCCCGGTTATAAACAGGTAGTCCAGCAGAACGGCAACGTCGCCGATCGAAAGATCGTCGGCAGCCGCTCCGGCCCCACCCGACTGATTGGCATCCGCCTCGGCCCAGCACGGGAGCGGTATCTTGCTTATGAAAAGGTGATCGATCAGCAGGGCCACATCCGCCATCGTTGGTTCCTCCCCGTCGACGCCATCGACATCACCGACCTGGCCGAAGCAGCATCCCAACCGAAGCGATCCGGAGAAGAGCGCCGGGACATAGGCGTAGGAACCCGAGCGGAAGCTCGGCTGGTAGGCGGCGTAGCTGACGAGCCGAACCGGGTTGGTGCCCGGCCAGAACTGGAACGGCACGCTGAAATACAGGCTGACCACCGGGCCGTGACCCGGAGCGAGCCGCGGCTCCGACGGCGTAACCGCACTTCTGAGGGTAAGCGCCGCACGGTCCATGGTCGGCGCGTAACTAACCAGTACCTGCATGGGAAGGTACTCGGTGCGAAGACCGACCGTGGAGAACGAGTCATACGTGATGTCGAGGGAGCCATCCCACGAGAACGGAACCGTGATTTCTTCGAGCGGCAGAAAATTCCGGGCGTAAACGTCGAGCCGCACCTTGGATCCGGCGACCGCTTCCAGGTGCGGAATCGACAGAGTATCAGCGTGAACCGAAATCATACCGGGCACCGTCCGGGTGAACCGGCCGAGGTCGGTGTCAAGCGTGAGGGTGACGTCAAAAACTCCCGGAGTCTCGAACACGTGGACCGGGTTTTGCTCGACCGAAAACGATCCGTCGCCAAATTCCCAGGCGAGGCTGTCAGACGTCCGCCACGATTGGTTGCTGAACGAAACGGTCAGCGGCACCTGCCCGGCGAACCTGTCGGCGCCAAAGTTGACCGGCCACGTAAGGGCTTTTTCGATATCGATAATGCCCCAGCCGTAGGCGTTGTCGGGGCCGCCGGCGTGGTCAGCCGTAGGCGCCGAGAGCGACGTGCCGCTGGCATACCGGTAGAACTGGTCACCGCCGGCCGAGGCACCGAAGGCGTCAACCCCCAGGGCGCAGACTTCCGGCTTCAGTCGACCGTCGAAGGTGGGACCCCGCGAAGAGAAGGCGGCTATCATCCCGCTCGCATCGACCGCCCCGACGGCCAGAATATCGAAGGCATCGGCCGGAGCGAGGATCGTTCCCGCGGCCGGGCCGTCGTTACCGGCTGATGCCACCATAACGATCCCGAGCGCATCGCAGGTGCCGGCCGCAACCGAGATGACCGCCGTCTGCCCATCCATGTCGCTATGATTGTACCAGTCCGAGTAACCCAGCGAAGTGGAGATAACATTGGTCCCGATCGAATCAGCATACTCCAGAGCCGCCACCCAGTTGTCTTCCTCGATCGGCGTTTCGGTGGCCACGTCTTCCGTCTTGCAAAGGATGAAGTTGGCGCCGTAGGCCGGCCCGATCACGTGCCCGGGAGCGAATCCCCCGGCCACCGACCAGGTCAGAGTGCCATGAGACCACTGGCCGGCCGGGTCTCCCGGCTCCTGACCGGTGTTGTTGTCATTCATGATGAAGTCATACTCGGCCAGAATGCGGCCGTCCTCGACGTGACCCGCCAGAGCCTCATGCGTCTTCCTGAAACCGGTATCGGTCATAGTGAGAGTCACCCCGCGACCACTGAGCCCCTGAGCGTGAGCGACCGCGGCTTTGATCTGGTAGATCTGGGTTTGGGACGCGCCGTAGTCAAACGCTTCGTCTGACTGCAACCCAGTCGGTGGCGCAGACCGGGGCAAGGCCGGAGCTTCCTCCGGTCGGCGAAACCGCGCGACCGGCTGGATCTCGGCCACAAACGACAGGGCCGCCAACTCGTCAAGGCGGTCGAGTCTCACATCTACAGAAACGGCGTTCAGCCAGCGCGAATACCTTCGGACCTGCGCCCCACACTGCTCCAGCCGATCGACATACGGTGCGAAAACCGGGAGATCCACAAACAGAATCCCGGCCGCGCCCGTGCGCGTGCGACGCCGCGAGGCTCGGTCGGAGAGCACACATGCTTGAGCCGCGGCCTCAAACTCCGCCTGGCCGGATATCCCCTTATCAGTGAAAAAAACCCAGACGCAAGCCCGTTGGGCATCTCGCTCTGCCAGAAACGTCCTCGCGGCCCCGGATACCACCTGGAGCGATCTCTCCCGGACAACCGCCTGCGAAGTAACATCAGGGAGGGCCGACGCCGATCCGTGAACTGTTGGCGGCGAAGTCACAAGAAGGGCCGCCGTGATTGCAGCCCACAATGTCCTTTTATAGCGCTGCGTCACTTCCGTACACTCGTCACCCGGGCAACCGGCTCGTTCCACGGAGTCACCGGGCTGCCGCCGCAGAACCTACAGACAATCAGCCAAACCGAGCTCAGAACCCGTAATGAAAAGATAATCGATGAGGATCGAGACGTCAGTAATCGTCAGATCCTCGCAATCAGGGTTCAGGCCGCCCGACTGGTTGACATCGGCTTCCTCAAAACACTGAATAACACCTTCGCAGGTACCGGTCAGGAACAAAGCATCAATCAAAGTACTGACGTCACTTATAGTCGGCTCGTCCTCACCGCTCATGTTGGCGTCCCCGACGCGTCCGCTACAGCAACTGGTCTTCGCTACGATCAGGAAAGGTGAAAAAGAGTCGCTCGTGCCGCAAATCCGGTTAGCCTCGGTATCGAGTGACGTGCTAATATCCACCCATTCTGCACCATCATGGTGCATCAATCTCAGCGTGGTTTCGTTCCCGTTCACGTCCTGGTCGTCATACGACAGGCACAGTTCTACGCTGCCGCTGAACACCGCATCGGTCTCTATCTCACAGTACTCCGGTGGGGAAGCGGGCACGGCCACGTAACCCGACGGCGGCTCGGGGCCGGTATCAACCGCCGACATCGTGGTAATGCCTCGGGCAGTCACCTCAGCGAAGGTGACCGTGGCCCCCGGCCAGGGGCTGAACTGCACGTTTGTTCCGCCCAGTGTGTTGCCGACCCAGACGTCATCGATGTACCAGCCCTCCTCGGCTACGTAACCATCCGAACCGAACCGGAACATGATTTCAACAATCCCGGAATGTGCGGACAGATCGAACAACGCCTCGGCCCAGCCGGCACCACTCCCCGAGTAACAGGGTGTGCCGGGCGCGAAAGGGCTGGCCGGGTTGTCTATAATCGTGTAGGGATACCCGCCCTCGGGCGCAACCTGCTCCCACTCGCCTCCGGCTTCACGGATCATAACGATTCCGCCGTCCCAGGCCGTGAAATCGGCATCGTCTTCGGCGGCCATCCAGTGCCAGAAGGACAGCTTTGCGTCCTGCGGAAGAAGTAACGGCGGAGTGACCAGCGCGCCGTCGGCGAGATCCGAGTAGGTGGCCGATCCCGGACCGCCCGCCTTCCAACTCGTGCTGCCGCTGTGTTGCCGGTAGGTCTCAAGCTGCCAATCGTTTGTATAGGTCAAAGTGAGCGGATATGAGCTCCAGTCCCCGTCTCCAGATTCCACGTCATCTTCAAAACCGGGAGTGGTGCCTATGAAGATCTTGAAGGAGACACTTTCGCCGTATCCGCCAGTCTCGGAGAGAGCCAGGTTTAACACGGCGACATGCGGGTCGGGGCAGGACGGGTCGATCAACAACTCGAACGGAGCTTGAGTGTTACCCTGGCCGCCCCAGGGTATCACCGGCTCAAAGGCTGCCGATGCACCCGTGACGGTCAGATACGGATCAGTCGAGGATAAGATGCCGGTCGTGTTGCTGGCCTCGTTTCCAGCGTTGGTAATGACCACGTTCAGCAGGACCGTCTCGCCCGGCTCGGGCAGGCCGTCCCCGTCACCCGCAGCGTCCGAAACCGACACTTTGTCAAACAGCAGAACCGGGTCATACTGCGGTTCAATACCGGCAATCATGAATTCCTCTTCGTACGGACAGACGTCGCCGGTGATCCACCCGCAATACAGGCTGTCGAGGATATACCATGCGTTGTGGCCGTCGTTCCAGCCGTAGTTCATGTGGAACTCGAGCTGACCGCCATCGTCCCGGTAACCGTCACAGACAATTGAATGCAGGTTGATGCGGTACTGGGTAGGCCGGCCGGCGTCGATTTCCTGCCGAATGATGTCGAACCATCCCTGCCGCGAGTACTCATCGCGGCGCTCGATGTGATTGGTCGCCTTGTACTTGAAGAAGGTTGGCAGGATATATGCCGCCCGGCCGGTGTTGGCGGCCGACCCACAACGTCCGTAATCCATGTTATGAGCCACCCCCACTTCATAGTTCAGCTCGGCCAGAGCCGCAGCCTGGGCCGGGGAACAACCGCCGTCGCAATCGTCAGGGATATTCGCCCAGTCATAAGCGTCTGAAAAGTCGGCAAAGAGCACTTGCGGCGGCGTGGAACCACCGCAGGAGTTATCTCCCCCCCAGGTATACTGGTAATTTCCGACCCCGTTCAGCGGCCACTCCCAGAATTTCATGACCTGCGCCGTGGCCGTCGCCACGCAACCGACCACGCAGCGGCCTCCGTCGCCCCAGGGACAGTAGTCATTGTAGGGCACTCCCTGGTACCAGCTCGAGGTCAACAGTGGGCCGCCCTGCGCCATCGTGCTGAGCGCCGGGTCAGGCCGGAAGTCCCTGCCTGCCACCGCCAACCGGTCCCATTTCTCCTTGTTGCCTGGATCGAACAGTTGATCTCCCGCCGCCGGCTGAGTCGCATCCAGACTGCCATAGACATTCTCGAACAACTGCATCCGCTGATAGAGGATCTCGCCGATCATCTGCATAAAGCCGCCCTCCTGAGCCGAGGTCAGGTTGGATTCGTCCGAATAAGCCTTGATCGGACTCACTTCCCGCAGCATGGGTACTAACACGTAGCCGCGAGGAGCAATATCGTAATACCGGGCCACCAGCAGATTCTCATACCACAGTTCGTGGATCTCGCCCACGGTCGGATCAACCCGGCCGGCCCAGGAACCGGTTCGCTGGACCAGTTCAGTGACGAAATTACCCGCCACGTTGGCCATCTCCTGCTCGGTCGCCAGCTCGGCGCGACCGATTTCACATAAGAATAGGATGCCTATCAGAGAGAAAGACAAGGCACCAACCATGCGCGTCAACCCGGTCCGAGCATTCGGACACGGTGGCGACCAATCCGCCTGGAGTCTGATACATCTACTGAACATAGGTGTCCCTCAATCCGCTATATGTGCTCGTATTCTCTTGTCGGCGACGCTGTGGTCGGGGAGCCAGAGCACTTTTGCAACTACATACCAGGCGCGGCGTGGGCCGGTTGGGCCTCCGGCTCGCTGCACATTTCAATCTGATTACCCGAGTCACCGGATCTTTCAACTTGGCAAGACCTTGTAAGGCGAGGACTTATGAGGTCTTGGAAATGCCTTTCCGTTGCTCCTTAACCATTATACCTGAACCTGGTGTTTTGTCAAGGGCTATCGTTATCCTCTTTTAAGGCAATCGGATAGACGATTTGTTACGATTCCAGGGCGCTTCTTGGAACAAATCCCGGCAAACCGGGTTTATTTTGTTAACAATAACGAATTCTAATAAGGACCAAGTTAGTACATTATGGGCAGTCGGCGCAACACCACCCAGCGGAAGGTCATCCTTGAGGAGCTGCGCTGTTCCCACCGGCATGTGACTGCGTCGGAGCTGTATCGCGTCGTCCGACAGCGAATTCCGAACATCAGCCTGGGCACGATCTACCGTAATCTGGACCTTTTACACCAGGACGGTCTGATCAGCAAGCTGGAAACGGCCGGCCGCGAGACCAGGTTCGACGGTGATTTGAGCAGCCACTATCACCTCCGCTGTCGCCGGTGCGGGAGAATCGAGGATATCTCCGATCCGGTCTCCGTCCGAGTCGAGGGCAGAATCACAAGTGTCACGGGCTGGGACATTGGCGGTCCGCAGATCGAGTTTTCAGGTTCATGCCCTGATTGTCGCACGGGCGGCAGTCCGAGCAGAAGCGGACAGATATCGGTGAAAGGTAATATCACTTAAGCGTTTGAAGGCAGGAGGAACAAGTCATGACCACCAAGGAAATCCAGCAGCAGATAGTAGCCAACATGAAACAATGGCAAAAGGTCGAGAACGCCTCGGTGGCCTCGACCGGCAACGTGATCGAGAAGACCACCAACCCCATCGTGCGGCTGGTGATGGAGATAATCCAGCGTGATTCTCAGATGCACTACCGGGTGCAGGAGATGGTCGCGGACAGTCTCGAATCCAAGACCATCAGCCTTACCCCCGAGGAGCTGGCTGAAGTCTGGACCATGATCGAGAACCACATTGAGTTGGAAAAGAAGACCGTCAAGCTGGCCAATGACGCCCTGCAGACCCTCCGAGGCCGCAAGATGGTCGTGCAGGAGTACCTGCTCGACTACCTGCTTCTGGACGAGGAAAAGCACAACCGGATTCTGGAGACACTGGGAACGATCAAGAAGGGGATGTACCCGTACGGATGAACTGTGTCCCCTCCCCCAGCCAGGAATAACTAAACGAACAATCAGGAGAAAGATATGTCGTATCTCGTAACCAAACCGGCCCCCGAGTTCAAGGCCCAGGCCGTAACGTCAGACAACTCGTTTGTCGAATTGAAGCTATCGGATTTCCGGGGCAAGTATGTGATTCTCTTTTTCTATCCGCTGGATTTCACCTTTGTCTGCCCGTCGGAAATCATCGCCTTCAACAAGGCGCTGCCGCAGTTCCACAAGAAGGATGCCGAAGTGATCGGGGTTTCGGTGGACTCCCATTTCACCCATCTGGCCTGGAAAAACACTTCCCCGGACCAGGGCGGCATCGGTAAGATCGACTACCCGCTGGTGGCCGACCTGGACAAGAACATCGCCCGGGACTACGGCGTCCTGGTCAACGACTCGGTAGCGCTGCGCGGACTTTTCCTCATTGACAAGGAGGGAATAATCCGGCATGCTGTAATTAACGATCTGTCGCTGGGCCGCAATGTGGACGAGGCTCTGCGCATGCTCGACGCGCTGCAGTTCACGGAAAAATACGGCGAGGTTTGCCCGGCCAACTGGCGCGAGGGCGAGGAGGCGATGAAGCCGACGAC
>SMTZ1_10012449_pt1 | contig 18514 bp, 15 predicted proteins | sample DeeMarSWOR136_30_FD_25667 | JGI IMG/M metagenome (IMG submission 25667)
CCCATTCGTATGCCGAGCATCTTCCGCGTGATTCCCAGCTCCTTTGCAGTATTTTGAAGGTGCCAATTGGTTTGATGTAATTTCCTGAGAATGCACCTTTTTTCAATGTCTGTCACAATGTCAACGAGGGAGACCTTTCCCCCTGCAACTGGATCTTCGGGGAAGTCCGCCGAAAAGATCTGAGGGGGGAGGTCCTTGTTTGTGATGGTTTCATTTTGGCAGAACAAGATCATCTGTTGAACCACATTCTCCAATTCCCGGACGTTCCCTGGCCAGGGGTATTGTTTCATCTTCTCCACCACTTCGGGAAGTATCCGAACCGAACCCTTCCCCTCATGATATTTATCGAGGAAATGCTTGATCAAGGGGGGGATATCCTCCTTCCTCTCCCGTAACGGGGGGATGTTCATGGGCACGACGGATAGTCGATAGTAGAGATCCTCGCGAAACCGTTTGTTTCGCACCTCCTCATAGAGATCTTTATTGGTGACGGCAATGACTCTTACATCGGCCTTGATGGTTTGGCCGCTGCCAACCCGCTGAAATTCCTTTTCCTGAAGGATCCGAAGCAGTCTTTGTTGGAGGTTGACGGGAATCTCGGCAATTTCATCCAAGCATAGGGTTCCCCCCTGAGCCAATTCGATCCTCCCCAGTTGGTCCTTTACCGCACCGGTGAAGGCGCCTTTGCTGTGGCCGAAGAGCTCACTCGTGAGCAGGCTATCCGTGAGGACACCGCAGGGCACGGTCACCATGCGTCTATCCCGGCGCAAACTCCTGCTATGGAGGGCCTTTGCGATGAGCTCCTTTCCCGTTCCGCTTTCCCCCTGAATGAGGACCGTCTTATCGGTGGGGGCTATCCTATCGATTATTTCAAATATCTCCAGCATCTGACGGCTCTTGCCCACGATATTAGAAAAGCTATATTTCTCACTGACCTCCTTCCGGAGATGGTAAATTTGGGCCTCAAGGGATTGGGTCCTAACGGCCTGATTGATGATGGTGATGAACCGCTCCAAGTTATTGGCCACGGGCTTTTCGAAGAAATAGAAGGCCCCCTCCTTGAGGGCTTCCACGGCCATATCGACGGAGCCGAAGGCCGTGAGGAGGATTACGGGGATTGAATCGTACCTTCGTTTCACCTCTTTGAGGAGTTCCATTCCGCCCAAATCGGGCATGCGCTCATCGGTGACGATGACGTTTACCATATCTTTTTTTAATTTCCCCAGGGCGCTCTTTCCGTTTTCAGCGGTAATGACCCGGTATCCCTCATCCTCCAGGATCCGAGATAAGGCGAAGAGGGAATTGGGTTCGTCATCAACCACCAGTATGGATTTTCCCTCCATTTTTCATAACCCCCTAATAGGTTACCTCGGCAAACCCGAAATCATTTTCATTCCCACAAAAAGGAAACGGATAAAATATGACCTCCCTTTTCCCACAGAGGATCACCAATGAACGGGTTAGAGGGAAAAGGGGAAGGTAATGGTAACCGTAGTGCCAATGTTCTTCTTGCTCTCTATATCTATCTGTCCCCTATGGTTTTCAACGACGACCTTCTTACAAAGAGCCAGTCCCAAACCGGTTCCCCTCGATTTGGTCGAGAAGAAAGGGTCGAATAGGTAAGGGAGGATTTTCTCATCGATGCCCATTCCCGTGTCAACGATCTTGATCACCACATTCCTCGGCCGCTCATGCTGGTTCGAGGAGGTGTGAATCTCCAGCTTGCCCCCTTTTTTCATTGCTTCAATTGCGTTCTTCAAGATATTGAGGCAAACCTGCTTGATTTCGTTAAAATTGGCCTTAATTTTGGGGAGAGTTTCATCAAGGTTGGTAATGACCTCGATCTTGTGAGGGTGGGCTTCGATAACCGGTGCCATGGTATTGAGGGATGACCTGATAATTTCGTTCAGGTCGGTTTCGGCAAACCTCCTTCTCGCAGGGGGCCGGGAGAAGTCCAGGCACTCCTGTATAAATTGATTCAACCGTCGGACCTCTTCCCGGATGATCTCAATGCATTGAGCAATAGTATCGTTCTCCACATCGCACTTTCTTTGCAGGATAGTCAATGCTCCTCCGATTGCGTGCAATGGGTTTCGAATTTCGTGCGCCAAGAACGGAAAAAGTTTACCCAGGGACAGGAACTTTTTTGACTGAATTTCCAGGTCCGCAATGCGTTTCGTGTGAGCCCTTTTTATTGCCTCCAGTAGGTCTCTGGACCGGATGGGTTTGACCAAGAAGTCGGATGCTCCTTCTTTGAGGAGCTCGACGGTCCCCCTCTCCCCGCCGACGGCCATGGCGATGATGATGGGAATGGTTCGGTCGATTCCCTTGAGGCGATTCAGTACCTCTTTGCTCTCCAGATCGGGGAGTTGATGGTTAAGGATGACCATATCGGGGGAGGTATAAGAGGCCTTGTGGATACCATCTTTCCCGCTGTAGGAGAGGATGGTGTTAAAAGCCTTAGAGGTTAAGATCTCGGCTATCTTTTTGGCAAAGGCCTTATCGGCATCGATAACCAAGACCTTTGTGTTTTTCCCGGCCATCCTAACCCCTGATAAGTGGTCTGTGTCTGTTGGACCTGTCGATCATCCTATTAGTCAATGACCCCCTAGGATGGCGGTCGAAGGTAACCCTTATGTAATTATGATCGAATAAATCAATAAGTCAATGAGAAGTGGTGCAGTTAAATAGAAGTGTTGCAGTGCTGCGGTGTTGCAGTCCAGAAAAGGGGTTGCAGTTGAAAACAAGTGCTGAGGTTGAACAAAAAGTTAAAAACTCAGGTTCTTATCCCAATTAGTTTGAATAAAGGGGCCAAGGATTCGAGGATTCAAGGATTCAAGTGTTTATTTCCTAAAGATTTTATTAGGTCTTTGACCATCCTTTCAACCTCTCCTCTATCACTCCGAAGTTCAAATATTCTATCATTCTTAATGTAGGCCAAATCACCGGCTCATAACGTCTGCGTCTCTCATTCACAAGTTGAGCCATGAGCTATATATAAAAACCTATTGGTTTCTGTATCGATAAGACTTCTGCCAAACCTTCAAATCTTTGTAATATTTAATCATTTCACTTGAATCCTTGACCCCTTGAATCCTTCTATGACCACCAACTTTTTTGGAGATGAGCCAAAACTCAAGACCTTCTTGAGAAGACGATTTCGGAGGGAAACGTATAATTCACTACATATTCCCTCTTAATATCCTGAAAATGGAACCGCTCGAGATGCGAGTTCATTATCACTCCCCGACATCGACTGAACTGCGTCGGGTAGATATGGAATAGACATTTGAAGAGACTATCCCTCAACTTCTCGCCATTGGTGGTGTTGACCAAAACCAAACGACCACTGGGTTTCAAAATCCTCCTGAACTCGTCAAGAACGTGATCGTACTCTGATACGGGGAATATATCGAACATGTATTCGTTGATGATGAGATCGAAAGCGCTGTCCGCGTAGGGGAGGCTGCGGGAATCGCCCAACCTGATATTATAGTTGGTTAAACCCGTCTTTTCCGCTCTCTTGCGCGCCTTTTTTACCATCTTTGGGGAGATGTCGAGGCCTTCATTCCAGCCATGAGGATTTCGTTTAAGGATTTCGACGAAGTTCAAACCCGTTCCCACGGCCACCTCGAGCACGTTTTCCCCATTCCGAATATTGGCAATTTCGATGGCCCGCTGGCGGGCCTTGGATTCCATGAGCAGGCCGAAAATATCGTATATATGGCAAAGTACATCATACTTGGTGGCAACTTTTTCCTTGATGAGGTTTGTGGGAGCTCTTTTCCGCTTCATCGTCGACATTGAGATTTGAATTTTATAAGGAGATTTTTCCACATCATTCAGCAGTTTGTTTTTTAACAAAAAATTTTCGATTTTGCAATCCTCTTCTCCCTTAATTTTTTCCTCCGTTCCCCTTATGAGGGAGGGGCAAATCTCATCATTTGAAACGAAGCATAGCCCCTACGCCCTCGTATTTATTGAGTTCGGGATGATGTTTAATCATATCCACCTCGCCATCCCGATTGATCACCGACCGGATCATCTCCTCCGCCAAATCGACGGTTTCGATAGCGCTATTGCAAAAGGGGCAACTCAAGGGGGTTATATCGCCCAGAGCGAGGCATTTGATGCATTGCCAGCCCTGCCTTTTGAGATCGCTATCGAGTATCAGCCGATGGACCTGACCTCTATTGATGGCCTCAATGGTATCCCTTAATCCTACTGCGGCAGCTCCTCGGGCCAGGGCGGTCTCGATAACTTCCTCAACGATGGTATGCTCTTCCTTGAAATATTCCCCGTGGAGATATTCGATGACCTTCTCAGCTAAATTGGATGATTCTTCCTCGAACTTTGCCGGGAAGTCCCCTTTGATTTTGTCTCTCACCCTTTCCGGGAGGAGGGCCCTGAAGGAAGCCAGGATATGTTCTTGGCCAATCAGAACGATGTTTTCCCATCTTTCCTCGTCAAAGAGCTTGATTAGCTGCTCTGCAACGCCCTTATGGTGCTGATGCATGTGCTCTCGGATATGTCTCTGAAACCTCATCTGCGACCAGCCTCCCTGTTCATGTCTCCCGGGAACATAGCTCTCTATTTGGGACTCCAAATGGATTTCGCCAAGGCTCATTTCGAAGATCTTAGCTCGATCCGTGTCTACCATGACGGCAATGGCGCTCTTATTCTCATCCGAGATCTGGACAAGCTGACGCAACGAGGGCTTGGATGAGATGGTAAACTGGTTTTCAAAGGGAATACTGGATCGGTAGATTATAAATGCACGGATGCCAGAACATGCGAATATGGCAATGCCCTTGAACCGCTCGTCGTATGCTCGATGAAGGAGTCCCTCTATGTATCGTTGGACCTTCTCCGAATCGTTTTGCAAGCTTTTCCTGATTTTCTCCTCCTCCTTAATCGATTTTTGGGCCTCTTTCAGCTCGTTCTTCACAAAGAGCCGGACTCTCCCCCTCTGTTTTTCATCCTCCCATTTGGTGTTGAGATAGAGGCTCAGGAAGGGATAGTCAGTTTCGGGGATTTTGGCCAATTTTCTTATTTCTTTCTTGATATCCATGAGGTTGCTCCTCATTCAACATCAATGGTAAATTCCCTCGATGAAATAAAGGGTATTTCGCCGATATATAATGGAATGGGCAAAGGAAGGAATGGTTATTGACAGGAATATCATCTTTAACCTAAGGTTATTGTAAACCTAATTTTTTGGAATTGCAACGATTTCCAAAATCAAAGTTTCAATAGCTCAATTTGCAGTGCCGCGACAAATAAAGGTGCTGCAGTCAAGCAAAAGTGCTGCAGTTGGAGGGGAAACAGGCTTGAGGTTAGAGGTTGGAGGCTTCAGGCGAAATGTCAAATGAAAAATGTCAAAGTTCAAATGACAAATGACGGGGGCGACCCACGAGCACGGACACGAAACACGGACACGAGCGTAAGGAGTAAGAAGTAAGGAGTAAGCAGAAGAAGGTTGAGGCTAAGGAAAACTAGTGCTGCGGTGCCGTGGTTGAACCCGGAAAGAGGTTGGAGGAGAAGGAAGGGTTAGAGGCCAGATGGCGGGCCGAGTGGAGTGAGCATTTGCTCAGATCCTACCCAAGAAAATATGTCCTTGTATTTGCGAATCGAAGCACTACGTGACCGGAGAGAGCAAGATGATTCTTGAAGAGATGACCATGACGGAATTTGAGAAAGGTCTGAAAAAAACGAAAACGGTGATTATTCCCTTAGGAACCGTAGAAGAGCACGGACCTCACCTTCCCCTGTCAACGGACACCTTACAGGCGATGGAGTTAGCCAAACGGGTTGCTCAACGGGTGAATGTTTTCATCGCGCCGCCCTTGCATTACGGTTTCTGTCGAAGTACCCGATGCCATCCTGGGACCATTAGCGTATCCACAGGCGCCCTCAAGGCGATGCTAAGGGATATTGTAAGATCCCTCCACCTTCAAGGGCTTCGCTCTTTTGTGATTTTATCGGGTCATGCCGGGAGCATCCACATGGCCGCCCTGAATGAGGTGGGGGAAGAGCTCTTAGATGAAATCCAGGAGATCAGTATCGCCGTTCTTTCGGGGATGGACCTCTTTCCGGACAAAGGGGAGTTGGTGGAAACGGAAGGTGATTCCCATGCCGGCGAAGTGGAGACCTCCATGATGCTTTCATTACGACCGGAACTGGTAAAGGGGAGGGCCGCGGAGGAATACCCCGCGTTTCCCCGACCAATACTGGTGAGGGATAAGAGGAAATACTGGCCCGGAGGCGTATGGGGAGACCCTTCCAAAGCAAGTCGGGATAAGGGGGAAAAAATGATCCAACTGGCCGTGGACAAAGTCATCGATCTGATCAAAAAGGTGGAATCCCATAAGGAAGGTTAAGGTTAAGATCAAGGCTGGAGGTTGGAGGCTTCAGGCGAAATGTCAAATGAAAAATGTCAAAGTTCAAATGACAAATGACATAAATGAATCAGTTGCTCGGTTTCATTAGTTTAATTGGTTAGATTGGTTGAAAATGGAAAATCCAAATGACAAATGACGGGGGCGAGCCACGAGCACGGACACGAAACACGGACACGCTGGTAGGCAGTAAGCAGTAGGTAGTAAGAAGCCACAGGTTGAGGCTGAGGTTAAGTTTGAGGAGAAGGACCTTCCGACTGCAGGACCGCAGCACTACAGCACTATTCTTTTGACTGCAACACCTCCGCACCACGAAACCACAGCACTAAATTTCTGGAAATTCTTCCTTGACAAATGGAAAAAATCTGGCACACTCTAATTTGAGTCAAATTGGAGTGTTATAGGAGTGTCATTGTGACTAACGAGGATAAGGTAACCATAAAAATCCCCCGGAGGCTCTACAACCATCTGCGCAACATCATAGAGGATTCAGGTTTTAATTCGGTGACCGAGTTCATCGTTTACGTGATGAGGGACATCGCCTCTACTGGGAGGATGGAGGCAGGGGATGAGCTTACCAGGGAAGAGATAGAACAGGTTCGCAGGAGGTTAAAGAATCTGGGATATCTGTAAAACCCAAAGTGCTGCGGTTGAGGGGAAGGCTGAGGAAAACCAGTGCTGCGGTGCTGCAGTGTTGCGGTTGGAGGAAAAAGAGGTTTAAGGACAGAGGTTAGAGGCGGAAGTATAGAGTAAGGAGTGAGCAGTAAGCAGAGTGGTAAGAGGCTGAGGCTCAGGCTGAAGAAAAGCCGGTGCTGAGGTTGAACAAAAAGCGAAATGCTCAAGACCTTCTTGAGCAGATTATTTCGGAGAGGAAGGGGAATTCTATGTCATTGAAGCCTCATGGCGGACGGTTGGGAGAGAGGATGGTTTCCGAAGAACAGCAGGAGGAGTTGATACGCCGGGCCAGGGAGTGGAAGGGGGTTCGGTTGGACCAATGGGAACGATCCGATGTCTACTTGATCTCGACGGGGGCATTCAGTCCTCTCGAAGGGTTTATGGGACGTAAGGACTACGAGAGCGTTGTGGAGGAGATGCGACTGGGAGGCGGCCTTTTGTGGTCTATCCCCATCACCCTCGCGGTCGATAAAGCGGAATCGAAGGATCTCAAGGAAGGCCGGGAGGTGGCCCTTGTCAACGACAATGGGGAACTGATGGCGGTATTGAACCTGGAAGAGAAATTCGAGTTCGATAAGGTGAAGGAGGCGAAATCGATCTATAAAACTGACGACGAGGAGCACCCCGGGGTGAAGAGGCTCTTCGGAATGGGGGATGTATTACTGGGGGGACCGATTCAGTATGTGCAGCGGGGCACGTGGACGCAGTTTTCCCAATATAGCCTCACTCCTGCACAAACGAGGGATCTCTTCGAGGAGAAGGGGTGGAGGACGGTGGTAGCCTTTCAGACCAGAAACCCCGTCCACCGAGCCCACGAATATCTCCAAAAGTGCGCTCTGGAGATGGTCGATGGGCTCTTGCTTCACCCTATTGTCGGCGAGACCAAATCAGATGACATTCCCGCGGATGTGCGGATGAGGTGCTACGAGGTATTGCTGGAGAACTATTATCCCCAGGACCGGGTTGCCTTGGTGATCCTTCCCATGGCCATGAGGTATGCAGGGCCCAGGGAGGCCATCCATCACGCCATTGTTCGAAAAAATTACGGATGTACCCATATCATTATCGGAAGGGATCACGCCGGTGTAGGCAGTTATTATGGAACATATGATGCACAGCGGATTTTCGATACCGTCGATGGGAATGAACTTGAAATCCAACCCATCTTTTTCGACCACGCTTTTTTTTGTAAGCGATGTGATCAAATGGTCACCAAAAAGACATGCCCCCATGATTCAACGAATCACGTCTTCTTCAGCGGTACGAAGGTGCGGGAAATGCTTCGCCAAGGTGAGTATCTCCCGCCCGAATTCACAAGGCCTGAGGTTGCCAAGGTATTGGTCCAATATTGGTCTGGACTGTGCCCCACCGGAGCTGGTGTTTGACCGATGGGGGAGGGATTTAAAAAATCTCCGACATTTGATGGAAGAAGGGATCTACGGGGAGCTGGAGAGCACCATTCCCCCAATTACAGTCCCTGCCTGGACCTCTATGATGACGGGCAAGAGTCCAGGAACGTTGGGATTTTACGGATTTCGCCATCGGGACAATTATTCATATGATGGGATGATCTTCGCCAATTCTCAGCACGTCAAGGAGGAGACGGTATGGGATATCCTATCCGGGGAGAGGATGCGCTCGGTCGTTATCGGCGTACCGCAGACCTATCCCCCCAAACCCCTCAACGGATGCCTCATCACGAGCTTCCTGACCCCGGACACCACATGCCAATATACCTATCCCCCGGAGCTCAGGGAGGAAGTTGAAAGACCACCTATTACGGCAAATCCACGAGATGACGGAGAGGCGTTTCCGGGTCACGAGGCACCTCATGACAACCCAGCCATGGGACTTTTTTATCGTGGTTGAGATTGGCCTCGATCGAATACATCATGGTTTCTGGAAGTTTTTCGACGAGGGGCATCGAAAATACCAGCCCGGTTCGAAGTATGAGGACGTGGTCAAGGATTACTACCTCTCTTTGAATCGGAAAGTGGGGGAGATGCTCTCCTTGGTGGGGAGGGATACGGCGGTCATGGTGGTATCAGACCATGGTGCCAAGGGCATGGAAGGGGGAATCTGCATCAACGAATGGTTGATGGAGAGGGGGTATTTGACGTTGGAGGAGAGGCCAACGGAGATGGTTCCATTCTCCAAGGTCAGGATTGACTGGGATCGAACGATAGCCTGGGGGGAAGGGGGTTACCATTGTCGGCTCTTTTTGAACGTGAAGGGGAGGGAGCCGAGGGGGACCATCGAGGGCTCGCGGTATGATGAAGTTCGGGACAGGCTGAAGCGGGAATTGGAAGGCCTGACCGATGATAAGGGGAATCATATGGGGACACGGGTATTTAAACCCGAGGAGATTTATCCCGTCGTCAACGGGATCGCCCCAGACCTGATCGTCTACTTCGGGGATCTCAGGTGGAGGTCCGTGGGGAGCGTGGGAATTGGTTCCATCTACACCTTTGAAAACGACACGGGGCCGGATGAGGCCAACCATTCGCAACACGGGATATGCATCATGAGGGCCCCGGGAATGAAGGCGCGTGGAAAGGTTGAGGGGCTCCACATCATGGATGTGGCGCCAACGGTCCTGAATCTTTTGGGGCTAAAGGTTCCCGAGGATATGGAGGGAAAGGTGATTGGGGCATGAGACCAGCAGGAGTTGTTGGAGGATGTCAGGATGGAGGAAATCAATGGTGTTAGAGAGTAAAAAAAGAAGTTGGACGAAATCCATTACCTGGAGGATCTTGGCAGTCTTGATCCTGGCTGTTGTTGCCTATGCCATCACGAAGGACCCCCTCAAAACGACCATCATCACGGTCATTACCATACAAGTCCCGGGCAATTTATGTATTTAGAGACACGTTTTCAAAAAAGTGGGCTCTTAACGTGCTTATTGCCAAGAAGACGGCTTCGTAAAAAGTCCATCTGCTGCGTTGTGCTGCATCCTTCGTCATTGCAGCGTACTTCTCTGTACGCCTCATTCCTCAGGATTTGCGCGCCTTGCATCTGGATCTTTTTTCTTTGCCGTCTGAACGGTATACGACCTGAGAAAGGAGATGCACTATGGTACTGGGCTTATCCATATGGATAGGGATGACGATCATCATAGTCGCATTTTTGTGTGAATACATGGATTCAACGTTAGGCATGGGATACGGAACGACTCTAACCCCTGTACTTTTGCTTCTCGGGTATAGCCCGATGCAGGTTGTGCCCGCTGTACTATTGTCAGAGTTAATCACTGGGCTCATGGCAGGAGTTTTTCACCACCGAGCAGGGAATGTAAATTTTAAGCCAAAAACAACAAATTTCTCTTTGATAGTGCACAAGCTGAAAGCTTTGGGATACATTGAAAGTGCTCGAAGAGGACTTCCGTTGCATTTAAAAGTAGCTTTAGTTTTGGCAATTTGCAGTGTTGTTGGCACAGTTGCTGCTGTTCTTATCGCGGTCAAGATTCCTAAATTTTGGTTGAAACTTTACATTGGTTGTTTAGTCCTCTCAATGGGCATCATAATTATCATCTGTCTGAACAAGGATTTTAAATTTTCCTGGAAGAAAATTACCTCATTAGGCCTCATCGCGTCTTTTAACAAGGGGATGAGCGGGGGAGGGTATGGACCGGTAGTTACCGGAGGGCAGGTCTTATCTGGGGTAGAAGGTAGAAGTGCCGTTGGGATTACATCGTTAGCTGAGGGACTAACATGTTTGGTTGGGATCATCACCTATGTCTTTATCGCAAAAAATGCCATTGATTGGAAACTGGCTCCTGTTATTATCGCGGGCGCCGTTTTTTCAGTACCGCTTTCTGCCATAAGCGTAAAAAAGATAAGCTCAAGAAATCTAAAGTTATCAATTGCGGTGGTTACCATTATTTTGGGCCTATTAACTATCATAAAAACGATAAGAGGTGGGTGAAACTATCGAGCAGGGCTCTAATTCCAAGAGATCTGGGATACATTGATTAACCGCTATTTCAATGCCAAGGAGGAGGTAAAGAATGGAAAGAGGATTTACCATCTGGTTTACGGGGTTATCCTGTTCGGGAAAAACGACGGTTTCCCAAGGGGTAGCGGAGGAGTTACTGAGAAGGGGACTGAATGTTGAGGTTTTGGACGGGGACGTAGTGAGGACTAATCTCAGCAAGGGACTCGGGTTCAGCAAGGAGGACAGGGATACCAATATCAAACGGATTGGATTCGTATGCAAGCTCCTCTCGAGGAACGGAGTGGTGGCCATCGGGGCGGCCATTTCCCCCTATCGGGCCACCCGGGATTACAACCGTAAGGAGATTGGGGATTTCGTGGAGGTTTACTGCAAGTCCCCCCTGGATGTCTGCATAAAGAGGGATGTAAAGGGGCTTTACAAGAAGGCCTTGGCCGGGGAGATCACCAATTATACCGGTGTATCGGACCCATATGAAGAGCCATTAAATCCCGAGGTCGTGCTGGAAACGGACAGGGAGACGGAGGAGGAGAGTGTTGGCAAGGTGATAAGAAAGCTTGAAGAGCTTCGCTACATTCAGCCGGCCGCAGCCGCCCAATACAGCGAAGAAGAAGAAGAGAAGGTTAAAAAACGGTTGGCTGATCTGGGCTATCTATAGCGATGCGGGGGCGGTATGGGACTATTCGACAAATTGCGGTTTAAGGGCAGAAGGGTGTTGGTTGTTGGCCTGGATGGGGTACCATTCAGCCTGCTCAAGAGGCTCTCCGAGGAGGGGAAACTGCCCAATTGGACCCAGCTGATGGAATCGGGTTCCATGAAGCGGATGAATTCGGTTCATCCCTGCGTGTCCTCGGTGGCATGGGCCACGTATATGACGGGAAAGAATCCGGGAAAACATAACATTTACGGCTTCGTGGATCGGAACCTCGGGTCCATGGACGTCTTTATCCCCACGTCCCGGGATATGGCCGGGAAAACCCTTTGGGAGATATTGAGCCAGGCCGGAAAAAGGGTTGTGGTGATCAATGTGCCCCTTACATTTCCCCCGAGGGAGGTGAACGGGATCTTGATCAGCGGCTTCCTCTGTCCCAATATCGACAAGATCGCCCACCCCAAGGAACTGGCTGGCGTCCTGAAGGAGATGGGGTATCGGATCGATGTGGACGCCTGGCAAGCAAGGAAGTCCTTGGATAAATTTTTGGAAGACCTCCATCTCACCCTCGACAAGCGGATAGAGGCCATGTTCCATTTTATGGAGAGGGAGGAGTGGGATTTCTTTCAGCTTCACATCATGGAGACGGATCGGATTAACCATTTCCTGTGGGGGCTTTGGGAAGAGGGAGACACTCAATATGGGCCCGAATTCATTAAATATTACCAGAAGATCGATGGCATCTTGGGACGGATCAGCGCTATGCTGGACAGGGATACCCGCCTTATCATCCTTTCGGACCACGGGTTCTGCGGTATGAAGAAGGAAATCTTTCTCAATCATTGGCTCCAGAGGGAGGGATGGTTGAAGTTTCGAGAGGAGAACCCCAAATCGGTAAAGGACATCCATCAGGAGAGCAAGGCTTACAGCCTCATCCCCGGGAGGATTTACGTCAACTTAGCGGGGAGGGAATCCAGCGGGAGTGTACGTTTCCCCGATGAGTATGAACGGATAAGAGAGGGGGTAAAGGGAGGATTGCTGGGCATGCGGGATCCGGACTCCGGGGAGAGGATCATTGAAAATGTCTTCAAAAGGGAGGAATTATACCATGGCCCCCACTACAACGAAGGGCCGGATTTAGTGGCCATTCCCCACAATGGCTATGATCTGAAGGGAAATTTAGACAAGAAAGAACTCACCTATAAGGGACCACTGGTGGGAATGCACACCTATGACGATGCCTTCCTCTACATAAAAGATGCGGAAGTTGGAACGGGGAACAACCAGTTCGGAGTGATGGATGTGATGCCGACCATTTTGAAACTCATGGGGGTAAGTTCCCCGGAAGATATCGATGGCCAAACGCTGCTCTGAGTAACCAGCTTTTCCTGCCTCCGTTAACGTCTACGCAATTCCTATTGTTCCCAGCGATGGACCAGGCCTTCGGTCAGGCTGAGGCTGAGGCTGAGGGAAAGAGAGACCGGCAACAGTACAAATTGTTTTTTCCTTAACCTTAACCTGAACCTTGACCTTCAGCTTCCGTCCTCCCTTTCCCCTTGCATTATGCGTCCAGTTGGTATATGAACCTGTTGGGGAGATTCCGCTGAACGTATCAGGGAGGAAGGGGATGGCCGAATGGGGCCATATCGTCCGGGCGATAACGAAACCGCTTAGCTTCGCTTCGAAGAACGGATTCGCCAACCTCCCGCAGGTGAAGGGGCTGGAGAAGCTGGTCGCGGGCCTCGGTCATCGAGCCCTTTCGATGGATTTGGCTCCTTTCCAGAAGCGGCTGATCAATGAGTTGCTGGAAGTCTTTTCCGGTTTCGAAGGCTCGCCGATTGAGGAGAAAAAGGAACGCATCGCTCGATCCATGAGGATCATGATGCAACTAGAAAAGGTTGAGGTTAAGGCTGAGGTTGAGGGGGGAAAGGAGAATGAAGAATTAAGAATTAAGAGTGAAGATGTCAGAAGGGAGGCTGAGGAGAAAGGGAAGCCAGAGGTTGGAGGTAAGAGGTTAGAGGCTAAGGTTAAGGCTGAGGCAATTCCGAGGGTGCATAGGGAGAAGGCTGAGGAGAGAGAGAAGCCAGAGGTTGGAGGAACCGATACAATTCGTCAAAGGCGTGGGCCCGAGGATCGCAAAGAAGTTGGAGAAAAAGGGGATAACGACCATTGAGGATGCCCTCTATTTCTTGCCCCGGAGGTATGAAGACCGAAGGGTCATCAAGAAGATCTCGCAGATTCAGGTGGGGAAGGTGGAGACGGTACTGGCCCAAGTGCTGTTGGCGGGAACCGTTTTCTATAAGGGTAATAGGAAGAGGGTCTTCGAGGCCATTGTAGGAGATGAGACAGGGACCCTCACCCTGAAATGGTTTCACGGCAGCGAGGAATATCTCAAAAGCCGGTTCAAAAAGGGGCGGCGTGTCGTCATATCCGGCGAGGTGAGGCTTTTTAAATCTCAGAAGGAAATGCATCACCCGGACATGGAGATAGCCGATCATATCGAGGATGACCCACTCCATTTCAAGAGGATCGTGCCCATTTACTCCGAGCCCGAAGGACTTTATCAGAAGACAATCCGAAAAATCATGAAGGGAATCATTGAACACTATGCCCATGAACTCACCAGTGCCATCCCGGAGGATATTACCCGGCGCCAGGGGCTGATGGATTTCGAAGAGGCTATCAGACAAGTTCATTTCCCCTCGGAGGATGTCTCCTTGGAGAAATTTAACCTCAACCGATCCGATGCTCACAGACGGATCGTCTTCGACGAATTTTTCTTCCTGCAATTAGGACTAGCCCTGAGGAAAAGCGCGGTCAAGGCGGAGCAGGGGATCCCCTTTCAAATCCTCCACGGGTATACCCAGAGGCTTCTCCAATCCCTGGATTTTCGGTTGACTCCTGCCCAGGAGCGAGTTCTCTCGGAAATCGAAGAGGATATGAGACAACCCCACCCCACGAATCGTCTCATTCAGGGGGATGTGGGGAGCGGAAAGACCATTGTGGCCCTTATGGCCGCCCTTATCGCCGTGGAGAATGGCTTTCAAGCAGCCTTCATGGCCCCTACCGAGATTCTGGTCGAGCAGCATTTCCTGAACATCCGTCGGCTGGTCAGGCCATTGGGAGTTCGGCCGGTTCTGCTGACCAGCAACGTCAAAGGTTCGGAAAGAGAGGAGATTCAGCAGTCCATCTCCTCTGGCGAGGGGCAAATTATTATCGGGACACACGCCCTGATTCAGGAACATCTCCATTTTCATAGGCTTGGCTTGGTGGTCATCGACGAGCAACATAAATTCGGCGTCATCCAGAGGGCCATGTTGAGGAGGAAGGGGATGAACCCGGATGTCCTCGTGATGACCGCTACGCCTATTCCTCGAACCTTGACCCTCACCCTGTATGGGGATTTGGCTATCTCCATTATCGACGAATTTCCCCCGGGTAGGGTTCCCGTGGAAACGAGGCTCTATTACGAAAGGTCAAGGTCTAAGGTATACGAGCTCGTGAAGGAGGAGATCAGGAGGGGACGGCAGGCCTTCTTGGTGTATCCCCTGGTTGAAGAGTCCGATAAGGTGGACCTCCTGGACGCCACCCGAATGGCCGATCATCTCCAAAAGGATATCTTCCCCGAATTCAGGGTGGGCTTAATCCATGGTCGGATGAAGGGGGAGGAAAAGGAGGAGTTGATGGTGAAATTCAGGGATGGCCAGATCGATGTCTTGGTGGCAACCACGGTGATCGAGGTGGGCATTGATATCCCTAATGCCTCGGTGATTTTGGTGGAGCATGCCGAGCGATTTGGGCTTCCCCAGCTTCATCAGCTCAGGGGGAGAATCGGCAGGGGGAGATATCCATCCAAGTGTCTGCTGCTGGCCCAGTATCGGAGATCCGAAGAAGCGAGGCGGAGGTTGAGGGTGATGGAGGAAACGAGCGATGGATTTCGAATTGCTGAGGAGGATTTGTCCATACGGGGCCCAGGAGATTTTCTGGGCACAAGGCAATCGGGCCTCCCGGATTTTCGTGTGGCCAATATCATGCGGGATGGGAAAATCCTTAACCAGGCTCGCCAGGAGGCCTTCTCGCTGGTGGAGACGGATCCGGGTCTCTCCCAGCCGGGCCACCGCCCTTTGACGAGAGTCCTCAGGGAGAGGTGGAAGGATCGGCTTGAATTGGCTAGGGTGGGGTAGGAGGGTGATATGAAGGTAATTCATGTGGGGCTGATTGGATGGGGTACCGTGGGTTCCGGGGTTGTCAAGATCCTCCGGGAAAATGGGCCGCTGATCGAGAAGCGACTGGGATCGAAGGTCGTCCTCAAGCGAATTGCGGACATTGACCTGGAGACCAAGAGATCGGTGAAGGTGAACCGGCAGGTTTTGACAAAAAGCGCTGAAGAGGTGATCGGGGACCCGGAGATCGACATCGTTTTGGAGCTCATCGGGGGGATGGAACCCGCCAGATCCTATATTATCGAAGCCCTCAAGGGGGGAAAACACGTGGTAACGGCCAATAAAGCGCTGCTGGCTACCCATTTGGATGAATTGGGTGGTGTTGCCCACCGGTATAACGTCGATCTAAATTTTGAAGCCGCGGTAGGAGGGGGAATTCCCATCATCCGCGCCCTCAAGGAGGGATTCGTTGCCGAGCGTATTGAGGCCATCTTCGGCATCCTCAATGGGACCTCCAACTACATCTTGAGCACGATGAGCAACGAGGGTGGTGAGTTTGCCGCAGTTCTCCGCCAGGCCCAGGCCAAAGGATATGCCGAGAAGGACCCCAGTTTCGATATCGAGGGGATCGATGCAGCCCACAAACTGGCAATCCTCACTAAGCTGGCCTTTGGGGCCAAGATCACCTTCGAGGATATTTTCATTGAGGGGATTTCCGATATCACTCCCCTGGATATACAATTCGCCCAGGAGTTTGGGTATACGATAAAGCTGTTGGCTATCGCCAAGGCCGATGGGGAGGCGATCGAGGCCCGCGTTCATTCCACCATGCTGCCTTCCAATCATCTCCTTTCCACCGTCAGTGGAGTCTTTAACGCCATCTTTCTCAGGGGAAATGCCGTAGGGGAGACCTTGTTCTATGGTCAGGGAGCGGGCATGATGGCCACGGCAAGCGCGGTGACAAGTGACCTGATCGAACTCAGCCGGAATATCCTCAAGGGTACTGTAGGAAGGGTGCCCACTCTCTCCCTTCAGCAGACACACATCAAGGAGATGAAGGTCAAGGATATCGAGGACATCGTCAGGCCTTACTACATGAGGTTTTCGGCGTTAGACCAACCCGGAGTTTTGTCCAAGATCTCCGGCGTGTTGGGGAAAAATGATATCAGCATTGCGTCGGTTATCCAGAAGGGGAGAGGGGCCTCCGGAGCAGTTCCCGTGGTGATGATGACCCATGAGGCGCGGGAGCGGAATATCCGCAGGGCCTTGAAGGAAATCGATAAGATGGATGTGATCTTGGACAAGACCATGCTCATTCGGGTGGAAGACGAGCTGAGTTGAGCCATTTCACGAGGGGATTGGATAATGAAGGAAGACCGCGGTGAGAGATGGAGAGGGGTAATTCGAAAGTACCGGGATTTTCTTCCCGTGGGGGAAGAACGGTGCATCGTTACCCTCAATGAGGGGTGGACCCCTTTGATCCGGGCAAAAAGAATACAAGAGGCCTTCCCCCGCGATATCAACGTTTACCTGAAATATGAAGGGTTGAATCCGACGGGATCCTTCAAGGATAGGGGGATGACGGTAGCCGTAAGCAAAGCCTTTGAGGAGGGATCCAAGGCGGTCGTCTGTGCATCAACGGGGAATACCTCTGCCTCGGCGGCCGCGTATGCCGCCAGGGCGGGCATGAAAGCTTACGTCATTATTCCAAAAGGAAAGATCGCCCTCGGCAAGCTTTCCCAGGCGATGGTCCATGGGGCCGAGGTGATCCAAATTCAGGGAAACTTTGACGAGGCCTTGAGCATCGTCAGGGAAATTTCGGAGGACTACCCCATCACCCTGGTGAATTCTCTCAATCCCTATCGAATTGAGGGCCAGAAGACTGCGGCCTTCGAGATATGTGACCAATTAGGGGAACCCCCCACCCATCATTTTTTGCCCGTTGGTAATGCAGGCAATATAACCGCCTATTGGAAGGGATATAAGGAATACCGGAACAAGGGAAGGATTGGATTGCTGCCCAAAATGATGGGCTTTCAGGCGGAGGGGGCTGCCCCTATCGTCAGGGGACACATCATCGCCAAACCTGAGACCGTCGCCACGGCCATTAGAATCGGAAATCCTGCTAGCTGGGAGCAGGCCGAGAGGGCTCGTGACGAATCGGGCGGCGTCATAGACATGGTCAGCGATGAGGAAATCCTGGAGGCGTATCGCTATCTGGCCCGGCTTGAAGGGGTATTCGGAGAGCCGGCATCAGCGGCCTCGGTGGCGGGCTTGATTAAGATGACCGGAAGGGGGGCTGTCAAGGCCGGGGATACGGTGGTATGCACCATCACGGGTCACGGGCTCAAGGATCCCGACAATGCCATCGGGATTTCGCCGAAGCCCGTCTCCACTCCCGCTCGAGTGGATGCGGTGCTGGCAGCTATGGATTTATAAGAGATTTCTGAAAAAGTCGCTCATCGCAGCTCAAAATCTTTTTTCGACTATTCTAAAGCGCGCTTCACTGCAAACCTAAAACTCGCCTTTCAGGCTTAACCGATGGTGCTGCAGTTCTGCCGTGTTGCAGTGCTGCGGTAATACAATTAGAATAGTGCAAATCTTAATTCTTTCTTGTTCGCTCCGGGGATTTGGGAAACAACCCCCCAACAAATGACAAATGCCTGATAACGAAG
>SMTZ1_10002504_pt1 | contig 18513 bp, 27 predicted proteins | sample DeeMarSWOR136_30_FD_25667 | JGI IMG/M metagenome (IMG submission 25667)
AAACTGTTTCGTTTCCTTGCTGCACTACGTCGACGGTGAAAAAAGATATATATTAACACCGCAGGGTATAAAGCCGGGAGACCGCGTAGAAAGCGGAGCCTCTTGTGAACCTAAGATTGGCAATGCAATGCCGTTGCAGGCGATACCCTCCGGTCTCGAAATTCATAATATTGAAATGACGGCCGGCCATGGTGGAAAGCTGGTTCGAGGCGCCGGTAACGCTGCAAGAATTGTGGCCAAAGAAGGTAATTGGGTCACTGTCGTTTTGCCAAGCGGTGAAATGCGTATGATTCGCAAAGAGTGCCGGGCGACAATCGGTAGGCTCAGTAACCCAGATCATCAAAATATTCGGATTGGTAAGGCCGGCCGAAAACGTCATATGGGGCGTAGACCTCATGTCAGTGGTAATGCGATGAATCCTGTTGCTCACCCTATGGGTGGTGGAGAAGGCCATCGCGGCGGTGGAAGGCATCCATGTTCACCTACGGGTGTACTGGCTAAAGGTGGAAAGACAAGGAATCCTCGCAATCCCAGTAATAAGAGGATTATTCGAAGACGAAAAAGTAAAAGGCAGGGGCAGTTGGTTTTATAAGAGTGAGAACCGTATCTCCTAAAGGGAGATACGAAATACGAAAGACGAAGAAATGGGAAGATCTCTTAAAAAAGGGCCGTATGTTGATGAGAAGTTGTTTGCCAAGGTGAACAAACAGGTTGACTCTGGTTCCCGCGAGCCGATTAAGACCTGGGCAAGAAGATGCACGATAATTCCCGAGTTTGTGGGTTTTACCTTTATGGTTCATAATGGAAAAATATTTAATAAGGTTTTTGTTACTGAGGATATGGTGGGGCACAAGCTGGGTGAATTTTCTCCCACAAGGATTTTTAAGGGTCATTCGAGCAAGAAAATAAAATAGTTTCTTATGAGTGGTTAATTGGCGAATAGTTGATTGACTGATAAAAAGATATGTTAAGTGCTAATAAATTAAAAGAGCTTTGTCAGCGGCAGGAATTGGATGTGGAGCAATTGGCCGACCAGCTTGTCAGAGGGGGGCTTGACAGGGAAGAAGCAATCGCTGCTGTTAAAAACTGGCAGAAAGGTCTTTTTAAGCCCAAGCCGCGTGCAGGTGATATTCGCCGTTTGGCGGCCGCTTTATCTGCTGAGGTCAATGATTTGCTTGACTGGCGTTCGTCTTATCGTTTTGCACCGCTTTCGGCGCGCAAGGCCAGGCTCGTTACGCAGTTGATAGCCGGGCGAAGCGTCCAGGACGCAATGGATATCTTGAAGTTCACGAGAAAACGTGCTGCTACGATGATTGACAAGGTCTTGAGAAGTGCCGTCGCAGATGCCGATGAGCAGCAGGCTGATGTTGATAATCTCTACATCAGCAGTGCTCGTGTCGATGAAGCAGGAGTCCGCATCGGTACGAAAAGATGGATACCGAAAGACAGAGGCAGAGCGCATCCAATTCGTAAAAAGGCCTGCCATATACATATAACGGTTACGCAACTGTAAAAGTTAAGGTGAAAGGCAAAAACGTAATACGAGACACGAAACTATGGGCCAGAAAACATCGCCAATTGGTTTTAGAACGGGAATAACACTTGGATGGCAGAGCACGTGGTTTGCTCCCAAGGCTGATTATGGCAAATTTCTCGTCGAAGATCAGAAGATCCGTGAGTATGTTGACGCAAAATATAATCGTCGTGTACCCAAAGGAGCAGTGGCGAAGACAGAAGTAATCCGAACACGCAACGAAGTAAAAGTAACACTGCACAGTGGCCGGCCTGGTGTGGTCATTGGGCCAAGGGGAGGGGAAGTCGATAGGTTGAGGGAAGAGCTGGAAGAGGTAACGGGCCGAAAAGTGGCCGTTAATGTTATTGAAATAAAAGAACCGGACCTGAATGCAACACTTGTTGGTGAAGCAATTGCTGAGCAGTTAAGTAAGCGAGCCTCATTTAGGCGTACGATGAAGCAGTTTTGTGAGGCAGCAATGAATTCGGGTGCCAAGGGAGTTAAGATTATTTGCGCCGGACGTTTGGCAGGCTCGGAGATGGCACGCAGAGAAACGCAGAAACTCGGTTCTATTCCGTTGCATACTTTGGATGCCGATGTGGATTACGCTGTGGCGACGTCAAGAACTACGTATGGAACTATTGGCGTTAAGGTTTGGATTTATAAAGGTAAATTCGGCGAAGAAGTCGAGAGAAGCCCTCGTCGTCGGCCTCGTCCGCCGAGGCGTACCAGCCCGGCGCAGAGGCGCGGGAGGCCTAAAGCTACACCAGCAACAGCACCAGAAGCTACAGCAGTGAAAGAGAGTGGAAGTTCTGAAGAAACTAATGCTGTCGGTCCATCGACGGAAATTGACACTGGCGAGCAAAAAAGTAGTGCTGAGGGAAGTGGTATAGTCAAGGATAGCGGATAGAAGCCTATCGTACTAACAAGAAGAAATAACATAAGCGAAATGCTATTTATAAAGGTCTCGGAAAATGGCAATGATGCCGAAAAGAGTTAAGTTTCGTAAGAGCCAGCGCGGCAAAATGAAAGGTAATGCTACCAGGGGTAATTACGTGGCGTTTGGTGAATACGGCTTACAGGCCTTGGAAACAAGCTGGATAACAGCAAGGAATATTGAAGCCGGCCGGGTTGCAGCAACACATTTTTTGCATCGTGAAGGAAAAGTCTATCTTAGGCTGTTTCCGCATAAGCCGGTAAGTTCAAAGCCGTTGGAGACACGAATGGGCAAGGGTAAAGGGGAGCCTGAATTTTGGGTTGCCAGAGTCAGGCCGGGCCAGGTTATGTTTGAGATCGGCGGAGTAGATGAAGATGTGGCAAAGCAGGCGCTGGTTAGGGTCGCTCATAAAATGCCGATTAGATGCAGATTCATTAGACGAAGACATTCGTTATAAAATAAAAAGGTAGCTAAAGATGAAAGCACAGCATTACCGCGAAATGAGCCCGGATGAGATTGAGAGCAAGCTCGAAGAGCTTCAGAGGCACTTGTTTGATTTACGCTCACAGGCGGTTACAGAGAAGCTGGAGAATTCAAAAGCTATCACTAATGTCAGGCGTGATATTGCCAGAATTAAAACGATATTGCGTGAAGACAGCAAAAAATTAGCTGCTGAGAGCGCAGAGAAGAAATGAAAAGTTTCTGAGTTACTTGCGAACTCTTTGGCAAAAAAAGGAATAAAAGATGCAGGACCGAAAATTAAAAACTAAAACCGGCATGGTAGTTAGCAACAGTGGTGCCAAGAGCATCAAAGTTGCCGTTGACTTCAAGGTCAGGCATCCAAAATACGGTAAATATGTAAAGCGTAGAACAAAACTCGGCGTTCACGACGAACACAACCAGGCCGGTGTTGGTGACGTCGTTGAAGTTGCCCAATGCCGCCCTCATAGTAAGACCAAGAGTTGGCGCCTTGTGAGGATTGTGGAAAAGGGAATTTAAAAAGAACCGAACGTGCGGCTAAGTTTTTTTTGAAATCCGAATTAATGTGTGAAGATAGATGCGACGGGAATTAAGGTGATTCAACAGGAAACAATGCTGGATATAGCCGACAACTCGGGAGTCAAGTCGGCTTTGTGCATCAAGGTTCTCGGAAGAGGTGGTTCCCGTGGTAAAATGACCCGACCCGTGGCCACAGTGGGAGATATTGTTTGTGTTGCTATCAAAAAGTCTTTGCCGACCTGTCAACTGGACGACAAGAAAGTACATAAGTGCGTTATTATTCGAACAAGGAGCCCTATTAAACGTTCTGATGGCAGCTATGTAAGATTTGACAGCAATGCCGCTGTGATGATTGATAACGAAGGCAATCCAATGGGGACGAGAATCTTCGGTGCGGTGGCCCGCGAGCTTCGTGAAAAAAACTATATGAAGATTATCTCACTGGCAAGCGAAGTAGTCTAAATGGTCTATTGAATTTGGAACGAAATACGAGATACAAGAAATGGCCTTGCATGTAAAAAAAGGTGATATGGTAGAGATTATAGCCGGTGACCATAAAGGTGCCACCGGTAGAGTTCTGCGTGTTATTCCTGATAAAAATAAGGTAGTGGTTCAGGGACACAATATAGCAAAAAAGCACGTTCGGCCTTCGCGCAAGAATCCCCAAGGAGGCCGTATCAGTGTTGAGCAACCCATCCATATAAGTAATGTTTTACCTGTGAGCACAAAGAGCTCAAGGGGAAGCAGGGTGAGCTACAAAGTCAGTGAGGATGGAAGTAAGCAGAAAGTTTTTAAGGACGGCGGGAAAGGTGATGTTGTTAAACGAACAAAGTAGTGTATTGACAATGACGAGTTACGAGGTATGGCGCGTTTAAAAGATTTATATAAGTCCAAGGTAGTTCCGGAATTGACCAAGGAATTCGGCTATAAGAATCCTATGGCTGTACCGCGCATGGAAAAAGTCATTGTTTCTATGGGTGTAGGCAGAGCGACACAGGATAAAAAATTCCTGGAATCTGCCAAGAAGGACCTGATGATGATTGCGGGCCAGATGCCTGCCGTCTGCAAAGCCAAGAAAAGCGTTGCCGGTTTCAAAGTGCGCCAGGGTATGGAAACAAGTTTGAAAGTTACTTTGCACGGCGTACGAATGTATGAATTTATGGATAGGCTCATTAATCTCGCTATCCCACGTGTAAGAGATTTTCGGGGTCTTAATCCAAACAGTTTTGACGGCAGGGGAAATTACTCTATGGGCCTGGGGGAACAGGGTGTTTTCCCTGAAATCAACCCGGCAAAGATGGAGTTTCAGCAGGGTATGAACATAACCCTGGTGACAACAGCCAATACCGACGAAGAAGCGAGAAAAATGCTTTCGCTGTTTGGAATGCCGTTTAAGACGACGGAATTGGGAGGGTAATGTTTAAAGATTACCGGCAAATGATAAACTTATTTTGGAACGCATAGATGTCAACTAAAGCACTGGAAAACAAGGTAGACAGAAAACAGAAATTTCGTGTTAGGCAGTATACGCGATGTCGGCTTTGCGGAAGATCAAGAGCTGTTTATCGCAAGTTTAAAATTTGTCGGATTTGCTTTAGAACCTTAGCTAACGAAGGAAAAATACCTGGAGTAAGAAAAGCCAGTTGGTGAGTCGTGGAGCGTATATGCAACGAGCCACGAATTACGAGGTATAAATTTATGAGTTTAAGCGATCCCATAGCTGATATGTTGACGAGAATTCGCAATGCTGTGCGAATCAATACAAATGAGGTTAACATTAGGGCATCGAATATTTGCGAAGGTATAGCGGCCGTTTTAAAGAAGGAAGGTTACATTGAGGATTTCGACCGAATAGATGACGGCAGGCAGGGAATATTGAGAGTTACCCTGAAGTATGATCAGGAAGGCCAGGCTATTATTAACGAGATAAAAAGGATAAGCAAGCCCGGCTGCAGAATATATTCATCTGTTGATGAATTACCTCATGTTTTGGCAGGGATGGGGATAGCAATAGTTTCGACGAGTAGTGGTGTTATGAGTGATAGAAGCTGCCGAGAAGCCAATGTCGGCGGCGAGATACTTTGTACGGTGAGCTAATGAGTCGTATCGGGAAAAAACCGATTTTTATCCCTCAGGGTGTGAAGGTTGAAAAAAACGGCCTGTGTGTAAAAGTATCAGGTCCGCTCGGACAGCTTCAGATGGATTGTCATCCTCGAATAAATGTAGAAATTGATGGTGCTGAAGGGAAAGTATCGGTTGAAAATAAACATCCGCAAAGCCACGAGGCTAATCAACTTCATGGCACAATGCGTGCCCTGATTGCCAATATGGTGACGGGTGTAAGTAAGGGTTTTGAAAAGAAGATGGAAGTATACGGTACCGGCTATAGTGTTAAGGAGAAGGGCGGAAAGTTGACTTTTCAGGTTGGTTTTTCTCATCCTGTATCGCGGCCGATACCGAAAGGTGTAAAAGTAAACATAGATGTGGAGGCAACAAGGGGTAATGATGTTCCTGCCAGGTTCACGCTTTCATCGATAGACAAAAGACTTCTGGGACAGTTTGCCGCTGACATACGGAAAATAAGACCGCCCGAACCCTATAAAGGAAAGGGTATCCGTTATGTTGATGAGCAGGTACGACGCAAGGTCGGCAAGGCGTTTACATCGGGAACAGTATAGCAATTGGTCAATAGGAAATAGAGAATGTCAATCGGGATTAAGTGTTATGGGAATTGACAGATTAAGAAAAGCCACACTGAGGCGTAAATATCACGTGCGAAAGAAGGTCCACGGAACGCCGAACAGACCACGTCTGTCGGTGTTTCGCTCGAATAGGCATATCTACGCTCAGATTATAGATGATGTGGCCGGGGCCACACTTGTTTCCGCGAGCACGAGGGCAAAAGGGCTGCGGGACAAATTGCCTAAAACCACTGATATAAAGGCTGCGCAAATCGTAGGTGAAGCAGTTGCAAAACAAGCCTTTAGTGTCGGTATTAAATGTGTTTGTTTTGATAGAAACCGGTATAAGTTTCATGGCAGAGTAAAGGCTCTTGCCGAAGCGGCACGAAAAGCCGGCTTGGTTTTTTGAAAGAATTCTGTGCCTGACGAAATAAGATTGGAGAAAAACATTGGCAGTAGAACCAGTTAAGTTATCTGCTCAGGAAGAACAGCCACTGGAAGATACGGTCGTTAAGGTGTTTCGCTGTTCCAAAGTAGTAAAAGGCGGTCGGCGGTTCAGCTTTGCGGCGTTGGTTGTGATTGGTGACCGTGCAGGCACAGTGGGTGTTGGGTACGGTAAGGCTAACGAAGTTCCACTTGCTGTTGAAAAAGGTATAAAAGACGCCAAAAAGTCTTTGAATAAAATAGCTTTGGACGGACGGACGATTCCATATAAAGTTGAAGGCAAGTATAGAGCGACAAGGATCACTTTGGTCCCGGCCAGCCCCGGAACCGGAGTTATCGCCGGCTCCAGCGCTCGAGCCGTGCTCGAATTTGCCGGTGTGCAGGATGTCCTCACCAAAGTGTATGGAAGCACCTCTGCTAAAAATGTTGTCAAGGCCACGTTGGACGGGCTATTGAAATTACGCAGTAAAGAAAGGGTAGAATCCCTTCGCGGCGTACAGGTTGAAACAATAAAAAGGTGGTGATGAAGTACATGTTGAATTACGAAATAACTTCTATCACAGGTAAGCACAGGTCTCGCAGGCGGGTTGGAAGAGGTACGGGAACCGGCCGTGGTAAAACTTGTGGCCGGGGCCACAAAGGCAGTGGAAGCAGGGCCGGTTCGGTCTCAGCCACGCTTTATGAAGGTGGACAGATGCCTTTATTTCGTCGGCTGCCTAAGCGAGGCTTTAGTAATTATAATTTCGCCACACGATACCAGATTGTTAATGTATCACAATTGGAAAGATTCGACGAGGGTGCTGCCGTCGGTGTCGAACAATTGTCTAATGCCGGGCTGATTGATAGCCTGAAAAGTAAAGTCAAGATTCTTGGTAATGGTGAGTTGACAAAGAAGCTGGAAGTAACGGCTCATAAATTTAGTAAAAGTGCAGAGCAGAAGATTGTAGGCTGTGGCGGTACGGCAATACTGATTACCTGATCGCATGGATTGATATCTTGTGCCCTGGCTATAGTGGAAATGAAGAATGTCTTCAGTTATTGTTAAGTCCAAGATTAACGGGAAATAGAAAATGCTTGGGACAGTAATTAATATATTCAGAATACCTGACCTGCGCAACAAGATTCTGTTTACTTTGGCGTTGCTGATAATTTACAGGGTCGGTTTCCATATTCCCAATCCCTGTTTTGACCAGGTTGAGATAGCTAAGGTCACCCAACACAGAGACACAGACAGCCCGATAGGCAGAGCTACCGAATATATGCGGATATTTACCGGCGGAACTCTGGACAAGAGCAGTATATTTGGTTTGGGAATTATGCCCTATATTACTGCATCGATTATTCTTATGCTGCTCGGTGAGGTTATTCCCGCTTTGAAAAAGCTGCGCCAGGAGGGCCAAACCGGACACAAAAAGATACAGGAGTATACGCGCTACCTGGCGGTCCTGATATGTGTTATTCAGTCAATTATGTATATGAAGATGTTAGGTGGTTTTATTTATCTGGGCATGGAAACTCAGGGTGTCATCATGGGCGTTATCAGTATGACAGCCGGAACTATCTTCCTGATGTGGCTGGGTGAGCAGATAGATGAGTACGGCATAGGCAACGGCATTAGCTTGATAATTATGGCAGGGATTATATCTCGAATGCCCTGGGCAGTCGGTATGCTTCTGGAGAACGTTGATTTGAGGATGGGCGCACCATCAAGCGCCGTTAGCCCGGCGAAGTTATTGTTCCTGATAGCAGCGTTTGTATTTGTTGTTGCCGGTGCAATACTGATAACACAAGGCCAGCGACGGATACCGATTCAACAGGCCAAGATGATGCGAGGGAGGCGAATGTATGGCGGCCAAAGGCATTATTTGCCCCTGCGAGTTAATCACGGTGGTGTGATGCCTATAATCTTCGCATCGGCTTTTATGATGTTCCCCCCCGTAATAGTAGAACAGTTCACAAAAATAAAGAGTCTCGAAAATTCGGTGATTCTTATTACTATAAAAGAAGCTTTGGGACATACCGCTTTTACGTACAATGTTATCTATATGTTATTAATTTTTCTGTTTGCTTATTTTTGGGTGACTGTGCAGTTTCAGCCGAGGGAGATGGCCAAAAACCTGAGGGATTCTGGAAGCTTCATTCCCGGACTTCGACCGGGACGTAGAACCGCGGAATATTTGGAAACAGTTATGACCAGAATCACTTATTTTGGTGCCGCCTTCCTGGCTATAATTGCTGTTGTGCCGACCGTTGTTTCAATATCATTAGGGATTGATTGGAGGGTAGCAACATTTTTGGGCGGCACGGGTTTATTGATAGTTGTCAGTGTCTCGCTGGACCTCGTTCAGAAGATAGAGGCGAACCTTTTGATGCGCAGCTATGACGGATTCAGTGAAACCGGCAGAATTAAAGGGGCTTATGCGTGAGAATAGTCTTGTTGGGTGCACCTGGGGCGGGCAAGGGAACGCAGTGTAAACGCATTGTCGACAGGTATGGTCTGCTGCATTTATCCAGTGGAGACATCTTAAGGCAGGAAAGAGCAGAAGGCACTGAACTGGGCAGGAAGGCTCAGGGATATATGGATTCAGGCGCACTTGTACCGGATCAAATTATAGTTGAAATGATGGCTGGTGCGATAAAACAGGCCCCTGATGCTGGTTTTATATTGGATGGTTTCCCGAGAACCGTTAATCAGGCGGCAGAACTTGATAAATCGTTGGCTTCGTCTAACCAAAAAATGGATGTTGTAATAAATTTACAGATAGACGAGCAGGTGATAGTTCAAAGAATGACAGGCAGAAGAAGCTGCCCGCAATGTGGTGCGGTTTATCATATTGAAAACCTAAAGCCAAAGGTCGAAGGAATATGTGATAACGATGGTACCGCGCTCGTTCAGCGGCCTGATGATAGTGCTGAAGTATTGGCAAATCGACTCGAGACGTATCACCAGCTGACGGAGCCCGTTGTCGATTACTATAAGGATAATGGCAGTACAATTTATGACATCGATGCCAACAAGAACATAGATGAAGTAAGCTCTTTGGTATTCGAGAAATTGGATGCCCTGATTAAAGTGTGAATAGTATCCGGGCTAAACTACGAGGTGTGAAATAAGAAATTAAATGGCTATAACGCTTCGCAGCCCAAGAGAAGTTGAGTTGATGCGTCGGGCAAGCACCGTTGTAGTGGATGTTCTTTCAAAATTACAGAAGATTGCCGAGCCGGGAGTTACTACTGCCCAATTGGACAGGACAGCTTTGCAAATGACCGTTGACGCCGGAGCCCAGGCCCTGTTTAAGGGTGTTCGCAGCCCGTATGCTCGAACCCCGTTTCCTGGTGCAATTTGTGCATCTGTGAATGAGCAGGTCGTTCACGGAATTCCCTCCGAGGACACGAAGCTTCAAGAAGGTGATATCCTGAGCATTGATTTTGGTGTAAAACTCGACGGATATTGTGGAGACGCCGCTGTTACGATTGCTATTGGTGAGGTCTCTGAGAGCAAACGCAGACTTATGGATGTGACGAAACATGTTCTCGATATAGCAGTAGCGACTGCTGCACCAGAGGTGAAATGGAGCCAGGTAGCTGCAAAAATGCAGGATTACGCTGAATCGGCTGGCTTTTCCGTGGTAAGGGACTTTGTTGGGCATGGTATCGGCAGAGAAATGCATGAAGAACCAAGACTGCCCAACTTCGTGAGCAATGACTTGCTCGCCAATGATATTATTTTGTCTGAAGGGATGGTTTTGGCAGTTGAGCCCATGATTAATAGCGGTACAAGTGCTGTGCGGACGCTGAGAAACGGCTGGACTGTGGTAACGAAAGATAGTAGATGTTCAGCTCATTTTGAACATACGATTGTGATAGTGAAAGATGGTTGTGAGGTACTGACCGGTAGAAACTAAATCGTGAAATACGAAATATGCCAAAGAAAGATACAATAAGATTGCAGGCCAAGGTGATTGATGCTTTGCCGAACGCCGTCTTTAATGTTGAGTTGGAAAACGGCCACAAGGTTTTGGCGCATGTTTCAGGTAAAATGCGTATGAATTTCATTCGAATTTTACCGGGCGATACGGTTGTAGTTGAGATGTCGCCATACGATTTAAATAGAGGCCGGATTGTTCTCAGGCAGTAGTTATGATGTGTATATAGCGTGGTAAAGTCCGGTTAGAAGCCAGGGGCCAAACTGGGTTAGCAGGTTGTAATAAATGAAAGTAAGAAGTTCAGTAAAACGGATATGTGAGAATTGCAAGATTGTGCGTCGCAAAGGTGTTGTACGCGTGATTTGTACGAATCCGCGACATAAGCAGCGACAAGGATGAACTTATTGAGAACTATGAAGTGTAAAGCATTATATGAGAAGGAGTTAATATGCCGCGTATAGTCGGTGTTGATGTCCCGAATGACAAATCCATATGGATTTCATTGACCTCTATTAATGGCATAGGTAGATATACCTCAGAACTGGTTTTGAAAGAAGCCGGTATTGACAAAAGCACTAAAGCCGGCAAGCTCAGCGAGGACGAACTTAGCCGGATAACACAGATTATCGATCGGAATTACATCGTGGGAGGACAGCTACGCAGACAGGTTGCTCAAAATATTGCTCGTTTACGCGATATAGGTTGTTATCGGGGGATTCGTCATAGAAAGGGTTTGCCCGTTCGGGGGCAGTGTACGCAAAGCAACGCACGTACCCGCAAAGGCCCGAGAAAGACAGTAGCGGGCAAGAAGGGCGTAAAGGAAAAACGTTAAGAGCTTGATTGCTTTAGTTAAAGTAAATTGTGTTATGTGTGAAGAAAAGGTTGATTATTGAAATAGGCTCTATTCGGTACGGAAAGAATAATGGCAAAAAGTACAAGGCGAAAAGTGAGAAAAAATGTTGTAAAGGCAATCGCGCACATAAAAGCGACGTTTAACAACACCCTGATTACTATAACAGATTTAGAGGGTAATACAATTTGCTCCGGTTCAGCAGGATGTGTCGGTTTCAAAGGCTCTCGCAAAAGTACTCCATTTGCTGCTCAACAAGCTGTTCAGCGTTGCGCCAATACTGCTATGCGTAATGGCGTTCGGGAAGTCGAAATTAGGGTAAAAGGCCCCGGTTCAGGACGTGAATCTGCCATCTCCGCCCTGCAGCAGGCCGGATTGCGCATCGCCTCGATAGAAGATGTTACGCCGTTGCCTCATAATGGTTGTAGACCGCCGAAGCGAAGGCGGGTGTAAAACGAAATTAATAATAGTGTTAGGATATCGCCAAAACTGTTTGGGAGATAAATAAAGAAGATGGGACGTTATCTGGGTTCATCCTGTAAACATTGCAGACGTGAAGGAATGAAGCTGATGCTCAAGGGCATCAGGTGTGAGACGGCTAAGTGCCCGGTTGAGAAAAAACAGCGTAACCTGGGGCCCGGTATGCACGGTTGGCGCAGAGGCAGAGCGAGCGAATATGCCGTCCGCCTGCGTGAAAAGCAAAAGGTCAAAAGATATTACGGACTTTTGGAGCGCCAGTTCATGAGGTATTTTCATAAAGCTGAACGCATGAAAGGCAATACCGGTGAAACACTGCTCCAATTATTGGAGAGGCGCCTGGATAATGTTGTATATAAATTGAATTTTGTGCCCTCACGCAAGGCCGCAAGACAGCTGATTGCTCATGGGCATATTTATCTGAATGGGCGTAAAGTTAATATTAGCGATTATACTACTAAAATCGGCGATAAGGTGACGCTCAAAGGTTCGGAAAAAAGCGTCAAAAAGGTAAAGCAGCAGCTGGAAAGCAACCCAAGTTTTGCTGCGCAAAGCTGGCTTCAGTTGGATCGTGAAAAACCGGAAGCTACTATTGTTGCATTACCCACCAGAGATGATATTCAGATTCCTGTTGAGGAGCAGCTGGTTGTGGAGTTCTGTTCGAGGTAGCTATAGGTTAGTTTTAAGTTTTTGGCATTGAGTTTAGTTGGCTCAAAACTTATGTAGGAGTTTTATATGCGAGTTACATGGCGTGGTTTGGAGTTGCCGACCCGTGTTGAGCGAGACATGGCGGTATCTACTGATAAATATAGCCGATTTTTTATCGAGCCTTTTGAACGTGGTTTCGGAACTACTATCGGTAACAGTCTGAGACGTGTCTTGCTCTCTTCTTTGGAAGGTAGCGCCGTAACATCCATCAAAATAGCAAACGTTGATCATGAATTTACTTCGATTCAGGGTGTAATGGAAGATACCACTGATATTGTTCTGAATGTCAAGAGTCTTATCGTACGGTTGCAGGACGACGGGCCTAAGACAATGGTGGTTTCGGGACAAAAGGCCGGAGTAATAACGGCAGCCGATATTGTTGCTGATCCGTCTATAGAGGTAGTGAACAAAGATTTTGTATTGGCTACTTTGACTGAAGACATAAATTTTGAAATGGAAATGGTAGTTGAAAACGGCCGAGGTTATTTACCGGCTTCGGAACGAATCGCTGCCGCCGACAGATTCGACCAGGAAATCGGAAGAATACTACTTGATGCCGTATTTTCACCTGTTACCAGGGTTCGCTACACAACAGAGGATACTCGTGTGGGCCAGCGCACCAATTATGATAAGCTTATTCTCGAGATTTGGACTAACGGAACAACCACGCCGGAAATGGCCTTGGTGGAGGCCGCAAAGATATTGCGAAAACACATCAATCCCTTTGTACAGTATTTCGAGGTTGGAGAAGAAACCGTTACGGTTGAGATTGCCGAACAAGAGTTGGAAGAAGAAAAAATTGATGAGGAGTTGGCCGAAAAACTAAAAATCCCCATTCAGGAGTTGGAATTGTCAGTGAGGGCAAGTAACTGTCTTGAGTCGGAAAAAGTAGAGACGGTTGGTCAGTTGGTGAAAATGACAGATGCTGATTTACTGAAAATTCGCAGCTTTGGTAAAACTTCTCTGAGAGAAATAAAAAGAAAGCTTACCGATATAGGTTTGTCTTTAGGAATGACGGACTTACCTATAGCGGATAGTCAATAAAGGAATTTGGGTATATGCGTCATAGAGTAGCAGGACGAAGGTTGTCACGGACAAGCGAACACCGTTTGGCTATGCGGCGGAATTTGGTCGCTTCACTTTTCGAGCATGAAACGATTTCAACGACAGTCGAAAAGGCCAAAGAGGTAAAAGCTTTTGCCGAAAAGTTGATTACGTTGGCTAAAAAAGGCACATTGTCTGCCAGACGAAGGGCCATTGTTTTGCTTGGCAACCGTGACATTATAGAGCATGAAGATAATAAGGCTGTAAGGAAAGGCACGGTAATCGGGAAATTATTCAGCGAAATTGGCCCTCGATACCTTGATCGTTCCGGCGGTTATACGAGAATTATCCGTTTGTCCCTGAGAAGATTGGGCGATAACGGCCAGCTCGTTCTGCTGCAACTTGTAGGCACCGAGGAAACCTCGAAAAAAGAAACCAAAGCGGCTGGCAAAAAACGCTCGCGTAGAAGAGCGAAAAAGACTGCAGAGACCGAGGAATTGGAAGCCACAGAAATAGAAGAGACTGCTAAGGCCGAAGAAACGATTAAAACTGAAGAGATTCCTGAGGACAAAGGTAGTACCAAAAATGCTGGAGAGGAAATTTTAGAAGGCGATAAGCTGGCGGAACCAGATGAAAAGTAACAGCAATTCTTTATCAAGAATAAACCTTCAATGAGTGCCGACGATTGTATATTTTGTAAAATGGTAGCTGGGCAAGTTCCGGTTATAAAGATTTTCGAAGACGAAATTGTTCTTTCTTTTTTGGATATTGGCCCTCTAAGTGATGGTCATACTTTGGTGATCCCCAAGCAGCACTTTGAAAGGTTACATGATTGTCCTACCGAGATCTTGGGGCGGATTGGTTCATGTCTCGGTAAAATTGCCGGTGCCGTTTCTGACGCGATGAATTCTGATGGATATAATGTGTTGTGCAATAACGGCAGGGCTGCAGGCCAGCTTGTTGGGCATTTGCATTTTCATATAATCCCTCGCAATGCTGGCGATGGCGTCTTTGGCCGTTGGCCTGCTTATAAATACCAAGAGGGGACAATTGAGAAAATCGCGGATAAGATTCGTGAAAATATGTGATTTTGTATCTTGATAAGAAGCAATTTATTTGTTATTTTAACAATATTGCAAGATTCGCTTCATAGAATACGAAATATGAAAAAATGACCGCGGGGTAGAGCAGTCTGGTAGCTCGTCGGGCCCATAACCCGGAGGTCGCAGGTTCGAATCCTGCCCCCGCTATTCTGTAAGTAATGCAGTCGCAACGACTTACGTTCGGCCGCCTTTTTGGCTTTTTTCAGGGCGTGTAACTAAATTGTAATACCAATTTGAGTTAAAAATTGCCGAAAAAATCTTATACAATATGAAAACAATGAACACCCCTGTTTTTGGCCTGTCGTGACATCTTATCTTCATTTCTCCCGCCTGAGATTCCGTCTAATTCCTTGGGCTTCCCCTCATGTGCATCCTGCCGATAAGATTTCGACAAGATTTCGTCTATGGGCCTGCCGTCCGTTCCGGTCGCTGCCATTGCTTCTCGCTTTTCCGGCCATTCCCAATCTGGTAACTGCTCGACTATTTCACGTATCTGTTCCTCTTTGATGTCGTAGTATCTGGCCGTCATATCAGTCTTTGGGATTTTGTGCCCCAATATTATCTTTGTGATAAGGTCATCGTGACAGATGTTTTTAATTTCCGTGTCCATCGTGCGTCTGAATGAATGAAAACACCGCTTTTTGCCGTTCTCGTCATAGGGGGCTATAGCCGGGATTACTATGTTTCCGCTTGCGTCTCGTATCGCTGTGTTTTTAAGGTCTTCTCTAACCATTTCCGCCGCCCGTTCGACACCTTCTGCGCCGATACGAAATGCTTTTGCCGCCGGATGCTTGCCCCTGAAATGTTCTCTGAACTGCTCGCACCTGTTCTTGTCCCGTCTCAAATACACTTTGTGCCCTTTGCGGTTCTTGTTTATTTCGGGTCTTATATTGACAAAGGCCCTGTCTAAATCGAAATCCCCAACGGTCAGCTTTGATATAGTTTCTTTGATCCTTAGCCCGGATTCCGCTGCGAAAAGATACAAAACAGACCTTTCGTGGTTGTCGGTGCCGTGGTGTCGCGGCCCGTTTTCGGCGGCTTCTATAAGCCTTTTAACTTCTTCCGCCGTAAATCCCACTTTGTCAGATTCTTTATCGTCGCTCAATAAAGCGATTCCCCGTTCCACCGGCGATTTGTCGGCATATTCGTTATCAACCACCCACCTACAGAAAGTTTTGAACATGCTTACATAACCGTTATATGTCCCTGGTGCTATTTTTAGTTTTCCAAGATACTTTTCAACTTCACTGGCCTTAATATCTTCCCAATTGACAAACCCGCAGTTTTTAATAATCTTTCGTATTCGCAGGCGTGTCGTTTTGCGGTGTCCGCCGCTTCTTTTGTAGCCGTGCTTGTATTTCGACGCTTCCAGCCATTCTTCATACTCGGCAACCAAAGAGTCAAGTTTCATGCTTCTCTTTTCTTCCGGGCTGTCGGTAACACCAATTTCAATAAGCTCTCTTCGAATGTTGCTCGGCATACTCTCAACAAATCTCATTAGTTCGTTATCAAGTGGTGTATCGGTTGCTCGATAATTTAGTAGCTGCTGGATTTTGTCGGCAAGCTGCCGTGAAGCCTGCTCATTCGTAAACGCTTTTATACACTGTGGACGTTGTAGATTATCCTCGAAATCAATGTACCAGTTTTTACTTTCGAGTAAGACTCTATCACCCTTCTGTGTCAACTTGGCTGTCACTTCGTTGCCCTTGCGAACATACTTTACATACACACCATCCTTGCGCTTGAGCCTTTTGGCCCCCTTCGGTATTGGTATTGTGTAGCCTCTTTTGTGAACTCTCATTTTATTGCTCTCCCAAAAAGGTCGGCAGGACTTGTGACAACAACAGCAAGCTGATGAAGTGGTCGCCCTTGCGGGTAGACCAGTCCTGCCGATACTTTTGATATTCTGAGTTGTCTTGCTATTATTGTCACGAACATATTATCTTTTAATCTCATGGGAAAGTCAAATAAAAAAATAAACATTTTTTCAGTTTTTTTCGGCCCTCATCCTTAACCACTGTTCTCGCCCTGGACAGCTACAATCGGCCCATTGCTCAAATTCGCGGGGATTCCATAATACCCTGCGTCCGAGAGTTATCTTTTTAGGGCCGATTTGACCGGACGAAAGCAGATTGAAAAACAGAGACTTTCCTATACCTAACCGCCGACACACTTCGTCCGTTGGTATCAAAATTGAGTCTTTATCAATTTCAACCTTCCCCTTTTTCAAAACAGCCTCCCGGAGTCCACTTGCTTTGCTTTTTTTCTGTTCCTGGCGTGGTCCCATATCGCGGCAAGAACTCTTTCGTTATGTTCCTCAATTTCCAGCCGCCTGCTGTGATTCTGATAGTTCTGTTTGTTGTACCGACTGTGGCACTCGCGGCAATGCCGGACTTTTTCGTATGCCACGGGACGAATCCCGCACACGATGCAAATTCCATTATCCGGCTTGTTGGTGTTATCACTCATAATCTACGATACCTCTTTTGCTCGTCTGTTTTCTTTGCCACGAAATCACTCGGCATAGCCATATTGGTTTTCCAGGCAAGGCGTGGCTTCTCAACAATACGCTTCTGAATGGCCTTTGACCGTTCCCTGCGCAGCTTCTTTATTCGTTCTTTAATATCCATCATTCTTTCCTCTGCCTGCGGTCTCCACCCTCCATTTCAATCACTAACGCCGTGCTTAATCGGCTTATGATCCTATCATCGAATAAAGACTCCCTGAGCCTGTCAAGATTCTTATTACTTGAGATAATAGTAGGAAACAACCTCTCTTGCCTTTTATTTAGCGTTAAAAAGAATGTCTGATAAACAAAGTCGCTTTCTACACTCGACCGAAGCCCTAAATCATCAATAAAAAGCATATCCACAGATTTTAGCCTCTCCGTAATATCCCACTCTGTCATCTTTGAAGCTGGACTCATGGTTGACCGTATCTGGCAACAAAACTCGTCCCATGAGCTACGCATACAATCGTAGCCCTGCCCGGTATAAGCCCGTATCATCGCAGCCATTGTGTATGTTTTTCCGACTCCCGGCGGCCCCCACAAGAAAACATCCTGCCAAGACTCGCGGGTTCTTAGTTTTTCAAGAACTTCCGGCTCGACATCGTCCATAACGGCATCTGCGTATTTCGACTCAACTATCTTTATCACCCGCGCATCTACCACTTCCGGCTTGTCCTTCAAAGCGATTTTACGGCATAAACGAGCATCACACACACCACAACGTTTGTTTTCTCTCATTCGTGGTCTAACTCCACAACTTGTGCAACGCTCACCTAATATATGAGCCAGTGCGTTTTTCGCCGCCGTACTTACTTGTTCCATCAGATTTCCTTTTGTTCATTTCAAGCTCTAATTGGTCAAACTTCTCGCGCAGTTTCTCGGTACTCAATATGTTATCCTGCCAGCCCTTCCATTTACCCCCGGTTCCCTCATCCTGCTGGCACCACAAAATTACCTCCCTGATTTTTTCGGGTTTTCGGTTGTCCAGGCGAATCATCCGGTCGATGTGAACAGCCCAGTTTTGCAGATTCGGCTTTTGGAAGTCGGCTTTCCTCTCAAGAATGAGATCAAGAAGTAACTTTGAAAGCCGGTACTCGTTAGAGTCCGGACTATAAGTCTTTTTCTTTTCTTTCTTAGGTTTCTTATACTTCTTATTATTAGTTAGCCGATGGTTAGGTGATGGTTTGTCGTTGGTTAGATGATGGTTAGCGTCTTGGTTAGGCTGTTTATTCTCTCGTTGATAAATATCCCAATTACAAATACTTATCAGTGTGCTTTGCTTGGTTGTTTTGACGGTTAGAAATTCGAGTTTTTCAAATCTT
>SMTZ1_10002561_pt1 | contig 18511 bp, 18 predicted proteins | sample DeeMarSWOR136_30_FD_25667 | JGI IMG/M metagenome (IMG submission 25667)
TCAGACAGGCAAGTGGGTCAGTGCTGGACTACCTATACGTCAGCGATGCTCAAACACTAAGGCAGCAGCTATCGAGCGGATAACCATCGTGGAGCCGATGGTTCAATAGGCTGCCGCAACAGCGATCAGATTGTCCTGCAAGATCTGGGCAGGATGCATCCCATTCATGGCCGCGAACCGCGCCACGAGATCGCCACCCACCTCGAGGACGATTGCCCCCCCGTATCCAGCTTGGCGGAGTTGACGCATATAGTCCGCGTAGGGCACTGTTCCGAAGAGAAGCGGGCAATGATCTTGTCCGTCGGGAGCGATATCGTGCAGGTGAACTGAACGTGCCGCACCAGGGCCCTGAAACCGGGAGGGGCAGCCAGCAAGCCGTTGCGCACGTCGTGCCCCAGGTCCCAACAGATGCCAACCCTGGGCGAGCCCAGCTCGGAGACGATTTCCACCAATTCGACCTTGTTGTCCCCAATCTTCACTGTGTCCTGTCCCCTAACCAGCAGTTCGATGCAGGGACAAAGACCTGACGTTTCCTCCAGTATCCAGGCCACAAATGCTTCTGTGTCCCTTCGTAGCTCCTGGCGAGGGCGGTCCCCTTTCGCGCCGTGGAGGACGAGGATGGTGGAGCCTGCCTGCTCAGCCATACGGGCGGCGTATTCGATGGCCGGTCTGTAGAGCCGCTCGATCCGGTCCCTGTCGGCCCCTGAGAAGCCGGTGGCACTGTAAGGGCCTGTATAGGGTGCGTGGAAAGCAAGCTCAAACCCTAACCTGCGGCATTCCTCGATGAGAGAGCAAACGTCCGGCCATTCGGGGGAGGACAGATCAGCCCTGAATTCTAGGACGCTCAGCCCAAGCTTCTTCAGCGGGAGGAGGAAATCCTCAGGTTGACCGTCCCCGACCCATCTGGGGTGCATGTTAAGACCGAGCTGCGGAGTGGAGCCCGTGACTGCCTGGTACCTGGTAGGAGGGATGCTTTCTTCAGCAGGCATTAGCCTCATCTTTTCGCTGGCGATGGGCGCGAACCGTTTCTGATGCCACTACTGTGAGCGAAGACGCGCCAAGCCCGACGAACAGGGCATCCACACTCAAGGGCTGCACAATCTTCCACACCAATGAGGACAGTGTCCCGGCCAAGAGGCTATACAGAGCCGTGTCAGGCCTCAGCTTTTTCCCTGTCAGCACCAATAGGGTGGGAATGAGGATGCCTGATGTCCACACGGTCAGCGTGAACAGCAGGGCTGGCACAATCATCTGGAACCACATGGCCAGGATCAAGCTCACAAGGCCCAGCAAAACGACGAACAGCCTAGAAAGCGCCAGCAATCGCCTTTCGGGAGCTGCGGGCCTGAAATGCCCGAATACGTCGTATGCCAGGCTGGACGCTCCGCAGTGTAGGAAGGAGTTCACCGTGCTCGTGATCACAGCCAGCAAACCTACCAAGAAGATACTCCTCCCGACAGGAGGTAGAGTCATCCCCAACAGGATGAGTGCAGTGTCCGGGTCCGCCAAGCCCGGGAAGAGCCCCAGGGCAGCAAACCCGCAGAGGACTACGATCGAGTCCACGGCCATCCATACGGCGACAGAATACCAGATTGATCTCCTGGCACTGACCTCAGATTCCGAGATGAACAACCTCTGATACAAAGGTGCTGAGGTGATCGGCAGGAAGAAGAGCAACGTGAAGAAGACGGCCATTTCCTGTACCGACATGTGGGATAGGGGATTGAGGTACTTGTCGGGGACACTGAAAGCTATACCCCACCGGGAACGGGTCAGAATGAAAAGCATGACCATGATGAGCATCAGAAGCATCAGCGCGAACTGCACGATGTCAGTGATTACGTCTGCCTTCATGCCGCCCATGGCTACAGGCACCACCAATGCAAAAGCCACGATGCCCATCGCCAGCTCCACGGGAATCAGCGCGAGTGCGGACAGAACCTTGCCCCCTGCTATAATCTCCTCCGGGACAAGGCATAGGGTTGCCAACAGCATGGAGCTGGCGGCGGCAAACTTCCCACCGTAGAAATCCCCTAAGAAATCGGGAAGGGTGAATCTGTCCGAGTCAGCTATCTCCCTGAGCAGGAGCAGGACGGCGATATTCCCCAGATAGAAGGGGACCATGAACCAGATCACGCCCAGCCCGATCTGATAAGTAAGGCTCACTCCGCCGAGAACAGCTGATGCTCCATAGAAAGTGGAGACGATTGTGGCAACCAAAGCCCTGGTGCCCAACATGTCTCCGCGAATGAACTTCTCGAGGGTTGTTGCTTTCGCCCTTATGCCTATCGCCATACCTACGGCGAGGTACAGCAGAAGCGTTGCCTTCGCCATCTATCCCTCATCGATCTTGTTCGAGATAGGTTTGATGTATCCCTCGCCCTTGAGCAATGTCGTACCTATGACTAGCCTGTAATACTGTCCGCTGACACTCTCCAGTTTGCCCTTGGCCTCAATCTCCTGCCCCGCATCCGCCACATCGCGATAGAGCCCCTCGTAGGAGACAATCTCTTTCAGCCGATCTGAGCCCCGAAAGAGCCGTGGCTCACCCTGGATCAGCTCCGCGTCCCGTATCCTGTACACGGCAGGCATGAACAGCGCCTCTCTGGCATCGCAGATGATGGCCCGTACCCGCGCCATCCCCCTTTCCGAATAGCATCTATCCCCGTATTCCTCCAAAATCTCATGGTCCTTCCTGGCCGGATGAATAGAGAAGTATCTGCGGCTGAAAAAGCCATAGTTCCACCTCCTGCGGCCCAGGTAGCGAGCTTCCGCATGACTGAGAGGGAAGCGCTCTGTTACCGAGGCACACCACTCCTGCAGTACCTTGCCCGTCACGAGACGGATGTTGGCCAGCTTCCCCTGCCTCAGCGCTGTCCTTAGCTTTCGGGCGTTGTCCTCGCCATAGACTAGCAGATCAATGTCTGAGAACTCGGGATTGTGTATACCCAACAGGATAGAGCCGGTGATGCCAAAGTCGCCTGCCTGGATTCCACTGCAAGCTGTCAACTCAGCCACCAAGGCGCTCACTTCCTCCTCCAGTGGGTCTCCTGGGCTCTCCAGGATCTGACGGAGTCGTTGCTCGGGCAAGCAGTACTTTGCCACAGAGCTTCTGGGGATCATAGAAAACTTGATGCCTCTGACCGGACAGTAGTGGACGTACTGGGGGTATGTCTGCTCCAGGTAGGTGATGGTGTCACTTACTCTGCCCACGTGGTAGTATTCCAGCACTCTGCGGTAGTAGATCTGCCCACCTTTCCATTTGCCCTCGGTGGCAGGCGAGTATTTTAGGTACGCGGTGTACCTGTCCGGTGGGTGAAGGTAGCCTGTCACGCAAAAGAGCAGCCCCTCTTTCGTCTCAATGAAATCCCTGTCCTTGGGTTTTCGTAGCGGCGCGGCCATCCTTAGCCCCAGTCCACGGTCATGTAATCACCCGGCCCACCGAGGAGCAAGCGGTAAGAGATGTCGCCTCCCCTTGCGACAACCCTCTCCAGCTTGCCTTTGGCAAAGATCCTCTCGCCCTCTCTGGCCTGTTCGCAGAACCTCCCACGGAAGGAGGTGACTTCGACTGGTAGTGGCAGAGAAAGCTGAGGGCCCATGAGGCGCACATCCTCAACTTTGTAGCTGCAAGGCGTGAACATGGCCTTGTCCGCGTCCACGACCGTAGCCTCGATCGTAGCCTGTCCCAGAGCAGTGTACTTCCTGTCGCCGTAGTCCTCCCCGATTTCGGCTGGGGCCTGGACGAAGCGGATGAAATACTCATCTCCCCGGAAACTGCCCTGGTTGACCTTGCGTCCCTCCAGCGCAGCGAAGTGCTGGAAACTCATCGGCGTGTCCTGCGAGCGGGACGTGTAGAGTGCCCGCATTTCGCCGTCGTCAAGCCTTCTCACCTCACTCGTTGGCTCATCAAGCAGCTCCTGCAGCGCCGTGTGGATGCCCCGGCAATGCTGGGTGCCGTAGACAACGAGGTCGACATCCGAGGCAGGGCTGTGCAGGCCCACCAGTACGGAGCCGGAAACACCAACGCTGCTTTCAGGCACGCCCCCACGTTCGCTAATCAAAGCGGCGAACTCGACGACCCTCTCCTCCAGTTCGTCCAGGAACTCACTGCGCCGAAGCTCCGCTAGTTTCCAAGAAGGGTCGTAGACCAACCTGATCCGGTCCTTGGGGACGCCCTGCAGCCAAGCACCAAAGACGGGATCCCAGAAAAGGCAAGCAGGGCATTCTTTGCGGAGCAACTCCTCCTGCTGCTTGAAATGATAAAACCTGCGATAGCGGGTCTCGCCCCTGTTCCTCTCGCCTTCGGGGTCAGGGGCGTATCGCAGGTAGGCTACCACAGCATCTGGGGGATGGACTAGGCCTTTGACCGCAAACAGGAGACCGTTGCTGGACTCCACGTAATGGGCTTCAATCATCGCCCCGACATTGCCCTGCGAACATCCCATAGAGACCACCCTGCAGTAGGGCCACGACTATCGAAGAGGCTGTGAGGTCGGCAGTCGTGCCAGGATTCAGAGGGCGATCTTCCCTCCGCAGATGGATGTCGAGCTCTCTCACTGCCTCCCTCCCGTGCTCCGAGAAGACCCCTCCCAGTTCCATGGCTCTCCCCGCCCTAAGCGAGACCTCCCGGGCCACGGCAGGGCCGTGTTTCCTGCTGATGAGAGTATCGGGCACGTTGGCCAGAATCGCAAGGTAGGTTTGGACAATGGAGTCTATGAGGTTTCGGGACTGTTCCCAGCACTCCATCAGTGAGGGATAGCCAAGTTCGAAAGTGATCTCATAGTCGGTGACGTACTCCCTGGCGATGCTGTCCCTGTCCCTTGCTTCCCACATCGCTTCCGTGAGAGTGGCGTCCCCCCGTTCTTCGTGGATGTCGTGTTGCTCGGTCTTTCCCATCCCACCTGGCCTAGCGAGCCTTATCGCTTCGTAGGCCATGCGCGCATCGTCTACCGTGAGTGACGCCAGCACCTCACTCAACCTCTTCCTCAGATCACCAGGACCATATGCCTTTGCCAAGGGTATGAAGAGGAGCACGATCCCCAGGTTTGTGTTGGTCGCGACGAACCTCTGGGTATCCCTTATCGCCCTCAGAATTGTCCTTCCCACCGGTGCCGCATTCGCCTCCCTGAGCGCAGGCCCTATGGCTACGGCGCTTAGGAGCAATTCCTCGAATCCAAGGTCGGCGAAATCCCGATACCGAGTCACATTCCCCGGCTTATCCGCGCTGACTTCCAGGATACAGGCAACCTGGGCGGCCCACGCCACCTCATCAAGCGTCAGGCACCGCATCGTCACTCTGCTCACCGACCAGGCTGATCACGTACCCAGCGATCCGGGCAGCGATATCCACTCGGGTGGTCTTCTGCAGGCCCTTCCAGCCAGGGATGCCGTTCACCTCGTTCACATAGTATTCGCCGCTTTCTGCCTTCAGCACATCGACGCCAGCGTACTCAGCCCCGAGCACGGCCGAAGCCCGCAGGCTCAGTTCAGTCAGCTCCTCGTTCAACTCCAGGCGCTCCACGCTCGCCCCTTTGGCCACGTTTGTCTTCCATCCTTCAGCGCGGCGCACCATGGACGAGACCACCTCGTTCCCAATGACAAAAGCCCGAATATCCCAGCCGCCGTGAGGAATGAACTCCTGCAGATAGTACACATAGCGGCCCAGTTCCAGGGCTCGGAAGACCCTGTACGCAGCATCTTCATCGCAGACTCTCACCATCCCCCGTCCCTCAGAGCCAAAGATGGGCTTTACCACCACATCTCCCAACTCCTTAAAGGCGTCGAATGCCTCGTCGAAGCGCTCCGTCACCACCGTGCGCGGGGTAGGGATGCCTGCGTCCTCCAAAAGTGCAGACGTGTAGTACTTGTCAACAGTCCTCTCAATGGTGCGTGCCGAGTTCACTACCTTGACGCCCAGGTCTTCCAGACGATGCAGGACGTCTACTCTGAAGATGATCTGCTCCAACGAGCCAGCAGGGATGCTCCTCACGATGATAGCGTCATAGTCTTCTAACACCTGTTCTTGGATGCGTACGTGTGACTCATCAGAGAGCCTGGCCACGAATTGAGTGATGGGAAAGCACGCAGCAGGGATGCCCTTCCGGTTAAAAGCCGCTTGCAGGGCTTGCGTATGCCAACCCCTCGGGGAGCCCAGGATTCCGATTCTCACTCCAGCAACCCCCGCAACAGCTCCAGGTTAGGACTGCCGGCTCTGTAGGTCTTTCCACTCGTCAGATTGTTGATCATCACCTCCGCGGGGCTGAAGAGCAGAGGATCAATCTGGTAAAAGTCACCGCCGCACGACTGGAAGATCTCGTAGAAGGGCCTGCCATAGTCTGTGGAGGACGAAGATGGGATTCGGTCGATGATGGCTTGCAGCGCCTCATCGCTGGCCTGGACAGCGTAGTAGGCCTGGCCGCCGTAAAGCACAGCGTCGTTGGTGAGCCCGATGGCCCTTAGATCGTCGGAAGCCACTGGGGCCAAGGGGCAGGTGCCGAACGCAGACACAGTCTGCTCGACATCAAAACCAAGCTCGCTCATCTTGTGCAGGCCCGTTTCGACCACTCGCGCTGCAACCTGCGTTGTGCCCACCAGGCTCGCAGTGGGGGCGATGGCCAGAATCAAGTTCGCTGCGTCAACGCCACACTTGTTGGCCACGTACTCGGCTATGTCCTCAGCAGGCAGCTTGCGGCCCTCCAGCAAGAGCACAGCCACCTCAGAACAGTCACGGTACGTCAGGCGCTGGAACAGCTCCTCGCCAGCGTAGAGAACCCGCGCCGGTCCGGAGCCCATAGCGAAGTACTTCTCTCGGTTGACGGCCCATCCAGCGTACTGAGCAGCCATACAGGCAACAGAGGGATGTTCAACCCGCACGCTGACACCCGGCAACCAAAGCTGCCCGTACGATAGCCGGGTGAATCGCACCTTTCCCAATCCGCCCATGCATGCCTCAGCGAATAGCTTGCCGGCTCTGAGGCTGCCTGGCACCTTGATGCCAGCATCGATCACGGTAGCGCCGTTGAGCAGAGTCTCCCCAGCTACTCGCAACACCTCAGCCTCAGCCAGCATCCTCCGCGCAATGGCAGCCGCGTTCTCGTTCACGCTGATCATGTACTCGCTCCCTTCACTCCACTCGCCCGCAGGGTACCCATCTGGGATAGACTAGGCGTGGGCAGTCACTTGCTGAGGAGAACCGTCAGTTCTGCAGCGGGAGACTGCCAGGGGACGAAGCATAGCTCAGGATCTCACCCTTTCCCAGGGCAGTCATGTCTCCGTGGTGGCGGTGGTAGGAACCGTCCAGATACTCGTCTGCGATGCGCAGCCCCCACTCCCGCAGTCGGAGCAGATAGAATCGCAGGTAGGTTGGACTGAAGCGACAGTCGTAGCGAAAAGTGGGCAGTAACTGTGCACAGTCTCCAAAGGCTACGATGGACCCGCGCTTCATCCCCGCCCCGGCCCGCGCCGCTAGGCCGCCGAAGACGAAGATTGAGCCGGCGATCATTCTGGCGCCAGCGAATGGACCGACGTGGCCCATCACGACGATCAAGCCCCGGCGCATCTGTGCTCCGACCTCTTGACCAGCGTTGCCCTCGACTACGATCACCCCCCGATTCATCCCCCGCTTCTCGCCGCGGTAGGCCGACCCGATGAGGTGCCCCGCATCACCCTTTATCCAAATGCGCCCGCCCTGCATGTGAGCCCCCACCCAGTCCCCGGCGCTGCCTTCCACCACAATCTCTCCACCTCGCATATAGGCACCTAGATGCAAGCCCACGTCACCATGAACTGTGATCCGGCCCTGGCTCATTCTCTGGCCGACCTTTTTGACATGGCTCAGATCGCCCTCGATGAGGATGTCGGCCGAGCCCTCGCCTTGCACCGTGAACAGGTCGCCCAGCATCACCTTCCGTCGGCCGTAGAAAGCGGGCAGAGCTTCGATCTCAGCCTGGCTACGGCCGGTGAAGTGATCGGGGCAAATGGTGTCGGCCTCGATGGGGATCGTACTTGGTCTTCTCAGGCGCAAGGTTGTCATCACAAGACTCCTATCCGGGCGTCAGGATCTGGTGCAAGTGGAAGTGGAACTGACCCAACGTGCCGCCATAGTTGCCCGCGGAGATGCGCACAATGCCAGGGATGCAGGCGGTCTGGATGCCCACCCGCATCGCCTCCTCAATCGCCTCCTCGTCCAAGCCGTCAATTACGATTTCCAGCACGGAGTTGACCCCCTCCGGCAGTGCCGACTCGGTCTGGCGACGGATGGTAGGGCAGTAGGCTGTGTTGGTCGCAGCACGCAGGAACTTGTACTTGGACATTGTCTTGCTCCCGCTGCGCACGATACCGCCGGGGAAGGGAAGCACGATCCCCTCGACCTCGGTCATGGCCTCCACCGCCCTCTCGGATGCCTCAAGGGTGACCTCGGGACTCTCGCCCAGAAGCAGGAAGTTGCCACCCCCAATGGCTCTCTGGATGCCAAAGCTCTCCTCCACCAGGAATTCGCCCTCCATGACCGGGATTCGCCAGAACCTCCTCCCTTGCAGGAGCTTGCTGATCTGGAAGCCATCACCGAAGTAGCGGAGCGTGCCGCCGATCTTCAGCTTCTCCTCGCTTTGCAGGCCGTTGAAGCAGGCAGTAGTGGGACAGGTCATCACACACTGGCCCACTCGGCGCATCAACTGATCTTCCAGCCCCTTACGCCCCATTGTGAAGACGAGGACGCTGACGCCAGGCCGGCCGTCGGGGGTCTCATCTGCCGGAATCACCCGTTCCAAGCCTGCTTCACAGCCGCACGCAATGACGGATGTGGCAAAGCCGGTGGCAATCTGGGCCGCAGTCAGCGCCCAACCCGGATTGACAGCGGTGATGATCAGCCGCGCCGCCCGCATCTTAAAAGCCTCGGCGAATGTGTCCTCAATCTCAACTCCGTCTATGCGCATGGGATCACCTCGCTGCGAGACAGGCACTCTGGCGCGACTGGGTAGTTGTCAAACGAGATGGTATAGGTGTCTGCGAAATGAGCGCGGATGTCCTCTTCTATCCCTGCATCATAGGGCGGCGCGACATAGAGCGTCCGTCCCTGATGCTCACGAACAATCCCGCCATCGCGGACTATCACCTGGCCATCCTTCAGCACCAGATGGGGTTTGGCGAACATCGCCTCCTTGTCGTCCAGCTTGCGATAGATGGTCACATCAGCGTCAGCGCCAACGCCAAGGTGCCCCTTGTTCTTGAGGCCGAGGGCGCGAGCGGTTCCCGCCCGCGTGACGACGGCAATCTCGTAAAGGGAGTATTCGCGGTCCAACTCGGGGAGCAGCGCACCCTTCCGAGCCCGGCGATGAATGCCTTCAAACATCTCAGCCCGATAGTCGCGGTCCATGAGCAGCTTGATTACCTGCGGATAGCAGAAGAAGGGTCCCGCGTTCGGGTGGTCCGTGGTCAGGAACACCCGCCAGGGATCGTCAATGAGCAAGGATAGCTCCAGGCCGATCAGCCACTGTACGGCGTTGACTGGATTGTTCCGCCTATAACCCATGGGGACTATGCCACCACCGGTCTCCCCCTCCACATCGTCGTTGAGCCACTTGTTGCCGCTCAGCTTGTGCAGACGATACTCCAAGGGACCATCGGAAGTCATGGTGGTAGCCTCGCCAAAGATCACTTGACCGACGTCCACGGTGACATTCGGGTGTTCGTTGACCGCGCGGGCGACTTCCGCAGCCGCAGAGCGGAGACCAGTGCCCGGCTCCCCGCCGTAGCTGAGAAACTGCAGGTGGCAGAAGTGGGCACGTCGCCCTCCAAGGCTGTCAATGGTCTCCATGGTAGTACGGGCGTTGCCCGTGCGTCCCAGGTTGATACAGTGGATGTGAGGTACATGAGGCAAACCCAGCTCGTCGTTGATCCAGGCCAAAGTGCTGATGATCTCGCGCGGGGTGACGTCGAAGCCGATGACCTCATCGTCCAATTCGCCCACGTTCTTGCCCCATTTCCAGTTCTCCACGCCGCCAGGGTTAACGATCTTGATAGCATAGCCCTTGGTCGCTCCCAGCAACCAGGCCACGTATTCGCGCGCCTTTTCTGGGTGGCCGTCGCGGATGCACTTCATGATGAAATGGTTGTTGCCCATGCAGATGTAGGCACCCTTGTCCACCATGGGCGTGTCTTCCAGTTCTTCGTGGGTATGGCGAGCCACCAGGGGCGCGGTGGCTGCCTCCATGACCGTGGTGTAGCCCATCTCCGCATAGCCGTAGCCGGTGAGGAAGGTGCTGGGCACGGTGTAGCCCGACCCCGAACGAGCGACCGTAGTCCGACTGCGCACGTGGTCACGGTGATCCTCCGGGCGGAACTTGCGGCCCGCGTTCACCTTGGCCCCCACGATGTGACTGTGGATGTCCACACCACCTGGCATGATCACCATGCCAGTGGCGTCAATGATCTCCGCTCCTGCGCGCTTGATTCCCCCGCCGGCGACGATCTTGCCATCCTCGACCCATACCTCCCGCACCTCCCCATCGATCCCGTTCTGGGGATCGTAAACGGCGCCGTTGATTATGCCGAGCATGTCTTTACCCTTTCAATGATCCAGTCCAGCACCTGCTCGTCTGTGGGCTGTGGAGACTCGACCACCTGCTTCAGCGGCAGGGGGACGTTGTCCATTCGGTAGGCCGTGCCCGGCGCGCTGACGCCGTACATCGCTGTGGGCAGGACCACCCGCGCCTGCTGTGCGGTGAGGTTCGCCTCCGGGTCGAGAACGATGGCAGGGATGTGCTTCAAGTAGTCGGCCGCCAGCAGCGGGAAGTGGGCGACAGGGTCGGAGGCGATAATCAGGGCCGCGTCGGCCTCCCGGCGGGCCAGCATGTCCACTGCGGTGAACTCTCCAGGATTGTACTGCGGATAGCCGCGGGCAAAGTTGATCGCAAATGGATACCCTGTCTGCCAGGTCAGCGTGCAGTCAGCCCCAGCGACGTTTCCGTGACCGCGCATGGCCATGGCGCTGAAGCGAGTGTGAGCATTCAGTTCGGCGACCAGAGCCAGCAATTCGGTGATGTTTAGGTATTTGCCTCCGGTCTGCGTCACACCCATCCCGAAGAAGATCACCCCGAAGCGGCAGCACTTCATCCGCTCCAGCAACTCTGCCAGCCGAGACACTCTCACCCCGCCGACCTCGCTCACCTCGAGCGTCACGCCTTTCAGCAAGGCACGCAATGTGGTCAGGACCTCATAGTCGGAACCGGGGCGCAACTGGAGAAAGATATCAGCGCCTCTGGCACTGCGGGTGGGCCGCACGTCCACCGCAACCACGGTCCGATCCTTGCGCCCCCGAGGCGTCAGGCTACCCGCCGCCGACACCGAGTACCGCGCAAAGTGGCGGATGTGGGCCTCGGATGGGTTGCAGCCCCAAAAGATCACCATGTCAGCCCGATGCTTAACCTCGCCCAGTGTACAGGTGGGCTCACCCTGGTTCTGAATGCCGATACTGGTCGGACCGTGACATACAGAAGAGGTACTGTCAATGGAAGCACCCAGTAGGTCGGCCAGGGCGATGGCCTTTCGTTGTGCCTCGGTGGCAGTAGAGCTCAGACCGTAGATAAGTGGACTCGCCGCATCGGTCAGGTGGTCTACCGCCGCCGCAATAGCCTCAGGCCACTCTACTTCCCGCCCGTCCACCGTGGGGTGCTTGGCTTCAGTGTGAGTGTTGAGAAACAAGCTGCGGCCATTGGCACAGGCCCTTTTCACTGCCGTGATGGCATTGTCCCGCACCTCGACGACAATGTCGTCGCAAAGGCAGCCGCAGAAGGGGCAGACAACGTTTTCCATCCTCACAGTAGCTCCACCTCCGCCGTGAGCCCTTTGGAGTCAGGCATGCCTGTGCCCCTGGTCTCCGATCCGATGAGCCTGTTTGCTGCGGGCCCCATGGGCACGAAAATCATCCCGTCCGGCAAGTCGCCTTCTCGCATTTCCAGCTCGGCCTCGCCGTGGGCCGTACGCACGCGGACATGCCGACCTTCCCGGATACCCAGGCGCTCCTTGTCGGAGACGCTCATCCCTACGTACTCTGTTGCTCGACGGTATTCGTCGGAACCCTTCCCTTTATGGAGCGCTTTCCCCTGTTCAGCGGTGCGTCCCGTGATCAAGATGAATTCGGACATTGGCATCCTTTCCCCTATTGGGGGTTGGTTTCTCCACCTCTCGCCACACCAGCTCCGCTGCCGCCAAAAGGCTATGCCAGCATTGGTCACGACTCGTACCTTGGGCCAGCACGGTGCATATCGGATGATGGGCCCCAATCTTCTCCTCTGGGCAGGGGATGTCCCTCCTGTCCTTGGCACGCCAGGCTGCAGTCTCGGGCATCACGACGTCCCGTGTAGCGTAGACGATTCCCTTGCCGTGGAAAGCAGGCTGACCAACATCCCTCGGCAGAGAAAAGTCGGGCAACTCCTCCATGAACGAACGCCTGTGCAAGTCAAAGATACTCAGTCCATAGGCCCACTCCACCAACTCCATCGAGCCGGTGTAGCGTGGGTTGACCTCGACCAGGTATGGGATAGGCCTTCCCTGATGGTGGGCCAGGACAAAGTCCAAACCATTCACCCCCCGCAACCCAAAGTGACGAGTGAGCTTGACGGCCATGCCCTCCAGCGCATCGACCAAGACGCGCCAGTCCCCAGGCGGCAGTGTGAGGGGGACGATGTTGCCACACCAGGTGAACCGTCTGGCTCCCAGTTGCTCTCGACCGATGAGCTGCTCCGCTACCCCGAGAAGCACGCAGTCTCGCCCGTTGGCCACGAATGCCGCCGAAGCGTGGGTACCAGGGATGTACTCCTGGAGAAGGTGGTCCTGATCAAGTGGTTTCCCTAGCCAGAAAGAGATGCCATGCCCGCCGCCACTCTTCACAGGCTTGCAGAGCCAGCGTCCCCGCTCGGGAGGAGCCTCATTGTACAACACAGTGGCGGGGAAGGGAATCCCCGCCGCGCGGCAGAAGGAACGTAAGGTTGGCCAATGCCTTACCTCCCGCAGGCTTCCGGGAGTATTGCCTAGCAGAAGGTGTCCCTTCGCCAGCTCTTCCACGACATCAGGATGATTCTCCAGGCTGGAGACATATGCCACGGCATTGAACTGGAGCTGGCGGCTGGCCTGCAGAAGCGCTTCTGCGCTAAAGCCGAGTTGGAAGTCGCGCATCAGCGAGTAGTTCTGCACCAACTCTTTCTGATCGCGGTCGCCAAAGTAATCGAGGGTGATGACATGGCAGCCACCCTTGGCGGCCGATTCGGCGATGGCCCTCGTACTGAGGCCGACGATCAGCGTTGGCTCGTCCTTGCACGCATCATCGCTCCCGCTCATCCGCGGCACTTACTGGGCCAGTTCCTTTGCAATGTCATAGATCTCTTCCGCGCCCAACACCAGTTCGTTGCTCTCAAACAGCCGCGCCACGGAGGCGTGATGGACCTTCATCTTCAGGCCACCAATGCCCAGGGCACCGAAGATGACCTTCCCCTCCTTCTGCTTGCCGTCCCAGTGAGGTTTGATGCCTTCCACCCCGTGCGGGGGAACAGCGTTGACATCCGCTATGATCTCAATGGTGGCACTGGCTTTCCAAATGTCTTCCTCCACCAGTTGCACCCCGGGAGCACCGGTGGTCATGAGGATATGTGCCCCTTCAAGTGCCTCCCTGGCTGCCTGGCCATCCGTGACCTGGTGAGGAGTCACTTCCAGATCAAAGCGCTCTCTGATCAGCTCGCTGGCCGACTCCGCTCTGCGCAGGCTACGTGACGTGAGATGCACTTTGGCCCCCTCTTTCGCCAGGAGGGCACAAGCCCTCAGGCCAACAGGCCCCGTGCCGGCGAAAACCACTGCCCTCTTGCCCCTTACATCCATCTCCTTCGTTATCTTCCTGACGGCAGCGGCAGCCGTTGTGTTGGACCCATTGGGATCGGCCATCACCGAGACCCTCATCGGACCGAAGAAGGTGTTCATCACCTCCTCAAACATCGCCTCACCTGTGGGGACATCGGAGCCGCCAATGAAAATCGCGGTGTTCTTGAGATCTTCCCCTCCGCGGGTGAAAATCGCCCCATACACGAGGTTCTGCACGTCCGGCACCGCGACGTCGCCGACCGCCAGCACTTGGTCAGCGCCTGCATCGTAGGCAGTTATGGTATCAAAGACGCTGGGATGTTCGTCACTGTCCAGTTGAAGAAGCAGCTTCTTCATCACGTCTCTTCCTCCCATCACTTGGTTTCCCTGCTGGCCATTGAGACCACAATTGACTCGATATCGGAAGGCTGCTGCAACACAGTAATGCCCTCCATATTCCTGAGCCTCTCGACGTTCTCCACATCGATCTTCCGCGTGGTGAGCGTGATCCTCTTTCCGCTGGGGACCTGCGTTTCCAGACTTCCGAGTTGCTGGTCAACGGGGTAGATGTGTACCTGCATCCCGCCCTTGATAGCCTGCGCGACGCAGTTGGAGATGAGGCTATCTGCGATGCCGTGGGCGATCTTGGCGACGGTGTTGGCCGTCGCTGGTGAGATGAAAAAGACAGAATAGCGGCCCACCTGTAGTGAAGCCGCAACGAACGGCTGGTTGGGGCCCTTCTCCACGCTGATCTGCGCGAAGTTTGCCTGCAGATCATCCCACAGTCTGTACATCTTGAGAACCACCTCAGCGCTCTTGGAGACCAGCACGGTAACCTCATGGTCCCTAGCCACCTTCTTCATGGTCTCCAGCGACTCAAGAAGGTAGTCTCCAGCACCGGTTATCCCCCAAGCAATCCTCAGCTTCCTCACGCATCCCTCTCCAGTTGCACGATTCTGGCCACCTCGATCAGCCTCTTGACCGTCCGGCAGACCGTTTCCATTCCAAGTTCGTCTCCTGCTGCGCCCTCCGCCTTCTTGTCGCGTGACCAGACGCTTCCGCCCAAATTGGCTCCAAACGGCCCTCCGCTCACGGGGATCATCTGATTGGCAAGGTAGAAGGAGTGGAGCGCCATGAGCGCCGGTTCCTGCCCACCGCTGCGGTCACCGCCCACAGCAATTGCCGCACCCACTTTGTTCTTGAAGGCATCCGGATTTCTGGCCACCACCGCCCTGCACCTGTCTAGCAAGGCCTTGAGCTGACCGGAAACAGTTCCCTGATACACAGGCGTGGCAAGCAGCCAGGCGTCGGCGGCCTCCATGCTGGGATAGAGCGCTGAGACGTCGTCCTTCTGAACGCACCCCTTCTGAGTACGCACACAGTAGTCACAGTGCAAACAGAAGCTGATCTTCTTTCCCTTCAAGGAGACGAACTCTGTTTCGACCTTCGCAAGCGTCTCCGCGAATTCCAGCGCTTTCCTCACCACAAAGGCCGTCGCTCCTGCCCGAGGGCTTCCGGATATCCCGAGCAATCTTATCGAACTCATCCGAGCAACCTAGAATTCTGACCGAAAGTCATGGCGCTAGTCCGCGCTGGGAACTTCCCCTACGAATGCCGGCTTTGGCCCCTCGAAGCAGTCATAGTGGTAGACGGTACTGTCTTCGTCGACAACAATGCGGTCGCCCACATTGAACGCCTGACCGCAATTCGGGCATCTCTCGTTTGCCCATCCTTCCTGCCATGCCCTGCCCGGCCCGAAATCCTCATCCTTTCGGGATAGTACACACGCGTGGCATCCCATCGCGCTCTCCTTTCGGTCCCAGGGTGCTGGGTGCCAACAGAGCGAGGCAAACGCCCTGCTGGATTCCTGTCGCTGTGGGACGTCGGTCCTGTCTCCTCGGCTTGATGAACCCTTGATGTCCTTGCGCTGGAAAGTACCAGGATGCCATTCTATCACGGGGCCAAGCCCCTGTCAAAGGTCTCCTGCTATGGAAAGAGCCCAGGGAGAAGAAGCGTTGCTCTGCTCTCCCTGAGCTCTTTTCTCGCCAAGGGTTGACCGGCGGCGATGCTAGCTGTTATGTCCTGTCAACGCCACTCAACCAGTCGCTCCCGATCACCTATACCGTGACGGCCCACTCGCAGTAGCCCTGGGCTCCCACGCCAATGCCCTTTACATAAGGCACGTTGCGCTTGATCAGCGTGGTGACAGCGCAGTGCTTGCAGGCCCGGACCGGGGCACCAGGCGTCTTCGGCTTGAGGGCGATGGCGTTGGTCATCAGTGTGGCTGTGGTGCACTCGGGGGTCAGGTAGCACGGGAAGTCGGCCAGGCTCATCAGCGCCGCGAAGCGCTGGGTGATGGCGCAGGCCGGATAGGTGTAGCGCTGCGGGTTCATCACGACCGGGTGGTTGTTCACCGGATCGAGGTCTACCTTGACGCCCTTGATCTTCCCGCCAGCCCCGATCGGCTTGATGTCGAGGATTTCCTCGCCCCGGAGCAAGATGTCGATAAAGTCGACGTTGTGCAGCTCGTCCGCCTCGCCGCGCTTGGGGTTCATGGCCGCGTAGTTGTGGAAGCGCTTGGTCAGCAGGTCAATGACCATAGGCACGGTGAACGAATCCAGCCACAGGATGTAGGCCGTCGCGCAGGCCGGCGCACCGGTGGCTACCGCCAACACGTCGTACTCGCTCTTGTAGGCGTTCTCCTCAAGACCGCGGCGCATTGTGTTCTCGAAGACGCCCATCACGGCTTCGTAGATGCCAAACACCATGTCGTCCTTGAACATGTTGTAGGCAGACTGGGCGATGTGGTGGCCGATGTCACCCACACAGTAGGCCGGCACAGCCGTGATGTTGGCCAAGTGCACGCCTGCCTTCACCGCGGCCACGATGTACGGCTTCATCTTCTCCTTGTACTGGGCCATGTACTTGCGCACATCGAAGGAGCTGTGGGGACCGTGCCCACCGAGGTTGTGGGTGTCCATCAGCTTGGCCTGGGCTGCTGACGGCTCGCGGTAGACGAACTGCAACATATCGACCTCGGCCTGCTCCGCCTCAGCCGCCGTCTTCCCATCCTCCAGCGCGGCGCGGAATGCTCCACCCAGCCCGTAGGAGGTGTTCATGCCCCAAGACTTGCAGGCCAGGATGGCCTGCTGGTGCTCCTTGGGCATGTCCATCTCCCTCAAGATTCGGTTCACCAGGTTGGGTACCGAGCCAACGGACATGGCAAAGTCAACCACGCAGGTCGGGCCGTACATGCCGCCGTAGCGCCGCACGGCCTCGCGGCCGATGAGGGCCTTGTTCGCAGCAAGCGCATCGATGAACTTCCACATCGATTTCTTGAATTCGGGGACCTCATCGTAGAGAATCTCGAGGATGGGCGGCGTCTGATAGTGCTCGACGAAGGGGTCATCCTCGGGACGGATGGTGTCCGTCAGGCCGACCAGGATGTCGTAGTGGGCATTCACTGACTGTACGTGCAGGTCAATGACCTCTTTGGACTGGCCATCGCCTGGCTTCATCTTGTTGACCGCATCCACATACGGCTTGGCATCCTTCAACTTGAAGGTTCCACCCCTCTTCTCCTTGATGACGCCAAAGACCGCCTTGGTTGCCCCAACGCCCTCATCAACCATCTTCTTGTAGACAGCCATTTTTCAGCCTCCTTGCTTCTTGTATGGCGAACTTGTACCAACCAACAGCCTTTCTTGAAGCGGTGTCACTCAAAGCGTTCCCCCGCAGCTCACCTCCTTCCTTATTATCACTGTGGATTGCGCTTTAGGCCAGCAGCCAATTCGCAATCCGACTTGCCTGCGTCTGGTGATACGGCCCTGGCATCGACACACAAAAAAAGACCCCTCAACACCCAATGAAGAGTGAAGAAAGGTCAGTCTTGCCCGCCACAGCCCTCCTTGCTGTCCAAACGGTCCCACTAGGATGAAAGCCGCGAATCTGGACCCCTAAACGCGCCAGTAACCGCGCCCCAGAACGCTCCATGTGGTACAGGACGCCACAGTGCTATCCGGCAGTGTGTTGTGTGAACTAGAGTTTGATGTTGTCTGTGTCTTCCTATCCTCCAACACAATATTGTAGCACACAAAATCAAAATCGTCAACTTCAGCCAAGTAAGGTGACTGTTCGGGGAGTCTGCAGACTCATTTGTATACGACATGTAGTAGCTGGAGGGACCGTCGAGGCACTACATATGGCATTTGGGAAGCCACTCGGCAATTGGCACCACACCGCGCGAACGAAGGCGCCAAACTGCTTTCAGCTTGACACTCTGGGCCAGGGCGCGGACATCCTCCCAGTCATCGGCGGTTGTCCAGGCGGGGTTAACGGGGCATCAGTCTATGGCAGCAACGCATTCGATCTCAACCCTGGCTCCCCTTGCGAGGCCTGACACCTGCACGGCGGAGCGAGTTGGTGGCAGATCGGGGAAGCAGTCTCGGTAGACCGCATTCACGACGGGACCGTCTGCTAGATCAGCCAAGAACACAGTGGTCTTCACTACCAGGGCCAGTGAGGAGCCTCCCGCTTCCAGCACCGCTTCGAGGTTCTCCAGGATCTGCAGCGTCTGGGACTCTGCTCGCTCTCTCAGCTGGCCGGTCTCAGGATCGATGCCCAGTGGCCCGGAGCAGTAGAGCCATGCTTTCGCTTCAACCTT
>SMTZ1_10005231_pt1 | contig 18504 bp, 17 predicted proteins | sample DeeMarSWOR136_30_FD_25667 | JGI IMG/M metagenome (IMG submission 25667)
CGGTAAACGGGCTTGTTCTATCCGGCATCGCCAGCTTTAACCGAGCTATTGCCGAGTTAGGCGTAGTACTTCTGGTCGGCGGCAACATAGCAGGCGGCATCAACAGGACCGACGTACTAACAACCGCGATTTCACGTTATACACAAAGAGGCGAAATTGATTTGGCCATAGCGTTGGGGATAATATTAATGATTATAATTTTTGGAATAAACCTGATAATAATTACAGCCAAAAGAGCGAGAATACTATTCACGCTGGGAAGATCTCCCCAATGAAAACCTATCTTGTGGAGGGTTTAAGAGCTGACCGTAATAGCCGAGTTGACGAATATATCCAAAGTCTATGGAACTAAAATCGTACTAGATAGTATAAACCTGCAAATCCGCGAAGGCGAAATATTAGCGCTACTTGGACCTAACGGTTCAGGGAAAACGACAATACTGAAAATCTTGGCGTTCGTGGAAAACCCGACAAGCGGCGAAGTAAAATTCCAAGGCGAAAAGGTCAACTTCAAAAACACCGAAAAAGAACGGTTGCAAAGCACTCTAGTTTTTCAAAAAACAACCCTCTTCAGCGCTTCAGTTTACAACAATATTGCCTACGGCTTGAAAATGAGAAAAGTACCGAAGGAAACACGTGATAGAGAAGTGAAAAAGGCATTGGAACTAGTGAAGCTAGAGGGTTTTGAGAAACGCCATGCAAGAAAGCTTTCAGGCGGAGAACAGCAACGAGTGGCGATAGCCAGAGCCTTAGTGCTGAAGACGAAACTGCTGCTTCTGGACGAGCCAACGGCTAACATGGACCCGAAAAACGCGGGTATACTTGAAGAAGTCATCGATACTGTGAACAGCGAAAACAAAACCACTATCGTAATGGCGACGCACAACATGTTTCAAGCTAAAAAGCTGCCTCACCGCATCGCGTTAATGGACGAAGGAAAAATAACTGAAGTTGGTACGCCAGCAGAGGTTTTCGGCAAACTCTCCAAAAACTTGGCTCGCTTCGCTGCGGTTGACAACACTTTCACCGGAACCGCTAAAACAACTTCGGCTGGTACATCAAAAGTTGATGTGGGCAACGGCGTACAGATAGAAGTAACTGCGCAAAGGCATGGCGCTACAGTCGTTTTCGTAAATCCGCAGGACATAATCTTGTCCAAGACCGCGCTGGAGTCCAGCGCAAGAAACGTGTTCAAGGGCAAAATCACCGAAATCACGGATTTGGATTCGCTTGTAAAACTCAAGGTTGACGTCGGCAAGTCCTTCACGGTTCAGATAACCAAGCGGTCTTTCAGCGAGATGGGACTTTGCTTGAACGATGAGGTTTTCATCACCTTCAAAGCTTCAAGTGTTCAGGTGCTTTAGGCTTGGCTTTTTCTTTCCTCAGCCAGTTCGTGCAGAATCACTAAGGCTTCGCCAAGAGGCATGTTCAGCCTGTTCGCCAGTTCCGAAGCGGTTATGTCAGGTTTTTCGCGTAATATTGTCTCTCGTGTGTAAGCTTTGTGGTTAGGGTACATCACCGAAGCGTGAACCGTCTCGACAAGTATCTGCCAGAGTTTTTCTTTCATGTACTCTTCCGTGCTCATGCGCATCACAGAGTTCATTGTGTTAAGTTGTTATTCAGCCTACCGCAAAAATTGCATGTGAGTTTTCGAAAAACAGGCAGGCAACTTTTAAATTGTCTTAAACTGCCAAAGTTGATGTGGTGAACGGAAGATTAGCTAAAAGGGCGTTAATGGTTTATTGGTCGAAAACAGGGAACACTGAGAAAGTGGCGTTAGCCATCAAGCAAGGTTTGGAGGCAGCGGGGGTCGAGGTTTATGTGAAAAAGCCCTCGGAGGCTGCTGATGTGGACTATTTTGATTATGATTTGGTGTGTGTTGGTTCTCCTTCTTACGAGTTTCATCCTGTGAAGCCAATTACTGATTTCTTGAGGAGCAAACTGACGAGTTACCGCAAGCAGGGGCGAATCAAAGTTGCTGCCCCCAAGGTTCAAGGGAAGAACGCACTAGTTTTCGTAACTTACTCTGGGCCTCACACTGACATTGACGAGGCGACGACAGCTGGGAAATATATGGCTCAGTTCTTTGAGCACTTAGGCTTCACGGTGATAGCTGAATGGTACGTTTTGAGCGGGTTCCACGGTTCGCTGGAAAACAGCACACAGGGCAGGATGGGCGACGTAATAGGAAAACCTACCCGAGAAGAACTGTTGAAAATCAAGGAAGATACTGAACGTTTAGCTAAGAAATACCCGGTTCAAGCCTAAATCCTCGTTTTTTCTCTCGCTGGCGGCTCCGTGCGCAAAGTTAATAGTGCTCCAGCCAGTGAATTATCTTGGAGGCAAAAATTTTTGAAAGCCGTTGTTTACAGAGGACCACGTAACATTAAGGTTGAGGATGTTCCTGAACCGCGTGTTTCAGGACGGAAAGTTCTTGTTAAGTTTAAGGCTGGAAGCATCTGCGGAACTGACATGCACTTTTACAGAGGTGACTGGGGTTGGATGAAACGCGGGCTAATTATTGGTCATGATGCATGCGGCGTGAGGGTGGACACTGGCGAGCGAGTGGTGATGATGCCTTTGGCTTACTGCGGTAAATGCTATTACTGCCTGAGAGGACTGCCCACCTATTGCACACGCGGCAAATTCATGGGCTTAACCAGAGACGGCTTTTTCGCCGAAACCATCGCTTTAAACCCACGTAACCTGATTCCGTTGCCAGACAGCGTTAGCGATGAGGAAGCCGCCGTTGTTGAACCAGTGGCATTAGCGCTTCGCGTATTGGATGCGCTTAAGCCTAACATGGGCGATTGGTCTACCATAATCGGGCAAGGCGCCATAGGTTTGTTGCTGACGCAGGTGGCGCGGTTGAAAGGCTGCCGAGTGATAGCCATTGATTTAGAGGATTACAGGTTGCGGCTTGCCGAGAAGTATGGCGCGGAGTTCTGTATTAACGCGCAGCGGGAAGACGCGGTTAAGCGGGTTAGGGAAATCACAAAGCGGGGGTCGAATGTGGTGGTTGAAGCTGCTGGGACTACGGGGACAGTGGAGCAGACGCCGTTTATGGTGCGAAAAGCGGGTAAGGTTGCTTTGGTGGGCGAGTCTAAGGGGTATTTGAACTTGGAGGATGCGGATGAGGCTGTTTTCTTTACGATGTACATTTCTCCTGTGGAGTATCCTTTAGCGGTGGAGCTTATCGCTGAGAAAACTGTGGACGTTAAGGGACTGGTGACGCACCGGTTTAGGCTTGTGGATTTTGAGAGGGCGCTTCGGACGGCGGATATACCTGCGGAGAAAGCTTTGAAGGTTGTCATAACGGAATAATTTCTGTTGTAACCTACCGTAAAGTATATTATTCATAGGGAAATTGGTGTACGCGCTTCACTTTGGCAAGAAACGAGAGCGTGACTTCAATGAGCATCAAAGCTGTGATATTCGATCTTGACGGAACTATTGCCCTTTTCAACTTGGACTACAAGGCGCTGCGAGGAGAGGTTAGAAGTTACCTACTGCGAGTGGGCGTTCCCGCTTCGGTGTTATCCGTGAACGAGAGCATCTTTGAAATGCTCAAGAAAACCAGCATATTCATGAAAAACTCTGGAAAATCCGCTGAGGCAATGGCGGAGACTCGCAACGAAGCCTTGGCTATAGCTGAAAAGTACGAGTTGGAAGCCGCTATGCGCACGGACTTGCTGCCTGGCGCATATGAGACGTTGAAGGCTTTGAAACGGATGGACTTGAAAATCGGCTTGTTCACGTTGAACAGCGATAAAGCCGCAAACTACATTCTGCAGCGCTTCAAGCTTGGTGCCTTCTTCGGCGTGACGGTTCCGAGAAACAAAGTCAATTTTGTGAAGCCGAATCCTGAGCATCTTGAAATGGCGCTTAAGGTTTTGGGCGTAGCGCCGGAGGAAACAGTGGTTGTTGGAGACGGCAATGTGGACATGGAGAGCGCTAAGGAGCTGAAATCCGTCGCTGTTGGCTTGCCTGCAGGTACCTCTACAGTTGAACAACTGGCTATTCACGGCGCCAACTTCATTATAACTTCGATAACTGACTTGCCTGTTCTGATAGAGAAAATAAACAAGGGTCAAGTGGCACAATAGCCTGTCACGCTAGTTTGAAGCAGTATCAGGGTCTTTTTACAAGGGGAATTAGTATTGCGTCTTAGTATTCGAAAGTTATGTATGGAATAACATTATAAAAACCGTAAAGCTTATATATTAAAACTGTTCATCTGCTTAGTTTGCGCGGACCGAATGTACTGATTTCTCTCTAATAAAAAAGGGATATGGTGACGGTTCTACGCAAATAATAGATGGAGTGTACAAAATTGAGCAGAAAAGAGGCTAGAACACGTCAACGCTTAGTTGACAAGTGCCCAGAGTGTGGTAGCGATAACCTCGTTCACGATTATGACACGGGCGAAACCGTTTGCGGAGACTGTGGTCTCGTCCTGTACGAGCAGATGATGGATAAAGGACCGGAATGGCGCGCTTTCACCCAAGAAGAAAAAGCGTCAAGAAGCCGTGTCGGAGTGCCCACATCCTATTCCGTTCACGACAAGGGCTTGTCCACGGCTATAAGCCAAGTGGATCGTGATGCCTTCGGAAGAAAACTGCCCCTCTCCACTAGGCTGCAAATGTGGCGTTTGAGGAAATGGCAGATACGATCTCGAGTTCACTCTTCCATAGACAGGAACCTTGCTCAAGCCATGGCGGAACTTGACCGCCTTTCTGACAAGGTTTACATTCCCCCACCGATCAAGGAAAAAGCCGCTGTCATTTACCGCAAAGCTCTCGACAAGGGATTAGTTCGCGGTAGGTCAATCGCGGCCATAGCTGCTGCTGCCCTTTACGCGGCTTGCCGTGGAAGCGGAACTCCCCGGACTCTCCGTGAGATTTCTGAGGCAAGTTTGGTCGACAAGAAAGATGTTGCTCGTTGCTATAGGCTTTTGTTGCGTGAGCTTGAAGTTCACATGCCTATCGCTGATCCGTTGACGTACGTGTCAAAGATTGCTGAGAGAACTGGAATCTCGGGTAAAACGCAAGGCGCGGCGATACAGATACTTAGAGATGCGAGAAGGAAACGTGCTGCTGCTGGCAAAGATCCAATGGGTTTGGCTGCTGCTGCGTTGTACATTGCCTGTTTGCAGAATAACGAGAAAAAGACGCAGAAGGACATTGCAGAAGCTGCTGGCGTGACTGAAGTCACGGTGAGGAACCGCTATAAGACTTTGAAGAAACAGTTGAATCTGGAGCTACCAGACTAAGCGCTTGATCCGCTGCTTTCCTCTTCTTTTTCTAGTTCCATGACTATGGGGCCTACATAGCCGCAGTTTTCACACACGTATTTCTTAGGTGTCAGCCAAATGTCAAGACTACTGTACAACTTGATTTTTGAACTGCAGCATCGGGGGCAGTAGATCTTGGCTGGTTTCCTATGTTTCAGAGATTTGAATACTTCACGAACATTTTGCAGCAGTTTCATCAGGGACTTTGCACCTTTGCAGTGTGGCTATTGCAGTTCTATGTTCGTTTCAGGATAACCCATCTTGATGAGGAATTCACGGACTCTTTCGCGGTGGTCTCCCTGCAGCATTATCTGACCGTTCTTTGATGTTCCACCACAAGCACAAAAAGTTTTTAGTTTCTGAGCTAGATTTGCGAGATTTGAGTTCCGGTCATCCATGCCATCAACGATCGTGTTTGACCTGCCAAATTTTCTTGTTTCAAGCCTGATGCGAATACGCTGTTGCTCTTTTTCGATTTCGCCACAAACACATAAATCCTTCGGAAGCCCACACGTTGAACAAACTTCAGCCATGACGCTCAAGCATAGCATTGTCATAGAGATATATAAAAGTTTCAAAGCTAAAATCCAGATTAAGCTGCGTTTGTAGAAGCAAATTGATAACCGTGTGTGACTATAGGTTACTGTTTGTTACGGCTGGTTTTGGGCTGTGCTCCTGCAGGCGACTGAACTGATATGCGATTTTTGTCTATAGCCCCGCTTATATAGAAACAATTTAAAGGAAATGGAACTTGAACCGTGGGAATGAGTAACAAACTCTGTTATGTTACTATGCCCATGCGTGATAGTTCTTCCCGTAGGCTTCCAAGCGTCTGTTTTAATTTCATCCTTTGGTCGGTGTACTCGTCTCCTGTTACTTTGCCTGCCTTGAAGTCTTTGTCCAGTTGGAGCAGTTGTCCGTTTATTTCGTCTATTCTTGCCTTTAGCTGGTCCGTGTAGGAGACCGCTTTTTCTTCAACTATGACTTCGGATGGCGTCAGCGCCATTTTTATCACTCCGTCTTCGATGCGGAGGATCCTGTGTGCTGCTCTGGCTACGCTTGGGTCATGCGTCACCATAATTATCGTCTTGCCGAGGTCGCGGTTTACTTTCACGAGGTAGTCCACTACGCACTTAGCGGTGACAGTGTCCAATTCCCCTGTAGGCTCATCTGCCAACAGAACAGGTGCGTCATTCGCCAAGGCTGCGGCTATGGCTATGCGTTGCTGTTCGCCGCCGCTTAGCTCTTCTGGTTTGTGGTGTGCGCGGTCTGTCAAGCCTACTGTTTCCAGAAGTTCTTTTACTCGCGCATGCCGTTTTCCTCTGGGGACGCCTGAGGCGACCATGGAGAACTCGATATTCTCCTCCGCTGTCAATGTGGGAATCAGATTCAGGTTTTGGAATATGTGTCCAACCATTTTTCTTCGGAAGTCAACAAGCTGCGTTACAGAAAGCGCTGTCACAGTTGTTTCGCCTACTTGCACGGTGCCTGCGGTGGCAGTGTCCAATCCGCCAGCTATGTTTAGCAGAGTGGTTTTTCCGCTTCCGCTGGGACCTATTATGGCGATTAACTCGCCTGCTTTGACATCCATGTTTAACCCGCGTAGGGCTTGCACTTCGATTTTGCCTGTGCGATGCACCTTAACGAGGTCTTTTACTTTTACGTCTAAGCCGCTCATCTTAACCTAATCATCGTCTCTAGTTTAGTTACATATTGTCTTGACATGACTATGATGGGCAGGATTGTGGAAGCAAAAATCAGGGAAACGTAAGACGCCACCGTAACCACTGAGTCGTATGTGAAAACAAAGCGTCTCTGGACGAGTTCAGATATTACAGTGCTGGACGAGACTACGTTGCCGTAGCCGGCTATTAACCCGACGCTTAAGCCTAAGATTATTGCAAAAGTCACTACGGCAAGGTTTTCAGTGAGGAACATCCAAACAAGTTGCTTGTAGGAGAGACCTTTCACGCTCATGAGAGTGGCTTCGCGGTTTCTTTCTTTCATGCTCACAATGCTTATCAGCGCAGTTCCTACAGAAGCAGCAAGAACAGCGAATATGAGACCTAAACGTTGAACATCCAGAATCTGCAGGCTGTTGTCCGAAGTTGGGTTTTCCTGTGCTTTCCTCATTTCTTCGTCAAAAGAATCTACTCCGTAGATCTCGAGGTTAAGGCTTCGAATATTCTCCGCAACACTTGTTCCATTAACTCCATCGTTTAGCTTCAGCAATATACTAGTTTGGAAGTCTTCCAAAACGTAAGCATCGCTGAAGGGGCTGCTCATGTTAAAGAGGTTTCGTGGAATAAAAGACCAAGTTTGCAAAAAGTAATAAGAACCGATTCCCATTTCAGCGGGGTCTGGACCGAAGAAACCTACTATCTTCAGCTTTCGCGCTCCCGATGGGAAATCTATGCTTATTTCATCGCCAATCGTGAGGTCAAGGTTTTCTGCGACTCTGCGCTCCAGAATAATTGTCATGTTGCTTTTGCCTGTGCGCAGCCCGTTGAATGCTTCCTCTAAGCTTGCTCCGCTAAACCATTCTTCCTCGTAATAAGATGTTTCCAACCAGGAATCAGGGTCTATACTTTTCATTATTGTTCCCGCGTACTGTTGGGTGAGTGTGCACACCATGGTTGTGCTCTTTATTCCAGAAACATTTCCCACGATATCATCTAAAATTGTTTCAGCTCGCGTTTCATTTATGATGCTGACAACTATGTCTGCTCCAACAGCGTATTTGACTCGCCTAGCGGCGTAGTCTTGTTCGCTTGCCACTTGCGCGGTCACTTGGACGCCGTAGCCGATGATTAACGCAATTAGGAAGGCTACTGCAGCAGACCTCGCAGGGGCTCTTCGGACGTTTTTCGCGGCTAAAGCACCTAAATCACCAATTAATCTGGATGCTTTTGAAGTTAATTGCTGGAATTTCAGTGAGTTCTGAACAAACAGTTTTGTGAAGCCCCAGAAGAAAAGTAAAGGTCCAATGTAGTTGAGAATTTGGTCAAGTATAGCGAGGGGCGCTAGTAGCAGCGTGAGGATGTAGTTGCCGCCCCCTGTAGCGGTTACGGGAGCTAATAGAGTTATTAAGTTTAAACCTAGGATGAACATTATAATTTTGTAGGTGCCGAGGATGAACGCTACCCAAGGCAACCGCTTCCTATAGGGCTTATCCGCCTCAATAGGCACATATTCTTTAAGCGCGTCTACTATCGGCAATCTAGTAGCTCTTCTAGCTGAGAAGAACACTGAGAAAAAGGCTAAAACCATGCCGAAAATAACAGTGAAAACCACTGTGTAAGGACTAAACGTTTGCGGATTAAACAATGTTTCCAGATTAAAACCAGTGAACACTTGATTCAGGAGCAAACCGCCGACTACGCCAAGTAATCCCCCCACCAAGCCGATCAGCAACGCTTCAGTGAAAAACATTCTTTTTATCTGTCCGCTCGAGAGCCCCTTCGTTGACAACAGCCCAATTTCACGTCTCCTCAGGTTGAAGGAAACATCGGACATCGTTGACCCCATGTACCAAGCCACGAAAAACACTGGAAATGAAACAATTATGAACGTAATGTAAAGATTTGGAAAACTATACTGGAAAGACTGCAAAGCGTATTCCAAATAACTCTGCACGCCAACATGATGCTCGTAATTGCCAAGTATTGTGTTCTCTATGTTGTCCGCTATCGTCTGGATGTTGTTTGCCGACGCTTGGGTGTCCCATGGCGTCAATATTGAGTCACGGTCCACTGAAACAAGAAACCTCGTCTCAAGAGCAGTGTCTGGCATGGTGCTCCAAATTTTATCGATTGTATTTTCCCAACTTACAAACATGAGATCAAACCTATAGGCAAACGACTGCCCTGGATAAGTAGGCATAATTGGGGAAACGTAGAAGGTGTTTCCTGACACTAACGTGTAGGCTTCGTCGCTGAGTTTGGCAAAGCCTGCCACCGTCAGATTCAGCGGAAAATCCGTTCTGTTTCCGAGCTTAGGTGTTGAAAACTGAAGGCCTGTTTGAATTATGTCGCCAACTTGCACTTTCTTTGCAAGAGATGTGCCTTCTAAAATGTACGTTTCGTTTTCCCCTATACCTTCTGGAGGCTTGTTTAGCCAGCCAGCGTAGATGGACGAGCTATTGGGTAAGGCTGCGGTCTGTATGTATTCAGGGTTTGTGAAATTGTCGCTTTCCAACAACGAAGGCTGATATGACATGTAGAAGAATTCAACGTCTTTGACACCCTCGACACCCAAAACAAAATCTTCAGCTTCTAAAGGGTGTGAGTAGTTAAGCTGTGCGCTGAATTCCATATCCGTATAAATGCCGGCAAGCCGCTCATCCAAAGCCTGTCTTGCAGCCAAGTTGGTTTTCACGTCAATGCCCGCGAAGAAAGTAGATGCGAGCACTATGCCGATTAAGAGTGCTAGGAAAAGCTTCCATGAGCGTAATATGCGTTTAACTGGGTATAGCAGAGGCATCAGGCTCAACCATTGATTTTCCAGTTTAACTTCAAGAGTTGGTACCTTTTAGTCCAATTCTCTTTATAAGCTTTGACAAAGCAAATTTGAAATACTTGCGGAGACCGCGGACTGTTCACGCCCAGAGCGATTCCTCCAAGGATGGTTGTTGACATCGGAGAATTATATGCGTTGAGGTACGTTTCCTTACCTGACAAACAGGGTTATTGAAGCCGCAGTTTAAGAGCATAGTTTCGCAAGCGTATGTACCAAAAATTTTATCTTACCCACATGAAAACTCCAAATCATGGACTGGAGATTCTGGCGCAAAAAATGGTTGCTCACCGCCGTAATAGTTACCATTGTTCTGGTTGCCTTCGCGCTTTTTCTCACAACATTGAAGGTTAGTTACGACAGCGAAAATGACGCTGCAATGCAGTATTTTTCTTGTCAACCAGGCATGCCTGACGCGTTCACGGCACTGGAGAGATTAACCCCGTCTGACGCGGTTGTTCTGTGTTGGTGGGATTACGGGCGGTCGATGAAAGAATGGAGCCACAGGGAAGCCATCGAAGCTTACCCGTCGAGAGAAATCGCGCAAACGGTCGGCTCCTCGAGAAGCGTTCTGGGCAACTTAGGTGCTCAAATCTTCGCCAAGTGGGGCTCGCACGAAAGAATCCAAGACATCGCTCGGGCTTTTATGCTCAACGAGGAGCAGTCTTTGACGATTCTCAGAAAGTACAATGCAAGCTATGTATTGGTGTTTGTGCCTGACGAGCTGGAGAAGTTCTGCTGGATTGCCCAGATAGCTGGTTACGACGCAACCGACTACCTAACCTATAACGAGAAAAACCAGGACTACGAACCGACGGCACGCGGCGAAGTTACTTTGTTGCGGCTGATATTCGAAGACACATGGCAGCCCCGGCACTTCACAAAGCTTTACGACAACGACAAAGCCAAGATATACAGAATCAACTATTGACAGAAACGGGCGGTTGGGAAAGGGATAAATTTTCTGCTAATAGCATTATACTCATGTGCCCTTATTTAGACTTTATAAGCGAAGAAAACATGAGCTTGTTCACTGACTTTTACGAGTTAACCATGTGCGCAAGCTACTTCGACAACAAGAAATTTGAGCCAGCAACCTTTGACCTGTTCATAAGGCGACTGCCCGAAAATCGTTCCTACCTCTTGTTTGCGGGGCTGGAACAAGTCCTTCTTTACCTCAAAAGCGTAAAGTTCACTGAGGAACACCTCGCCTACCTCAAAAAGCAGGGTTTCAACCAGCCGTTCCTCGATTACCTCAAAAACTTCAAGTTCACAGGAGACGTCTGGGCTGCTCCCGAAGGCACAGTAGCCTTTCCATGCGAACCTTTAATCCGCGTAACCGCGCCGATAATAGAGGCGCAACTGGTGGAGACTTTTCTGCTTAACACAGTCAACCTGCAGACCATGATTGCCACAAAAGCCTCGCGAGTCGTGAACGCTGCTAAAGGCAAAGCCGTAATCGAGTTCGGCTTAAGGAGAGAGCACGGCGTCGACGCGGGAATGAAAGTAGCAAGAAGCAGCTATATCGCAGGCTGCCAAGGCACATCCAACGTTTTAGCAGGCTTAGCGCATGGCATTCCCGTCTTCGGCACCATGGCGCACAGTTTCATCATGTCATACGAAAAAGAGATTGACGCTTTCCGAGCGTTCGCCAAAACCTTCCCAAACAAGTCAACGCTCTTGATTGACACTTACGATGACCTTGCTGGCGTGGAAAAAGCCGCCACGGTTGCCAAAGAACTTGAAAAAGCAGGATGCAAACTTGGTGGAGTGCGTTTGGACAGCGGCGATTTGGTCGAGATAAGCAAACAAGTCAGAAAGTTACTGGACAAGAAGGGTCTGCAGTACGTTCGCATTTTTGCGAGTGGCGACTTGGATGAATTCAGAATAGCGGACCTGCTGGAGAACGGGGCAAAAATTGACGCGTTTGGCGTCGGCACCAAAATGGGCACGTCAGCGGACAAGCCCTACGTGGATGTTATCTACAAGTTATGCGAAACCATGAGTGAACGAGGCACGTTTTCGCCGATGATGAAGCTCAGTGAAGGCAAAGTTACGTTGCCTGGGCGAAAGCAAGTTTACAGGTTCAAAGATGAAAAAGGCAATTTTTCGAAAGACATGATTACTCTAGCGGAAGAAAAAGTTGACGCTGAACCTTTACTCGTCAAAGTTATGGAAAAAGGCGAGATAACTTACGATCTTCCCTCTCTTGATGAAATACGCGCAGCCGCGGCGAAAAACTTGTCGAAGCTTCCTGAGAAATACAAGAAGTTAACGAATTCGCCAGAGTATCCTGTGGAGTTAAGTCAAGACTTGGAGAACCTGATAAAAAACTTGAAGAAGAAACTAACAAAAACCGAGATGTAATTCCAGTTAAGCACAGACCTGTTCAGGTCAAGATGCAACCGTTACCAGCAGGTTTATGAAGCCAACTTCCATGACCGACGCCACGAAGAACACGCCGTAAATGTAGGCAAGGCTTTTCATCGTCATTGTTCTGCTGAGTGTCTTCTTAAGTGTCAGGTAGATGCCGTAGCCTTCAACTATGCCCACTGGTGCACTGACCAGCAGAATCAGCGGCAGAGTCTCAAAAGTTATTCCACCATTGATTAATGTGGCTCCGCGCAGTATGCTTAAGAAAACGATTATACATGCGAAAACCGCGGCGAAAATTCTCGGATGCGATATTACGACGTCAGCGTGCTTCTCTCGTTTGAAGAAGTTCAAAACTACCAAGTTGACGTAGAACGTCATGCCTATGAGGATCAGGGAAACCACGAGGACGTTATGCATGAAAAGCATGCCCACGGCTAAGAGCTGGTTTTGCAGGACATCGCCTAGAATGTTGAAGAAGAACTGGTTTTCCGCGTATGAAAGCCCCAGAAGAATGAGGAAAGCTAAACCTAAAAGCGCCGTGTTTTTCTTAGCATCCAAAGGCGTTCTTTGCTCCACTTGGTTTAGCCCTTGTATTGAGAAGGCTTCGCCATAAAAGTTTTGTGAACTTTGACTTGTGATGACTCGTCCAGCCCTTAAGACGGCGCTCACGTTAAGCTTTTAGTAGTAAGCTTTTTACGGGGTAGATGGCAAACACTTAATAGTCTTCTTAGAAAAGGATATGTGCTATTAAAAGAGGGAGGATCATGCAAAATCGCCCAGCTATAGTTGCTGTTGGCCGAACCAAGTTTGGAGAGCATTATGGAAAGGAGCCAGAGAAGCTTATTGAAGAAGCTTGGCGAGCGGAAAGACTTGGAAGCATGTTATCTCTCAGATTGTTTTCTCCCAATTACAAACAAGCTAGGCTTAGAGGAAGGTTTCCTTTCAGAGCTTACGGAACTTCATGTTCCCATGGAAGTTACGCGTTCCGTCAGCGCCGCCTTGTTGACTGCGTGCCACGCTATTCAGGCTGGAGTATGCAACACGGTCCTAGTCGGAGGCATAGAGAAAATGACGGATCGGTGGGATAAGATCCGTGATGACCTCATGCTTCTCGAAGACCCATGGAGCTATTACGCTGGAGGTACACCAGAAACAAACCATGAGCTGATGCTTAGGGCTTACATAAAAAAATACGGGATAACAGGCGAAAACCTTGACAAGCTTAATGTTGCTTTGGCACAGGTCTCCGTTAAAAACCATGCGAACGCCACAAAAAACAAGTACGCCCAGTTTCAAAGAACGATAACCGTTGACCAAGTTCTGAGCGCTAGGAAAGCAGCGCAGAAACCGCTAGGGCTTTACGATTTTGCGCCAGTCTCCGATGGTGCGTCGGCGTTAATCCTTACAAGTGAAGCAGTTGCCAAGAAACTTACTGCCAAACCTGTTTATGTCATGGGCTACTCCTCAGCCACGGACTACCTGAACTTTCCAGCAAGAGACGACCTAACACATTTCGCTGCAACCAAAATCGCCATGAAAAACGCCTTGAAAATGACGGGAAAAACGCCTTGGGACCTACAGGTTGTTGAGTTGTATGACCAGTCTACGGTGATGGAACTGGTGTCTCTGGAAGATTTAGGCTTCTGTGAACCTGGAACGGCGTGGAAAAGCATAAACGAAAGCTGCAGCGACTACAAAGGCTACTACGAAATAAACGGCAACCAACTTTTCGTTAACATGAATGGCGGCTTGAAAGCAGATGGAAACCCGTTAGGAGCCACGGGCGGAGCTCAGATTTTCGAGGTTTTCAGGCAGTTGAGAGGAGAAGCTGGTGACAGGCAAGTCAAAAGTGACCAAAAGCCGCCGCAATTTGGTTGCGCTCTGGAGTTTGAGGGCTTCGGCACTAAGGCGTACGTTAGCATTTTAGGGAGAGAAAAAGATGAGTAGCGAACCTATAGAACGCAGAGTTTCTTATCTCGGTGACAGGCTGAAAGCGAGCCGCTGTAAAATTTGCGGGAAAGAATATTTCGAGGTGAGAGATTACTGCGGGAATTGTGGAAGAAAAAGCTTCGGGAAAATGGCCAGCATAGACCTGTTTTACGAAAAGGGAAAACTGGAGTTGTGCACACTTGTCAAGGAGCCAACAAACAAGTTCATGAAGTTAGGCAGCTACGTTTACGGTATAGTTTCTTTCCACAATGGGAAAATCCGCGTTTCTGGAAGACTCACCGACCGAATAGTGAACAATGGAGACGCTGTTGATTTTTCAAGCCTCGAAGGCAGAGAAGTTGTTCCACGATTCAGACGACGTTATTCGGTAGGTAGAAGCGACGTTGTCCCAACAATTTCTTTGGCGTTCACTTTAGCCGACGAATATTACCCACATCAAGAATACACGGTTGTTAAGCCCAGCAAGGAATACGATGTGCCGGGCATTGTGGGTTACGGCGTTTACACTTCACGGTTCAGGATAAAGGAAGGCAGCCTTGAACGTTCTGTACCCTTCATCGACGAAGACGCGGTGACTGCTGCGGTTGAGGCTGGAAAAATAGCTCTGATACACTCTGGAGTTGACAGCTCGCTGGTTGGCAAAATCTACGTAGGTTCAGAATCTAACCCCTACGCGGTTAAGCCTATAGCGTCAAAGGTTGCACAGGTTCTGAAGCTCGGCGAAGAAGATGGAGACGTCCAAGGAGTTGATGCTGTGGACACCGAGTTCGCATGCAAAGCGGCCTCAAGCATGTTCAAAGACGCCGCCTCGCTCGTTAACTATCCTCAATCTGGCGTACAGTACGCCATGGTTATCGGCGCAGATAATTCTCAGGCAGCGCCCAGAGGCTGTCCAGGCGGGGAGCTGGATGTTTTTGTTGGGTATGGTGGTTCTGCCTTTATTTTTGGAAAGTACGACGTTATCGCTGAAATTGAAGGCTGGTACTCGTGCACTTCTGACACGCCTGACTTTTGGCGCAGAGACGGCGAACTGTTTCCAATGCACGGCGGCAGATTCACAGGAGACCCCGCTTACTTTAAGCACGTTAGAAAGGCAACTACTAAGCTGATGGAGAGGCTTAACCTGCAGGCAGGCGACGTTGACTATTTTGTTACGCACCAGCCGAACCCTCAGTTTCCAGTTAAGGTCGCGAAGCAACTTGGCTTCAAAGACGAGCAGTACGCTGTGTCGCTTCAAGTCAACAAGTTCGGTAACACTTATTCTGGCTGTTCGCCCGTAGGCTTGGCTGCGGTGCTGGATGTTGCTAAGCCTGAGGAGCGTATTTTGATAACGAGTTATGGGTCGGGAGCGGGAAGCGATGCGTACCTGCTGAGGACGACCAGCCAGCTTGTTGACAAGAGGCAACGCCAAAAGCTTAACGTCAAATTCCAAGCGGAAAACCCGTTTTTGGAGTACGTGGACTATACTACTTACCGGCGGCTCAAGCTTGGAATGTAACGAACATTTAATATAATGCGAGCATTGATGTGATAAACGGAGCCTAAAAGCTTGGTAGCTAAAAACATCCTGAAAGTTCTATATGCGCCTCACAAGGTATTCAAAGAAATCATCCAAAATCCCGGTTACTTGGGGCCTTTTGTATTATTGATAATTTTTGTGTTGGCGCAGGTTGGGGGGGCTTACGTGGTTGCTTCCCGGTCCTATATTGAAACGTCAGCGCCTCAAACGTTACCTTTAAGCGGGCAAGGAGACTTGTGGACGGAGGATGCGGCGTTTTGGAAAGCAAACGAAGGTGTTACTGTCCGTAATAATACTGTTGACTACATAAACAGCAGTTACGCTACTACCAGCATCGAATTTACAGCCTCCAACGCCAGCAACGTTTGGACGGAAATTAACTTTGACGGGTCAGTGAACTGCGGCGTCGGCGGGTTCCAAAATGTTTCTTTCAGAGTGAAGCTGTTGGCTCCTGATGTCACGCCTGAAAACGTGTCTTTTTACTTAAATTCGTTAAGCGGGTCAAACTTTTATTACGACTTAACCAGCGAGTTTTCGAACAGCGCCATTAACGTTTGGAACAACATAACACTCACAGTTGGATCAAGCGCTGAAGGCTGGGTGAGCAGTGGCGCTTCTGCAACTTGGGAAAACGTAACTGGGTTGAAGTTGGATTTCACCTGGTCCAACGACTCAAATGTTGATTTGCGGGTTGACGGTCTCTTTTTCAAAGGTGACTACGAAGGGATACTTGACCTCTACGATATTTCATACCTTGCCAATGCAGCTTTGAATGCGTTTGCTCCGTTTCTTTTCGAATGGCTCTTGTTGACGGGGCTCATTTACGTGATGATTAAGGGGTTAAAAGGCAACGTAATATGGCGACCGTTAATGGTGGCTGTTGGTTTCGCGCTAGTAGTTATAGTTATTCAAGCTGCAATACTGGCTGTAGTTTACACGGCGTTGCCTAACCTGTATTATCCGCTTGAAGTATTGGCAGGTGCCCCAGAAGAATTCGCGGTGGCGTATCAGGTCATTTTAGATGAAATAGCCTTTGTTACTCTGGTGGGTGGCGTTATCCAAGCAGCTGTGTATGTGTGGACGGTCGCTTTGGGCACCTTTATCGTTCGTGCCGTAACAAGTGACGCCAAAATCGCGGAGCAGTTAGGCGTGGGAAAAGCTGCTTCGGAAACTACTGCCAGTGGCGAAGTAGAAGGGTTCAGTTGGATTAAGTGTATTCTAGTTTCAGGCGCGAGCTTGTTTTTGACAATTCTAATCTTAGGTTTAGTGCTCGGAATATAGCCTGGCAAATGAAGCAGAACGGGAATAGACGCAAAAACCACCCCTGAAATGCTTTGAGACGCTTATCCAGTCAAGTAACGCTTGAATTAGCGCCGCTTATAATGGCTTCCGTCATGGTTAGCAAGGTTTATATGGATTAAAGGTCAATTCTGCAAGTAAAGCCTTAGCCGAGGCTGGTGCAAAAAGGTGCACGCGGTTGTGGTGAAAGGCTGACTACGGAGAATGAAAAAGTTGAACATTAGAGATTTGAGAAATGGGATGAAACGGGTCACTGTTGAAGCAAATGTTGTGGATAAAGGTGAACCCCGTCAAGTTAGGTCCAGATATAAAGATGAAACTTACATGGTAGCTGACGTGGTAGTTGCAGATGAAACAGGAAGCATAAAACTTACACTTTGGAACGAGCAGATAGACCAAGTGGAAGTCGGTAACAAGATTAAAATAGAAAACGGTTACGTGACAAGCTTCAAAGGTGAAATTCAGCTTAACGTTGGCAAATTCGGAACAATGACTGTTGAATAACTGCTCTAAAATAAAGAGCGTTTCAAGAATAAGCTGTTGAAATTGAAAAAGTTAGTCGAAGCCGTAGGTAAAGCCTAAGAAAAAGCTAGGCGAATGTTAAGCTTAAACTTGTTTCTTTTTGAAAAAGAGCCAGTTTTTCTTATCTTTAAATCTTACCAGCACATAAACGCCGCTGAGCTTCGCGCCGTCGATTTCCACGATGAGCTTGTTCTCTTTCCGGTTGATTAGCTTGTAGGTTCCTTTGTCCCAGATTTCCACGGTGCCCGCGCCGTATTCGCCTTCAGGTATGGTGCCTTCAAAACTTGCGTATTCAACCGGGTGGTCTTCAACCTGCACCGCCAGTCGCTTCACACCAGCTGCGGTCGGCGGCTCTTTAGGTATTGCCCAGCTTTTCAGCACCCCGTCCATTTCCAACCGCAGGTCAAAGTGTAAATGCGACGCGGCGTGCTTCTGAATCACGTAGATTCTGCGCTTACTTGCTGTTACCTCGCCTTTCGGTTCGGTTGTTTTCTGAAAGTCGCGTTTTCTTCGGTATTCTTTCAGGCTCAATTTTTCCTCACTAACCAGCGGAAGCTTACAACTATAATATGTTTCCTTTTTCCAAGAATTTCTTTTCTCACTCTATGTGTCTGACAGGTTGTTTTTGCTTGGTTCTCAGCTTGTTTTCAGGTCTTCCATGAATTCTGTTAAATCTACTGTGGAAAACCCGTTTTTGTCACTGAGTTTCTGTTTTGCTGGTGGTCTGTTCATGTAGAAGGGTATTCTGTTTGTTATGCGCTCTTGGAAGGTTGGCTCCAACTCGTTCTTGTAGAAAACGCCGATTGGAATTCTGTCGCCCCATTCGCGTGCTTTGTCCAGCGCCGCCATTTTCTTCTGGAAATCCTCAGACCAGCTGTGCACGACGGGGTCAAAGCCTGTTTCTTGCAGCTTGTAGAGTCTGGGTTGCGGTTTTCCGTTCGCGTCTTTTCGGTCTTCTCCAGCGTACCAAGCTTTAGTGGTTATGTTGTTGTACGAGGGACACGGCTGCAAGCACTCGATGAAAGCTAAA